>ENA-UOOH01000375-UOOH01000375.1-fermentation-metagenome-genome-assembly--contig:-NODE-375-length-52871-cov-12.870361_pt1 | contig 52871 bp, 57 predicted proteins | sample MGYA00245778_ERZ724025 | MGnify/ENA primary metagenome ERZ724025 (study PRJEB28704, sample SAMN03018313) | fermentation metagenome | biome: anthropogenic terrestrial biome; feature: soil; material...
TCTGGCACTATAGAATGTGAGTGGAGCCACTGGAGGGAATCGAACCCCCGACCAACTGATTACGAATCAGTCGCTCTACCTCTGAGCCACAGTGGCGGGTAATCAGCGGAATGAGGATAGGGTTTTAAACCTTTACCCTCAGAACCTGATTTATAAGCCCGGCGACGATTAAGGCGGGAATATGAGAATAGAGCTTCCTGTGAACCTCGATGCCACCCTCGGATGCGGTCAGGCCCACCGCTGGATCAAGAAGGACGGGCGATGGGAGGGAGTTCTGGGGGACGAGATCGTCACCTTGGAGCAGAGAAGGGACGGTTTCGAATGCGAGGGCACCTCTGACAAGGAGATGATCCTCTCATATTTCCGTGCAGAGGACGATCTGGAGGAGATATACGCTGATATATCCGGGGCGGACGTTCATATGGCGAGACTGGCTGAGGCCTGCCCCGGGCTGAGGATACTCAGGCAGGACCCTTGGGAATGCACGGCGACGTATCTTCTGGCAGTCAACGCGAACGTTAAGCGCATAGGATCGATGGTGGAATCCGTCTGCAGGGAATTCGGAAGGGACCTGGGCGGAAGGTACTCGTTCCCCGCACCGGAGGAGATCGGCAGCGGATGCGGGGACATCTGCCGCTGCAGGCTCGGATACAGGGAGGGCAGGTTCCTGAGACTTGCGGAATCCGTGAGGTCCGGGGAGCACGACCCTTTGTCACTGAGGAAACTGGACTATCAGAGCTGCCGGAACGAACTGATGAGGATCGAGGGGATCGGACCGAAGGTGGCGGACTGCATCTCGCTGTTCGCCTACGGGCACATGGAGGCCTTTCCCGTGGATGCGCGCATAAGCAGGGTGATGGCGGACATTTACGGCGTATCGGGCAGCTACTCGGAGGTTGCCGAAGAGGGCAGGAGGCGGTTCGGGAAGTACCCGGGCTATGCCCAGGAGCTTCTGTATCACAGCTTTATTATATTCACATCACAGGCACAGGACGGCGGTTTGCACCCCGTCTGAACCTCGTATATGCGGGCAAGCATCCCCGTGCTCTTGACGACTGTGCATATCCTGCAGATCTCCGTTGCGAACTCGGAGTCCTTGTTGCAGATCCTGTCCGCAGCCGCGCGTATCTCATTCTCGAACTGGGGGTAGCTGGGGCTTTCCTCTATCAGGGGATTGTTACCCCTTTTCTTCCTCAGGTACTGAGATATCGCCGCATCCGTCACCCCGAATTTGCGTGCGACCTGCGCCTGCGTCATGCCGTGTGCCTTAACTAACTCTCTGGCGACCTCTCGACGTATCGTTGGCAGGACATACCATACGACAAGTTCGCAAGGAATCTTCATGCATTTGAGAAGCTGTTAACCATATTTAACACAGACAGAAAAACAGTTCGGATTACCCTCATATCTGCTTCTTGGCGCCGGGGTTCATCTTAAGATAGAATTCGGAAGCGTCCCAGTATTTGTCGTCATCATCTTCCTTCTCACCGGTGTCTATCCTCACTCCCATGGATGTGGTCATGTCCTTCAGGGCCGCGAATGCCTCGTCAGTGCCCTTGAAGTCCTCCACCTTGGCCTCCTCGGACGTGATCCTGCCCTTGAATGTACCTACTGGCTCTGTTCCCTTGAAGACGACGCTCAGAGAGGTCTCCGTCCTGCCCGTGTGCCTCAGATAGACATGAAGATTGTCCTGGGTGTTCAGTATGGTGAAGCCGGACGCTGCGGGCACGGGACCCCCTGCATCCGCGGACAGCATCCAATAGACCGTCGGGCTGTCCTTCTCGAAGAAGCCCTTGCAAAGGAATCCTTCGTCCTCCAGATCCGCCAGGGCATCCCTGACCGAGTGCATCTTCCTCTGCTGCACGAAATAGGACAGCAACTCGGCCGAGAATATGCCGAATTCCAGGAACAGCTTTCTTGTGGCCTCCCTCAGGGCTTCCCTGTGCCCCATACCGTTATCCGGGACCTCCACATAGCCGCCGGACGGGTTCTGGGCGATCGCCGATGCTCTCGACAGGTTGTTCAGCCCCTCGGCGGTCCTCTCCATGGACAGAGGGGAGGCGTTGATTATGGCCTTGCGGTTCACGGGCTGCCTGTCCCTTATTATGGCCAGGACGGTTCTCATGTCCTCATCCGTCTCCTCTCCCTTGGCGGCCCTGTACAGAGATGCCGTTTCCAGCGTCGTATAGCCTATGTACGCCGGGATCAGGGAGGTCCTCACAAGCTTGAGGGCATCCGCCTGCTTCTTGATCGTGGTCCTCTCGTCCACCCTGGAGAATATCTCCGAATCGTTCCTCACATAGCCGCGGACGGAGACGGCTTCCCCGACCGTCCTGAATCTCCTTCCTTTCTGAACACGCTGCTTCGAGAGGACGTACGAGAACAGCTCGTCTTGTTCGAAGGTCCTCGGAACGAACCTTCCTTTGGCGTAGAATCCGTTCACCGGCACGTAGCCGGCCCTATCCATCGTCCCGGCGACGACGGGATCGCATTCGGAGGCATCCTTCGACAGGATCTCCCTCACCCGGACTATGTCCGTTCCCTTCATCGCGAAGAATGCCATCATCTTGTCCAACGCTCCGAGGGCGTCGGTCAGGTCCTCCGGGTCGTCCAGGTCTATGGCGCGAACCTCTATGCACCCGGACATCTCCCAGATCTCCATGGCGCCTATCACGGCGTTGCCTCTTACCAGGGGGTAGATCCATCTGTCGCCGTATCTCGCGGCCAGCTCCGCCCATTTGGATGCCAGGTCCGGATCGTGCAGCGTCAGTAGCCTGACCTCGGTATCGGGAGAACGGTCCTCTCTTATCAGCGGCACCTCATCGGACATAACCAGCATCGGGGTCTGCCCGTCTCCAACCAGTATCGTCTTGGCTCCGTTCCTAGACGCGATGCCGGCGGCCGCATCCGGGGAGATCCCCATGATGAACCGCATTGCGGTGGGAGGTATGGGACCGTACGCCCTCACGGCCTTCATGACCGCTCTCTCCACGGCGCCCTCGTCCGGCTCAGAAGGCCTTTCGTAGGCCTCGTAGCGGTTCTCGGTGCCCCAGTCCTCCCTCCCGTCGAATCCCCTTACCACCAGGAGGGCGCGGTCAAGCCTCATGAGGGAATCCCTCACGGATTCCTTCTCCCGGCCGGTTGCCTTGACCAGCTGCCTGAGCGTCGCGGTGCCCATCCCCCTTATCACGGACAGCAGGTCCATATCCTCGTCGGCCACAGGCTCGTCGCGCCTGAGGGCCGCGTGAACTCTTGCGTCCTCTTCCAGGATGAATCTGACCCTGCCCCTGGCGAAGCGCCCGAGCCTGATCTCGCCCGCAGAGCGCATATCGTTCCATTCCCGGAGGTCGAATCCGTCGACCCTGCTGAACACGTCTATCTCGCTCCCGGCGAACTCGTAGAATTCGAAGAACTCCCTTATCCCGGGGAACCTCCTCCCCTTGGATGCCCTGTACTTCTCGATCGAGTCGTAATCGAATACGTTTTCCTTACCGGACCTCAGCCTCATGTGGTCTATCTTGAGCATGTACTGATCCCCCTCGGAGATCAGGAAGCGCCCGCGGACCACCTCCCCGGAGGCCGTCATGGATTCCAGGGACGTGCTCACGGCGGATTCCGGCATGGAAAGAGCGAACGCTGTCTCCTTCACCGTTGCGGGCGCGAAGCACTCCAGGTGTCTGGATATCACCCTGTCGCAGGACTCCTCGGGATTCGGGAATCCTCCTTCATACCTTTTGAAATACCATCTGTTGTTGGCGGTGACCCCGGCCCTGGTCACCAGATACATCGATTCCAGCTTCCTGACGGAACGGTACACCGTATCCGAATCCAGTTCGGCAGCCTCGGATATCTCGGTGAGGGCTGTTCTGTCGCCTATGGCATCCAGCACCGCCCTGTCCTGCGCGGTCAGGTCCCTCTCCTTCCGGGTTGCCGATGCGTAATACGGGATCTCCTCCGAGGGCATGACATACGCCTCGTCGAGGAATACCGTACCCAGGGCTCCCTCTTCTATGAGCTCCCGGACCCAGGCGTCAACGGTCTTCTTGTCAGCGTCGCAATATGCGTAGATGTTCCGTCCTCTCTCCCTCAGAGCCTGAAGGGGGCCCGTGCGCATTAGTAGCGGGACGATGTCCGGCCTGTCGGCCGCCCTGCCTATCTTCTCCCTGAAATACGGGACTATCTGGTCCTCTTCGAACTCAAATTCCTTGACTGCATCGCCCAGGGCCCTGTAGAGCACCTTCCTGTGAAGCTCCCGCAGGAGGGCGGAACGGTCCTCCATCAGAACGATATCGGAGAATCCTGAGAGGATTATGGAATGGGCGAAGGGTGAGGGGGTCCCCGTGAACGGCTGGACCGCCATCCTCATCGTCCCGGCATCCAAGGACTCCAGGATGACTCTGGCATTCTTTATGTCCATATCATCCTCCAGGACCTCCCTGTAGGTTTCCTCGATGACGGGCATGTTCTCCATATCGCCCAAAGCGTCCAGCAGGTACGAGGAGCGGGTCTGTTGCCTGTTCACGGATATCGGGCGGCCCTGGTAGTTCCTGAGTATCATGAAGCTGCGGGCGGCGGTGTGCCTGAATCTCAGCTTGAATATCTCCGAGTTCCTGACAGCTTTCCTCAGAATAGTCTCCAGTTCTTTCGAAGAGAGCATGCCGGGTATCCGGGACACGTCTATCTTCCTTGAGGTGCCTATCATGAAGCTGTCGTCAGACATCGTCACCGATGCGTTGGCGCCGGTTATATTCGAGATCTTGTAAGCGTATCCTCTGGATAGCGCATCGTTCACCCTCCTGCCGAAGGGGAAGTGGAACACTATGCGCTGATTCCCGGACGGGTCTATGTACTCCTCCACGGACAGCGTCTTGTCGTCGGGGATCATCCCGGCCACCGCCTTCTGCTCCCTGAAGTACGATATTATGGATTTGGCCGAGCCCTCGTCGATATCGAAATCGGAGACGAGGCGATCCATCAGCTCGTCCTCTCCCTGATCCTCCATTATGCCGGCCGCCTCTCCTCTGAAGCGGGCGATGTCCATGGAAAGGTCGAAGCTTCTGGGAAGCATCTCGCCGGCCCATGACGGAACGGTCGGCTTCCTGCCCGATGCCTCCTTCACGTACGCGGACATGCCTTTGGACCTGACGAATTCGAAGGAGCGGCCGCCAAGAACGAATATGTCCTTGGGAGCGAGCCTCTCCACGAACTTCTCCGACAGCTCCCCGGCCACGGACCCGTGGCCTGTTATGACCCTGTAGTTGGCCTCCTCAGGTATGGTGCCGAGGTTCAGGTAGTAGATCATCCTGGCACCTCTCTTCCTGCCGAAAACGCCCTCTTCCTCGTCGTACCATATCTTCGAGTACACTCCCTCGTACTCGTCCTTGCTTCCCAGGTATCTGAGCACGCTGATGAAGGATTCCTTCGTGAGATTGCGGTAGCAATAGGAGCCCGTTACAAGCCTGTAAGCATCATCCACATTCCATCTGGCACCGAGGCTCATGCCCACCACGGTCTGAGCCAGCACATCGAGGGGGTTCTCCGGTATCCCGACCCTGTCGATGTCCCCCCTGTGGGCGGCGCGGCACATGACGGCGCATTCCACAAGATCGTCGGGATCGAAGACCAGGAGACGGCCCTTGGCCACCTTGCCCATGCTGTGACCGCTCCTGCCCACCCTCTGAAGGCCCTTGGCCACTGATTTCGGGGAGCCGATCTGGCACACCAGGTCTATGGACCCTATGTCTATGCCCAGTTCCAGAGACGTGGATGACACCACGCACTTTATCTCCCCGGCCTTGAGGCGCTCCTCCACATCCAAACGCGTATCCTTGCCCAGTGAGCTGTGGTGAACCTCTATGCTGTCCAGGCCCCTCTCCTTCAGCTTATAGACGACGCTCTCCGCCCCGGACCTGGTGTTGGTGAAGACCAGGGTCGTCTCGTGAGTGTCCACCAGCTCCTTCAGGGTATCGTACATCATCGAATTGACGATATCAGAGGGCAGCGTCGTCATGTCCTCCGTCGGGCATATCACCCGGAGGTCCAGCTGCTTCTTCGTATCAGACTCCACCAGCGTTACCTCTCTCGGCTCCCCGTTCTCATACCCGCCCAGGTATCCGGCGATGGCCTCCATGGGCGCAAGGGTGGCCGACAGGCCGATCCTGGTGAACTCGGTCTCGCAGAGCTCCCGGAGACGCTCTATCGTCAGAGAGAGGAATGCGCCCCTCTTGGAATCGCATATGTCATGTATCTCGTCCAGTATCAGCCATTCGACCTGGGTCAGCTTCTCCCTGAACTTCGGGGCCTCCAGGATAAGTGCCAGGGACTCCGGTGTTGTGATAAGGATGTGGGGCGGATGCTTCAGCATCTTCTGCCTCTCGTACTGGGACGTATCACCGGACCTGACGGCCACCTTGATGTTGGGTGGCATCATGCCGTTGGCCTTGGCCACCTCCCTCATCTCCTTCAGAGGGGTGTTCAGATTGCGGTTGATATCGTTGGCGAGAGCCTTAAGAGGCGAGATGTATATGCAGTATATGCGCTCCTCAAGCGTTCCCTCGCTCTCGTAGCGCACCAATTCGTTGATTATGCTCATGAATGCCGTCAGGGTCTTCCCTGACCCGGTCGGTGAGGATACGAGGACGTTCTTCCTCTCGTGTATTATCGGCACGGCTTTGGACTGCGGATCAGAAAGACGGTCGAATCTCTCGTCGAACCAGGTGGATACCAGAGGCTCCATCAGCCCCATCACCTCATCCTTCGTATACGCCCTGTCCGATCTCAGCATATTCATCCGCCTAAGTCTGTGACCTTACGCGTAGAAGTTTAATTCTTTTTTGGTGCAACAAGAACGTCCCTCAAAAGAAGTGAACAGATTAATATCCGAGGGACACAATCGTAACCAACATGAAGAAAGGGGTTGCACTTCTTGTCGTCGCCTTATTAGCTGTGACCTTAGCGGTGCCCCTGATGACTGAGGATTCCTCCGCCGCCGATATAACATGCATTGTGAGCTTCGACAAGAATGCTCCTCCGACTGATGAGGTTTCCACTATAGAAATTCGGGAATGGAAGCTTGTTGTAAACGAACTTCCTAAATCTGTGCAAATACTCTCTACGTACAAAACTATAGACAATCTGTGGCGCAAAACCTCCGAAGGAGGTTATTTTGTATTTTCGGGATGGAATACGGATCCCAACGCCGACACCGGATTGGAAAACGTTATTCTGACCAATGAAAATACTACTCTTTATGCTGTCTGGATACCGGGTTTCAATATTTCTGGTTATTTGAAAATAAACGGCGAACCGTTCAACAAAGACAGCAAAGCCGAAGAAACTTATGCAAGAATGATAATCGATGAAAAGACCTACAAATCCTTCGTATCGATAGGTGATGATGGAAAGTTCAGTGTCACCGTCCCATCTAAAATTATAACTCCTGGCACTTCATATGGTGTGCCTACGGGACAATACTATGTGGGTTTCTATACTTCCGGACAGGAAGATATTTTGAACTACAAAATACAAGGCGTCCCAAGTACTGTCACATACAATGAGGATCCTTATGTTGCAAACAATAAGAGATATGTTGTGGCTATGGATGAGACGAAGACTTGGAGTACCGCTACTGGATACGAGTATATGATTACCGGGACCGTATCATCCAAAGACTGCTTCATCTTGTATTACTTGAACGAAACTGCAATCGTTTCCGGTATGATCAAATCGGATAAGAGCAACTATACGATTTCCGGAGCCAAGGTAGAGGTCATAGACGGCAACGGCGATATTGTGAAGAACATTAACGGAGAAGGCAAAAACTTCGTCCTTTCTGACAACGGCCTCTACACAATAAACAAATGCCCTGTGGGCAACTACAAAATAAGGATTACCGCTCTTGATTATGAGATCCTTGAGTCGAACATAATAAAAATAGAGGCGGATAAGACTAACGAATTCAATTTCTATCTCGCTCCGAAACCGACACAGACCTACCTGGGCTTTGATCTGCCTCACTTCATGATGGTCGTCGGGGCATCTCTGGCAGCCATGCTGTTCCTTTCCGCGCTCATAGTCAGGCGCAAAGCCAGAAGGAGACCTTCTCTCCTCAAGGAAAAAGAGGAATGATTCATCTGACCAAGGATTTCCGGACTTCCTCGTAAAGGCTGTTGCCCTTGGCATCAATGGCAACTACCAAAGGACCCAGACGATCTGCTTCGAACCTCCACATGGCCTCGGCCATGCCCAGATCCTGCCATTCCACGCCCGTCACCTTCGAGAGCCCGTTCGCCAGGGTCACTGCCGCACCCCCGGTGGCCGCAAGATACACGCAGCCGACTTCTTCCATGGCCTCAGAGACCTCCTTGGACATGCCGCCCTTGCCTATGACCGCGCGTATACCGAATCTTCTTATCATCTCGGGTGCGAGCGTGTTCATCCTGGCACTTGTCGTGGGGCCTGCCGCCACAACCTTCCACCCGCCTTCCTCGCCTTCGATGATGGGGCCGCAATGGTACAGCGTAGATCCCTGAAGCTCCGACGGCGTTCTCTTGCCTTCCCTGAGATATTGGAGGGCCCGCATGTGCACCGCGTCCCTTCCAGTGACGACCGTGCCGCTTATGTAGACGAGATCGCCGATCTTCAGGGATCTCACTCTCTCTTCCGATAGCGGGGAGCTGAGGATCAAGGCCTCGCCCCCTGGAAGTACTCGGCGGTCCCGTCCGGATACATCCTGACGGACGCGCGCCTGGTGGCCCAGCACCCGATCGCCACTGCCACAGGGAGGCTCGCAGTGTGGCAGTGCGCCTTCCTTATCCTTACCGCCAGCACGGTGGTGTCCCCGCCCAGCCCCATAGGGCCCAGGCCGCTGGCGTTGAGCTTCACGAAGAGCTCCTCCTCCATCTTGGCAAGCCTCTTGTCAGGATTGTCCGAGTCTATCGGGAGCAGAAGCGCCTCTTTCGCCATCTCGATGCATGTCTCCGCAGTGCCTCCTATCCCCACGCCGACCACCGTCGGTGGACAGGGTCTTCCTCCTGCGTCAAGCACCGCATTGACCACGAAGTCCCTGATGCCCTTCTCCCCTTCGGAGGGATTCAGCATCGCCATCCTCGTCATGTTCTCAGACCCGGCCCCTTTAGGCATCACGGTTATCTGCAGGAAATCGTCATCCGTCGGATGATATCGTATTATCGGCATTCCTTCGCCGAGATTGTCTCCGTGATTCTCGCGCGTCAGGGGATCAACGGTGTTGGGCCTCAGGGGTATCTCCGCGGTTGCCCTGCGCAACCCTTCGCCTATCCTTCCCGCAACAGAGGCATCAAAGGCCCCGGATACGTAGAACACGGGGACCCCGGTGTCCTGGCACATTGGCCTCCCGGTATTCTCGGCCTCCTTCACATTGTCCATTATGGCTCCCAGCTGAGTATAGGCAACGGAATTGCTCTCCCATCCTGCGGCAGCCTCCAAAGCCCATCCGATATCCAATGGGAGCTTCGTGTTCGCTATCCGCAGTATCCTGACGACTGCGTCCTCCACGCTCTCGGGCATTCTGATCATGATAACCTAATCTGTTGCCTATATGAAAAACAACACGGTTTCAGGGGATGTAGAGGATCTCCCCGTCCAGGTCCACGAACCTGACCGTCTCCCCTATCTCCTCGCCTTTAGGGGTTATGATCATTACGGTCTCATAAGTGACCGGATGGAGTATCTCCGCCTCCCCGTCCTTCGAGAAGACCACCGTGGCGGTTCCCAGGTCTGCCCTCTTCTTGAACACTCTTACCCTTACCATATCGGCTCTGGGCACGAAAATGGATTTGAATCCCTGAAGTGCCAGCAGCTTGCCGCCGCTCTTGCTGATGTATGTGAGCTTGTACAGCTTCCCGTCGAAGGTCACCGCGTCCCCGACCCTGTGCTCGGGCAGTCGCACGAGGAATGTTACCCTGTGGGTCTCCGACCCGTCTGCTGCCTGCCCCACCAGGGAGAACGATTCCTTCGTTTCCGCGCCGTAGCGGTCCGCCAGATCCCGGGAGATGTTCTTGCCCAGGGCTATGGATGACAGCTTGATATCGATGCCCCCGGTCACCTCTGACACGCTGGTGATGAAGAGCCTCCTGTCGGTCTTGGACTGCCCCTCCACGTCGTTCCTGACCCTTCTTACGACCTCGTCCCTGAGGCTGTCCTCCAGGGCCCCGTCGCTTCTTATCTGCAATATCGCCTCGTAATAGTTACCAAGCTGCCTGGAGCATCTCTTGCACACGGTGTTCTTCAGTCTCACCAGGGTGCTCGCCTCTGCACGGACCTCCGTGCCGCGTATCTCCAGGTCCGCCTCCATCTCCACCTTGTAGGTCTTCTGGTCCTGCTTGGTGACCCTTGTGCCTACGCTCAGGACCCTGGCCTCCTTTATGGCCGAGAGCCTTCCCAGGGCCGCTTCCTCAACGGCTTCCGAGGGTTCCATCTCCACCCAGGTCTTGTTAAGTGCGTACTCCTCGCAATTGGTGCATATCTGGAGGTCCACATGGTGAGGGAGCTTGACCAGGGGCTTGTCCTTGACGAAGCATTCCACGCAGGCCCCGTCAACGGTCTTGTCGGTCTCCTTGCCGCACTCGACGCAGAACATCAAATTTTCACCGCCTGTGCATGCTTTATGCCGTCTATGATCAGAACGCATTCAGGGTCCACAAGGCCCTGCTCCACGGCCACGGCAACGGCCCTTTCCCCTACCAGATTGATCACGGACACGGACTTCAGCCTCTCCACCAGCGTCTCCTCGGAGACCAGCTCCCCCATGTAGAATTCCCTGGAGACCTTCAGTCTCATCCTGCCCTCTCTGAACTCCTTGCCTACCAGATCCTCGTCGCAGGCGGCCAGGAGCATGTCCTCTTTACCGGCGTGTATTCGTACTGCTATCATATCAATCCATCAATGCGTATTTGTCTTCCGAGGGATTGAAGATCTCGCCGGAGTTCCTGAGCTTCTTCAGAAGCTCTTTCACTGTGTGAGCGGAGATCCCGTCCTTGCTCACCAGGGAGATTATCTCGTTCTCCGAGATGCCGTCCTTGCCCGATGCCGTGATTATGTCACGCACCGTTCTCACTCCGCTCCGGTCCTTCTTGGTGAAATCGGATGCCATCCTGTCTATCTCGAACGTCCCGTCGGTATTGGCCGCGATCTTCCCCAGGTAATAGCGTACCATATCTATCGCTCTCAGGGCATCCTTGGGCTCCACCCTGGGGCTGAGCCTGGCCCTGGCTGATGCCTCCGAGAGACGGACGTATGCCTCCAGCTGCCTGGCGGTTATCGGGACGGAAGCGTTGTTCCCGCTTCCCATCTTCCTTATCGAGAGGTAATCCTGTTCTATGAGGTCCTGGGCGCTCTTGGTCATGACCGGGATTATCTTCTTGGAATACGCCACGTACTTGCGGATCATCTCCTCAGAGTAAACGGGTCTTATATCATCGGTCTCCGCCAGTATGCTCTTCGACTCCTCGCTCTCCGTTTCGCCGCGCATCCTGACCTGCCCCCTGCGGTGGGCGTTGAGTATGTGGCCTGTTATGTCCCGGTCCCTCTTCTCCTCCGGTTTGTCCGTCATGACGAATATAAGGTCGAAACGGGACATGAGGGCGGGAGGCAGATCGATCTGACCGGCTATCTTCTCATCCTCGTCGAATCTGCCGTACTTCGGGTTCGCGGCGGCGAGGAGAGAGCATCTGCACTGAAGTGTCGCGGTTATACCGGCCTTGGCCACCGATATCTTCTGGGACTCCATCGCCTCGTGAAGGGATGACCTGTCCTGCGCGCTCATCTTATCCAGTTCGTCGATGCAGGCCAAGCCCTTGTCTGCAAGGACCAGGGCGCCGGCCTCCAGCGTCCATCTGCCGTCGCCGAAATCGTCCTTCACCGCTGCTGCGGTATTGTGTATCATGAATCCGGAGCCGACGAAGGAGTGGGACTGGTCCACCGTAAGGTCGTAAACGTAATCGGGAAGGTCCTCCGTGAGGACCTCGGCGGAAACGACGGGCGAGAACCGCATGTTATGGTCCACGGTGGCGACCATGTCCTTCGTGGATATGGTGCCGGCCTCGAACCAGTCGAATCTGCCGTCCTTCATGGCCTGCAGCTTCGTCTCCGGTGTCAGCACGAGCACGTTCCCGTTGCCCGCGGTCAGCTTTATCAGCCGGTCCGGGGTCTTGATCTTCCATACGTATGATATGGGGTGATATCTCAAAGAGCCTACTTGGGACATCGAGAAGACCTTGGCACCGTCGGCCCTCTGCCTGAATATCCCGGGCCTGTATTCCTCGGGATCGTTCATCCTGGCTTCCACGAAGTCCTGTATCCTCTCCTTGGATCCTTCCATGAACAGAAGGGTGTCCCCGCTCACACAGAGACCGGCGGCGGATGCGGACTTGCCTGATGCGTATATCCCCCTGGGAGCCAGATTGCTCATGTATCTCAGCAGCTGGGACTTGGCCACTCCGGGGTCTCCCACCATCAGTATGTGTATGTCCCCCCTCATGACCGTGCCGTCGTCCATCTCCTTGTGGGAGCCGCCGAACAGCTGGAGCGCAACACCCTCCTTCTCCTTCTCGAGCCCGTAGATGGTGGGGGATATTGAACTGATTATCTCATCCATCAGATTCGGGGTCTGGGACATCTCCTTTATCCTGATCTCGTCCTCTGCGGTTATCTCTATTTCCTCATACTCGTGCTGATCGAACTCCAGGGACTGCACGTCCATGAATATGTCGAAGACTGTGGATTTGTCCCTCTCCGTCTTCTGGGACGATCTTATGATGCCGTTCAGCGTGACCCTGTTCCCCGGGGTCACGAAGCCTGCTATATCGTCCTCAACGAATCCGGCCAGCCTCTCGGGCTGTGCACCTCCCCTTAGGCCTTCCGGATTCTCCTGCACCTCTATCTTCTGGGTGTCGATGTACTCGGAGCGCGCGTCATCCAATATGAATCTCAGGGCGGATCTGTTGCACGCATCGTTCACGCACATGACCGGTTCCCTCTGAAGCATGCCCCGCTGCTTTATCCTGATCTCGGAATCGCATTTCACGCACCTGTAGAGGGCCGTGGTCATCCTTGGCTTGGGCAGCGTGGCCTTCCTGACAAGGCCGGTAACGGCCACCATCTTGCCCAAATGCTTCGCCCTTATCTGGCGAACCTCCACGTGGGCATACTTCGGAAGATTCCTTATCCTGAGGTTTATCTCGTCTGCCGGGTCCCAGGACGGGGGCAGCATCTTGGCCAGAACCTTCTCTCCCAGGTCCAGGGACGAGTCCGGATTCTCCAGCATGAATATTCCCAGGTCCGGGTTCAGTGAGTTGATATCGGAATAGTCTACGAATATGCTCCTCTTCGCAGGATAGTTCGCCTGGACGTCGGACAGCATGAGCCTGTACTCGTCCTTGAACAGGATCTCCTCCCATCCTGCCGTCACATCGTTATCCTGGAATTTAGCGGCCATATCTTCTCCTTTGCTGTCCTTGGAACCGGAACATTACACCATAGTGCCCGTTCTTCTAAAGAAGTATCGGTTAGGCCTGATAAAAATAAGGTACGGGGGTCTCCCCCCGCTGAGATGTTTACGGGCGCCTCATGAAGAAGACCGTTCCGGCTATCACCGCGACAACCGCGGCTCCTCCGACACCGATGTACAGCATCGTGTTGTCCGCGGGATCATCTGTTGCAACTTCGTTGCTGGCTGCCGGGTCCACATCGGACTTCACGATCAGGTACTCCGAAAGATGGTTGACACTGAAGGTGGCCATTCCCTCGGAGGCCCTGCCGTATGACCTGAGAACTATGTCGTCGCCAACGACCTCGTATACGGCGAAAAGCCCGTTCCCGAAGTCACTGCCGACAGGATAGGACACCTGGGTATCGTCAGGCATGGCTCCGGAGCCTGCGAAGCTCAGGAGCACCATCTTACTGTCTCCGAAGACCTCCGTGGCCTCGGAAGGCAGTTCGAGCCTCTCCACTTTCAGCTTAAGGTTCTGGGCGTTGTACGAATAAAGATTGAAATACCACTTGCATACAAGGGCATCATCTTCGTAGAAATCCACATACCTCTTGCCGGACAGTATGTCCGCCGAACCGAAGGCATAGTCGTCATCGTCGATCCTCTGGTAGGTCAGGCTGCCTGTGGATCCCAGATACGCCGGATCGTCGGTCTTGTCATCGACGATCACCGGGGTCAGTATCAGATCGTGGGTTATGATCGTTTTCTCGGTGACCAGTTCGCTCATCTGGTAGCCGGAGGTGCTCCACCCGACTACCGTCTTGCCTGTCAGGCTGAGCTGCGGGAAGGAGGATTCCGGGATCTTCTTTCCGTTGGTTATGGTGATCTGGCTCAGCTTCTTCATATCCTTGTCGAGGAATATCACCTTGGAAACCGAGTCGAGCTCGCCCGGCATGCCTTTCCTTATGGAGTTCACCGCCCCGGATATCGTGCTCTTGCCATCGCTGTCCAGGATGACGGAGCCGCCGATCAGGAGCCCGAAGACCGTGGGTGCCGTCTTGTCGGCTACGGGATATGTCATCGTATCGCCTTCGAAGAACACGGTGTACTCCCCGGCCTCCGCGTCATATTCCATATAGGCGTCAATTCCTCCGTTGAATCCCATTTCCACTCTGTCGCTCTCTACGCCGATCTCAAAGTACTCGGGTGTCTCCAGGGGGTCTGTGCTGTCATGGAAGTTCGCCGCAGCCTCTGTCACCGTGTAACCGCTGCCGGTGCTGAGCTCTGACGGCAGTGCGCCTGTAAGCATCGCAAGCCCGCCGACCCCGTTACCGTAGGTCTCGGCAGAAGCAGTGAGCGAGATGTGCTGGTACACGAGACACAAGGGGTCTGAATAGGAGATTATCGTCTTATCGTTGGCATCGGTCTCCACTCCTATCCTGGGCATTACGGAGTCCGCAGATGTTTCCGAGAAGACGACCTCCATGGATGCAGAGACACTTGCCCTTACCCCATAGGTCTGGGTCTCCCCAGGATATGATATCGTGATGCCCGGGTCCCCGTCGATCAGGGCTATGGCCAGCTTTGCATTGCTGGAAAGGTTGAGATCTATTCCCGCCCTCATATCGAGCAGATATGCACTGACCTCGAAATCGGAGCTGTCGGTCTTGGTCATGTACATGTACCCGCCGATCGTGAAGGCCATGGTCAGACTGAGCTTCGCCCAGATGCTCTCATCCTCCAGGAGGGACGGCAGGAAGCCGCCGTTATCCTCGGCTATCTGATCCTTGGCCGTCTCGGATATGTCCGGGAACAGGTACAGGAAGAGAGCGACCGTTATCTGCTCCAGATCGTCCATGGAATAGGTTCCTTCCAACGGCCTCTTTCCCAGGGACATGTACAGAGAGATCTCCATCCGGGCGGCCGCATCGATCTTGGCCACATAATCCGCCTCTTTCTTCTGTATCAGCTCCATCATCCCGTAGATGGACGCAGAACCGGAGATGTCTATACCCAGTTTCTCATCCATGAATTCGAGAACCGCGAAGGTGTTGTACTGAGCAAGCAGGATCCTCTCGCTTTCGGATGTCATGCCGTCTTCGTCAGTATCAGGTGCCGTCTGCACCAGAAGAGGGTCGCCCAGTGTCAGGAACTTCTCGATCCTTTCGTCGTCTATCTCGTAATCCTCTCCCCCATCCAGAGCGAAGATCCGGACCATGTCCTCGTAGGACATGCTACCGCCTATGCCTACCGCATCGCCGACTTCAAGCATGCTGTCTGTGGTTGGAATCTCAGCATCGTCCGGTACGGGCGAGAAAACAATCCCAAGAACAGAGGCAAGCATCACAGCCGCAACCGCGAACGACAATACTTTCCCTTTGTTCATTTTGAATCACCTTATGGCGCGTGTCAAACACTGCCACGGTGATTTCCTACTTATGCGTATTAAAATCTTACATACGTGGTCACGGAAATGCGGATAGATATGCCGGTCTGGGTCTTTGACATCCGGAATGCTGTGGCCAGCATACTCCGGTCGCCTTTCAGCCGTCGTTCCGGACGGGAGCGGACCTGCATTCCTCGTCCACCCACCAGACCCATCCGCCCATCTCGACGGAGACCTCCCCCTTCAGGTATCCGAGGGATCTCATTTTCATAAGTGATTTGACCAGATCGTCGGGGCATTTGTAATCGAAGAGCTCGTAGAGTCTTATCTCAACTTCCCTTGTGGGTATCTTGTCCTCGCCGAAGATGAGCCAAACATATTCGACGAAAGCGGGCTGCATGATCGTTCTGTAGAATCGCCGTCCCTAAAGATATATCGGCGGTTATGACGGGTTCTGTGCACATTTTTTAAATACCCAACATGATAACATCGTCATGGCTCAAGAAGATTACAATCGGCCTATTCTGCTAACTATAATAGCGATACTTTCAATATTGTTTGGAATACTGATGATTCTGGGGGGCATTCTCATGCTTGTCGGCGGTGCTCTGATCTCTACCGAGGTGCTCGAGGCGGGGCTCTTCGTCGGTGCGGGTTCCGCTGTCGTCCTGATCATGGGCATACTGTTCACCGTTGTCGGCTTCGGGCTGATGTCGGGCAAGAGCTGGGCCTGGTGGCTCTCGATCATAGTCATGGTATTGAGCCTCATATTGAGTCTGCTGTCACTCAGCATATTATCAATAATCGTGGCCGTCCTGATCCTGATCTACCTGACGAGGCCCAACACGAAGGGTTGGTTCGGCATCGGATCATAGAATAGAATCCAGATAATCGCTCTGGACTCGGACCACTCCCTGGCTGTCCGCAGCCTTGGAGTAGTCCGAGAGAAGATTGCCGTTAAGCCGCATGAACTCGGGAGCCCAATTGAAGCGTCCCATGAACGAGGACGCCTGCTCTTCCTCACCAAGGATCACGAGAGCGGCGAGAACGGCCTCTGCGCTGTTGAGCTCCATGGGCCTTCCCCAATTGATAGGATTCGATGCCAGAAGATACGGCAGCCCTCTTTCCTCCGCACCTCTGACGCGGGGGAATCCTTCTATGTTCGTCCAGGTGAGGTCCATGACCACCAGGCCCTTCCTTGCGCTGTAGGCGTCGGCGGGGGAAAGGGCCTTCTCGGCAAAGGGGGAGAGCACCACCGCCCCCTTGGGTATGGAGGAGAGGGTCTTCGCCTCTTTGGCCAGACCGAACTTCAACATCTTCTTGGCGGTGCACTTCTTGGGGTCGCACTGCCCTTTGTCGTAGACATATACAGGTATCATCTGGCCAGTTCTTCCAGTTTATCCGGGTCGGAGAAGGTCTCGCTGACCCACACGCGAACGCTCTCAACGAAGGACGTGATCATCTGCGCAAGCTCCAGGTCATCCGTGGCACCTTTGTAGCTGTCCTCTCTCCTGAACGCTTTCAGGATCTGCTTGGCATCCCAGGGCATTACATCCTTCAGCAGATCGTACGTGCTCTCCTCTAAGAACACGATATAATCGGGTTTCTTCGGAAGGCCGGGGAAGTCGAAATCCTTGGACCTCTGCCTCCTCATATCGTACCCTGCCTGGTACATCACAGATATCAGCTCGCAGTTGATGTAATCCTTCTTGGGCCCGGCGCTGAAGGCCTCGTACATATCGCCATACTCCTCCCGAAGGAAATACTCAGCGATCTGGGACTGCATATCGTTGACCTCATCAACGAATATTATCTTGAGCTTCTTGGGTGTCTTCCTGCGCGCCATCTGTATCGGCCCCTGATGCTCCTCGCCCGTTAAACGTTTTCTGATTCGCCCCGCGGGCATTTATAATATATTAATCAATTAATCAATTCTAATATCTAATATTATAATGTGTGTTTCCCATACCAAGGATGATTTAAACGGCATGAACGATGTGGTCGCGCCACGATGATGATCGTTTTCGAGCTGATCCTTGATGATAGACGGGCGAGCTGAGTGGCGTTCTTTCAATAGATGTAAATAAACCGCTTCGGATTAACAGAATATGGCAGTACTCCAGTTGGCATTGGACCTTATGCAGACCAGCAGGGCGATCCCCATCGCCAGGGAATCCGTTGCGGGAGGAGCGGATTGGCTGGAGGCGGGTACGCCTCTGATAAAGAGCGAGGGTGCCGAGTCCATACGCACGTTGCGCAGGGAATTCCCCGGCATTAAGATCGTGGCGGACACGAAGACCATGGACGTCGGTTCCCTGGAGGTCGAGATAGTCGCTAAGGCCGGAGCCGATATAGTCACGATACTGGGTCTTTCGGATGACTCCACAATAGAGGAGGGCGTCTCAGCCGCCAGGAAATACGGCGCAGAGATCATGGTGGATATGATCAACGTCCCGGACAAGGTCCGGAGATCGAAGGAGGCGGAGGCCATGGGCGCCTCCTATGTATGCCTTCACATGGGCATAGATCAGCAGATGAGGGGTGAGGACCCGCCCATAGACATTCTGAAGAGGATAGTCTCCGAGACCTCCCTGCCCGTTGCGGTGGCCGGGGGCATAACCGCCGAGACCGCAGGGATGTATGTGGAGGCGGGAGCCAGCGTGATAATCGTAGGCGGCGGGATAATGAAAACGGCGAATATCACGGCCGCCACCGCCGCAGTCAAGGCCGCCATGGGCGGCGCGAAGGTCGATACGGGCCTTTCGAAGAAATACGGGGAGGAAGAGCTTTTCGAGGCTTTCTCGAAGGTCTCGACCTGCAATATATCGGACGCCTTCCACAAGCGCGGTGTCATGATCGGCATAACGCCGCGGATAAGATCCGGGCAGAGGATGGCGGGACGCGCCCTGACCGTCCAAACGGTGAACGGCGACTGGGGAAAGCCCGTGGAAGCCATAGACAGGGCACAGAAGGGCGACGTGATCGTGATAGACGCCGGCGGATCCCCTGTTGCGGTGTGGGGGGAGCTCGCCAGCCACTCCGCCGTGATGATGGGCGTTGCAGGCGTGGTGATCGACGGCGCCATACGCGACATCGACGATATCAAGGCCATGGACTTCCCCGCTTTCTCTAGGTCCGTGGCTCCGAACGCCGGGGAGCCCAAGGGCTACGGAGGGATCGGGATGGAGATCTCGGTCGGTGGCCAGATGGTCAGGACCGGGGACTGGATAATAGGGGACGAGAGCGGCATAGTGGTAGTTCCGAAAGAGAAGGCTGTAGAAGTCGCCAACCGCGCACTGGATGTTCACGAGAGGGAGGACCGCACCCGCGAGGAGATAACCCGCGGTTCCACTCTCTCAAAGGTTAACGAGCTCTCGAAATGGGAACCGGTGCGCTGATCACAGACCCATCTTGTCAGCCATCTTGTTGAGCCTGTCTATGCGGTCATCCAGAGGCGGATGGGTGCTGAATATGCTGCCTATCCCCCCTCCCAGATGAGAGGATATCCACATGTGGGCAGTGGCATAGTCCTCCGCCGGATTGGAACTGTCGGATCTGGAGGACCGCGACGCAGAATCGCCTTTCAGGCGCGTGAGGGCCCTGGCAAGGGCACGGGGATCGTTTATGATCTCCGCGCCGGAAGCGTCAGCCAGATACTCCCTTTTCCGCGATATGCTCATCTGTATCATCAGGGCGGCGAAGGGCACCGTGATGCTGGCTACCAAGGCCACGATCACTGCGCCGGAATTCCTCCTGTCACTGAACATGGTGGCATAGAAAACGAACCTGGACACATACGTGAGAAGGATGGATATGGCAGATGCGACAGACATGACCAGTATGTCCCGGTTCCTCACATGGGACATCTCGTGTGCCAGCACTCCGCGTATCTCATCCTCGGGCATGAATCTGAGAAGCCCTCTCGTGACCACGACCGCGGAGTTCTTCGGATTCCTTCCGGTAGCGAAGGCGTTCATCTGCATGGACTCCACGACTCCGACCTCGGGCATGGGGAGGTCCGCTCTCATGGACACATCCCGGACCAGCGCATACAGTCTGGGCTCCTGGTCCTCTGTTACTATCCTCGCCCTGTTAGCAGCGAGTGCCAGCTTCTTCGACCAGAAATAAGTGGCGAAGCACATTAACAGAGCTATAGCGGACAGTACCGCCAGGAAGAGGATGGAAAAAGCATCCATCAGCCACATCAAAAGCCACCCCAGTGCCATCAGCAGCACTGTCAGATAGACGAACATCGCGGCGGTCCTAAGTCTCCAGAACATCTTCTACCTCCGGAACAGGATTACAGACCATTATTTTTAGAATTTTCGTGGGACAGGTCGAATCTGATCTCTGTCCCTGCGTACAGGTCGGAAACAGCGCGGAGACCGAATCTGGTGCGCAGCTTGGTCATCCCGTTGGGTTCTGTGCAGTGGCCCGTGTAGATGTGGGGAGAACCCCTGGATTCCAGATCCTCCAGGGTTCTTCCTATCCTTTGGTGGCCGGATCCAGACAGATGCAGCCCGCCCACTATGGACGTGGGCTGCCTGCCTAACATGTCCTCCACCTGGTCCATGCGCTGGCCGATCCCGTCGTGGCAGCATCCGCATATCAGGACCGGTCCTCTTTTGGTCAGAAGCACCGCCGAGCACTCGCTGTGCTCCCCGGAGATCGGGGGGGCTATATAGAGGTGCTCGCTGAGGCGTACCCAACCTTCCACATGCTCATGGGCTATCTTCGTGAGCCCTTTGAACACGGGGCTTCCTCTGATCCCCGTCCTTGTTTCAAAGGTCTTCTGGTCCGAGAACACCTTCAGATACTCTGTTCTGGAATCGTTGAGCTTCCTGAGACCGCCGACATGGTCACTGTGGCCGTGGGAGATTATCACACGTTTTATCTTCTCCGGGACCACCTTGAGGACCTTCATATTGTTCATCAGGTATCTTCCGCGAAGACCGGTATCGAACATCGTCTGCTCCCCGTCCACGTTTATGAGCAGGGAGAACCCCCTGGCGCCGATCAAGGGAGTGCCCTCTACGGCGCCTTCATCATAAAGACAGAGAATCGTGGCCTTCATAAAATGAGTCATCAGCGACTGAATAGAAAATCCTATCTGAAATCGTACAGCCTCTGAGGTATTTCGCCGCATATCCTGTGAGCATCCTCATCGCTCATCTCTCCGGATGCCCTCATGGCCTTGATCCTCTTGGGGACAGTGTTTATGGACATGACCGCGGAAGCGTTGCCCGGGTCATCTATGTAATCCGTCTCCAGCATGAATCTGTTGCCCTTGGCCAGAGCCTCCCGCGTTGTGGACCTTGAAGCGGGTATCGAGGGCACTATGCCCAGTGTCTCGGACTCTGTGACCAGGGGGCCGGAGGAGTGCTTCACGACCCTGCCGGGATCCAGACCGGCGGCGTCCGCCATCCTCCTGAGATCCCCGTAAGTGCTCGGTTCCGACTCGGAATGGATGATCACCGGGCATCCGATATCACGGGCCAGCTCCATCCCTCTCATAAGGACCCTGTCTGAGGCCTCCGATATCTCCCGTGCCACCGGGAAATGGGGCCTTCCCACCTCCCCTATGGCATCGGCCTTTCCTTCGGATACCAGCCGGGCGGCCGCCTCCATGCCCTCCGCCATTATGCGCTCCGCTCTCTCCAGACCGTAATTCTCTGCCAGGGGGATGATGAGCACCGGATACGGACCCACGGCCACATTGATCCTCAATCCCGTGGCATCGCGTCCTCTCTCGGCCAGGGAAAGCGTTATCCTGAAGGATCTCAGGAAGTCCTCCCCGGAGGATATGGGGACTTCCCTGTACGGAAGCGTCACCAGCGTGAGCCCGGTACCGCCTGCCGCCTCGAAGGCTCTCAGAGCCTCCACGTTCCTCCCTTCGGGATTCAGATGCACGTGGTTGTCGTAGATCGGCACCGCCATGCCCTTTCCAGGGTCGGCAACATAATTATACGTTGCCGAAACCTAGTCCGGGAGCATGGACCAGAACCTCCGATTCCTCCTGAAGACCTTCAGGAAGTACTACAAGGAGGAGGGGCCCATCATGCCTCCCCGGTTCGCCAGGAGAGAGTTCGGGTTCATGTTCTTCGATAAGAATTTCATGCAGAGGCACACGGCATTCTCAAGGGTGGCGGACCTGGGGTCCATGCTGCAATCCAAAGTGCCGTCCCACTGCTACTACTCTACGGCCTACTACAGGAAGCCCGGGGCGCCCACCATGGAGGAGAAGGAATGGCTGGGCGCAGACCTGATATTCGACCTGGACGCGGACCATCTGGCGGGAGCCGAGAAGATGACCTACTCCGGCATGCTGGAACAGATCAGGAAGGAGATGGCGAACCTGGTAGACTCCTTCCTCCTGGGGGATCTGGGATTCAGTGAGGAGCAGGTGCAGATCGTCTTCTCCGGCGGCAGGGGCTACCATGCTCACGTCGACCTGCCGGACGTCCTGACCCTGGGCACCCACGAGCGCAGGGAGATAGTCGACTACATAACGGTGAAGGGCCTGAACATCGACTGGGTCTTCCCTTATGAGCGAACGGCCACATCCACCGTTTCCATGGGGGACGGTCTGCGAAGCAACGTCAAGACCTATAGGACGATACCGTTGCCCGATTCCGGCGGATGGAGGCTCCGCATGAGGAGGGCCTTCGAGGAATTGGTGGAGGACATCTGTGCCATGGAGCCCTCCGATATGAGAAAGGCGTACCCATCGCTTTCTGGAGTGCAGGCGAAGACCCTGATCAATATGAGGGACGAGCTGGCTGCGAACAGGGAGATGCTGTTCAGGACCAACAGCATGGTGAACATCAGGAAGACGACCCAGGATCGTCTGATCGATATAATGCAGAACGACGTCTCCAAACGCCTGTCGGGGGAGGTTGACGAGCCGGTCACAGCTGACATAAAAAGGCTGATAAGGCTGCCTGGGTCTTTGCACGGGAAGACGGGGCTGCGCGTTGTCCCTCTGTCCCGCACGGAGCTTGACGATTTCGATCCCCTCACGGATGCGGTGCCCGTCCAATACTCAGACGAGCCGGTCCAGATAACCATGAGAAGAGACTATGACGTCACGATAAGAGAGGAGAGATTCAGCCTGAGCGGCACCACCGAGGTCCCTGAGTACGCCGCTGTCTTCCTCATAGGAAGGAAGGAAGCATCCATAGGTGACGGGACCGCGCCCCGGGACGGGTTCTTCTAAATGCCCATGCAGCAGCAGCGGGGGTCCGTTTCCACGGAGAAGCCGTTCTCCTCCGCCCATCTAACGGTTCCGGCGGAGGGGTTCGCTATGCGCCTGGCTCCCGCCTGTATGCATTTTATCTCCAGACCCCGCAGGGTCCTGTCCCTCATGCATCCCAAGGTGACCGAGAAGCCCGTTGCGGACATCATCATGATCGCGCCTGCCACGACGTCCTCGTTCATTGTTGAGCCCTCCGTAACGGTTCCGGGCGTGGGAACAAGAGCCAGCACTATGATATCCTTCATACCCTTGGATTCGAGGAGCCTCAGCGAAAGAAAGAGGTCCTTCTCCCCGAAGCCGAGTGTTATATGGGGCACCGGGATTCCGCCGGCCTCTCTTATCGTGTCTATGAGCCTGCCATAATCCTCCGGCTCTTTGTCCAGATGCATGAAGTCCCTGATGATCTCCCGGTCCTGATGCACATCCACGGAGAATCTCGTCACGCCTGACCGGACGAGCCTCTCCGCTTCCTCCCTATCAATGAATCCCGCATGGACGTTGACCTCCAGGCCCTCTGACACTATTCTCCCGATGGCGTCTGCATGGTCTGCAACCGGAACCCTGCCCCCAGTGTCCGCGCCGCCGCTTATCAGCAGGCCGCTGCCCCCGGAGGCCTTTGTCCTGCGGGCCTCCGCCAAAAGCGAATCCAAGGTCTCCGTTGCCGTCATTCCGCTGAGGTGCCGGCCGCGACAGTGCTCGCACATCTGAGCGCATCTGCCCCCGGTTACCGACACGGAAGGGAAGGATTTCCCGTTATAGCACAATATCAGCCTTTCTCCTCCCATATAATACACAGCACCCGACCAAAAGCTTTATTCAGTAGATATAATTCCTCGTCTCGGTAATTGATATGAAGGGTTTCCGCATAAAAGGTTCTTTCAACGACGCGAGACAGCCCAATGGCAAACAGGTCTTCTCCATCGAGGTAGCCGCCGAGGACAAGGACTCTGCAACAGAGCAGATTCTGTCGATCCTCGGGAGCAAGCACAGGCTTAAGAGATGGGAGATAGCCCTGGATTCCATGGAGGAGATAACCGCCTCCGAGGCCAAGGATCACGTCGTTCAGTACAAGATCGGTGGATGAGATGCAGGACAACGAGCTACGCCAGTCAATGGCCCTACTTGAGGCCTACAACTCGCAGCTCGAGGCTTTGGCCAAGCAGTCCCAGTTGCTGCAGATGTCCCTGTCTGAGATCGTCAGGGCCCGTGAGGCCCTGAGAGCTCTCAAAGGAACGGAGGAAGGAGAGGAGATGCTCGTCCCCGTGGGCGCAAGCATATTCGTGCCTGCCGCGGCCACCGCGAAGCGCTCGGCCATCGTCAGCATCGGAAGCAGAGTGTCCATGGAGATGAACCTGGACGCGGCCCTGGACTACATCAAGAGGAACTCCGACGAGATCTCGGAGGCTCTGGGCAAGATATCCGAGACCGTGAAGAGCTTGGAGGCCACCGCCCAGAATCTTGCCGCAACGGTCCAAGAGGAGATGACCAGAAGAGGACAGTGAGTCCCCTATGTTCGACTCCCTCAAGAGCAAGCTCAAGAGCATTTTCAGCAAAACACCTAAAGAGGCCGTTCCCCCGGTGCTTCCGGAGGAGAAGGCCCTCTCTGTTCAGCCCGCTCAGCCCGCACCTTCCAGAAAAGAGGCTGCCAAGCTCGCGAAGCAGCAGAAGAAGGAGGAGAAGGTCCTTGCCAAGGAGCTGCCCATCGCGGCCGACTCCGGCAAGAGGATCAAAGAGGATTTCCTGGACGAGCTGCTCTGGGACCTTGAGGTGGCTCTTATGGAAGCCGATGTGGCCCTCCCTGTCGTTGAGGAGATAAAGAACGGGGTCAGGAGCAACCTCGTAGGGAAGAAATACCACCGCGACCACACTTTGGATGAGGTTGTGGAGTTCGCGGTGAAGGACGCCGTCAAGGATGTTCTGAAGATCAACGAGTTCGACTTCGATGACTGGTTCTCGGAACAGCAGAGACCCGTCTCGATAATGTTCGTGGGCATCAACGGCACCGGGAAGACCACGGCCATAGCCAAGATCGCCAACCGCCTGATGAAGGGAGGTCACACCGTCGTCCTGGCGGCAGGGGACACCTTCAGAGCCGGCGCCATAGAGCAGCTGACCATACATGCGGACAGGCTGGGCTGCAAGATAATCAAGCACTCCCAGAACGCAGACCCTGCCGCGGTGGCCTTCGACGCCATCGACCACGCCAAATCCAGGCATAAGGATGCGGTGCTCATTGACACGGCGGGAAGGATGCAGACCAACAGCAACCTCATCGACGAGATGAAGAAGATCGACCGTGTGGCCAAGCCGTCCCTTACGGTATTCGTAGGTGATTCCCTGGCGGGGAACGATGCGGTGGAGCAGGCGAGGGTCTTCGATCAGGCAGTCGGGATAGATGCCGTTATACTCACCAAAATAGACGCCGACTCGAAGGGAGGGGCGGCGCTGTCCATAGCCCACACCATCGGGAAGCCCATAGCGTTCGTCAGCAACGGACAGGGCTACGAGGACCTGATTAAATTCAGCGCCGATTGGATGATGGCACGCCTTTTTGACGGTCAGACGCAAAGCCGGTAGAACATTGTGGCATAGACCTTTGCGTCCTTGACGATGTTATCTATCTCCACGTACTCGTTCGGCTGGTGAAGGGACCCCCCTCCGAACTGCCAAACGTATGCGTTCAGGCCCCTCAGGCGGAAGAAGTTGGCACACGTTCCCCCTCCAACACCCACCGTTTCCACATCGCCTTCGGCCACAGAGCGCACCGCTTCCAGGAAGACGGCGAACTCCTCTGTGTCGGTGGCTGACGGTGCTCCTGCCAGGGTCTTCTGCTCCACCTCCGCCGATATCTCCGCTCCGGTCCTCTCGGAATGCTCCGCGGCGACGGACCGCATAAGACCCAGTATCTCATCCGGGTCCTGGGACGGTATTATGCGGCAGTCCATCCAGAACTCGTAGATCCCCGGGATCGTGTTAACGTTCTCCACCGTCGGCGAGGCCCTTGTCGGTTCCAAGGTAGAACCGGGAGGCCTGAAATACGGATCCTCGTCCCCGTACGCCTTATCAAGCCTGTCCATGAGATCCGACAGAAAATCCGTTCCGACCCTCAGAGCGTTGATGCCTTTGTGGGGCACGGAACCGTGGGTCTGCCTTCCTTTGATCGTGAATTTGACCCAGAGCAGATGCTTCTCCGCCACCTCTATCATCGTGCCTCCCTCTGTTCCCCAGTCAGGCACGATTATGAAGTCGTCCTCGGTGAAGCATCCCTGCTTCAGAAGATGCTCGACGCCCATGGCGCTGGTCGTCTCCTCGTCAGCAACGATGGCCAGTCCCATCGATCTCCCGGACAGCCTGCCGGGCGGTATCGCCTTCGCGGCATATATCGACGAGATTATCGCCTGGCCGTTGTCCTCCGCCCCCAGACCGTAGACTCTCCCGCCCTCGGCCCTGGGCTCGAAGGGGGGTGAGACCCATTTATCAAGATCCCCGGGCGGAACGGTATCGAGATGGGAAACGATCCAGACCGTGCCCTTCCCGGACCCGTTCCTCTTGGCCACTATGTTCGGCCTGATGACGTCCGGGTGGAATCTGTCCGGCGTGTCATATCTCTCCACGGAATCGAAGCCCTTCAGGAGCGACTGTACGTGATCCGCCCTCGCCAGCTCCCCGGTGCCTCCGTTGGACGGCTCTATGGCCGGTATGCGGATTATCCCGGAAATATCGGAAGCCATGGCTGACCTCGAGCCTTCCACTCTTTCCAATATCCTGCTGAGCTCCATGACGAGCCCATTCCCCGAGGGATTTAATATCCTTCCGACCGGCTCAGCATCTGCGGATTATCATTGTGACCGCGTTGCCGCCGCCCAGGCACAGGGTCCCCAGGCCGTACTCCTTCCTGCGGTCCCTGAGAGCGTATGCCAATGTGGTCAGGACACGGGAGCCGGAGCATCCTATGGGATGTCCCAGTGCCACCGCCCCACCGTTGACGTTGAACCTGTCCTCTTCCACGCCGAGTCCCTTCATCACGGCGCAGGACGCTGTGGCGAAGGCTTCGTTGTGCTCGAAGAGGTCGATCTCGTCGATGGTCATACCGGCATTCTCCAGAACGTGCTTGGTCGCAGGTATGGGGGCTTCCATGATCAGCTCCGGTCTGACGCCGCGCTCGCCATAGGCGACTATCTCCGCCAAAGGCTTCAGCCCGTGCTCCTTGGCGAAGGATTCAGATGCTATGACAAGGGCGGACGCCCCGTCACTGAGCTGGGATGAGTTGCCTGCCGTCACCCTGCCGTTCTCCTTGAATATGGGCTTGAGCTTGGCCAGGGCCTCCGGGGAGGTGTCCTCCCTCACGCCTTCGTCAGTATCGAAGACCGTGTCCCCCTTCCTGCTCTTGATCGTTATTGGAAGTATCTCGTCCTTGAACTTCCCTTTCCTGATGGCTTCGGCCGCTTTGACGTGGCTCTCGTAGGAGAACCTGTCCGCCTCTTCTCTGGAGATGTCGAACCTCTCGGCGACGATCTCCCCTGTGAATCCCATGTGCTGATCGGAGAAGATGTCCCACAGCCCGTCGAACACCATGGCGTCCTTCACCACCTGGTCGTTCATCCTGTACCCGAATCTTGCGCCCGGCATGAGGTATGGTGCACCGGACATGCTCTCCATGCCTCCTGCCAGTATGCATTTGTAACTGTCGGATTTGATCGCGTCGGCGGCGAACATCGCGGCCTTCATACCGGACCCGCATACGGCATTGATGGTGGTGGATCCGATCTCATAGGGCAGACCGCCGTGAACCGCGGCCTGCCTGGCGGGATTCTGCCCGAGGCCTGCGGATATGACGTTGCCCATGAGGCACTCCTCGACGGCCTCCGGTCCTATGCCGGCCCTTCTGACCGCTTCCCTTACCGCCATTGCCCCGAGGTCGGTGGCCTTGAAATCTGCCAGTGTCTTCCCGTATTTTCCTATGGGCGTCCTGACCGCGCTGAGTATGACCGCTTTCTCCATGATGTTTCCCTGGTTTCGGATGTACATGGATACCGTATATAATTATGTCGATTATCGTATTCGACTATTGACGTATACGGGCCGGAACAACGCCCATGCGCTTCAGCGGTTTCGACAGATGCCTGCGGGAGGAGCCGGGGGGCTCGTACCATCCGGCCTCCAGTTTCCTCGGGATCGTCGTTTCTATGGTCTTCGATGCTTTTGTGCGGCATCTCTTGCAGCGGTATGCCTGCCCCTTCCCCGCGGATTTCATCTTCCTCCCGCAGACGGGGCAATCGGGATTGGAGATCTCTATATCCTCTGCCAGGAATGTGACGTGCAGCTTCTCGGAATTCAGAACCCTCGGTTCATCCCTTATCTCGCCGAGGACGACGACCCCGTCCCCGGGAATGAGATTCTGGAAGGCGTTCCGGAATCCTTTGGAGGGTTCGTAAGCGGCGCAAGTGAGGGGGCCGTACTCCGTATCCAGGTCCAGGAGGAGATGTCCCCCCTTCAGTCTTCTGGCCCTGTTCTTGACGGTCCCTTTCACGGCATACGACCGGCTCGGGACGAGGGGGCCTTCTGTCAGTATATGGTCGTCTGTCCCCTGATTCGTAAGGAAGATCGCCCATCTGTCCCTGTCCTCCGTTTCCAGTGCGGCGGCCGCGACCGGGAGATCGTCCATGACGTCGCCTCTTAGACCGTAGAGAACGGGGCAGGGCGTTGCCGGTATCATTGCCGGCTTCTCCAATTCCCAGTCCCATGAATTGAACGTCGTCGGAAAGCTTTCCTCCATCCTCTTCACCGATAGCGGTTCGAAGGTCCTCTCGGTTCCCCATCTCTCCTTCTTCCTGTAAGCCAATAGCTCAAAGGTGCTGTCGCCGGGAATCCAGGACATGGCGCATAATGCTCCGACCAGTCCTCTCCCGTTGCCGGCTGTGAATGTCGCTGCCCCGATACGGTCCAGCTCCCTGCCGATCTCGTCGCGGTCGAGTATGGTCGTGACCCCGCGCCTGTAGAAGGAGGGGTCGGGCCTGACATCGGAGACGATCAGGCCCGGATCGGATGTATCGGAACGGTTCCCCATCAAAATCGGGATCAGACGCTCCAGGACATCCTTGGGGTCTGCCGAGGATGTGCCGCTCCAGAAACAGAGAACATCGCGTCCGCCTATCTCCCCTATCTTCTTGCCGGGACCGTTACCGATGCCGACCTCCAGCACCAGGGCGCCGTTGCCTCGGGTCTTCCAAGGCACGGCCGGATTCAGACGGACAAGCCGCGGATTGCCTATTATGTCCATATCCTGAGACAGCTCTCTGATGAACTCTGTGATCAGATAGGTGGTGCAGTTGCCATTCACCGAATCGGTATCATCCACTGCGATGAGCACGAAGTGTCATACGTATATTCGTATAAACGGATTGGCGGTCAGTGCTCGACCACCTTATCCGTGAAGAATATGCCGCCGTCATCGGAAAAGGAGCCGTAGACTGTGACGGTTCTCCCGAGACCGGGGGCCGGACCGTCCGTGAAACATTTTATCCTGGTCCCATCCGGAACGGTTATCTCGAAGACATGACCGCTTTTCGTCTCTCTTACATCTGAGACGATCCCCGTCATCCCTTCTTCGTCTGAGCAGAAGACCATCGCCGAGATCGGGATCAGAAGCGTTATGAGGATGAGGATCACGATCGTTCTGTCATTTGACACAGAATGATCCAAAATATCGGAATATTTCTTTCGATAGGACTAACATTAGGCTTTCTCGCCCCCCCACCCCTCTGTTTCCGGTGGAATCGCAGATTCGACAGGAAGACGTGCCGCGGGGGATCAGAGAACGTTGCCTATTACGTAAATGACTGCAATGAGACCGATAATTGCAAGGACACAGGCAGAAATCATAGTTACCGCTTTATTCATTTAATCTCACCGATTGCGGCAGTATTGGTGTTCACATATTAAAAGAGGTATTTCCTCCGGAGAGCACAAAAATTTGCCTTAGGAAATTAATTAATACTCTCATCGTCTGCATGTGAAATACGGAGTTCAATAAAAATTTCCTTTGGAGTTGAGAAAAATTGCAGGATTCTATTTTCGATCAATACATCAAAAAAAGAACTCCGATAATAAAGAATAAGAAGATACTGCAGAACACTTACTTACCGGAACAACTGCCTCACAGAACCGGTCAGATCGATAAGATAGCATCGATCGTTTCGATCGCCCTGGAAGGCGACCAGCCTTCCAATATAATGATCTACGGAAAGACCGGGACAGGAAAGACAGCGGTTCTCAATTTCATAGGGAAGGAATTGGAGAAAGCCGATTCCAGAAGAGAAAGATGCGGTTATGTTTACGTTAACTGCGAAGTCGTTGACACACCGTATGGTATCCTTTACAATATAGGTAATCAGATAACCGTGGAAAGCGACAACAAGATCCCGTTCACCGGATGGAGCTTCGAGAAGGTTTACTCGAACCTTGTGAAACAGATAGATGATACCGACAAAGTGTTCGTCGTCGTTCTTGATGAGATAGACCGCATGGTTTCAAAGAAGGGAGACGATATATTCTACTATCTTGCGAAGATAAATGAGAATCTGAAGAGATCAAAGGTCTCTTTGGTCGGTATATCGAATGATATGAAATTCCTGGAGTTTCTGGAACCGAAAGCAAGAAGCAGATTGGGCGGAGAGAGCCTGATATTCCCGCCGTATACTGCAGACGAACTGGAAGATATTCTGAAATCAAGAGCGGAGATCGCCTTCGACAACGGTACCTTGGAAGGAGGAGTGATCTCCTACTGCGCTTCTGTGGCTGCGAGAGTTGACGGGGATGCGAGAGTCGCTTTGGACCTGCTGAGAACCGCCGCTGATACTGCGGAAAGGAACGGAGATTCCACAGTGACTATAGCTCATGTCAAATCAGCGAAGAATAGTATAGAATTCGATGCTGTTTCAGAAGGGATAAGAACCCTCTCTCCGCAATCCAAGATAGTTCTTATGAGCATCACGAAGAACGTTGAAGCCGATAATCCGAGAATGACCACCGGTGATGTTTACAACAAATACAAGGAGATCTGCGATGTCCTTGATGTGAAACCTCTGACTCAGAGAAGAGTCACCGATCTGATATCCGAGTTGGATATGATGGGAATAATCAACGCATCGGTACGGTCCTTCGGAAGAGCCGGGAGAACCAAGGAGATAGAATTGGCCGCCCCTAAGGAGAACATCATGATCCTGAGGGACGACCCTATGTTCAAGGATTTCGAGTACTCGAAAAGCCCCCGGCAAACGAAGCTTATGTAATCAGAGGCGTTCCACCGGAAACGGAGGGGTGGGGGGGCTCTTCTTCCTGTCCCGGCGCTCTTCGAGGAATACGAAAACCGAATCGAGAACGATCATCATCACCACGAACAGCATAGCGACAACATATAATTGCGCATAGAGAACGGACCAGCTGTTCTCCGGAACCGCATCGCCTTTTCCCTGTAAGTACATCTTGACGGATCCCATAGCAGGCATCTCCGTCGTCGGTACGGAACGGATCTCCTCCATGCCGATGGGATTGTTCCTGGCTATGTCACTGCTCTGATCCAGCACAGGATTCGTGGAGGCGTTGTCCCCTTTGGTGAGGAAACCGCTTTCGTGCCTCAGAAGATCCAGGTTTATCGAAACGCTCTGCTTGGCATATCCTATGTTGCGGATCTGGAGAATGCCCGTCATTCCCACAGGATCTCCATCAGGATCACCGATACAGGAAAAATCGCCGTACTCCTTGAGGAAGGGGGCAGTCCAGAAACCGGTATCCTCATCATATTCCAGCCAGAGTATGGCTCTGTGTATGACGGGATTGAGATTCGGTCCGCGATCATAGATTATTACGCTCCCGTACTCTCCGAAGGAGCGGTATCCCGTGGAGGCCCCCTCGATGTACGATTGTATCCTGACCGAGGACGGTGCCCTCACGAAGACCATGTCCCCGGCATCTATTGTGCCGTACCGGCTCTCGGTTCCGTGCTGCATGCTCTCCGAGACTATGACGGAGAACGGAGAATCGGCACCCGAGTAGAGATATATCCCCGCGCCCGCAGACACGAAAACGGTCAGCACGACCGCCAAAACGAAAAGAGTGTCCTTCGTCTCGCCTTCCACATCTGAATATGCAACTCCAATGATAAATGGATGATGTGCCGTCAGGAATATAACCGAAGTACAGCATCACGCAGTACATGGACAGGCCCGACAACGATCAATACTTCATGGAAATGGCTTTTCTGGTCGCGAAGAGATCGACCTGCCTGAGAAGGAAGGTCGGAGCGGTCGTGGTGAAGGACAAGAGGGTCCTTTCCACCGGATACAACGGCTCACCCAAGGGCACCATGCACTGCGAGGAGCTGGGATGCATAAGGGACCAGATGGATGTGCCGTCCGGTACCAGGCACGAGCTGTGCAGAGGGGTGCACGCAGAGCAGAACGCCGTCATACAGGCCGCATACTTCGGGGTCAGCATAAAGGACAGCACGGTCTATACAACAACATACCCGTGTTCCATGTGCGCCAAGATAATGATAAACGCGGGAGTGAAGGAGATCGTCTATTGCGAAGGATACGTAGACGCCCTTTCAGAGATGCTTTTCGCAGAGACGAACATCATCGTCCGCGAGTATCCCATGTGCGGAGCGGTGATCGCACCCAAAACCGACGAAAGGGATTAAGTAGGTTAATCAGTTATCCGAGAGCACTACCTAGTCGGGGAGAGTACTTTGAGCCGTACTGAGATACTTGAACAAATAAAGGGTGCGGAGGCCGCAGCGAAAGCCAAGGTCGAGAAGACCCAGGCAGACCAGAAAGTCGCCATTGCCAATGCACGTAAAGACGCCGTCGCCAGAATTCAGAAGGCGGAGGCCGAGGCGCAGTCCAAATTCGAGAGCACGATCTCCGCCAAACGCGAAGAGCTCGTTAAATCCGGGAGCAAGACGATCGCTGCCGGGAAGGAAGAGGCAGAGAAGGTGCGTGCTGCAGCCGAGAAGAACATTCCGAAGGTCAAGAAATTCCTTAACGAAAGCATCGAGAGGATGTTAGATGTCGCTTCCTGAGTTGATGAGCAGGGTCGTGATCGTGGGCAGCAGGGCCCATCTCGAGAAGGCTGTCGAAGCCTTGTATGAGACCGAGACCCTCCACCTCATCGACTATATCAACGGCTCTGACGACGGATTTTCTATAGGCAGACCGCTTAAGGGTTCCCAGGAAGCCTCCGAGAGGCTCCTCAGGATAAGAGCGGCCGAGAAAGAACTGGGCATAAACACAAAGAAATCAAAGATCAACCCCGTCCCGGTCAAGGATATAAGGGCTCAGATATCCGCCGGAAAGGTCGACGAGGTAGAGAAAGAGGTCTTCGCCGCAGCCGATGAGAGGAACAGCCTCGTGCAGAGGGTCTCCGACCTGGAGTCCGTCCACAAGAACCTGGGTCTTTTGTCCAGACTGCCTCTGGATCTCGAGTTCTATTCAGGTTATGATTCAATAAAGGCGTTCGTCGGTACTTTCAAGACGGACCCCTCAGAAGACCTTCTCAAGCTGGAGAACGCCGAGGTGTTCATAGCCGGCGGGAAGAAGGAAGTACCGGTGGCCGCGGTGTTCATCAAAGCGTCCGAAGCGGACAAGGCATCCTCGATGCTCTCCGATCTCGGATACGTTGAGATACCCGTTCCCGAAGGTTCGGGATCGCCCAAGGCCATGGAGGAAACGGTTGCCGCGGAAATCGCCGGCATACGTGCCAGGCTTGAGGAGATCGGCAAGAAGATGGCCGAGCTCTCCGAGAGGCACGAGGCCTTCCTCGCAGCATCCGATGAGGAGCTCTCCATAAAGGTGGAGAAAGGAGGGATCCCCCTCAGGATAGCCACCAGCGAATATTCCTTCGTGATAGACGGATGGATACCGGCCGCTCAGGTGGAAAGCGCGAAAGCGGAGCTGGAGGCGAAGCTCGCCGGTGCCGCCTACGTTGAGTTCCAGGAATCAAGGGGCAGGAACCAGCACGAGTCCGACGAAGCGGAACCCCGCTTCAAGACCGCGCCTTCCAAGATGAAGAACGGCAACATGGTCAGCAAGTTCGAATTCCCCACCAAACTGGTATCCACACCCAAATACAACGAGCTGGACCCGTCCATACTCATGGCGGTATTCCTTCCGTTCTTCTTCGGATTCATGGTGGGAGATGCGGCCTACGCACTCCCCTTCATAATACTGGGTCTCTATGGTATAAGGAACGCCAAGAGCAAAGAGTTCAGGGCCATAGGCACCGTTCTCTTCTTCGGCGGCATATGGACCTTCATATTCGGCTTCTTCTTCTTCGGAGAGATGCTGGGTATGCACTTCGTCGGCAATAACCCCCTCGCACCCGGCGAGATGTCTGTGAACTGGCAGTATCTGCTGAACATAGAGAGCTACCCCGAGTGGTTCATCAGCATCATACCCAACGACGGTCACGGAATAGGGAAGCTGCACGATGTCACATTCCTGCTGAAGGTCAGCGTGTACATGGGAATCGTCCACCTGATGATAGCCTACATCATAGGCTTCTACAACTCCTTCATACAGCACGGTTTCAGGAGCGCGCTGCACCACAAGGGCGGCTGGATCCTCGTCCTCGTCGGCCTTGTCATGGTGTGCTTCGCCCTGACCGAGCTCCTGTTCTACTCCAAGCCAATGGAGGGAACCCTTCTCACTATAGTGGCCGTAGGGGCCGTGGTCCTGCTCGCAGGAGTGGTCCTTGCATGGCCTGCGGAGAAGGCGCAGGTGATATTGGAGATGCCGGGCATCGTCGGGAACATCCTGTCGTACACTCGTCTGGCAGCCATCGGCATGTCCAAAGCGGGCATGGCCCTGGCATTTAACTACATGTCCATAATCATGATAGGTTCCGGAGGGGACATAGTCAGCTACATAGCCGGCTTCCTGATCTTCCTCATCGGGCATCTCATGATCTGGGTCTTGGCCATCCTCTCGGCCGGTCTGCACTCTCTGAGGTTGCAGTTCGTCGAGGCGATGAACAAGTTCTTCGTGGGCGGCGGTAAGGATTACGAGCCGCTCATGGTGAAACGCAAAAACACAAAAGTCGTAGAAACAGAGGTATAAAAATGGAACTTGGATTGATAGCAATTGGAGCGGGCCTTGCAGTCGGTCTCACCGGTATCGGTGCCGGCTGGGCAGAGAAAGACGTGGGCGCAGCGGCAGTCGGTGCAATGACCGAGGATGCCAGCCTGTTCGGTAAGGGAATGATTCTCATGGTTCTGCCTGAGACCATCGTTATCTTCGGACTCGTCGTCGCTATCCTGGCTGTATTCGTGCTCGGCGCTTGAAAGTAAAAAATCAGGAGCCGTTCCATGGCATTAGATAGCGTGAAGATGGAGATTGACCGCTCAGCGGAAGAGGCAGTCAAGGCCGTGAAGGCCGAGACCGATGCGGAAATAGCCCGCATCAACGCCGACGCTGATGCCAAGATCGCATCTATAAGAGAAAGAGAGAACAAGAGGCTCGAAGAGTCGATAGCCCGCCTCTCTCGCCAGGAGATCTCGAGCACCGAGCTCGAGAGCAAGAAGATAGTCCTGGTCGAGAAGAAGGAGATCCTCGAGGAGGCTTTCGCAGCGACCCTGGCCGATCTTGAGTCTGCGCCTAAAGAGAAGAAACTGGCACAGTACAAGAAGATGGTCCAGGCCGCCAAGCAGGCGATAGATAAGCCGAAGGCTTACATGTCCCCTGCCGACTCATTCAAAGCCGCGGACCTTGACGTGTCCGAGATCGTCAAAGACGAGCGCATAACCGGCGGGCTGATCCTCGAGAGCGAGGACGGGTCCGTGCAGGTCGACATGCAGTACAAGACGATCCTCAAGACCGTGTGGGACCGCGAGATGAAGAGCCTCTCGGATACACTCTTCGGGTGAAGAGCATGTTCGGGCGCAAGGGAAAAGAGAAGAAGGGCAATTACGCATATGCAGTAGCCAGGGTCAAAGCGAAGAAGGCTCAGCTCATGGGGGAGGACACATACTCCAAGATGATGCTGATGTCCCTTCCTGAGATATCCCGCTTCATAGGGGAGTCGGGATACCAGAAGGAGATAGCCGCCCTCGCCGGAAGGTATGAGGGAGTAGACCTGATAGAGCACGCCACGTACTCAAACATGGCCAACTACTTCAGGGGAATACTGGAAGCCACGACCGGGGAACTGCACGATATGCTGGCCTCCTATCTCGAGAAGTGGGACATATGGAACTTCAAGGTCGTCCTCCGCGGAAGATCCTTCGGGATGAACGCGGAAGACATCAAAGAGGACCTGGTCCCCGCCGGGAAGCTTGACCAGCAGGCGCTGGAGAAGCTTCTTTCGCTGGAGTCCGAGGAGGACATAATAGCAGCCTACGGAAAAGCCGCAGGCGTGGTCTTCCCGGCAGATCTGATATCCGCATACAAGGAGAGCGGGAACCCGTCGGAGCTGGAGGACTTCCTGGAGAAGGACCACTACGACACTCTGCTGAGAAGCATAGACCCGTCTTCGAGACCCACGCGCCTGTTCCAGGACTATATCCGCAAGGAAATAGACATCAAGAACGTGGAAACGATCCTGAAACTGAAGGCCGAAGGAATACACGGGGAGGAAGTAATGAAATACATCATCCCCGGCGGAAAACAGATTGACAAGAAGCTGGCCACACAGCTTGCCAACGCCGAGACGCTCTCGGCGGCGGCGAACGATTTGGCGCCACTTGATTTCTACGACGATATCAAAGAAGCGCTGGACGAGACCAATTCGCTCAGGGGGATTGTGGCCGGGATGAAGAAGTACCACATAAGGCAGGCCAAGACGTTCTCGCATCTCTATCCGCTGTCCGTTATCCCGATTGTCGACTTCATGATCCACAAGGAGAATGAGGTCAACAACATCAGGATAATAGCCAGAGGACTGAACAGCGGGCTCGACCTGGATGTCATAAAAGAACTACTGGTGATCTGATGGAAATAGCGGTCATAGGGAATGAGGATTTCGTGCTGGGATTCAGGCTCGCTGGCCTGAGGCGCGTCTTCGTGACCACCCCGGAGAACTACGGGGAGGTAATAAAACAAGCGATGTCCGATCCGAACATAGGCATACTTGCCGCGGACGGTAAGGACATGGACCTGCTGCCATCGAACGTTAGACAGAAGGTGCTGGATTCCATCCAGCCCGTCGTCGTCCCGGTGGGAAGAGGTGAAACCGACCTTCGTGAGAAGGTAAAAAGAGCGATTGGCGTTGATTTATACAAAACAGAGGATGAATAGATGAGCAAAGATGGTGTAATCTACAGGGTCGCAGGACCGGTCGTCACGGCTGTCGGTATCTCCCCCCGTATGTACGATGTTGTGTACGTAGGGAACGAGAACCTGATGGGCGAAGTGATCAAGATCGTCGGTGACCAGACAATCATCCAGGTCTATGAGGAAACGTCCGGCGTAAAACCGGGAGAGCCGGTTACCAACACCGGGCGCCCCCTTGTTGCTGAGTTGGGACCGGGGCTGCTTAGCTCCGTCTACGACGGCATACAGAGGCCCCTGCCCATACTGAGGGATAAGACGGGGGACTACATTTTCCGTGGGGTCACGGCACCTGGATTGGACAGAGAGAAGAAATGGGAGTTCAAACCCGTCGTCAAGAAAGGCGACGCGGTGTCTCCCGGGCAGATCATAGGTACTGTCATGGAGGGAACCATAGAGCACAGGATCATGGTTCCTCCGGGACTTGAGGGAAAGGTCGAGGACATAAAGTCCGGAAGCTTCACGGTCGAGGAGACCGTGGCCAAGGTCGGCGGTCAGGACATCATAATGATGCAGAAATGGCCGGTCCGTGTTCCCAGGCCCGTCAGGGAGAAGATGCAGCCGGACATACCCCTGGTCACAGGCCAGAGGGTCCTGGACACCATGTTCCCCCTTGCTAAGGGAGGAGCGGCCGCCATACCCGGCGGATTCGGTACCGGGAAAACGGTCACACAGCAGCAGCTGGCCAAGTGGTCTGATGCAGAGATAGTCGTTTACATAGGATGCGGAGAGCGCGGTAACGAGATGACCGAGGTTCTCACTGAGTTCCCTGCACTGGAGGACCCCAAGACCGGGAACCCCCTGATGAACAGGACAGTGCTCATCGCCAACACATCCAACATGCCTGTGGCCGCGAGAGAGGCTTCCGTTTACACGGGAATGACCATCGCGGAGTACTACAGGGACATGGGGTACAACGTCTCCCTTATGGCAGATTCCACCTCCAGGTGGGCAGAGGCCATGAGAGAGATATCCTCCAGGCTGGAAGAGATGCCCGGAGAGGAAGGATACCCTGCATACCTGGCAGGCAGGCTGTCCGAGTTCTACGAGCGCGCATGCCGTGCCGTGGCACTCTGCGGCGAAGAGGGATCGATCTCCGTCATAGGTGCGGTCTCTCCTCCGGGAGGAGACATATCCGAGCCTGTTTCGCAGAACACCCTGCGCATAGTGCGCGTGTTCTGGGCTCTCGACACGAAGCTCAGGGAGAGGAGGCACTTCCCCGCCATCAACTGGCTGACGTCCTACTCTCTTTACAACAAGCAGCTGTCACAGTGGTACTCTGACGAGGTCGCGGCGGATTTCCCCGCCCTCAGAGAGTGGGCCATGCTGACACTGCAGAAGGAGTCAGAGCTCCAGGAGATCGTCCAGCTGGTCGGTTCCGATGCTCTGCCCGACGAGCAGAAGGCCACCCTTGAGGTGTCCAAGATGATAAGGGAGATATTCCTTCAGCAGAACGCATACCACCCGGTGGACACGTACAGTCCCATGTCGAGGCAGTACGTGATGCTCAAGCTGATCAGGAAGTACGCGGACCTCTCCGCCAAGGCGGTTCAGGCCGGCGTGCCTCTGGACAAGTTCGTCTCCATACCTGCCAGGCAGAGGTTCATCAGAGCCAAGCTCGAGACGAACATCGATGCCGAGCTCAAGGCGGTAGGCGAGGACATGGACGCTCAGTTCAAGGCCCTGGGGGTGTGATAGATGGCAGAAGTCAAAGTATCCAAAGAGTACAAGACCATCTCCGAGATCGCGGGACCTCTGATCTTCGTCGAGAAGACGGAGCCCGTGGCCTACGATGAGCTGGTCAGCGTCAAGCTGTCCGACGGCAGCATGAAGAGAGGCAAGGTCCTGGACAGCTCAGACAAGGTGATAGTCGTTCAGGTGTTCGAAGGGACCACCGGCATAGACAGGAGCGCATCCGTTCGTTTCCTCGGCGAGACGATGAAGATGCCCGTTTCCAAGGATATGCTGGGAAGGATCCTCTCCGGTGCCGGAGACCCCATAGACGGCGGTCCTCCGATAAACCCCGAGCAGAGGCTCGACATAACCGGAGCGGCCATCAACCCCTGGGCAAGGGACAGCCCCCACGATTTCATACAGACTGGAATATCCACGATAGACGGAATGAACACCCTGGTCAGGGGGCAGAAGCTCCCCATATTCTCCGGGTCCGGTCTTCCCCACAACGATCTGGCACTTCAGATCGCAAGGCAGGCCAAGGTCCGCGGGAAGGAAGAGGAGTTCGCCGTCGTGTTCGTGGCCATGGGTATCACCAACGAAGAGAAGCAGACCTTCATGAAGGAGTTCGAGAGGACCGGCGCGCTGAAGAACGCAGTGGTCTTCCTGAACCTTGCTGACGACCCGGCAACGGAGCGTATCGTCACACCGCGTCTGGGACTCACCACCGCGGAGTACATGGCCTTCGAGCTGGGTATGCAGGTTCTCGTTATCATGACGGACATGACCAACTACTGCGAGGCACTGCGTCAGGTGGGCGCGGCCAGGGAAGAAGTGCCCGGAAGGCGCGGTTACCCCGGCTACATGTACACCGATCTGGCACAGCTGTACGAGCGTGCGGGAAGGATAAAGGACAAGAAAGGGTCGATCACACAGATCCCCATCCTGTCCATGCCCGGTGACGACATCACCCACCCGATACCTGACCTGTCAGGATACATCACAGAGGGTCAGATCGTCATGTCCAGAGACCTGCACCGCGCAGGCATATACCCGCCGGTCAACGTCTCATCATCCCTCAGCAGGCTGATGGGCGGAGGAACCGGAGAGGGAAGGACCCGTGCGGACCACAAGGGAGTCTCTGACCAGCTGTACGCAGCCTATGCAGAGGGCAAGGACCTTCGCGGTCTGGTCGCCATCGTCGGGAAGGAGTCGCTCTCCGAGAAGGACAGGAAGCTCCTGGACTTCGCGGATCTGTTCGAGGACAGGATCGTCCGCCAGGGCGAAGACGAGGACCGTTCCATAGAGGACACCCTTTCGATAGCCTGGGACATACTCGGCACCCTTGACATGGACCAGATCACAAGGATCGACCGCAAGTACATAGAGCAGTACCTGAAGAAGAAGGCGTGAGCGATATGCCGGCGCACGAGATCACCCCCACCCGCTCGGTCCTCCTGGACCTCAAGAGAAGGATCAAACTGTCCCAGAACGGGCACAAGATCATGAAGATGAAGAGGGACGGCCTCATCATCGAGTTCTTCGAGGTCATGGAGAAGGCCAAGGAGATGCGCGGTTCGGTAGTCTCCGACTACCAGAACGCCATGAACAAAATAGCCGTGGCAACGGCTGTCGAGGGAGAGATCGCGGTCAAGAGCGCGGCCTATGCCATCAAATCCGAGCCTCAGGTCGAAGTAGGCAGCAAGAGCATCATGGGGATGACCGTTCCCAGGGTGGAGGCCAAGATAACGCGCGGTAACATCCTGAGCAAGGGTTACGGCGTGATATCCACCTCTGCCTACATCGAGGAGGCCTCCGAGGCCTTCGAGAAGCTCCTGGTGACCCTCGTCCGCGCAGCGGAGATAGAGACCACCATGAAGAAGCTCCTGGATGAGATCGAGAAGACCAAGAGGAGGGTCAACGCCCTCGAGTTCAAGGTCATACCCGAGCTCCTCGAGGACAAGAGATTCGTGGAGTTCCGCTTGGAGGAGATGAGCAGGGAGGAGACGATCCGCCTTAAGCATCTCAAGGGCAAAGGGGAGAAAGCCTGAAGATGTGGCTTGAGGACTGGTTCCTGTCTTTGAGGGAGGATCCCGAGAGGCTAGCGAAGGTCTTCAAGACTATCTGGATAGTCTCCTACTCCGTGCTGATACTCGGGTTCTTCCTGATAATCTACGCACTGCTCTTCCTATGAAACCATTTAAGAAACACAATTTCACTATTTTCTGAAATCGTGCATATCCACCCTGCCGGTCCCGAGATGGACTATGGGCATTATCCCCGGGTCCGGGTTGAAGTTATGCATCTTCTGGTATTCGGTCTGGTCCTGCCAGGTCGATGCGTTGATCATCTTGACTCCTCTGTACTCCGAATAACCTGCGCCGTGGACGTGGCCGGTGACGAAAATGTCAGGGACGGTCCCGATGGCCAGGTAGTCCCTCTTCTCCGGCGCGAGGGCGTTCCTCTGCCCGTATATCGGGGACAGGTGGCGCATGACCAGCATCTCCTTCATCACGGCCAGGGGGTTCTCGTAGGTCAGCTTCTGCACCCCGGAGATCCAATCGTCGATGCTGCGGCCGTGATACGTGAGCACGGTACGCCCCTCTATGTTCATGTAGACCGGGTTCCCGGCCAGCAGGACATTGGAGTCGAATGAGCCGGTGAAAACGGAGCCCAGGGCCGGCTGCGGTTCGGCAAGTCGGCAGGCGTCGTGGTTGCCCGGCTGCACCACGATTTTGATGTGATCGGGTATCTCCTTCAGATGCTCAGCCAGGGCCTCGTACTGCTTGTATATCCCGGTTATGCTGAGCTCCTGCTCCTGTCCCGGGAAGATGCCTATGCCGTCGACCACGTCCCCCGGGAGGACTATGTAATTCAGCTCCTGCTCCTCGGAGTTCTGCTTGAGCCATTTGATCATCTTCTCCCAGGTCCTCTCCAGGAATGTGCAGCTTCCTATGTGGACGTCTGACAGGAATGCAACAGAGGATACGTTATCGTTAGCCGTCCAGGAGTTATTGGAAGGCACGTCGGGCCATACGATCTGGTCGGCGATTATGGTCTCTCTCTTCCGGCCCGGTTCCTTGTTGCCCGGCCTTCCGATGATCCCTATGACCTGATCGTTGACGTACACGTCGTTTATCGCGGGAGTTGTGTTCAGGATCAGGACCTTGCATCTCGTCCCCTGGTCGTCCTCAACGGCCAGGATCTTGTGGCCGTTCTTAGTATCCTTGACATCGCCCACCATGCCGATGACCCGGACCTCCCTGTCCATCCCCAGGGCCTTCTCTATGCTCATGGCGCTGCCGAAATCCCGGTGCCTCTCGATTATCTTCTTCAGGATCGAATAACGGCTCTGGAAGTATCTGACGAAGTCGTCGATGGTCCCCTCGCATGTCGAGTTCCCAGTGATATCCGAGTCCGGAACGATGCTGATATCACCGAGGCGTTTGTTGGGAGGCCTCACAGCTTTGAATGACTGGCTCATTGCTTTGTCGCCGGAAAGGAAGGCTTCTATGTCCGCTTTCGTCACGAATGCGGAGCTCTTGGAAACCGTGTCAAGCACGTTATTCAGGAAAGGCACGGGGTCAGAGGAGGAGAGCACAATCTCTAATGCGTCCGGGGACAGGAACATGTCCCTCCTCGCTGCTGCGCTCAGCACCTCTGGCCTCATGAGAGGAAAGAGGGGGGACAAGCCTATAAATGTTCACTGCCCACAGGTTCGATTGTAACAATTAAAGCCAGGTGGAGCCTATACCCGGCCGATGCCTTCGGTCAGGATAGTGAGCCGGGTGAATCCCAGCGAGGACCCGGAAAAGGTCAGTACGGCGATCCTCAACGTTTTCCCGGACGCCGTGATAGAGACGGAAGGGGGATATGCCAGAGGCGAGTCCCGCAGCCTCGATAATTTCGGGCTCATGATCCGCCGCCAGAAGATGCTTGACACGACCAGGGCCGTTCTTCTCAGAGGCATGTCGGGGGACCGTACGAGATTCCTGCTGAACAAGCAGGTGGCCTTCGCCGGCAAGATATCCTTCTGTGACAGAGGACAGGTGCTCGGCCCCATAGAGGTCACGGTGACGGATGAGGGAATAGAGGCATTGATAGACAGGACCGCCCCGGGGACGGTCGACGGTGTGGAAGTGAGAGATTGATCGGAGTTTCATCAACAAGTTTCAGCGCGTACAGATTCGAAGATGTGTTGGAGGAGGTATCCAAGGAGTTCGAGCTCTGGGAGATCTTCTCGGAAGCGGAGCACTATGTGCAGAACATATCCGGCATGCTGGCGGTCATGGCGCCGTCCTATGACCTGAAGTACTCGGTGCATGCGCCCATATGCGATACCAACATAGCGTCCCTCAATGAGAGGATGAGAGAGGCCTCCGTGCTGGATCTGATATCCCTGGTCGAGAGCGCTCTGACCCTCAATGTATCCACCATAACGGTTCACCCCGGCGTCTATTCCCTTGTCGTCCCCGATCTGGAGGAGAAGTCCGTGGCCGCGGCCAAGAAGTCGCTAAGGACACTGGACAGGATAATGGCAGAGTACGGCATAAAAGTGGCCGTGGAGAATATGCCGAATCTCGATTTCATGCTGGGAAGGACCCCCCAGGAGCTGGCGGATCTGGTGGAAGGGACCGAGCTGGGGATATGCTTCGATATAGGCCACGCGAACACCGTGGGCGACATAGACGGTTTCATAGATCTCCTGGGCAGCAGGTTCGTCAACGTTCACCTGCATGACAATCGCGGCAAGATCGATGAGCACCTCGTCCTCGGAGAGGGCAACGTGGACTTCGGATCGGCCCTGAAGAAGCTGTCATCCTACAAAGGGAACTACGTCATAGAATCCAGGGACTTCCCGTCTGCGGTTGAGTCAAGGGACATACTGCGTCAGATGCTTTGATCCCCGGCGAACATATCCCTCAGGAATCTGGATGCCCGCAGCATGTAGGATATGAGGAAGTAAAGGCCCAGGATCATCACCGGGAATACGATCATGCTTATGCTGTTGATCTCCGACCCGGAGAGCCAGGTTCCGGCGGACATGAGATTCACGGTGAAGTGCAGCATTATCGATGCGTGCAGTCCGTACCTCGAGAAAAGGTAACCGCATCCCAGGCCGAAGGCGAAGGTGGGCAGGAACTTCCACAGGCCCCAGTTGGTAAGATGGCCGGCAGCGAACATGAAGGATGAGAACAGTATGAAGACCAGCACCGTCCTGTCTATCCCGAAACCTCCAAGTGCCAGCTTCCAGTTTCTGCCCTCTTTTCGAGTCAGGTAGGCGATCGTCGAAACAGGCACCCCCAGCATCAGGAATCTGCAAAGGACCTCCTCCCAGACAGAGGCTTCCACAAGGGAGAAGAGCTGGGCCCAGGCAGGATAGCTGCCTATATCCAGAGATTCCAGCTCATAGCCCATCAGGATAACGATTAATACGACAGACATCTGGAAGGTCATAAGGGCCGCGAACAGCGTGGATACCCTGAAAAGCGCGGAGTCCTGGAACGGAAGATAATCCTTCTGGGTCATTGCCTTGTGAATGTTTTCCGGGACGTCCCTGAAAAGGAAGAAAGCTGATACGAAGCAGGCCGCCACCAGAAGCACGAAGTAAGTCTGAAGCGCGACCCCGCCTATCTCGAACAGATAGACGATCGTTGGCACGATTATGAATATGTAGGTGCTGGCACTTCTCAGTCCATTGAGGGTCTCCGGGAAAAGCACTGCTACGCCTATCAGTTCGTATGATATGATGTATGTGCAGATCAGGCACAGCAATGACCCAAGAACCAGACGCAGTGTGATGCGCCCTCTGAGGGCCTCTCCGCAGCCGGAGCAGAACCTGTCGCCCGCAGCGCGGTTCCAGTCACATCTGTCGCATGCCATATGACTCCATCAGTATCCTTGCTATATCATCAGCCGTCTCGATCTCAATGAATGCGGCGATCCTCTTCCTTCTGTCAAGGGCCTCGTAAAGCTTCCCTGCCATACGATCCGCCCTCTCATGAGCCAGAGCATTAAATCCCCTTATCCTCCTGAAGCTGTTCTCGAAGTCCTTAGCGAAAGCTTCCGGGGAGGACATATCCAGACCGCCTTTGGCGGCCGATCTTATGAGGCTGCGCTCCTTCAAGGTCTCCAGGAGGGAGATGTTCCGGCAGTATGCTTCCGTATATTCAGCATCGTCCATGTCCGCCGGTATCAGGGGTATGCCCTTCTCGGCGCAGAGATCCACAAGGGCGCAGTATACTGGCGAAGGGGACCCTATCTTCCCGAAGGATGAGAGAAAGTGACCGTAGACCGCATCCGCATCGCTGATCTCAGCTTCTCCAAGCTCTGATCTGGCACCTATGGCTGATATGTCCTCGGGCCCCAGGGATGCGGCGGCGGCATCATAGCCTCCGTCCAGAAGGATACCGACCTTCGGCGATTCGGAAACGAGCCCCTTGACCACAGGGACGATCTCGATGGTCCCCCTCTCCGAGCTCAGAGTCGGCATCACTCACCGCTCCGGTTCATCATCAGGTCGGTGAGCTGTCCTTTATCCTCCATATGATTCAGCTCCTTCTTGGTCACAACCACGGTGGATTTGATGTTCCCCGGGCTCCTCTCGTCGTCCACGACGATGATGGAGTGCTTCCCGAAGATGACCGAGATGTCGGATGCGAGGGCGGCCTTCTGCAGCATCTTCTCCGTCTCTCCTCCCAGGCCCGTCAGGATAACGGTTCTGTTGTCACGGGTTATGGCCTCGAAGGGGCTGCGTAATACGGGCGTTATGGAGAATCCCATTCCGAGCAGATGGTCCAGGACCGCGGATCCCGTCTTGTCGACTCCGGACAGCTCGTGCCTTCTCACCTTATCGCCTCTGAATTCGAAGGGGTCCACGGGGCGTATTATAGGTGCGTCCAGGTACTCCTCTATCCTCATGGCGGCATCTATCATCGCGCCCATTCCGGACTCGTACATCTGTATGGTCCTGCGGGATACCCCCGCGACCTCGGCCAGGGTTCCGAGGCTTATGTCCCTGCTCTCCCTGATGTCCTTCAGCAAAGCGCTGTCCAATCTGACGTACAATCCTCCGGGGGCGGCCATCACGAAGGGGGACTCATCCCTAAGGACGTAATCGCTCAGGGTCTCGGCGGATATGATCGGTATATCGAAGCGCGAGTAAACGATACCCGGCTCCAGGACGCCTGCGCTGGATTTCTCCCCTATAACGAGGGGGGTGGCGCCCAGCATCTCGGCCAGTACCTTCATCTCCTCTCCGTTCTCACGGGAGAGGGCGTCCACGTTGCCGAGGACCTTGACTATGAGCATGATATCGCCCCTTCTTCCGACTATGTCGAAGCATACGCTGCGAAGCGCCATAGGCGGGGAAAGTCTGTATCCCGCTCTTCCCAGAATCGTGCGGGTCGCGTCAATAAGGTTGTCTCTGCTCACGGCAGAACTCTAACGTTCTGCACTTCTATAAATATTTAGGTGAGAGCAATAATGGCGGCCTGGAGAGACCCAGACCGCCTTTTGGGTTTCAGAACCTGTCGTCGTACTCGCCGGCCTTGACGGCGGCCTGGAAGTCCTTGGGCTTCTTGCCGTCGATTGTTACGCCGACGGACACAGCGGCACCGGCGACCTCGAGGACCTTCGCCTTCTCGGTGGCTCCCAGAAGGGAGTCCTCCTTCATCTTGGCCAGTTTCTTAGCCTGATCAAGGGTGAGGTTGCCGACGAAATCCTTGCTGTTGTTGCTGGACCCTTTGGCGAGGTTGAGCTCGCTCTTTATCAGAGCGGACATCGGGGGCGTTCCCACCTTAATCTCAAAGGACTTGTCATCCGCTATGATTATCTTCACGGGGACCTTCATACCTGCGAAGACCTTCGTTTTCTCGTTAATGGCCGCTATTACCTGGCCGGTGTTCACTCCCTTCGGGCCCAGAGCGGGCCCCAGCGGCGGGCCTGCGGTCGCTTTTCCACCGTCTACCAACGCCTCAACTGTATCTACCATTCTCATCTCTCCTTTTCAATAACTCTGACGCTGTCACCATTGACCGTGAGCGGTATGGGGACCATGGCTTCGATTAGCTCCACCCTGATCTCCTCCTTGCCCTGGTCGATGTACTGTACCCTGGCCTTCTCGCCTTTGAACGGACCGCTGATAAGCTCGACCAGATCCCCTTCCGCAATCCCCACGACGGTGGACAACGGGGTAAGGTAGTGGTCTATCTCGATCAGTCCGGTCTCACCTTCGATGAACGAGCGGGCCTTCCTTATGTCCCTGGCCTTCTCGCGCATACGGTCGGTGTTCATTCCCTCGACGAAGATGTATCCTCTCAGATTCGACGGGCTGAGCATGGCGTATATGTCCTTCTCGCCGATCAGCGCTTTGGCGCTGAGGCTGTCGACCACGCTCCTCTCCTGGTCTATCTGGGTCTTGAGGATCATTATGGATTGTACGGCCCTTGCGCCGAAGGTTATGCTGTTCTGGGCTCCTCCGCCGGAGGCAGTGACGGTGACGGAAACGAAATCCCCGTATCTGGCACCTTTCGGGCATATGACCTCAAGGTAGAACTCCTTAGGTTTGCCCGGAGGTATGTCCACCCTTGCCTCTTTCTTGCTGCGGTAGTTGTCCCATATGGGTCCCGCAGGCTCTCCGAACTCAACGTTCCAGTCCGGGGAATCGGAGCCCTCGGGCCCCGTGGAAATATCGAAAGTGAATAGGACGTCTATGGCGTCGGTGGAGACCTCGAAGGGCCATTTCACTGCCATTCCTGCGCCCAGGTCCTTGTTGTCATTGTTCCCGATTATCGAAAGCGACATTTTATCCCTCTTGCTCAGAAGTAACCCGGAAGATAGGTCATCAGCCACATTATGGCGAACCCTGCAGCGCCGATCACTATTATGCCGAGGCCCGTGATCATGAGGATCTTCCGGTACTCGTCAGAGGTGGGCGTACGGGCCATTTTCATTATCCTGCCGTACTTCCCCTTACCTATGCTGCGGAATTTGCTGTCTATCCGCTCCTGGTATCCGGAAATCTTGCTGCTGTCCATCTCCCTCATCTCCTGGCTTGCGTTACCGCATCCGTTCCGTCCCTTACCGTTACCACTGACATTAAGGGATGGAAACAACCCCATTACACAGCAACCTCGGTTTAAAGGTTTCGGTGTCTGCACGGGGTGTGCAAAGCAATTATATATTGAGTCCCGATTGGGCTTGACAGTTTAAAGCAGGTGGGCCGATGGAAGAAGTTCTGTGCAGCATCGAGATCATAAAAGAGAACAATGACTTTGTAGCAAAGATTCAGAGCGACCTCGGAGGCATACGCGAGTACAGGTCGGCATATTTCGAGGACGTGCTTGATCAGTTCGTCATAGACCTTCAGGAAGAATTCGAGTCCATCTGATCGGAGCTGATTCAATGGCAGCGGCATCGACAGAAAGCAAACTTAAACAGATATCAAACGAATTGGAGGCACGTCTGGCTAATGACAGCGGCGTGCCGAGGAACATAAGGAAAGGAGCGAATGATGCGGTGGCCCTCCTTATGGACAAGCAGAAAGAAACCGATCTCAAGGTATCCAGTGCGATAAGCATCCTGGCAGACCTTTCCAACGACTCCAACATCCCCATGGATTCCTGGAGCGTAATAATGCAGATTCTCTCAGAGCTCGAGATGGTTCTGAAGTCCCTCAACTGATCCGCCGTTCCCGTGCACGGCCGTCATCAGGCACCGGAGGCCCGGGCTCAAACCGGCCTCCGACGCTCATTCTCAGCATTCCCATCTGCGATACAGCTGTGTGCTTCAGAGGACCCCGAGATGCTCAATCAGGATCGCGGCGCCCATCACGATGAGTATGACCCCTCCGGCAAGCTCGGCCTTTGACTTGTATCTCGCGCCGAAGCGGTTGCCGATCTTGACTCCCAAAGCGGAAAGCAAGAAGGTCGTGATGCCTATCAGGATCACCACCGGCACAATATCCACATCAAGGAATGAGAGTCCCACCCCCACGGCCAGGGCATCGATGCTGCTTGCGATGGCGAGAGGGAGCATCGTCTTAGCCGCGAAGGAGGCATTCAGATCCTCGATGCCGTTCCCGGACTCGCGGATCATGTTGATGCCGATCAGTACCAGGAGCGTGAAGGCTATCCAGTGATCGATGCTCTCCACGGTCTCCCTGAAGCTGGTTCCCAGCAAGAATCCGAGCAGCGGCATCAGGGCCTGAGCGCCGCCGAACCACAGTCCCGCGAGGAGAAGATGCTTCGTCTCCAGTTCTTTCACGGAGAGGCCTTTGCACATCGCGATGGCGAAAGCATCCATGGAGAGGCCGACAGCCAGTAGCAGCAGTTCAACGGGATTCATCTTCCGATCTCCTCTGGAAAGCATTCATCGGAATAGTCTTTGCGATGTGCACCGCGTGTTTTTCCGATACTTGAGGTCCGAAATCGCGTCTGCCTCGGCACGCTGATGGTAATCACGGTACTCTCGTCCTCCCGCGGCCGCACCGCGGGTCACGGTCATCGTACCGCCCGCCGCTGAGGCGGGTACCGTCAGCTCACTCCCATTCTATTGTGCCGGGAGGCTTGTCCGTTATGTCGTAGACGACGCGGTTGATGTCCTCCATATCCGAGGTTATGCGCTTGGATATGGCGCTGAGCACGGATCCGGGGATGTCCGCATGGGTGGCGGTCATGCCGTCTGCGGATTCCACAGCCCTCACGACAATGGTCTTGCCGTATGCCCTTTCGTCACCGCGCACGCCCACCGATCTCACGGGGAGCAGGACGGCGAAGTACTGCCAGGGCAATTTCATCTTACCGGCCTTCGCAGCCTTCTTTATCTCGTCCTCCACGATGAAGCAGGCTTCGCGCACGGTCGCTATGTTCCCGGGGGTCACTTCCCCCAGGCACCTGACCGCAAGGGCGGGCCCCGGGAAGGGCTGTCTCTCCGACGATTTGACATTCAGCTTCCTGGCGACCTCTCTGACCTCCTCCTTGTAGAGGTCCTTCAGGGGCTCCACCAGCTCCATTCCGACGTCCTCCGGAAGACCTCCCACGTTGTGGTGGGACTTTATCGTCTTCTTGCCGTTGCCGCCGGATTCTATGCAGTCGGGGGCGATGGTCCCCTGCACCAGGTACCCGGCGCCGAAACCCTTCGCCTCCTTCTCGAAAACACGTATGAACTTCTCCCCGATGGCCTTCCTCTTGGCCTCCGGGTCGGTTATGCCCTTCAGAGCTGCGAAGAACTCCTTTTGGGCATCGATGATCTTGAAGTTTATGCCGATCTCCGTCAGCATATCCCTGACCTCTTCAGGCTCATCCTTCCTCATCAGACCCGTGTTAACGAATATGGCCAGCAGATTCTTGCCAAGTGCCTTGCTCGCAAGAGCCGCGCAAACCATACTGTCCACTCCCCCGGAGACGGCAATAATTGCCTTCCCGTCGCCCACTTGGTCCTCCACTGCCTTTATTTTCTCGTTTATGAACGGTTCTGCCTTAAACATCCTTCTCTACCTCCGCAGAGTCCTTCCTGACCTTCTCCGCCATCTCCTCGCGGTATTCGGCCAGCTTCTTCCTGATATCCTTGTTGCCGACTGCGATTATCTGAGCAGCAAGCAGACCCGCGTTGTCCCCGCGGTCCAGTCCTACGGATGCGACAGGTATGCCGGGAGGCATCTGCACCACCGAGAGCAGGGCATCGAGGTTCATCTTCCCGCTGACCGGGACGCCTATCACGGGCGCCGAGGTAAGTGAAGCCACCACGCCGGGAAGCGCGGCGCTCATGCCTGCTATGGCGATGAACACGTCGGCTCCCGAGCTCCTGACGAGCTCGGCGACCCTGTCCGGGGTCCTGTGGGCTGATGCTACGGCAACTGAATAATCCAGGCCGAATCTCTTCAGAACGTCCGCAGCCTTCTCAGCGACCGGGAGGTCGCTCTTGCTGCCCATCAGAATCAAGACTTGGGTCACATCGGAAAAACACACGACATAGGATATAAATCCTACCACTCGTCCGCATTATCTACAAAAAATATGGTATATGCGCTGCACATATGGGAAAGTTAAATAACACCTACCTTATTCCACGTATGATGGCTCGGCCGTCCCGAAGGGATATGGCCGATGTTAGAAAAAGGAGAATAGAAAATGGATTGGATGTCATTCTTGACAGTCGTCGTCTTCGTTTTCGCGCTGGTTATGCTCCTCGCGGGTGTATTCACGGCCTACTTCGGCAGCGGGAAAAGCAGAGTCGTGGGATTCGTCCTCCTCGCCACAGGTCTTATCGTTGGCGTGGTATGGGCATACTTGGTGGGATACAGTGACATTGCGCTCTTCGCCGATGTGGCAGCATGGGACGCAATTTACGAGGCAGCGGTCAACATAATCGCCGCTGCGATCGGTGCACTTGTCGCCGTCGGGATATTCCTCGTCGCTGTGATGAAGAGCTAAACGGGAGCTCGCCTCCCTTACCAAAACCTATTCCAGATTCTCTTCTTACGACCTCTGGCCATGGGAAGCCTCTTCTGACTCAATATATTAATATCAACGTAGGGTTTAAATATAAGTTCCTGTTTGACCTATTCAGCGGATAGATAAACCTATCTGTTGCGGAGGATGGACATGGAATTTTTGGGTGTTGTCGCGGAATCTGATCCTAAAAAGATTGTCGTCCGCGGCGGGTCCCTGCCGGAGACGGGGGATTCGGTGTTCGATTCTCGCAAGAGGAAGGTAGGTATCGTCAGAAGGGTCTTCGGTCCGGTGGACTCCCCGTACGTCTCCGTGACGTTACATGGGGAGCATGAGACCCCGGTCGGAGTTGAGATGTACTATTCAAAGGAGACCAAACATGGCAAAGGTAAGAGAAGGAGCTGAAGAGATAGAGGTGTGCTCCGAGTGCGGAAGCAAGCACCTCGTAAGGGATTACGAGAGAGGAGAACTTCTTTGCGAGGACTGCGGACTCGTGCTCGACGACCAGCTCATAGACCAGGGTCCCGAATGGAGGGCCTTCGATGTGGAGCAGGGAGAGAAGAGAGCTCGTACCGGCGCTCCGATGACCTACACCATCCACGATAAGGGTCTGTCGACCGAGATATCGTGGAAGAACAAGGACAGCTACGGCAAGAGCATACCCACCAGGAACAGGGCTCAGCTGTACAGGCTCAGGAAGTGGCAGAGAAGGATCCGTGTCTCGAATGCCACCGAGAGGAACCTGGCATTCGCATTATCTGAGCTGGACAGGATGGCGTCGTCCATGGGCCTGCCCAGGAACGTCAGGGAGACCGCCGCCATGATCTATCGTAAAGCGGTCAATAAGAACCTGATAAGAGGAAGATCCATAGAGGGCGTCGTGGCAGCATCCCTGTACGCAGCGTGCAGGCAGTGCGGTGTGCCCAGGACCCTGGATGAGGTCGCCGGCTCCAGCCGCGTAGGCAGGAAGGAGATCGGGCGCACCTACAGGTTCATGACCAGGGAGCTGAAGCTGAAGCTCCTGCCCACCAAGCCCCAGGACTACGTGCAGAGGTTCTGCTCCGAGCTCAAGCTCAGCGGAGAGGTCCAGACGAAGGCGGCAGAGATCCTGAAGGACGCATCCGACAAGGAGCTCACATCCGGCCGCGGGCCCACGGGCGTTGCGGCGGCGGCGATCTATATCTCGTCGATCCTGTGCAACGAGCGCAGGACCCAGAGGGAAGTGGCCGATGTGGCGGGAGTGACAGAGGTCACCATAAGGAACCGTTACAAGGAGCTCACCGAGAAGCTCGGCATCGAGATCCAGCTGTGA
>ENA-UOOH01000376-UOOH01000376.1-fermentation-metagenome-genome-assembly--contig:-NODE-376-length-52641-cov-6.286179_pt1 | contig 52641 bp, 64 predicted proteins | sample MGYA00245778_ERZ724025 | MGnify/ENA primary metagenome ERZ724025 (study PRJEB28704, sample SAMN03018313) | fermentation metagenome | biome: anthropogenic terrestrial biome; feature: soil; material...
TAGTAGTATTGACCAAGAAGCCATCCACTTCTATAAGTGGTGGTAGTTCACTAAGGGTGAGAGAAATTTTACCCTTATTATAAAAAAAATAAATTGATTAAAGATTAAATAATATATTGACTTCTTAATATATAACATGATATAATATAGAAAAGATAAAGGAGTTGATATTTATGAATAGAATAAAAGAATTTCTTAATTATAAATTAGATAGAGAAAATGGTAGTATAGAAACTAATAAAGGATATAGAAGTGATTTAAAAATATTCTATCAATATATTAAACGACAAAAACAGATACAAGATATAAATGATGAAGTACTTCAATCCTTAAAATTAAAAGATTTAGATAATTTTATTATTTATGTTAAAAAAGAAAGGAATAATAGTGCTTATGGACAAAATAGAAAAATAGCAACTATTAAATCATTTTTTAAATATTTATATAAGCAAGAAATTGTAAATAAAAATGTAGCTCAAGATTTAGAAAAAATATCTTTACCTAAAAGAAATCCTAAAGCATTAGATATTCTACAGATTAAAAATATGATTACTATAATAAAAAATTCTCCTCGATCTTACGAAATGAAGATAAGAGATGAATGTATAATCAGTTTATTTTTTAATTGCGGAATGAGACTTTCTGAATTATGTAGTTTGAATATATCAAACATAAATAAAGATAGTATAGATGTTATAGGTAAAGGTAATAAGCAACGTAGAATTTATCTAAATGAATCTATACAGCAAACATTAAATGATTATTTGATAGTTAGAAAACAGTATATTTTAAAAATAAAAAAACAGGAAGACCAAGATGCTTTATTTATTAGCAGAAAAATGAATAGAATATCAAATAGAAATGTAGAAAGAATAGTAAAAAATATTATGATACAAGCTGGTATTAGTTCAGAATATCATACACATAATTTAAGAACCACATGTGCCACTGAATTATTGAAAGCTGGAGTTAACCTTAGAGAAATTCAAGAAATATTAGGACATGAAAATTTAAGTGTAACCCAAAATTATTTAAAAGTCAAAGATGATGATTTAAAAGAATCTATGAATAGAATACCAAGTATATTATGATAAAGAAAGGTGAGAATGATGTGTAGAGAAAGAAAATATGCAAAATTTAATATTAAAATAACTTATTTAAATGGAGATACTGAAGATATTAGTTATAATAAGTATGATCCTACAAATTATAATGATATGATTCAGTTATATAAAGAAACAAAAGAACAATTTAAAAACAATTGTGTATTAATTGATTTTAATGGAATTACATCTGATGGTGAAATAGGAATATTATTCAGAAAGGAAAATAAAACAGAAGATTTAGAAATAAAAAAAGAAGCTAATATAGTTGAACAAATGTCTATAATAGAAATATTTAATTATTTAGAGAATATAATTAATATACTTGGTAAAAAAGAGGAAAAAGAAAATAATAATATTAATATCTATACAAAGAAAAGAGATATTTTAAACCATAAAATTGAGAATATAGATAAAATAAATTTGTCTAATGAAGAAAAAATATCGTTAATGGATGAATTACATATAATGAGTAAAAGAAGAAGAAAATCAAAAGAAAATGTAGAAATATTAAATACTTTTACTAGATTGCAAAAAATTCAAAGTATTAGAAAAGCAATCAATATAACAAAACAAAAAGTTCAAGAAGTCAGATCAAGAAATAATAAAAGTGAGTTTTTAACAGATGATAAAATAAAACAATATAGAATAATGGAAGAAGTTAAATATAAAAATTTCAAAGAACGAGTAAGATTAATAAGTAAATTAAGATATAAATATGATAAAATTTATTATGATGATTCTCGTATGATTATAACTTGTTATAATAAAGCAAAAACTTCTTAAAAATAACTAAAAATTAAATAAAAAAGTGTTGACAAAATAATTTTAGTATATTATAATAATACATAAGATAACAAAACAATATAAAAAAGGAGATGTAGTAAATGAATACTAAAATTGTAGTAAAAAGAGGAGATATGTTTTGGACTGGATTAGATCCCGTAGTTGGTTCTGAACAAGGAGGGAAAAGACCTGTTATAGTAATACAAAATGATGTAGGTAATACATATAGTCCTACAGTGATTGTTGCAGTAATTACTTCTCGGATAAATAAAGCAAAATTACCTACTCATGTAGAAATATCATCAGAAGCTTATGGACTTAATAAAGATTCAGTGGTATTGCTTGAACAAATAAGGACTTTAGACAAAAGAAGATTAGGTAATTATATTGGAACAGCAGATGATGAATTATTAAATAAAGTGGATGAAGCAATATTAACAAGTTTAGGAGTATCTAAAAATAATAATAAATCTACTTATAAAAATGAAAGAGAATTAGTAGGGGTTGCTTAATATGATTAATAAGATGATGTAGAATTATTAATATTATATAGTTCTACATCACAAAAAAATACTGTTAATCTATTTAATTTATCATTTCTTTACTTTACATATGTATTTTTTTATTATACAATGTATATAATATAAACAAAAGGGTATAAGGAGGTTGTTATGTATGAAAGTACCAAAAAAGAAGCTGGAAGATAAATTAAATAGGTTAATAGATGTATACAGCTCAAAAATTCATTTAAAAAGTTTTGCTATAGAATATTTTGTGAATAAAAATTTTAATGAGGAAAGAATAATATCAATTTTAAATAAAGATATACCAATAAGAGGTGTGTCTGAAATAGAATTATATTATTTAACTAGAATATTTACACTTGCAAAATCACCTAGAACAAATGAATTTGTTGTAAGTGAAAATGACAGAGAAAAATTAAAATCAGAAGATTATTTTACTGATTTAGAAATAGAAAAAGCTGATGAATATAGATTAGAAAGAAAAATAAAAAATGAAGATCATGTTATTATTTCGAATGTACAATTAACTCAACCAGGATGTTATTTAGTTGTAATGTCATATGATGAGTTAGTTAATTTATGGACTGATGGTTGGATTAAATATGATTTTAAGACACAAAGAGAAGCTTCATTTAAAATTCATAAAGGAACAATTATTAAGTCTCCAACAATATATGATGAAGCTGTAGCTTCAATTCGAGATATTATTTCAATTGATGATTATAAATTTAAACCAAACTTAATAACATTAAATATTCCTGATAATGGATTAAGTTCTTTTAATTATAATCCAAAAACAAAAGAATTAAGAATTGATAAAGGAACGAAATTACCTGTAATTGATGGTTTTCATAGAGTATTAGGTACAGTTCGAGCAAAAGAACAAAATCCAAAGATAAAAGGTATTTGGTATGTAAGTATACACAATGAGTCTACAGAAGAAGCTCAAAATTATATAGAAAGAGAAGCTAGAACGAATCCAATTAGCGAAACACATTTATCATCTTTTAAAACTGATGATTCTTCTGTTCAAATAGCGACTAAGTTAAATACTAATGGTAATGATAAAATTAATTCTATGTTTAAGAAGTTAGCTACTGATGTAGTAGAAATTAGTCATGGTGATAAATACACTTTGTTTGAAACAGTTATTATTTCTTTAAACCATACTTTTAATGATAAAACACTCAATAGTAAAATTTTAAAACCATTAGATATTACTTTAATAGCGAAATATTTAATAGAGGGTTTTAATTGGATAACAGGTTCTTTAAAACAATTTGAAAATCCAAGAGAAAATAATGATGTGTCTACTCATCCTAATATGTTTGCATTTTATATAGTGCTATTATATGATTTATATGAATATTATGAAAATAAAAACGAATGGGAAGATAAAATAATGAACAAAATTCTTTCGATAGATTTTTCGTCAAATAATACTATTTGGAAAAAATTAGGCATATTAGATAATAAAATTAATAAATCAAGCATTACAAAAATGAAGAAATATTTATTAGAAGAAAGGAAATTGGTGAGCGTAGATGGAAAATAATATAGAATTATTCAATGAAGATTTAAAATTGAGGTTTTTAAATGAAGGAGAATATAATGAAACAACTAAAGAAACTTATTTTAAAATTTTAAAAAGTGCTTCTCAATGGGAATGGGATAATCGAAAAGATATCTATATGGCAAATAGCGAAGAAGTAAAAACAATATTATCTCGTTTAGATAGTAATAGTATTAGTTCTATAAATACGAAAAAGACAGTTTTAGGTGCATATATAGATTTTATAATAGGTATAGGATTAGATGTTCCTAATGGAATAAATCATTTTAAAACAATTAGCAAAGAAGATTTAAAAAATTATGTTGGCAAAATAAAAAAGCTTAGCTTTATAACAAGATATGACATTTATAATATTCCTCAAGAAAAAGAATTGTATAATTATCAAGATTTATTAATACCTACACTTCTTATTGAAAGTATAGAAGGTGCTGGTATGGAAGATATATTATATTTGATGGAAGAAGATATAGATTTTGATAACAATGTAATAACAATAAGAAATAAAGATGATAGAAATCAAATAATTAGAAAAGTTGAGAATATTAATATTGAATCAATGAAAATAATAAAATTAGCTATAGAAAAAGAAATATATATAAGAAATGTAGCTAAAAATAAAAATTTTAAAATGGATACAGAAATAGTAAAGTCACCTTTTCTAGTGAAGAAAATAAAATGTAAAGGAGTTGATCCATTAACACCTATTAGTAAATCTACAGTGTTAAATAGAATGAATAGAGTAGTGAAAGAGTATATGGGAAAACCTCATATGACTCCTTATGATATATGGAAAAGTGGACTTTTTGAAAAAATATATTTACTTGCTCAAGAAAAAGAAGGAAAAGAAAATTTAACAGGGGAAGATTATATTAATATTTTACAAAGTTTTGGTAGAGAATCACAAAATTATTGTGATATTAAAACTTCTTTTGAATTAGTATATCCGTATTTTGATAAAGAATATAAAAAGAAAAGTCAAAAATAATTATCGGGTTAAACCTCTTAATATATAATAGGGGTTTAATCTTTCAGATACATATACTATTAATTAAATAATAATATTAATAAGGAGGAATTATATATGGAAATAGCTAATATCAATAATATAAAAAAGGTGTTAAGCAATTATGAAGGAGATATGGTTTGTATTGAGTTCTTTGGTAATGTGTCAGAGAATTTTTACATAGAATCATTTGGATTTAAAGAATTAAAAAATTTTCAAATAAAAATATTTGATTGCGAGAATAGAGAAAATGTTCATAATCCATTTTGTATTAATTGGTTAGACATAGAAAATATTAAAGTTGAAGATGATATTTGTAAAATTATTTTTATAGGATGGAATCAATTTATAACCATCCAGAAAGCTTAATATATTTAAATTAAGATGATAAGTGTGGGACGAGTAATAACTTATCTCATACTTGAATTTATTTTAATTTTGATATTGACTAATAATTAAATAAACGGTATAATAAAATTATTGATAAAGGGGATGATTAAAATGAGATTATGGCACCAAGAATTGATTCCAGTATTACCACGCCAACAATTACTTGGGCAGCATAGGGAATGTTGTGCATTAAGAGGAAATGGGTGGAGTAAAAATCATTCAGTAGTTAATTATGTATTTACATATCCAATGGAGAAATTATATGTTTATCATATATTAGTAATGGATGAAATGAATAGAAGAGGATATAATATAGCTCCTGAATGGAGAAATCCTAATTATAGAGGTAAAAAGTGTACAGAATATAAAGCTAATATTAAATTGATTAATGAATATTCTAAAAAGAATCCTGTATATAAAGAACATAATGATGATTATTTAGATGAATGTATTGATAATCTAAAAAGAAAAGATATTAAATTAAATAGAGGTGATATTATATGAATAATAAATTAGATTGGTTTAATGATGGTGTATGGAAATGTAATCATTGTGGAACAATTTTCAAATCTTATACTTTAAGTAATACACAAGATGTTCAATTTTGTCCTTATTGTTCATCAACAAGTGATTTAATTCCTTGTGATGAAGATGGGAATGAAATTATTGATTAAATTATTTCTTTTATCGTGAAATCAAGCAGTGCAGATTAAATAAATAATCTACACTAACCTTTCATATTCGACTATATATGAATGAGGATTTTTATGATTATAATATTATTAATATATACTATTATTTTAAAAATATACATATAAGGAGGTAAAGTTTATGAGTATATCAAGACATTATTTATCAGAACAAATTAGAAGAAGTAAATTTGATATTAGATATGAAAACAAGGTAATTCAATTTATTAGTAAAATCAATAAGGAAGAAAATGATGAAATGAATGCTGATATAATTAATAATCAAGGACATTTATATGTTTTAGATTTATTTCAAGAATATATAGAAAATCATAATTATAATAAAAGAGATTTACGGAAGTTTTTACATAAGATAAGACGAAAAGCAAATATAATTTCTAAAAAAATAGATGATAAATATAAAGGTGAAATAAGTAATGATAAATTAGAACAAAATCCAGATGATTTTAAAAATTTATTCTTTTATTATGGAGTAGAATGTGCAACAAATGATTTATTAGCAATAATTAATGGGATTAGTTATATTGATAAATCAGTGTATATTTCTACTGATTTGAATAAACTATCAAATAATATAAAGCAGAGTAGAAAGATAGATTAATATATTATAAAAATTTCTTTTAATATTATAAATTAAGGTTATAATAAATAATATTGAAGGAGTTGATTTGTATGTTAATATTCTATATAAGTTCTGTAATAATTTGTTTATTTGCAATTTTACTTAATAAAAATAAAAGTCATAATGTATTTGATATTATGAATAAACTAGATGACGAAGTATCAGAAATAAAAGATGATAAAACTAAAAACACGATATATAATATAGTTAATTTTAGTGCGATGAATCCAGTGTTATCTAATTTATTTATAATTATTCTAGCATTTGTCCCTGGTATAAATTTATTGTTAATATTAGCATTTAGTATTAATATTGATGATCTTAATAGAGAATCTATACAAAATAATGATACAGAAATTATAAATCAAACAAGTTATCTTGCTAATCAACAGATACTAGATGTAATTAATTTATTTGACAAAAATTCTAAACCAAAGAAAATTATATTATATAATAATAAAAAAGATATTATAAGATATTTAAAACAATATTCTATTATCAATAGAATTACCAATATATTTGATATACCTACTTGGTTAGGTAAAGATGAAGGAACTTATTTTCCTTATGAAGATATAGTAGCTATATATGTATTTTCTCAAGAAGATAGTAATGATAAACAAACTATTCAATTATCTTTGTTAGAAACATTAATTTATGAATTAAAATATAGATATCAAACTAATAATAATAAAAAGTTCGCAGAAGATAATTTTGCTACTAGATTTATAAGTGAGAATTCTAAAATAATATCTCAAATTATGGGATGGAAAGATGAATGGGAATTAAAGGAGGAATGATATGAGTATTTATGTAACTGGTGATTTACATGGTCATATAGATATATCTAAGTTGAATATGAAAAATTTTTCAGATCAAAAGCATCTAACTAAAAAAGATTATCTAATCATATGTGGAGATTTCGGGTTAATATGGAATAATAGTAATCAAGAATTGTATTGGCGAAAATGGCTTGAGAATAAAAATTTTACCACGCTGTTCTGTGATGGAAATCATGAAAATCATGTATTATTAAATAAATATCCAATTGAGCAATGGAATGGTGGTAAAATACATAGAATTTCTAATAGTATAATTCATTTAATGCGAGGTCAAGTATTTATCATAGATGGATTAAAATTCTTTGTTATGGGTGGAGCTGTATCAGTAGATAAAGAATTTAGAATAGAACATATTTCTTGGTGGAAGGAAGAATTACCTAATTTTGTTGAAATGAATGAGGGATTATATAATTTAAAGAAACATAATAATAAAGTAGATTACATTATTAGTCATACTTGCAGTTCTAATACCTTAAAAGTAATAAGTAAATTATGGAGATTTACTCCAAAGCCAGAAGATACGTTGAATCAATATTTTGATGTAATAGAACAAGAAATAGAATATAAAATGTGGTATTTTGGACATTTTCATGAAGATATGATGGTGATGGACAATCAGACATTATTATATAATAAGATTAGAAAAATTAAATAAGGAGAAATTATGATAGAAAAAGCTATATTTTTAGATATTGATGGAGTGTTAAATAGTGAAGAGTATTATATTCATAGACAAAAAGATTGGTCTGGAAAATTTAAATTTTCATATGATTTAGATGAAATTGCTATACAACGACTTAATAAGATTATAGAAAATACAAAAATAAATATAGTTTTATCTTCTACATGGCGATTATTTCAGATAAATGAGGTAATAAATTCTTTAAAATATAAAGGATTTAAATATGATATAGAATATGTAACCACATTTATTCCTATGGATAGAGGATTACAAATATTAAAATTTATAAAGAATAATAATGTAAAAGATTATATTGTGATTGATGACGATGATTTTGATATAAAAGCATATATTCCAACAGAAAATTTTGTTCATACTAGTTTTAAATATGGACTAACAGATAAAAATGTGGATTATATAATAAATTATTTTAATAAAAAAGTATAAAGATTAAATAAAAAAGTGTTGACAAACATGTAACAACATGATAATATATAATTACAGCAAAGAGATAATACATAAAACAAGTAGTAATTAAATAATAAAAGAGAAAATTGGAGGATAATTAGATGTTGGCGATAGATAAATTAGAGAATACTAAGCATTTATTAAAGAAGCATTATGAAGATTATGATATAATTAGTAGTGTATCCTGTGTATTAGAAGATATAATGGATGAAAATACTATTATAATAAATATTGGTACTGATAGAGTTATATTTGATGTAATTGCTCCATATATAGGTACATGTTTGAGGAACAAAAGATGTTCTATTCCTATATATGGAACGATATCAAATCCAATCCATGCTAAAAATTTAAAAGAACAATTACATAAAATAAAAATTAAACATCCTTATAGTAAAATAATAGCAATAGATGCTTGTGCGGGAGATGGGATGATTGGAGATATTATTATAGAGAATAACCCTAGAGTAGGCAAGGATTTACCACCAGTTGGTGATTATAGTATAAAAATTGTTACTAATATAATCACAGATCCATTATGTATACTTAATCATTATTCTGATTCTATAAGATTAAATGATATTATGAAAATAGGTAAAGTGGTCGAGAAATCTATATTAAAAACAATAAATATTAAAAAATTAAATAATAAAGAAGTTGCTTTAACAAATTATTGTAGTGAAAGATTATGATAAATTAAATAAAGTTCGAGTTTTATTGTATTGGAAGTTTTAAGGTGGTGAAATGTGGTGAAATAATGAAAGATTATAAATATTCTTTAGAAATTATGAAACAAGAATTAGAGAGTAAGTATATTTGTCCAGAGATAAAATATGCTTTTAATGCAAGTATAGAGGCATTAGAGAAACAATTACAGAAAGATGTGCGAAAAGCCCACTCCTTTAGGTGAGGGATGGATAGCACTTGTACGATAGTACAATGAATTATATGTATAAAAGTATTGATAACATACACAAATAGTAGTATAATAAAATTATGGAAAATAAATATAGAAGAACTAAAACAACTGTAAGTTTAATTAATTATCATTTTATATTTTGTCCTAGATATAGGAGAAAAATATTCTTAATTCCCAATGTAGAAGATAGATTTAAATACTTAGTAAAATATGTATGTAAGGAGATGGATATTTATATAATAGCCATAGAATGTGATGAAGACCATACACATATGTTTTTAAATTGTCTTCCAACTTTAAGTCCTGCTGATATTATGCAAAAAATAAAAGGTGTAACAAGTAGAGTTCTAAGAGATGAATTTGAGAAATTAAAGAAGATGCCCAGTCTATGGACAAGAAGTTATTTTGTTTCTACTGCTGGTAATGTATCTAGTGAAACTATTAAAAGATATGTAGAAAATCAAAAAACAAGATATTAGAAAGGGAGGTGAATATTTATGATTAAAGCTTCTAAACAAAGATTTATATTAAATCTAAAATTAAAGACTGAAATATATCAAGAAGATATACTAAATAAACGTTTTGAAATAGGTAGGCAAATATATAATGCGGTTTTAAGAATTGCTTTAAACAAATGCAATGAGATGATTAAAACTAAAGCATGGAGAAATAATCAATTAGAATTATCTAATATTTATAAATCATCTAAAAATGATAAACAACTAAAGAAAATCTGCAAGCCATATTATAATATCAAAAATGATTTATTAGCAGAATATAAACTTAATGAATATTCACTTCATGAAGATGTTAAAAATATGCAACACCATTTTAAAGACAATATAGACAGTTTTACAGCACAGAAAATTGCTAGTAGAGTATGGACAGCTTTAAATGATAATTTATTTGGAAAAGGTGAAGAAGTCCATTTTAAACCATATTTTAAAGGGTTAAATTCGCTAGAAGGAAAATCTAATAAAACTGGTATAAGATATGATATTAAAAACAATTTATTCTTATGGAATGGACTAGTAATACCAACTATGTTAGATATAAATAATGATTATGAAATAAACGCTTTAAGAAATAAAATATGTTTCTGTAGAATTAAGAGAAAATTTGTAAGAGGCAAATATAAATATATACTTCAATTAGTATTAGAAGGGATTCCACCTGTGAAAGTAAATAAAGAAACTGGTGAAATAAAAAATGATATAGGTAATGGAAAAGTAGGACTAGATATTGGAACTCAAACTTTAGCTTATGTATCTGATTATGATGTTAAATTATTAGAATTAGCACCTAGAGTACAAAATATAGAAAACGAGAAAAGAAGAATACAAAGATATATGGATAGAAGTAAAAGAAGTATGAATCCTGATAATTTTAGAGAAGATGGAACTATAAAAAGAGGAATTAAATTAGAATGGAATTTTTCTAATAGATATATTAAAGCTAAAAATAAACTTAAAGATTTATATAGAAAACAAGTCGATATAAGGCACTTAGACCACAATATATTAGCTAATGAAATATTAAGAAATGGTAATATAGTATTAGTTGAAACTATGAATTATAAAGGACTTCAAGCTAAAAGTAAGAAAACAACAATTAATGAAAAAACTAAAAAATATAATAAAAAGAAACGTTTCGGGAAAAGCCTTGCAAATAAAGCACCAGCTATGTTTTTAACAATACTTCAAAATAAACTTAAAACAAAAGGTGGACAATATAAAAAGATAGATACATGGAATGTTAAAGCATCACAGTATAATCACTTAACTGGTGAATGTAATAAGAAGAAGTTAAGTCAAAGATGGAACTATTTTAAATATAAAAATCAAAATATTAAAATACAACGTGATGTGTATAGTGCATATTTAATTAAAAACGTAAATGATGATTTAAAAAGTATAAATGATATACAATGTACTAAAGATTTTGATAAATTTTTAGGCTTGCATAATAAAGAAATACTTAGACTAAGTGTGAAAGAAGATAACATAAGTAGTATGGGAATATAAAAATTAATAAGAAAATGTCTTGAAACGGGCATTATACTATCGTTAATTCTTTCAATAGAAAGATTGATAGTGAAAGTCTTAGAGAAAATAATTAGTCTTTATATCTTTCGAGATATATTGGAAGTTATTTAGTATCTAAGAACCCCTTGCCTTTAGGCTTGGGAGTTTCAGCAGAATAGGAGCAGAGGCAGAAGCCAACGCAAACAAATTGAAACAAACTACTCTTAATGATATTATTGTCAGTTATGAAGCGGTAAAGAAATGGAACGGAAGTCTTCCACAAGTTTCAGGTAGTTCTTCTAATATATTAGATATTAGTGGATTATTAAAAAAATAAAAAAATTCATTTGAATTTAATTTTGATTATAAAGGAAAACCTAATGAAAATAAGAGTAAAATAATGAATTATTTGAAAAGTAAAGCCGAACAAATATATATAAATAAACAAAAACAGGAATGTGTTACTTTAAGTGATTTGGTTAATGAGTTTATTGATTATGATGAATAAGAAATATTCAAATATATATTGACTAAAGATTAAATAAATGATAATATTGAAAATACAGAAAAGGAGGAGGTCTTCTTAAATTAAATTGATTGATAATTAAATAAGAAAGAAGGAATGTATATGAATAAAAATTTATCAAGAATAATTAGTGTTTTAAAGGATAGTGATAAACCTTTGACTAAATCTCAAATAAGAGAATTAGGTGGAAAAGCTACTAAGAATAAGTTGAGGTTATTAATCAAAAATGGGGTAATAAAGAAGAATAAGATTAATACAGAAAATGTTACTTATAATAAGTTGAAATTCTATAATACTTATGAATTGGTAAAGTAAATAATAGGGAATTAAATAGGTTAGCTAGTAATAAAAATTTATATAAAGATTAAATAATAAAGGAGAAATGATATTATGACAAAGAAACATGATTTAAAATGTACTTATGGAAAGTTTAAATTTGTAGGAAAGGTTTTCGGAGTAGAAAAACAAAATTTTTATAAAGAAATGACTTTTGATTCAGGATCATTAAAAAGAGAATGTAATTTTGGAATAGAGACATCAAAAGGAAATAAATTGTTTGTTAAATGTGAAGGATTTGTACCTAAAAACAATAAAGCTGTATTTTCTAAATGGGATGCAACTAATAAAAAAAGATTGATAAAAGAAGTAGATTGGGATAAAAGAAAGATGTTTAAAGAAGAAGGTTATTATCCTAATTTTGGTGTAAAAGTTGGATTAGAAACTGACGAAAAAGGTCATTTAACAAATTATATTTCTCATTTTGGATATGATGCTTGTGAAGAAATACAAATGAATTTAGTAGATGATATGAGTGTTATTATAGAAGGGAAGGTAAATTATTCTTCTTATGTTAAAAATGGAGAAAAGAAACAATATGTAAATTATTTAGTTGAAAAAATTTATGTGTTAAAAAATGATATTGATTTTGATGCTGAAAATTTTAAAGAAGAAAACAAGTTTCAACAAACAATAGTTTATACAGGAATAGAAAAGCATCCAACTGCTGATGGAGAATTTTTATTAAATGCAAAAATTATCACTAGTGATGGAGTAGAAGATGTTGAGTATATTATAAAATCAAATAAAGTTGCAAATCCTGTTAAGAAAAATTTAAAACCTTATAATGCTATAGATGTATTATGTAGAGTTACAAGTATTGCAAAAGATGATGAAGATATAGAAGAAGATGATGCATGGGGAGATGATGAAGATATAGATACGCCAACTCAAAGTTATGTAAGAGAAATAGTCGTTACAAAAGTTTATAAAAATTCTTTAGATAAAGATACATATAGTCAAGAAAAAATAGATGCTATTAAAGTTGCAGATGAAGATTTTGGAGATAGTATTGAAGATGATGATGAAGATGTTTGGGAATAAAACCCCCATTCATCAATTTAAATAAAATAAATTAAAATTTTTAGGAGGTAAATATTTTATGGCAATAATTACAAGAGGAAGTGCAGTTAAGAAAAATCTTAAATTCTTTATATATGGTGAACAAGGAACATGGAAATCTTCACTTGCTATGCAGCTAGGAGCTTTAACTAAAGAAGATGGTAAACCTGTAAGATTATTATATATAGATGCAGAATACGGTTCAATAGATAATTACTTAGAAGATTTTTGTGAAGAATATGGTGTAAATCCAGATAATATTTTAATTGTTAAAGCAAATACATATGATGAAATAGAAGAGTATATTGATAAAGGTATTAAAGAAGAAGATTTCTTCTTAGAAGATGAAGAAGGAAATTTAGAATTAGCTTTAGATGCAGAAGGAAATAAATTTATAGCAGATGCAATTGTTTTAGATAGTGCTACAGTAATTCAAGATACAACAAAATATGCAATGATACAAACTTCTGAAAAAAGAGCTAGATTAAAAGCAGAGAAAAGAGAAGCTAGTGTTTCAGAAACCTTTGTAGCAGAACAAACAGCAGGAATGGAATTTAAAGATTATGATAAACTTAATAATAAAGGTAAAAATTTATTAAGAAGTTTAATTACAAAAACTAATAAAATGGTAGCAGTAACAAGTAGGCAAAAAGATAAAAAAGCAAAAGTTAAAAATTCTAATGGAGATTTTGAAACAATTACAGTTGGCGTAATTCCAGATTGTTTTAAAGATGCAGAATATGAATTTTTTACAGTATTACATATGTACGAAGACGAAGAAACTGGAGAAATACAAGCAAAAGTTATGAGAAAAGATAGAACAGGACAATTTGCACCAGGTCATATACTTAAAAATCCTAGCTTATTTCCTTGGCAAGAAGTTATTAATGGAAATAAAGGAAAAAAAGAAATGAAAACAGATACTAAATCATATCAAGAAATTGTAGATGAACAAGCAAAGCAATTACAAAAGAATAAAGCCACTAATACAGATAATAAAGAAATAACTAAAAATGGAGATGAAGATAAAAGTATAGATGGAAAAAACTCACTAGAGTTATTTAATGAAATAAAAAAAATAAGAGTAAGTTTACCAAGTTCTAAAAGAAGTGGATTAATGAGCGAGTTGACTAAAGTAGGATTATCAAAACCAAGTTCAAGTTTAAGTATAGAAGAATTAGAGTCTATATTAGAATGTGCTAAAAATTATGCTAATTCAGTTAAAGAATAAAAAACAAATATATAAAATAGAATATAGGTTGGTTTTTTTAATCAGCCTATATTCTATATAAGGAGGAAGTATATTAATATGATGAGAAAATGTAAATATTGTGATGAAGTTGGTAAAAAAAGTATAAATACACTAGAAGATGATTATTTATATGTCGATAATTTTTATTGTCATACTGAATGTTATAAAATATATTTAAAAACAAAAAAAAAGATGACTGATGAATTAATCGAATCAGAAATTCTATTTATTAAAAATAAAATAAAAAAAGATCAACAAGATAAAAATGATAAAGATGATTTTTTTAATTATATAATGAAATATTATAATATTGCTTTATCTGATTGGCAATATACAAAAATAAATAAAGTAAACGAAGGTACTTTAAATCAAAAAATGAAAGAAGGTATATCTTATTGTGATTTATTAGAGATGTGGGAAAACCCTAAATTTTTAAGAAAATTGGAAAAAATAGCTTATAGCAAAAATATTAATAAAGAAAATAGATTTGATTATGATTTAGCTATAGTAGTTAAAGAATACGATAAATTTAAAAAATCTAAAATTAAAAAGCAATCACAAGAAGATTATATAAAGGATGTAATGGAAAAAAAGAAGATTACAAAAAATAGTATTAATAAACTCAATAATATAAAAAATGAAGAATGTGAGGAGGTTGATATTTTCGATATGATATAAATTAAAAATATTAAAATAGGTGGTGATAAAATTTTGCCAGATTCAGAAGGTATAATAAAATATAAAAACAATGATATTGCGATAGAGACTATGATTATGGGAGGTATGTATAAAGAACCTAATTTATATATAGAATATGGAGTTACTATAAGAAGTAAGTATGATTTTTATTATGAAAGTGTAAAATTTTTTTATGATTGTTTTGAATTGTATTATACTACATATTCTAATGAAATTAATGAAATTAAAGTAAATACTTTTATGTTACAAGATGAAGAAAGAAAATCACTATATAGGAAATTTGGTGGATGGAATACAATTAAAAAAGCTATGGATATAGTAGATATATCAGATTATAAAAATCATTATGATGTATTTAAAAAATATTCTTTAATGAGAGAATATGAAAAAAAAGGTTTTCCTGTAGAAAGATTAGCATCACATCCTAAATTTTATAAATTAAAAGCTGAACAAGTTACTCAATGGATGAGAGCTACAGTAGATAAAGTCCAAACAGTAATTGGTGGAGGAGATCTTTCTGTAAAATTAGGAAAAGATATGAAAAAATGTGTAATTCAATGGAGAAAAGTTCCTGCAATGGGAATAGAACTGCCTTGGGAAAATTGGATTACATTATTTAGAGGTTGGAGAAAAAAGAAATTAATAATAGATGGAATGTTATCAAATGAAGGTAAAACAAGAAGATTAACATTTTTATTAGCTTATATAAGTTTAATATTAAAAAAGAAGTGTTTAATGATGGCTAATGAAATGGATGAAGAAGATGTCAAAGCAGGTATGATAACTGCTGTATGTAATAATTCTATATTTGGATTTAATTTAAATATACCAGAATCAAATATTGTATTAGGAGAATATGAAAATGAAGAACAATTTCAAAAAGTTTGTGAAGTTGCAGAATATATAGAACAGAATACAACAATGTTTTTTAAAGATATGTCGTCAGATTATAGTGACAGAAATATAGAAAACGAAATTAAAAAGCATGTAATTGGATTAGGTTGTGAATGTATATTTTATGATACTTTAAAAGGTTATCAAACAGATCAATGGGAAACTGTTAAACAAACAGCTACTAAATTAAAAGATTTATGTAGTGAATTAAATGTTAGAGGATACGCAACTATTCAATTGACAGATGATAGTTTATATATACCTGTTGAAAAATTTTCTAGTAATAATATAGCAAATGCAAAACAATTAAAACATGTTGTCGATCACATGATATTAGAAAAAAGAATTGAACCTAATGAATATAATACATATAATATAGTAGATGAATGGGGAATTGAAATGACTTTAGAAGAATATAATAAACATGATAAAAATAATATAAAATGGTTTTATTATGGTCAAAAAGTTGATAAAAATAGAGGTGGAGGAAAAGGTATGGTTCTATGTTCTCAAGTAAATTTAGACTTAAATGTTTGGAAAGAAATAGGAATAATAACTAAAGATATAAGTAACAATAAAAATAATAACAAAAGGTATTATAATAAAAGAAATTAAGAAATGAGGATCTAATATGGATATTACAACTTTGAGAGATAGGATAATAGCAGAAAATAAAATTAAAGATATATTGCAAGGTTTAAATATGAAATGTATTGAAAACCATAATAAATATTATTCTTGTTGTATGCCTGATGGAGATAATAAAAAAAGTACAATTGTATATAAAAATTCTTTATATGTAGATGCATATACAAGAAATATTGAAGATAAAAATGGTTATAAAAATATCATATCTTTAGTTATGTATATTAAAAATATTTATTTTGTTCATGCTATAAAATGGATATGTGAAATTTGTGGATTTGATTATTATTGTAGAGATTATAAAAAACCTTCTATATTATCTTTTTTTGAAGAACTAGAATCACTTACAATAATAAATAATAATGAAAATAATGAAGAAAAAAATATTCCAATAAGTGAAAAGATATTAGAATATTATGGAAGTTTTCCTAATAAACAATTTTTATTAGATGGTATATCAATAAAAACTCAAATATATTTTGAAATAGGATTAGATATGGAAACTCAAAGAATTACTATACCAATAAGAGATGAATTAGGAACTCTTGTAGGAATTAAAGGCAGACTATTAAAAGAATATGAATATGATGGAATGAATAAATACATATATTTAGAAAGTTGCAATAAAAATCAAATGTTATTTGGATTAGATAAAACATTTGATTATATAAAAAAAGAAGGATATGTTATAGTAGCAGAATCAGAAAAGGCAATATTACAAGGATGGTCACACAATATAAAAAATGTAGTATCTATAGGAGGACATATATTATCTAAGACTCAAGTTAAAATGTTAATTCATTTAGGTGTACCTATATGGTTAGCTTATGATGATAAAGCAGATTTTATTTCAAAAAAAGATGAAGATGGTAATATAATACAAATTAAAGATAAAGATTTTTATAAAAAGGAGAAAGAAAAATTCTTAGACAAACAAGAAGTTTATGCAATTATAGATAAAGATAATGAGATATTAGGAAATAAAGAAAGTCCTTTTGATAATTTAGATATGTGGGAGGAGTTAAAAAAGAAAATTCAAATAATATAAAATATGAGGTGTTGTAATGGAATATATACAAATTGGCAAAAATAATTATATGGGAGATTTACAAAAAGAATATTTTTTAAATAGAGGTATAGAAGATCCAGAAAATTTAATAAATATCAGCAAAGAATGTATTAGAAATCCTTTTGATTTTACAAATATGGAAGAAGGTATTGAACTTATAAAACAATGTGAAAAAGAAGGAAAGGATATTTTGTCAATAGAAGATTCGGATACAGACGGAATGACTAGTAATGCTTTATTTTATAAAGTTATATCAGAATTATGTTTTTTAGATATTAAAATAATACAACATAATAAAAAAGTTCATGGAATTATTATGGATGAAATAAAAGATAAATTAGATAATATAGGATTGGTTGTAGTGACGGATGCTGGAAGTAGTAATTTTGAGGAACATAAAATTTTAAAAGATATGGGAATAAATGTACTTTGTATTGATCACCATAAATGTGACAAAGGGTTTAGCCCATATGCAACTGTAATAAATAATCAATTAGATAATATATCAATAAATATAAGTGGTGTTGGAATGGTTTATTATTTTTGTAAAGCATTTGAATCTACTTTAAAAGAACATATTACTGACAAGTATTTAGATTTAGTTGCAGTAGGGTTAGTTGGAGATATGATGGATTCTAGTGATCCAGAAGTACAATACTTAATTCAAACTGGTATAGAAAATATAGAAAATGAATTTATAAATGAATTGTTAGAAATGACTTCTTTTAGTAGAGGTGGAAAACAAAATCAAAGAGAATTTTCATTTTATATTGTACCAATGATGAATGCTGTTATAAGAATGGGAGAGTATGAAGAAAAAAAGATAATTTCTGAAGCTTTATGTGGTATTAATATAGATAGAACTTTTTCACATGAATTTAAACGAGGGAAAAATAAAGGAGAAGTTATAGAAGAAAATTTATTTCAATATGCAGCTAGATTATCTCAATCTTTAAAAGGTAAACAAAATAGATATAGAGATAAAGTATTATATGGTTCTAAACGACCTAAAAAAGAAGGTTTATTAAATATAATAAAAGAAAAATATAAAAATGATAAAATTTTAGTTATTGATGGAACAGATTATATTGAGAACAATGGTATGACAGGGTTAATAGCAAGTGTAATAAATGGAGAATTTAAAAAACCAACATTATTATTTTTAAAAAAAGAAAATAGTGAATGGTCAGGAAGTGCAAGAAATGGAGAAATACAAAACTTTAGAAAAAAAATAAAAGATAATAAATTAATTAGTTTTGCTGAAGGACATGAATTTGCTTTCGGAATTAAGCATTATACAAAATTTCATGAGAACCCAAATGAACAATTAAATAAAATAAGAGAAAATATAAATAAATTTTTCTGTAATGAAGATATTAGACCAGTACATAGAGTAGATTTTAATATACCACCGTCTTACATAGAAGATTATATGATAGAAGATTTATGCCAATTAGAAAAGTATTTTGGAAATGGAATGAAAGAACCATTAATTATGGTTGAAAATTTAGAAATAGATGCAAATAAAATAAAACAAGCTAAATCAGAAAACTCATTTTCTTTTTATTATAAAGATATTAAATTTCAATGTTATGATAAAAATGGAGAAACATTTAATAGGGTTGTTGATTGGGGTGATAAAATGGTATATACATTAGTTGGAAAGCCAAGTGTATATACAAATGATGAAAAAAGAATATGTCAAATTATAATAGAAGATATTGAATTAATTAAGGTTATTAATAAAGATGAAAATAATGATTTTGGTGATAATGTTATTGAAAAAATAAATAATACAACATCAATAAATGATTGGGGAGATATAGAAGATGACGATGATAACTGGGATTAAAGAAAATAAAAATTTAGTTCATTTACATTTACATACTGCTAAAGGTTCTTTGTTAGATTCTATTTTAAAAGTTGAAGATGCTGTAAAATTTGCAAAAGAAAATAATCAAAATGCAATAGCGTTAACAGATCATGGAACAATGCAATCATATGTAGATTTTTGGAAAGAATGTGATAAACAAAATGTAAAACCAATTATAGGTTCAGAAGTTTATGAAGTTGAGTCTTTAGAAGATGCTATGAGATTAAAAAATACAGATGAAAAAAATAAAGGTACTTTACAAAGATTTCATTTAGTTTTACTCGCAAAGAGCAAAATTGGCTTTCAAAATTTATTAAAAATATCAAGTGAATCGCATACTAAGTTTTTTTATACTAAACCATTAATTGATTTAAAATGCATAAAAGAAAATAATTTAGGCGAAGGAATAATATGTTTAACTGCATGTCAAGCAGGTAGACTTAGTAAAATAATAACAGGAGAATATAAATCTGAAATATCTGCTAAAGATTATTTTACTAAGTTAGAAGATACGTTTGAAAATACTTATGTTGAAATTCAATCACATAATACAAAATCACAATATATTGCAAATAAAAAATTATTAGAATTTGCAAAAAAAAATAATAAAAAATACACAATAACCTGTGATTGTCATATGCTAGAAAAAAACGATACTGAAGCTCATGATATATTTATATATTTGGCAAAGGATTATGAAGTTGGAGAATCTTATAATGGATGTTATATGCAAACAAATGAAGATGTATATAATGAATTAAATAACAATATTTCAGAAGAAGATATACAAATAGGAATTAATGAAAGTTTTAATATATCTGAAATGGTTGAAAAGTATGATATTGGTGTTGGTCAAGAAGATCAAATGCCAATCATAGAAGTCCCAAAAAAATTTAAAAATAAAAATGAATGGTATGATTATTTAATAGAAGAAGGATTTAAAAATAAAGGACATGATAAATTAAATAAAGAAGAAATTAGATTAAGAAAAGAAAGACTTAAAAATGAGAAAGAAGTTTTAGAATATTTAGGCTATATAGATTATTTTTTAATGTTACATGTTCTGATTAACAAATTTAGAAGTAAAAAAATACCATTGGGTTATAGTAGAGGTTCTGGAGGAAATTGTTTATCTTTATTCTATTTAAATGTAACTCAAATAGATAGTTATAAATGGGATTTGGATTTCTCAAGATTTGGTAACAAAGGTAGAAAAGGTTCGGCTGCGGACTATGATATTGATATATCAAGAAAAAAAAGACAAAATGGTATAGAGATAATGAGGGAATTATTTGGTAGAAACAATGTAGCTCCAATTTGTACATTTAATTCTTTTTCTACCAAAGTTGCTATAAGAGATATAGGTAAAGTATTAGATGAAAAAGGAATTTATAACATTCCTTATGAAATACGTGATGAAGTTTCAAAAGCTATACCAGCAATAAAAACATTAAATGATTTAGGTGAGAAAGAAGAGAAAGAAGTACTATTACAAGAGTTTTTAAATCAAAGCAATGTTTTAACAAAGTATTATGAAAAATATCCTTTATGGTTTAAATATGTAATGAAATTAGAAGGATTACCTAAATCAAGAGGTAAACATGCAGGAGGTGTTTTAATAACTCCTAAACCATTAGTAGAATATTGTCCTTTATGTTTAGATAAAGATGGAGAACAAATGGTACAGTTAGAAATGCATAATGCAATGGATGATTTAGGACTTGTTAAAATGGATTTATTAGGATTAAAGACATTAGATGTTGTAGATGATACTTTAAATTTTATAAATAAGACATGGAATGATTTTGATATAAATCATTTAGACTTAGAAGATAAAAATGTATATAAAGATGTATACGCTAAAGGGAATACAGCAAATGTATTTCAATTTGAATCTTATGAATGTATAGATATGTGTAAACAAGCAAGTGTTGATAATATTGAAGATGTAATTGCTATAAATGCATTTAATAGACCAGGAACAAAAGCACAATTTCCAGATTATGTTGAAAATAAAAAAGATCCTGAAAATGCAACAATATTACATGAAGATTTAAAAGAGATATTCAGAAAAACACATGGAGTATTATTATATCAAGAACAAGTTTTAAAAATTCTTGGATTAGCAGGTTTAAATGAATCAGACCAAGATAAAGGTCGTAGAGCTATGGGTAAAAAAGATAAAGAAAAAATGATAAAATTAAAACCTCAAGTTGTTGAAGGTTTTAAAAAAATAAATTGGTCAGATGAAAAAATAAATGAGTTATGGGAATTGTTAGTTCAACAATCTAAATATAACTTTAATAAAGGGCATAAGCCTTGTTTAATATAGTGTGCCCTCTAAACTCTTTTATATGCTGGAACACCCTTAGAGCTTAATTTACCAAGTTTATATAGTGATATATAAATGGCTAATTTAATGAATTAGGTATGGTGAAAATAATTAAGATTGGGCAATCAGCAGGGAAAGTAACTTAAACTTGTTTTAGAAAGGAATAATATTGAAAAAAGGAAATGACATAAAAGAGATAGAATTAAAAATAATAAAAGATTATAAAAACGGAATAAGAACATCTGTATTAGCTAAGAAATATGGTTATAAAACTAAAAAATCCATAACTGATAAATTAAAAAAATATAATATACATATAAGAAATAAAGAAGAACAACTTGAATTAGAATGTAAAAAGAAGTATAGAAGTTTTAAAATAGAAGTAATAAATAATAAATTTAAAGCTTACCTTTTAGGAATAATAGCTTCAGATGGATACATATATGAAAAAAGAGGAACTATATCAATTTCTATGACAGATTATGATGTGATTAAATATTTATCTGATTATCTTGAAAAAGATTATGTTATAGTTAATAAAGAAGGAAATAGAAAAGTTCAATATAGAATTACATTTAATAATAAAGATTTAGTTTTGGATTTGAAAAATAGAGGTTTATTTCAAAATAAAAGTAGAACTATAAAAGAAGTTATATTTTATGAAGATGAAATTTGTTGGTTACCTTATTTTATCAGAGGTCAAATAGATGGAGATGGATGGATAAGAAAAGATGGTAAAGAATTTTTTATATGTACTGCATCACAAGAATATGCAAAATTTTTATTAAATTGTTGTTATAAAATTGGTATGAAAAATTTAAAAATAATTAAACAAAAACAAAAATTTAAAGATAGTAGAAAAATACAGATGTTTTATATAAGAAGTGCATTAAAATATAATATTAATATACTTAAAGAAAAATGTTATAAAGATGATATTGGAATGAAAATAAAATATTACAAAATAAATAATATAAAATTATAAAACAAGTTTAAGTTAAACCCTCAGAGACTACCATAAGAGAATATTTATTATAATAAAGAATAAATATTATTGTATAGTCCAGACTACAACAATTATATTATTTGTAATTGGCTTATGAAAGTAAGAGTAGTAAGGCTACAGCTTATAGTTTATTGTCATATCTTACAGCTTATTTAAAATATTATTATCCGGTAGAATTTATGACAGCATGTTTAAATAATGAAGATAATTATGGAAAAGTATCTAAAATTATTACAGAAGTAAAAGCAATGAATATAAAACTTATGCCACCAAAAATAAATAAATCAAAAGAATATTTTACTCCTAATACAGAAAAAAAAGAAATATTATTTGGAGTGTATCCTATTAAAAATGTAGGTGAAAAGGCAGGAAGTGAAATTATTAAAGGATATCCATATAAAGATTTTACAGATTTTAAAAATAAGATTTTTGTAAAAGGTGGTAAAGTTAATTCTAAAGCAATGGTTTCTTTAATTAAATCTGGTTTTTTTGGGAGTAATAAAAAAAAGTATTTTAAAAAATATTTCAATTACCAATTTTTAAAAGATAATGAAAATAAAATAAATAAGGAATTTACTCCTTATAAGACTACTTCAAAATATAATTTAAAAGAATTAAAAGATAAATTTGGAATTGAAGAAAAAGATAAAAGTATAAGATTGCAAAAATATAACGAGATTATGGAAGAAGTATTTAAAAAAGAGAAGAAGGAAAAGTTAGAAAATTTAAAAATACAAAAGAATGAAAAAATTATAGAATTTCAAAAAAAATATATGAAAAATGAAAAAATGTGGGAATTTGAAACATTATCAATGTTTATAACTAGCAATCCTTTTGATAAAACAAATAAATATTTAAAAAAACAATTTAAAGATTATGAAACAGGCACAAAATCAATTTGTATTGGTGCTATATGTAAAATTGATAAAAAAGGAAATGGCTCAAAACAAAATGCCTTTATTGAATTTTATACAACAGATGGTGTTATAGAAGCTATATTTTGGTCAAATATCTATTCAAAATATCAAAAATATGTGGAACGTGGTAATTGCTTAGTTTTGAAAGGAAGAAAAGATGCTGAGAATAAAATTACAGTTTCAGATTTAAAACCTTATGATCAATGGGTTTTACAAATGGAAAGGAAGTATTCTAATGAAATCAAAAGTAATTAATTTTATAGCAAGACCAATTGTAAAATTATTTTATAATGAAAATAATAATTATGGAATTTACAAAATAAAATTAACCGATGAAGAATATATGCATATAGAAAACATAGCAGAAAAAGAAGCTATTGAAGCACTTGAAGAAGATTTTAATAACGATTGCTATTACGCTATTATATGTGGTAGTATGCAATCTTTAGATTTATATACTAATTATAAATTTGAGTGTTCTGTTAAATACAATAAAAAATATTCAAATTATCAATTTTTTGTTTATAAGGCGACTTTAAATGTGCCTAAAACAATTACAGAACAGGAAGATTTTTTAAAAGTTTTAGTTACAGAAAACCAAGCTAAAAATTTATTGGCTGTTTATCCAGATATAGTAGAAAAAATAATAAATGGAGGTGAAGATATTGATTTAGACAAGATTCCATGCATAGGTGAATCAACGTTTGGTAAAATAAAAACGAAAATTATAGATAATTATATTATTTCTGACTTATTGTCTACTTTAGCTCCTTTAGGAATTACATATAATCAAATAAAAAAAATATCTACACTTTCTACAAATTCTGTATTGTTAAAGCAACAATTAAATAAAAATCCATACATATTAACACAAGTAAATGGATTAGGCTTTAAAAAAGTAGATGGTATAGCTTTAAAAATAAATTCTAAATTAAAAATAAGCAAATTACGTTCACTAGAGTTCATAAAATATGTACTAGAAGATATGGCAGATAGTATAGGACATACATGGGTTGAAAAAATAGATATTATAGAGAGAGCAAGAAAAAACATTCCAGAATGTTTAAATATTATAAAAGAAATTATAGATACAAATGACTTTGACAATTCTATATTTTATATAGAGGGTGATAAAATAGGTTTAATGAGAAATTATAAAATTGAAAAAAACATATATCAAGATTTAAATAGAATAAATAATTCAGAGTTTAATTTTGAACCTATAAGTGAAGATGAATTAAATAATATAATTTTAAATTTAGAACAAAAACAAGGATTTGTATATTCAGAAGAACAGAAAGATATTATAAAAAAATCAAATAATAAAAGTAATAATGTAATAATTGTTTCTGGATCAGCAGGTTCAGGTAAGAGTACTGTATTAAAAGGAATTTTATCTGTAATAAGTTCTATGAAATGTATAGAAAAGAATGAAGATGAAATATTTCATACCCAACCATGTATATCTCAATGTAGTTTATCTGCTAAAGCTGCAATAAGAATGCAAGAAACTACAGGTAGACCAGCTTCAACGATACATAGACTATTAGTTTTCCAAAAAAATGGTTTTGCATATAATAGAAATTGTAAACTTATGGATGATGTAATTATAGTTGATGAGTTATCTATGAACAATATATCTATATGCAATAGTTTATTTCAAGCTGTAAAAAATGGTTGTAAATTAATACTTGTTTTTGATCATGCACAATTACCACCTATTGGTGCAGGTGCAGTAGCATATGATTTGTTGGAATACTCTAATTTTATAAAAGTTAAATTTACTGAAATACATAGACAAGCAAAGTCATCAGGAATTTTAGTAGATGCAAATTCTGTAAGAGTACAGAAAAATCCTATAAAAAAATTAGAACAAAAAATTATTCATGGTGAATTACGAGATATGCGATATGTTTTTTCTACAAATAGAAACGAGATGAGAAAATATGCCGTAAAACAATTTTTTAATGCATTAAATAAATATGGTATTGACGATGTAAGTATAATAACCCCTAGAAAAAATACAGTAGTAAATTCAGCGTCAGAAATAAATAAAATAATTCAAGATAAATATTTACCTTTAAATAAAACAGAAGAGATGAAAATGGGAAATAAATCATTTAGAATTGGTGATAAAGTTATACATAGAAAAAATAATTCAGATCAAAATGTCTTTAATGGTGAAATTGGATATGTGTTTAATATAGATTATGAAATTGATAAAAATAATAATAAAATTAAAACATTATATGTAAAATATAAAGATTTTATTGGTTTAGAAGATTATAAGATTGTAAAATATTCTTCATTAGAAGAATTTAATCAATTAGAATTAGGATATACTTTAACAACTCATTCTATGCAAGGAAGTCAAGCTAAAGCTATTATAATACTTTTAGATAATACCCATTATAATCTCTTGGATAATACAATGTTATATACAGCTATTACTAGAGCAGAAAAACATTGTATGCTAATAGCAGAACCAGGAGCATTTAAAAGGTGCATATTAGTGAACAAAACTGTAATTAGGCAAACATTTTTAAAGAGATTTTTTAAAAAAGAATTAATAGCTTAAAAATTAAATTAAAATAATAAATAAGTCACCATAAATGATGTATTTTATCAAAAATAGCCAAATAATACGATTAAAAAAGTGAATAAAGTTGTACTTTTATCGTAAGTATAAAAATTAAATAAAGAAGGGTGATATAATGATTAAATTTTTATTAGGTTTTATTATAGGAGTATTCTTTCTCCCAACTACAAAAGAAATAATTTTTATTAATGGAATAAGAAATAATATGTTAAAAGAACCTATAAGTTTTATTAGAAAAATATTAAATAGAACATTTAAAATATAAAAAAGGAGATGATATATATTGAATATAGATTTAATGTTTTCTAGTAAAAATATGAATTGGGAAACTCCACAGAATTTATTTGACAAATTAGATTCAGAATTTCACTTTACATTAGATGTTTGTGCCACAAAAGAAACTGCTAAATGTAAGAAATATTATACTCCTGAAATAGATGGATTAAAACAGGATTGGCAAGGAATAGGTTGGTGTAATCCTCCATATGGTCGAGGTATTATTAATTGGATTAAAAAAGCATATAATGAATCAGTAAAAAATAATTCTACTATTATATGTTTGATACCAGCCAGAACAGATACAAAATATCAACATGAAATTATATTTAAATATGCTAAAGCTATTTGTTTTATTAAAGGTAGATTAAAGTTTGGAAATTCAACTAATTCTGCACCATTTCCTAGTGAAATAATAGTATTTGGTAAAGAATTAAATAATAATCAATTTAAAATATTAAATACAATAGGATTTACTATCAGAAATTTTAACTAAAAATTAAATAAAAATATTTTAGTATCTATTGACAAATTAGTTGATAGGTGCTAAAATATAACTATAGATTAAATAATAAAGGAAGTGATTAATTGAAATACCAAATTAAAAAATGGTTTAATAATAACTGGTATGATATAGATATTGAAAATATTAGAAAAGATGATGTTATTAAAATTTTTAAAGAAGATGGAGAAGAATTAATTAATGATGAAAAAGAAAATATGTTTATAGTTAGAAAAGATGCTTATGAAGATGATAATGGATGGAATATTAAATATGTAACATTATCTGACAAAGAATTTTATTTAGTTAAACAAATAGAAATGTTAAAAAATAATAAAGGATGATTTAAATGAATAATTTTAAAAAATGGCTTATTAGAGTAGTAGACGTTAAAATATCAGTTGGTAATATATTGCTCAAAGATAAAATATTACTCCCTAAAAATACTTTTGAAGATGAAGTATATATAAATTCTTTTATAGAAGAAAGAATGATGCCAAAACTTAGAAGTAAAATAATAAAGGAAAGGATGATTTAAATGAGAGATTTTAAATTTAATATTAATGATGAAGTTTATATAACAGATATGGAGGAAGAAGATAGTGTATATTTTACTCTCGGTAGATTATTAGCTACAATGGATAAAATAAATATTAATAAACTTATTAGTAGAACAATAGTTGATGATATAAAAGTAAAAATAGTAAATAGAGAATCCTCAGAAGAAAATATTTATCTTGTATATGATTGTAATCTTAATTTGTATTATAGTGTGTTAGAATATGATATAATAACAGAAGAACAATTTAATAAGAAATATAAAAAACAAGAAACTGATAAAAATGGTGGACAGATAGAACTTAAACCTAAATATGAAGTTATATCACCATCAACTATAACAGCATTTGATGAAAACAATAATAAATTATTAAATATTAAACCACTAAATGTTGACTCTATTGAGATAAAATCTTCTAAAAAAGAAGAAAAATCTGAGATAAAAATACCTTCTCCAAAAGAAATTAAAGATTATTTAGATCAATATGTTATAGGTCAAGAAGAAGCTAAGAAAATATTATCAGTAGCAGTACATAATCATTATTTGAGAATAAAATTAAAAAAAGAAGATAATATAGAACTGCAAAAAAGCAATATTTTAATGTTAGGTAAATCAGGTACAGGGAAAACTCTTCTTGCTGAAACAATTGCTAAATTTTTAAATGTTCCTTTTGCATCAATAGATAGTACAGAATTTTCTCCTGTGGGTATTGTAGGTAAGAAAGTAACTGATATTGTACAGAAATTAGTTGATAATGCTAATGGAGATATAAAAAAAGCAGAATATGGAATAATTTATATGGATGAATTTGATAAATTAGCAGAAGGTAGTAATGGAAAACATGCAGTTATGGGTAATGAAGTACAATCTACGTTTTTAAAATTAATAGAAGGAACAGAAGTACAAGTATCAAGTTCGAATAATTCTATATTTATTTTTGCAAATTCTACTAAAACTATTAGCACTAAAAATATATTATTTATATGTGGTGGAGCATTTTCAGGGATAGAAGAACTTGTAGAAACTAATAATAGTGAAGAAAAACAAGTAGGTTTTATCAAAAATGAAATTAATAAGAAAGAAAAAGAAAATATTTGGGATAAAATAACTCAAGAACAAATAATTAAATATGGATTAATGCCAGAAATAGTAGGAAGATTGCCTGTATTGATTAAATTAAATCCACTTAATGAAGATGATTTAGTACATATTCTTACTCAACCTAAAAATGCATTAATTAAACAATATCAAAGAATATTAAAAATGGACGGAATAAATTTAAAATTCACTGATAAAGCATTAAGATTAATATCTAAAATAGCAATAGAAAGACAAATAGGTGCTAGAGGATTAAGAAGTATAATAGAACCTTATATAACACAAATTCAATTTAAAGTTCCTAATGACTGTTATAAGAGAGAGTGTCTTATAGATGAGAATTTTATAAAAGAAAATGTAATGCCTATATTTAGAAGGAATGAAATATGTGAGTAATTAGAATGGCTATTTTATTAAAAGATTAAATAATAAAAAATGAGGTGGTAAAATGTATTTTTATTCTTTGTATGGTTATGAAGAAAATTATATTATACAACATGAACAGAAATTTAATGAAAAAGAGTTTGAAAAAATGTGTAAAGAAACACCTATATCTGGTTCTGAAAGTTGTAGATATTATACAGCTTTTAATATTATTCAACACTTGAAAAAGAAATATAGATTTAAAGATTTAAAAACAGAGACAGGATTTTTTATAGATATAGATATTAAATGAGGTGAATAGATGGGTATAGGAATATGTGATAATGGTCAACCACCCACGACTGAAGTCGTAGGCTTGTAGAAAACTATAAGTCTGGTTGAATAGCTTAAGTATTAAATTACTACGATTAATAAGAATATATAGTTACCCATAGATACTTCTCTAGTCTGTGGCTCTAAGCTTTAATATTAAACATTTCTAAGAGGTAGGAAAAGTGTATTAAAAATATAAAACCTTATTAATCATTAGCGAAGAGAGCTTACTCTGAAAGGAGGACATAACATGAGTGTATATGTCATCAATCAAAGAAAACAACTTTTAATGCCAACAACTGAACAAAAAGCTAGACTATTAATTAAACAAGGTAAAGCTAAAGTTATAAAAATTAAACCTTTTATAATACAATTATTATATGCTACGGGTGAAACTAAACAACCCATAACTTTAGGAATAGATTCAGGGTATAATAATATTGGATTTAGTGCTATAACAGATAAAAAAGAATTAATTGTAGGTGAATTAAAATTGTTACAAAATATAAAGGAAAGATTGTTAGAAAGAGCTATGTATCGTAGACAAAGGAGGAGTAGATTAAGATATAGAAAACCTAGATGGAATAATAGAATTAAATCAAAACAAAAAGGATGGTTAGCTCCTAGCTTACAACATAAATTGAATTCTCATATTAAATTTATTGATAGTTTATATAAAATATTACCAATAACAAAATGCATTATTGAAATAGCCAATTTTGATATACAGAAAATTAAAAATCCTAATATAAAAGGAATAGAATATCAACAAGGTGATATGTTAGGTTTTTGGAATTTACGTGAATATGTACTTTATAGAGATGGACATAAATGTCAGAATCTTAATTGTAAAAATAAAGATAAAAATCCTATATTAGAAGTACATCATATTAAATATAAAAGTTTTGGCGGAACTAATAATCCTAATAATTTAATTACTTTATGTACAAAATGCCATACTTCTGATAACCATAAGAAGGGTAAATTCTTATATAAATGGTGTCAAAAAGGTAAGAAAGTAAGAGAATTTAAAGATGCTACTTTTATGAGTATAATTAGATGGTATTTAGTTAATCAATTAAAAGAAAAATATAATAACGTATCATTTACTTATGGATATATAACTAAGAATCATAGGATAGAATATAAAATAGAAAAGAGTCATTATAATGATGCATTTTGTATAGCTAAAGGTATTAATCAAATAAGAAATAATAAAATATGGCAATTACAACAATGTAGAAGAAATAATAGAAGTTTAGAAAAATTTTATGATGCAAAATATATAGATATAAGAACAGGACACAAAGTTAGTGGATCAGAATTAAATAATGGTAGAAGAACTAGAAATAAGAATAAAAATAGTGAAAATTTAAAAGTATATAGAGGACAAAAATTATCTAAAGGACAAAGAAGGATAAGAAAAAGTAAATATTTTTATCAACCTAATGATTTAATTAAGTATGAAGGAAAAATATACACAGTAAAAGGGACTCAAAATGGTGGAAAATATGTAGCATTAAAAGAAATTAAAAAAGTACCTAAAGTAGAACTAATTAAACCATATAAGTTTCAAAAAGGAATAGTATGGAATTAACTCTAAGTCAATATTGGCAATTCATCTCGTGACTGAAGTCACGAGTGTTCTTGCCAAGTTTATAAATTTTCTAGCTATTTGTAATGAAGAAACCAAATATAAATGATATTGGAAAACAGAGATAAATATTATGAAAGGAAATTAATTATGGATATAAGCAATATTATATTTGGAATATTAATATTTGTAGGATTAAGTCTTTTATTCTATATGGATCAAAAGTGGAATAAATTTTAACTTGACAAAAAATTAAATGAGTAGTAATATAAAAACATTAATAGATTATACATAAACTTGTAGAAAGAGGTATAATATGTGTAAAACATTAAGTTTAATATCAACATTAAATAATTTATCAGGAGGAATTATTATTACTACAATAGATTTAAATAAAGAACAAATGAATGATGATACAGTATTTTTAAACAATGTTAAAGTAGGAAAAATAAATAAATATATAGTAACAACAATTGTTAATTCTAAAATAGGAGATAAACAATTAATAATTAAAGATGTCAAGCTTAATAAAGCATTAAGAAAAAGTATAAGACTATTAAAACAATATAAAAGGAAGGAATGATTAAGATGGAGAAAGAACTTTTAGATATGTTATGGGAATATTTAGATAGAGAATGTACTACAGAAGGTAAATTTGAATTTATCAATGATTTAACTGATAGTATTATAAATAAAGGTAGTAGATTTGGTATAAATTTAAAAGAAGAATTACAAGAGTTATGTATTAATAAAAATATTTGTCCTGAATGTGGAAATATTTTAGGAGTACAAAATAAAGAATATATACATACCGAATTAGATTATAATAATATAGAAAATATAAGTTATTTATATTGTCATAATTGTGGATGGAGTAGTGAAAATGAATAATAATTAAATAATAATATAGTATTAAAAATAAAATACATAGGAGGTGAAAGGTTGCGGAATTTTATAAATATTTATTACATTGATTAATTCTTTTATTTTAATATAATAAGATATTTTATTTCAAAATATTAATGTAATCTTTCAAAATAGTAATAACTAAATTATTAAAGCTCCTATTTTGTTTTCCAGCAATTATTTCCAAACTTTGTTTTAATTCTTTAGGAATAGTTATTAATGTTCTAGTGTTTTTATCAGATATTTTACCCATAAATTTTCACCTCGTAATTATATTGTATTTTTATAATAACATAATATAAGGGGGTTGACAAGTTGTTATCAACTTGATATAATAAAAATATAGAAAGTGAGGTGAAAGATATGATAAAAGCAATTAAGATAAGATTAAAACCAACAAAAGAACAGGAAATATTAATGTGGAAATCAGTAGGTGTTGCTAGATTTGCTTACAATTGGGCTTTAGCTAAAGAGAAAGAAAATTATAAAAATGGTGTTAAATTTATATTTTGTAGAAAACTAAGAGATGAGTTTACTAAATTAAAGAAAACAAAAGAATTTATATGGTTGAACGAGATAAGTAGTAGAACTATTAATCAAGTTTTTGAAGACCTACAAACAGCTTATAATAAATTTTTCAAAGGGTTAGTTAAACATCCTAAATTTAAATCTAAAAAGAAGTCAAGGAAATCTTTTTATGTTAGATATGATGCTATCAAATTTAAAAATGGCAAAGTTAATATGGAAAAAATAGGTAAAGTTGAATATAAAACTAATTATGACATTCCTAATTTACTTAAATATGTCAACCCAAGATGTCATTTTGATGGTCGTTACTGGTATTTATCTCTAGGCTTTGAACAAGGCGAAAACCAAGTCAAGTTAAACAAGGATTTAAGTGTGGGTATAGATTTAGGCATAAAAGATTTAGCTATAGTAAATTGTTTAGATAAGCCTATTAAAAATATTAATAAGTCAAGCAAAGTTAAGAAATTAAAGAAGAAACTTAAAAGATTACAAAGACAAGTATCAAGAAAATATGAGGCAAATAAACAAGGTAAAAAGTTCATCAAAACTAATAATATTGTTAAGTTAGAAAAGAAAATAAAACTTATTCATAGAAAACTTAGTAATATTAGATTAAATCACATACATCAAGCTACCAATAAAATAATTAAACTAAGACCATATAGAATAGTTATGGAAGATTTAAATATAACAGGAATGATGAAAAATAAACATTTATCTAAAGCAATACAAGAGCAATGCTTATACGAATTTATCAGACAGATGAAATATAAGTGTGAGTTTAATGGAATTGAATTTATTCAGGTAGATAGATTCTATCCATCAAGCAAAACATGTTCTCGTTGTGGAAGTATTAAAAAAGATTTAAAGTTAAAAAATAGAGTTTATGTCTGTTCTGAATGTGGCTTGGTTATTGACAGAGATAAAAATGCTTCGATAAATCTTGGTAATTATAAATTAGTAGGATAATTATTAAAAAAATACTACTAATATGTAGGATGAGTTGTATCCGAATTTAAGCTCTTGGAATATTATATTAAACGAAAGTAGTATATTCTCTTTTAGAATTACAAAATCGAATATTATGAATGGAGAATTAAACAAAATTTATAGACTTTTATAAAATTTTGGCAACTAATTAGATGCTCGGCAGAAAGACGAAAGTAGTTTTATTTGCATCAATAATTCTGCTAACAATTAACCAACCTTCAATAGCAATAAAAAATATTTATTGTGGAGGTAATGTGGGAAAAAAAGAAAATATAGATATAAATTATAAAAAAGGTCAGCAATATATATGGTATTTACAAGCACTTAATAAATCTTTACAGTTAGCTGAAGAAGAACATCATAAAGAATTAGAAAGAGAAAGATTAGAAAAAATTGCAGAAAAAGAACAAAGACAAAAGGAAGAAGAATTAAATAAGATAAATCAGCAAAATACTAATATTAATCAAGGAGGTGAAAAAATAAATCTTATATGTACATTTTATTCAGGTTCAGCAGAGGAAAATGGAGGACATGCAAATTTAACTGCTAGTGGGAAAACACTTAGCAGAGGAATGATAGCTTCTAATGCACATGCTTTTGGCACACAAATATATACAGAAAGATTTGGTTTATTGACAGTAGAAGATAGAGGTAGTTCATCACATATTTTTCAAGTGGATAGTAATACTTTTAGAATTGATATATATGTTGAGAGTGAAGATGAAGCTGAACAATTAGGTGTAATAAGAACTACAGGTAGAGTTGTTAATTAAATAATAAAGAAGGATAAATAATATGAAATTAAAAAATATAGAAGATATTAAAGATTATATAATGGATGCGTTAGCAGTATTTGATGATGAAACTACAGATTGGAAACCGTATATAGAAACTTTAGAAGATAAAATGATTATATCTTCAGGTGACTATATAATTACTGGAATAAAAGGTGAAAGATATCCATGTAAACCTGATATATTTGAAAAGACCTATGAGAAAGTAGAAGATTAAATAATATAAAGAAAGGAGAATTTCCAATGAATAAAAATCCAAAGGAGGAAGTATAAATGAATAAAATATTTAATAGGTTTTTAAATAAAGGTTACATTTTACTAGTTTTTGATACAGACAAAGAAGTGCAAAATATATTTCAATTATTTAATGAAAACGAAGTGAAAATTATGAGTTTTTCAAGAGGCGATTTTCTTACAAGTGATAAATATATTAAAATAGTATTTTGTAATAGTAAAGAAAATACAGGAAAAGAAATAGATTTAATTAATCAATTGTTTCATTCTAAATGTATAAGTAAAAATACTGAAATTATACATTTAGAAGATATATTTAATTTAAAAAAATGATATAAATAAAAAATATAGAAATTAAATGATAATTAGGAGGAATAAAATGTTAAAAGAAGTAATTAAAAGAGATGGAAGAATTATTAATTTTGATAGACAAAAAATATATAATGCTATTAGAAAAGCTATGGAACAAACCGAAAAAGGATTAGATGATGAATTAATTGATAAAATTGTTATAAGCATTGAAAAAACAGAGAAAAAGACATTGGCTGTAGAGAATATTCAAGATTTAGTAGAAACTAAATTAATGGCTAGTTCTAGAAAAGATGTTGCAAAAGAATACATTACATATAGAAATAAAAGAACCGAAATAAGAGAAAAAAATAAAGTATTGGATATGAAAATAAAGAACATATTAAATTGTGCTAATGTGAATAATGATAATGCTAATATAGATCAATATTCTTTTAGTGGGAAAGAGCAAAGGGTTAGTTCAGAAGTACATAAAAAATATGCTACAGATAATTTATTAAGAGATAATATAAAAAAAGCATTTTTATCTCATTATATTTACATACATGATTATGATAAATATGCAGTTGGAGAACATAATTGTCTTTTTCTTGACTTTAAAACATTAATAAAAAATGGTTTTGACACAAGAAATGGAGATGTTAGAAAACCAAATTCAATTGATTCGGCTTTTCAACAAATGGCAGTAGCTTTTCAATGCCAAAGCCAGGTACAATTTGGAGGAGTAGGCTCTGTACATATAGACTATGATTTAGAAGATTGTGTCAAAATATCATTTAAAAAACATTTCAAAGATGGTCTGAAATGGTTAAATAATGTTAATGACACCGATAATTTTATAAAAAATAATAATCTAGAAAATCATATTAAATTAGAAGATAATATAATAAAAGAAAAATTCTCTAAAATATATCAATATGCTTATAATCATTTAAATAAAGAAGGAGAACAAGGGGCAGAAAGTTTTTATCATAATCTTAATACATTAGAATCTCGCCAAGGTTCTCAAGTACCTTTTACATCTATTAATACAGGTAGAAATATTTCTCCTGAAGGAAGACTTATTAGTAAGTGGTTATTAAAAGCTTCTATTGATGGTATAGGAAAACTTCATAAAACAAGTATATTTCCTATTAGTATATTTCAATATAAACAAGGAATAAATGATAAACAAGGAACTCCTAATTATGATTTGAAAAAATTAGCAATAAAATCTATGTGTAAAAGAATATATCCTAATTGGGTAAACGGTGACTTTTCTGAAGCAAATGAAGATCCAAATGATATTGATACAATGATGGCAACAATGGGTTGCAGAACAATGTTAGGATGGGATAGATTTACAAATTCTTATTTACGTGTTGGTCGAGGAAACATTTCGCCTGTAACTATTATTTTACCAAAGCTAGGTATTAAATATGGTATTTGTGAAAATAAAAGAACTACTCCTGATTTAGCTGGATTTTGGAAAGCTTTTAAACAAACAATAGATGTTGCTCGACAATCTCTTGTTGATAGATTTACATATATTGCTTCACAATCCCCTAAGTCAGCTCCTTTTATGTATCAAAATAAAACAATGTTAGATTCAAATAAATGTAAAGAAACTGTATATGAAGCTATAAAACATGGTACTTTAGCTATTGGATATATTGGCATAGCAGAAATGTGTAAAGCATTATTCGGAAAAACTCATGATGAATATATAACTGCTTATAAATTTGCTTATTCTGTTGTGAAATACATTCACGATTATTGTATCACTGCCGGAAAAGAAGAAAATTTAAATTTTAGTTGTTATGCTACACCTGCTGAAAATTTATGTTATTCTGCTATGAAGGAATTACAAAAAGAATTTGGTAAAATTAAAGGAGTTCTAGATAGGGATTATTTAACAAACTCACATCATATTCCAGTATGGCATAAAATTTCTATATTTAAAAAATTAGAATTAGAAGCTCCTTTTTCTGCTTTAAGTACAGGAGGTTGTATAACTTATATTGAATTAGATACTGGAATAATGAAAAATGAAGAAGCTGTAGAAAAAATTATAGATTATGCTTTTAAACAATTAAATATTTCTTATTTAGCTTTTAATTTTCCTATAAATACATGTTTAAATTGTGGTTTGTCTGATGGATCAATAGAAGATATTTGTTCTGCTTGTAAAAGTCATAATATAGAACATTTGGCAAGAACGACAGGATATTTAACAACAGATGTGTCAAAAATGAATGAAGGAAAACAAAAAGAAGTTGAAGATAGAGAAAAACATTCTCAGTTTACTGATTTAAATTCATTATCAGATTTACAAAAAGATAATATTGTTCTTACAGCAAGACAATTAGCAAAACAATTTTTAGAAAATAAATAAGGAGGGATATTATATTGAATATAGCAGGTTTTATAGAAGAAAGTTTAAATGATGGAGAAGGTATACGTAGTGTAATTTTTATTAGTGGTTGCAAACATAATTGTTATAATTGTCAAAATATACAGTCTCATAATTTTAATTATGGCAAATCATTTACTAAAGATATGCAATTACAAATTATAAACAAAATTAAAAATAATCCTCTGATAGATGGAATAACTCTATCAGGGGGAGATCCCTTTTATTCTTCAGAAGAATTAAATAAATTTATAATACTATTGAAACAAAATATTGAAGAAATTAATATTTGGATATATACAGGATTTACATATGAAGAAATACTTAACTCAAAAAATCAAAACATGATAAAATTGTTAACGTCTTGCAATGTATTAGTTGATGGAAAATATATAGAAAAGAAAAAAAATTTAAGATTAAAATTTCGAGGTTCTGAAAATCAAAGAATTATAGATATTCAACAATCATTAAAAGGAAATAAAGTTGTTAAATATAAAGGAGGATATTTTGAATAATCAATATGAAAATTTATTAAATAATTGTAAAAATAAGGTTTCAAATAAATTCATTATTACATTAAGTTTATCTATAATGGCAGGTATTTTTATATCTATTGGAGCAATTGCAAATCTAATATCTCAAAGTCTATTTCAGGGAAGTGTAGGAAAATTAATTGGAAGTATATTATTTTCTATAGGATTGATTTTAATATTTGTTGCTAATGGAGAACTCTTTACAGGTAATAATTTAATGATTGATGGAGTTGTTGCTAAAACAATAGCTATAAAATCTATGATAAAAAATTGGTTTATTGTATATATTGGTAATTTTATAGGTTGTTTTATAAGTGTGATATTGATATATTTTAGTAAAATATTTAATACAGTAACTATTTATAATGTTTATAAACTAATTATACTTAAAGATTCTAAAAGTTTTATAGTATTATTTACTTTAGGTATATTATGTAATATACTAGTATGTTTAGCTGTATGGATGAATTATAGTTCTACAAATATAATAGATAAAATATTAATACCTATTTTACCAATTACAGTATTTGTATTCTGTGGATTTGAACATAGTATTGCAGATATGTTTTATTTATTAATTAATAGTTTTTACAATTTAAGTTTGAGTACTTTTAATATTTTAATACCTGTTACATTAGGGAATATAATAGGTGGAATGTTTATAGGATTAATGTATTATATAATCAATAATAAATTAAATGATAAAGGAGAAATGTAAAATGAGTAAAACACGTGGATTCGAGGTAATATCAGAAAAACAATTTAAAAAAGATTTTGAGGGATTAGATATAAATTATACAGATATAAAATTACCAAAACGTAGCACCGCAAGATCGGCAGGATATGATTGTTTTGCACCTAAAAATATATGGTTAACTCCAGGAGAAGAAATAAAACTACCAACAGGAATTAGATCTTATATGTTAGATGATGAAGTATTATTTGCGTTACCACGTTCAGGACATGGTTTTAAATATTATTTAAGATTAGCTAATACAATAGGATGTATAGATAGTGATTATTATGATTCGGATAATGAAGGACATATATTTGTTAAGTTAAGGAATGAAGGTACAAAAACTTTTGAAATAAAAAAAGGAGAAGGTATGTGTCAATTAATATTTCAAAAATATCTATTAGTTGATGGAGATGATTTTACTGGAGAAATACGAAATGGAGGATTTGGTAGCACAAATAAATAATACAATTATACATGGGACAGTTTAATAATTACTGTCCCTATTTTTAAAAGGAAGTGAATTTTTATATATGAAAATTCAAAGAGTAGAGCAACACCAAATTAAAAAATCTAATCCTATGTGGAAAATTATAGATAAATTATGTTTTAAATCAAAAAATGTATATAATTATGGTAATTATATTATTAGAAAAATATTTATTATTACTTCAAAATTAGAAAATAATCAATTTATCGATAAAGAACAAATAGATTTTTTAAAAAATATAAATATAAAAGTAGATGAATACAATAAATTTAGATTAGAAAATTTAAAAAAGAAACAAATTAGAAGTAAATGCTTTAATAAACAGTATAAACCATTAAAATATTTTAATAATACTCATAAGGTATGTAATTATGATTTTTTAAATTTTATTCTTAAAGATTCTGAGCCATTTAAAAATTTAGGAAGCAATTCATCACAACAAACTTTAAGAGCATTAGATAAAGCATGGAAGTCTTTTTATGTTACTATTAAAGATTGGAGTAAAAATTCTAATAAATACTTAGGAAGACCAAAATTACCTAAATATAAAGATGTTAATAAGGGTAAATTTCCATTATATTTATGTAATAATCAATTTAAAATAATAGATAATTATATATATTTTTGTTGGAAACCACTAAAAGCTTTTAATAATACATTTAAAACTAATATACCTAAAGATAGTAAATTAATTCAATTAAGATTTATACCTAGAAACAACATTTATATGATGGAATTAGTTTATGAAAAAATAATTCCTGATATAAATATCATTCAAACACAAAGAATATGTGGAATAGACATAGGAATTGATAATTTTGCTACGCTCACTAATAATGTAAATAAAAAATTTATTATTATAAACGGTAAGATTATTAAATCTATTAATCAATACTATAATAAAAAATTGGCTTATTATAAATCTATTCTTAAAAAAGTCAACAATAAAAATTGGAGCAATAAATTAGATCAATTAACTATTAAACATAATAATAAAATAAAAGATTATATGCATAAAACTAGTAAACAAATTATAGAATATTGCAAAATTTTTAATTTAGATACCATTATTATAGGAAACAATCCAGAATGGAAACAGAATAGTAAATTAAACAAGAAAGTTAATCAAATATTTGTACAGATACCTTATGAAAACTTTATTGATATGATTCAATATAAAGCTGAAGATAATGGTATAAAAGTTATTATAACTGAAGAAAGTTATACATCTGGAACTAGCTTCTTGGATGAAGAGTTACCTATTAAAGAAAACTATAATAAAAATCGTAGAATTTTTAGAGGTTTATTTAGAAGTAATACTGGAAGATTAATTAATTCAGATGTTAATGGTTCATTGCAAATAATAAAGAAAGTAATCTCAAATGCTTTTAGTGGATATGAGATAGAGGGATTAGATTTAACCCCATTAGTTATGAATTTATAACTATAAATCATTTTGTAAAAAGTGAATAAATTGCGTCTTTTATTTGGAGATGTGAATTATGAAAGTTCTTAAACCGCAATTAGAGTTATTAATTACAGGAATAATTTTTATCACACTATCAATTATAGCTTTAATTATATTTGGCAACACTGGTAAATATATTATTCATCCTGCAATTTATTTTGTTACTTTATTAATGGGGTTAGGATGGACAATAACAGGAATAGATTCTATAATTAATTTTAACAATAAAACAAAATAAATTACTTGACAAATATATTCTATGGTAATATAATGTAAATATAAAAAGACTAAAGATTAAATAATACATCAATTTGTATAAAATTTATCGTTTCAAAATATTTCAGATGTACAAACACTAGGGTAATAAAAAAGTATAATCAAAAATTTTAACACAGAGAGGATTGATGAAGATGTTTTATGTAATTCAAGGTACAATGTTGGGTTATACAAAACCACATAATTGTATAATTGAAGAAGTTTTAATAAATGACGATATTCATTTAGAAGTTAGATTAAATTATGGAGAAGACAATCATATAAAAACTACTAGTAAATATTATATGGTTACTGAAGAACAATTTAATAATCTATTGTAAATAAATTTATGGTTTTAACTTAAGCAATAATTAAATAATAAGGAGGTATTCAAAATGAAATATAAATTTAATAAAGATTATGTTAAATATGGAAATTTAGATGATCTAGAAGAAAATATTTATTTTAAAAAAGATAATGTATTAGAAGTTGAACAAAATAAATATTGTTTGGCGGTTTATTATAATGGACGTTGGATTTTTGATGTAGATAGTGTAAAAGGAAAAGAATGTGGGGAATTAATTGATGAAGAATTTCATAAAGAATATAATAAGTTAGATTCTAAATATATGAAAATAGAAGTATGGATAGAAAATGAATTGGATTATGATACCGTAAAAAATCATTGGTTATGTGATTTTAAAACTGAAGATAAAGATATTGATGAGAAAGAATTTTATATTTATATTAGTACATTAGAAGATTTATTTAGCATAATAGCTGAAACTGGTGAAGACATTCAAATAACAATGTTCTGTGATGAACCAATAATTAAAATTATATAATAAAGGAGTTGATGTGCCATTAAATTGTAAAAGGACATTGAAAGTTGAGTAAAAGGAGGAAAATAATGAATGAACTTAAAATTTATCTATGTATAGCAATAGAGAATAAAAAACAAAAAACAATAAAAGAATATGATGAACAAATAAAACAGATACAGAATACAGATAATACTGCTATAATTTATCGTCTATTAGCAGAGACATTTCATAATACAATAGAACAAAGAAAATTACAAATTAAAGTATTACAACAATATTTAAAAAATGATTTTTTTAAAACAGCAACTATTAATAATAGAGTTAATTATATTACATTTTATAATGATGAATTCAGGGTATCATTTTCAACAAGTTTATGTAAAGATATAGAAATTAAATTTAATAATTGTGGAACACCCCCTTATTACAGTAGTATACTTAAGGAAGAAACTATTAAATTAGGTGACTTAATAGAAAAATATCTTAAAAATAAATCATTAAAGAATTTTAAAATATTAATGAAATATAATTGTAAGAATCGAAAAAATACCTTTGTTAATAAATTAATGGGATATATTAATACATATAAGAGATGTAATAAAGAGTTATTGAATAGTATTAAAGATAAACAATGTCAAAATGAAATCAATAAATTAAAATATGAAGCAGAAAATAAATTATTTCAAGATAAACAAACATATGCAAAGAATTTTGTTGATAGTTTATCTGATGATTTGAAAATATTTCAAGATAATAATTGGAATATTAAATTAAAAGGGATTATAGATTCTAAAGGAAATATCAATTATTAAATAAGGAGGTAAAATATGACTTTAAAAGAATATATAAAAATTATAATTTTCATGATACCAATATTTATAGGTATTATCATAGGTGCTGCAATAACAACATATTTTATACATTCAGAATTGCAGCAATGGATAGTATCAATAATATTTGCAATAATATATTGTTTTCCAATGATAAAGTATATAGAAAAAATATCAATTTACATTAATTTATAATATTAAATTAATGTAAATCTAACATTTTATTAAAAAAGGAGAATGCAGATATGTGTAATGTAGATTCTGGAAAATGGATGTTTAATATAGGAAATGATGAAGTATGGACAGGAGAATATTATGACTCAAAACAAGAAGCTATAGAAGAAGGTAACTTAGAATTGGAAGATTCTAATAGAATAAGAATCCAAAAAAATAAAGAAGTTATTAAATCATTTAATATTGGTCAAGTAGAAAAAGTATATCCTTGCGGTGTTGATGTAGATTTTATTTTAGAAAATATTGCAGAAAACACAGTAGATGGTATGGAAGCAGGAGAAGATTATTTGTGTGATGTTATAGATAAACATAGGGCAGAACTTGAAGAAAAATTAAATGATGTATTATTTGCATGGATGAAAAAATATAAGTACGAACCAACTTTCTTTAGAATTGTAAATATAAAAGAAATAGGAGTTGACGAATATAATGGATAAAAAATTTAAAGTTGACAGAGAAATATTATTATTTGCTTTTAGATATTCTCTTGGAAGAATGTCATATGCTCCTGCGGTAATAACTGATAATATAAAATTAAATATAAATAATATTAGTACAGAAGATATAGAAGTTTATATAAAAGAAATTAATGAGTATGAAAATTATGGTATGGAAATGGACAGACAACATTGGCTGAATTTTAAAGATTATTTGCAAAGAGAATTAGATAGGAGAAATGGTTTAATGAATATCAAAAAATTTAAACAAGGAGATAAAGTTCAAATAAGAACTCTAATAGGAGAAGAATCTCCATGTGTAGAAATTGGAGATATAGGAATTGTACAATATATTGATGTAAAAAATCAGTTTCCTATAAGACTTAAAATTAATGGGAAAGATGATTATGGATTTAAAGAAGAAGAATTAAATTATATGAATACTAGATAAAAAACAATAAGAGGAGAGGAATATATGAGCAGAGAATATTGTTGTAGTAAATGTGGATTAATATGGTTTGATGAAAAAATGAATTCAAATGAAGTTGAATGTCCTGACTGTAAAAATAAACAAAGTGAATATGGAATTTATCCATGTGATACTACAGGATGGTTTTATATGGTTGATAGCGTAGTGTCAGCTTTACATGGAAGAGGATTAAAAATACATTATCACGAGAAACACCCTTGGCGTGGTAGTGAAGGATAAATTCTAATATAAATAAAGAAAGGTAAATAATATGGAAAATAACTGTTGTAAAATTACATTAGTATGTTTTAATTGTGGAAAAAAGAAAGATATACTCATAAATAGACCTCCAATGTTCTCTTTTGAATTAGCAAACATTGCTGATGAAGCAGGACTTAAAGGAGTAATTGATATGCATCATAATAGAGCTTTAGTATTTTGCAATGATGAATGTGCTAATAATCAAAAAACTAAAAAAGGAACATATAGAATAAAACCTAAAAAAATAAATGTAAGAACAGAATGTAAAGAATTTCTTGACTTATTAAATAATAAATAATTAGTATAAATTATAATATATAAATATATTGACAAGCTTATCCAAGTGTTCTATAATTTAAATGTAAATTAAATAATAAAAATATTTTCGGGGGCGTTATTTTATGAATAAAAAAATAAAACAAATAAATATTAGTTGTGGAGAAGATATTATTTTTGTTCCATATAGATGTATAAAAAAATTAGAATATGATAGTATTTTACAAGATAAAAAAAATTATATTATTACACAATTAGATTGTATTATTGAAAATGATGGTAGTATATTAAATAAACAAAATATTAATCAATTACCTATTCAAAGAATAAATTCTTATAATGATATCACATATTTTGATTTTGTATATGATAATAATTTTATAAAAGAAAATCGTATTAAATGGTATGGAGATGATATATTTTATGATCTTCCTACATTTAATAAAAATCAAACTAGTAAACTATTAAGATATAATAAAATACATATAAGGATAAAGCCATTTGTGCGAAAATATACAATTAAAGAAATATTTGAATTACCTATAGGTACAATTCTTCAGGGAGAAGATAAAAATAAATATACTATATATTCTTTTGAAAATAATAATAAAAGATCAGATATTCCAATGGATATGGAACATATTAATATGAATTATACTATAGACAAACTAGGAGAAATAATGTAATGTTTTATTAAAAATTAAATAATATTGGAGGATACAATATGCTTGAAAAAAAAAATAATGAATATACCGAAAATGATATAACTATTCTTGAAGGATTGGAACCTGTAAGAATACGTCCAGGAATGTATATAGGAAATACTAGTTCAGGAGGACTTCATCATTTAGTATATGAAATAGTAGATAATAGTATAGATGAAGCTAGTAATGGTTATGGAAAAGAAATATATATATCCATTAATGAAAATAACTCTATTACTGTAAAAGATTATGGTCGAGGTATGCCTACAGGAATACATCCAAAAACTAATAAATCAACTGTAGAAACTATATTAACTGTACTTCATGCAGGTGGTAAATTTAATAATAATAATTATAAAACATCAGGAGGATTACATGGTGTAGGAAGTTCCGTTGTAAATGCACTTTCTTCATATTTAAAAGTAATTGTACACAGAGATAATAAAATATTTAAACAAGAATATGAAAAAGGTAAACCTGTATATAATTTAAAAGTAATAGGAGAATGTAATGATACTGGAACAGAAATTACTTTTTTACCAGATGATACTATATTTGATATACTTACATTTAATTATTCTATATTAGAAAACAGATTAAGAGAATTGGCTTTTCTTAATAAAGGAATTAAATTAACATTAGAAGATAAAAGAAAAAACAAAGAACAAGTAAATGAATATTTATTTAATGATGGATTAATTGGATTTATTAAATATATTAATCAAAATGCTACTACTTTAAATAATAATATCATTTATATAAATAAAGAAATAAATAAATATAAAATTGAAGTAGCATTACAATATACTAATAACGATTCTGAAAATATTTATACTTATGCTAATAATATAGCTACTCATGAAGGAGGTGTTCATTTAACTACATTAAAAAATAGTATATCAAAAACAGTAAATATATATGCAAAAGAATATAATTTAATTAAAGAAAAAGATGGTAATTTACAAGGGGAAGATATAAGAAATGGATTAGTAGCAATTATTTCTGTAAAATTACCTGATCCACAATTTGAGGGTCAAACAAAAACCAAATTAGGCAATTCTGATTTAAAACCTATAATAGAACAAATTGTTTTTGATAATTTACTAATATATTTTAAAGAAAATCCAGAGTATGCCCAACTTATAATAAATAATGCTTTACAATCAAAAGAAATTCGATTAGCTATAAAAAAAGCAAGAGAAAATACTAAAAAATCAAAAACTAAAAAAAGAAAAAGAGATTTAGTTGGTAAATTAGCAGATTGTACTTCTAAAAATCCTGATGAATGTGAAATATATTTAGTAGAAGGTGATAGTGCTGGTGGTTCAGGAAAACAAGCTAGAGATAGAAGATTTCAAGCTATATTACCTCAACGTGGAAAATCTATGAATGTAGAAAAGAAAAATGAAGAAAAGGTATTAGATTCAGAGGATTTAAAAAACATTGCAAATGCTTTAGGAACAGGAATGGGAAAAGATTTTGATATTACAAAATTAAAATATAAAAAAATAATTCAAATGGCAGATGGTGATAGTGATGGAAAAGGACATATAGTACCTTTATGGTTAACATTGTTTTATAGATATATGAAACCTTTATTGACTAATGGATATGTGTATATTGCTTTACCACCACTATATAAGAATGTAATTAACAAAAATATAACTTATACTTATACTGAGGATGAACAATTATATTTTATACAGGAGCATAGAAATGAAAAAAACGATATACAAAGGTATAAAGGTCTTGGAGAGATGGATGCAGAACAATTATGGGAAACCACAATGAATCCTAAAACAAGAAAATTAATTCAAGTTAATATTGATGATGATATTTCTGCAAATCAAACAGTTAATTTACTTATGGGTAAAAATGTAGAACCAAGAAAAGAGTTTATAATGAAAAATGCAAAATTTGTTCAAAACTTTGACATTTAATAAAGGAGTGATTTACTTAATATGAACAATAATCAAAAAGAAAATATTATTATTGGCGATTATAGTACCGAAATGAAAGAAAGATATCTTGAATATGCTATGAGTGTTATTACAGGTCGTGCTTTACCAGATGTACGTGATGGATTAAAACCAGTACATTTAAGAATATTATATTCTATGTATGAATTAGGACTTACTCCTGAAAAAGGTTATAGAAAATGTGCAAGAATTGTAGGAGATGTTTTAGGTAAATATCATCCACATGGAGATCAATCAGTTTATGAAGCTTTAGTTAGAATGGCTCAATCATGGAATTTAAGATATCCTTTAATTGATGGTCATGGAAATTTTGGTTCAATAGATGGGGATAGCTCTGCCGCCATGAGGTACACGGAGACTAAAATGAGTAAAATAAGTATTGAGATGTTAAGAGGAATCAATAAAAATACAGTAGATTTTAGACCTAATTTTGACGGTGAAGAAAAAGAACCAATAGTTTTACCTTCAAGATTTCCTAATCTTTTAGCAAATGGTACAAATGGTATAGCTGTAGGAATGGCTACTTCCATACCTTCACATAATTTAAAAGAATTAATAGACGGATTAATTTTTTTAATAGAAAATCCTGAAACTACTATAGAAGAAATAAACAAATATATATTATGTCCTGATTTTGCTACAGGTGGAATAATTATAAACCCATATAATATTCAACAGATATACAATACTGGAAAAGGTTCGATAACCATTAGAGGCAAATATCATATAGAAAATAATGCAAATGAAAAAGGACAAAAAATTAAATCAATTGTATTTACTGAAATTCCATACCAAACAAATAAAGCAAAAATATGTACATCTATTGCTAATTTAATTGATGAAAAAAATAAATTTTTTGATGAAGTGTTAGATATTAGAGATGAATCTGATAGAGAAGGTTTAAGAATTGTAATTGATATAAAAAATAATGCGGATATAAATAAAATATTGTTTGGCTTATTTAAAAAAACTCAATTACAAAAAGAATATAATGCTATGTTTTGTGTATTAGTAAATTATCAACCAAAAATATTAAATTTAAAAGAATTAATGCAACATTATATAAATTTTCAAAAAGAAATTATAATAAGAAGAACAAAATTTGATTTAAATAAATTTCAAATAAGATTGCATATATTAGAAGGATTATTGGTAGCTATAGATAAATTAGATTTTACAATACAATTAATTAGAAAATCCAAAAATAAAAATGAAGCAAAAAATAAATTGATTGAGAATCTAAGTATTGATGAAAAACAAGCACAAGCAATATTAGATTTAAAATTACAAAGACTTACTAATTTGGAAGAAGAATCAATAAAAACAGAATATAAAGAATTAAAAGAAAATATCATTAAATTAAATTCCATATTAAATAATAAAGATAAATTATTAGAAACATTAAAACAAGAATTGTTAGAAATAAGAGAAAAATATGGAGATGAAAGAAGAACTGAATTATTATATGAAGAAGACAATATTAAAGAAGTAAAGAAAGAAGATTTAATTAAAGATTATTCAGTAACTATGGTATTAACTAAAGATCAATATTTAAAGAAAACATTAAAGTATTCTGAAGATCAAACAGTAAAAGAAAATGATAAAATAGTTCAGATATTACAAACTAGCAATACTAAAGATTTATTACTTTTTACTAATAAAGGTAGGGTATTTACTAGAAGAATATATGAACTTATAGGAACAATTGAATGTACTGCTAGTAAATTAGGAGAATATATTCCAAATATACTTCAAGACAATCTAGAACTTGATGAAAAAATAATATATATGGCTTCACCATCTACATATGATAAAGGATATATGTTATATATATATGAAAATAATAATATAGTTAAAATGTCCATGAAGCCGTATGAAAACAAACAAAATAGGCAAGTAGCACAAGATGCTTTTAATATTGAAAGTCCTTTAATATATATTAAATATATTGAAAATGATATAAATATATTAGCATTATCTTCTGAGGGAAAAATGTTAATACAAAATACAAAAGGAATTAACTCAAAAAAATCAAATGGTGGTAAAAAAGCACAAGGTAATTCATTTATTAAATTGGGAAATAATAGTTTAGTAGGAGTAATATTTAATCCAAAAAAAGATGACATTATAAAATTTCAAACTGAAAAGAAAGATTATATAGAAATTAATTTATCAGACATATGTCAATCTAGTAAAGATAAAACAACATATTATAATCACTGTATTGGAAAAAAAAATAATTCAGGAAATTTTATATATAATTGTAGACAAAAACATGATAAGATTATTAAATTAATAAATTAAATAATTAATAAAAGGAGTGTGTAAATATGCAAAATTTAATAACTAATTTATATTCTGCCTATAATCAATTAAATGAAAAATTATTTAGTAACGAACTTCCAGAAGTTATAATAACTATACAATCTTCTCCAAAAACTAAAAATAAAATAATATATGGATGGGCGAGTAAAATGCCTTGCTGGTCATATAAAGGAGATAAAGGTGAAGAAATATTTAAATATGAGTTAAATATAGTAGCAGAGCAATTATGTAGACCTTATTCTGAGGTGATAGCTACTTTGATACATGAAATGTGCCATATTTATAATTCTCAACGAGGTATAGAGGACTGTTCTAGTAGAGGTAATCACAAAACAGAATTTAAAGAAGTAGCTGAACGGGTTGGATTATTAGTAGAAAAAAGACATAGAACAGGATGGTCACAAACAATGTTAAGTGATAATCTATTAGAAACAGTTAACAATTTAAATGTAGATAAATCATCATTTAGATTATATAAAACAGATATTGAAAAACCAAAGAAAAGTAGGACTACAACTCCTACTTACAAATACATATGTCCAAAATGTGGAAAAGAAATAAAATCGAAAGAGAGTAATTTAGCTGTATTATGTCAAGATTGTGATGTACAATATGAAAAGAAAAATTAGATAGGAGGAATAAAACATGAAAATTAAATTAAATGCTATTACTAAAGATATGGAAAACTTAGGATTTAATCTTAATGATGTATATGATGTTCAAGAAATTGAAGTTTCTGGTGATTTTTGTGCTTATGATATTTTTTATAAAATTCAATCAAAAACAGGTAGAGAAGATGTTGTATTTGATGATTTAGTAAATATAATAGATGATTATACTGAATTTGATGATTTTATGGAAGTATTTAATAAATATATATATGATAAAAATATTAATATACCATATAAATTCAAGTTCAATTTTCCATTAATTTAAAATTTGTCTTTTATTGACAATTAAATAATAGGAGGAATTAAAAATGAGTATAGAAACAACTTATAAATGTGATAGGTGCGGAAAAGAATTTTTTAGTCAGTATTATAAAGGAGGTAACAACTGTTGCTAAATAATTATACAAACTTAGACAAAATTATATAAAATTGCTTGACATTAATATTTAATCATGTTATTATTAATACATGAGGTGATGTTAATGGATGAATTAATAGATATTACTAAGGCTAGTAAATTATTTGGAGTAAGTACTAAAACTTTAAGACGTTGGGATAATGAAGGAAAATTAAAAGCTTATAGAACTATGGGTGGTCATAGAAGATATAAACTTGTGGATATAGAAAATTTATTAGGTGAAATAAATCAAAATACTCAAAGAAATGTATTTATATATTGTAGGGTTTCTACTAAAAAACAAGCTGATAGTGGTAATCTTCTAAGACAAAAAGAAAGATTAATCCAATATTGTAATGATAAACAATATAATATTGTACATATATTTGAAGAAGTTGCAAGTGGATTGAATGATAAACGTAGAGAATTAATAAAAATGTTTAGAAGATTAAATGAAGTAAATTTTATTGTAATTGAATATCCTGATAGATTAGCTAGATTTGGTTATAATTATTTACAAGAATTTTGTAAATCTTTAAGTGTAAATATAGAAGCAGTTCAACAAAATGAAAAATTAGAACCGAATGAAGAAATGGTAAATGATTTAATTAGTATTGTTACTTGTTTTAGTGCAAGATTATATGGTAGTAGAGGTGGAAGAAAAGTTAAAAAAGATATTCAAAAATCTATTAAAGAAATAGAAAATGAAAGAGGTGAGAATAGTGAAGATAACAATGAAAGCAATTCTAATAAATGAAACACAAGAGCAAAAACAAATTATAGATAATATAATGTTGATATTTTCTACAGCTATTAGATATTCTTTTAATAGATTATTAGAAAATGTAAAAATATCTGAATTAGAAAAAATAGTAGCTAATAAATATAATTTAAATATACGTCAAGCTAAAGATGTAGTAGAATCTGCTAGACAGACTATTATTTCTCAAAAAGAACTTGTTAAAATAAATTATGAAGAATATCAAAAGAAAGTTAAAGATATTGAAAAAATATTAAATAATAAAACTAAAAAATTATCTAATAAAAAGAAAAATGTTTTATTGAGTAAATTAGCTAAAAGACAAATGAAATTAAAATACTGGAAGAATTTTATTGATACTAAGACTATTCCATCTGTAATTTTTGGTACTAAAGAAATGTTTTTAAGACGTTGTAAGGGTTTAATTTCTAATCAAGAATGGAAAGATTGTAGAAATAATAGAATATATAGTCGTGGAGATAAAACTAAAAAAGGTAATCCCAATCTTCGAGTTATTATAAATAAAGGTATAAGTTTTTTAGAAATATCTACTTTAGAAAAAACTAAAACTAATAGAGCAATTAAAATACAAGTACCAATATATCTTCCTCAAAAATTAAGTAAGAAAACAGATAAAATAAATGGCATAAATTATAGACAATTATTTTTAAATCATTTGAAAACTGGAGAAGCATATCAAGTAGAAATAATTAAGAAAAATGGTAAATATTATTGTCATATAACATTTGAATTGCCTAAAACAAAAGTTATTTATACTGGACATAATGAAATTATAGGTATAGATACAAATCCTGATGGCTTTGCTTTAACAATGATAGATAATAAAGGCAATCATAAATGGCATACTTATTTAAAACAACATGAATTAGTATATGCAAGAGGTAATCGTAGAATAAATTTATGTGGTGAATTAGTTAGACAAGTTATATTAATAGCTAAAACTTGTGGTTGTGGAATTGCTATTGAGAATTTAAAATTCAAAAAGGATAAAGATGTAAATAGTAAATTTGCAAGAATAAAAAATAATTTTATATATTCCACTTTATTGACAATGTTAGAAAGTGCTTGTTATAGAGAAGGAATAGAAATATTAAAAGTTAAACCACAATTCACAAGTAAAATAGGATTATATAAGTATTGTCATCAATATGGAATGGTAGTGCATAATGGAGCAGCAATGGTTATAGCTAGAAGAAGTTATAACCATTAGATCGGAAGAGCACACGTCTGAACTCCA
>ENA-UOOH01000378-UOOH01000378.1-fermentation-metagenome-genome-assembly--contig:-NODE-378-length-52571-cov-3.583898_pt1 | contig 52571 bp, 51 predicted proteins | sample MGYA00245778_ERZ724025 | MGnify/ENA primary metagenome ERZ724025 (study PRJEB28704, sample SAMN03018313) | fermentation metagenome | biome: anthropogenic terrestrial biome; feature: soil; material...
ACCACGGCGGCCACCTCACCCACGGCAGCCCGTTTAACATTTCGGGCAAGTATTTCGAGTTCGCCAGCTACGGCCTCAACCCCGAGACCGAGACCATCGACTACGACGAGGTGGAGCGGCTGGCCCGCGAGTACCGCCCGCGCATGATTGTGGCCGGCGCTTCGGCCTACCCCCGCATCATCGACTTTGAGCGCTTCCGCAAAATTGCTGACATGGTGGATGCCTACCTGATGGTGGACATGGCCCACATCGCGGGCCTGGCGGCCACCGGCTGCCACCCCAACCCCGTGCCCTATGCCGATGTGGTCACCAGCACCACCCAAAAGACCCTGCGCGGACCGCGCGGCGGCCTCATCCTCTGTAGGGAAGAGCACGCCAAGGCCATCGACAAGGCCATCTTCCCCGGCATACAGGGCGGCCCGCTGATGCACGTCATCGCGGCCAAGGCCGTCAGTTTCCATGAGGCGCTGCAGCCCGACTTTGTGCAGTATCAACGCCAGATTATCCGCAACGCCAAGGCGCTGGAAGAGGCGCTGCACAAGCACGATGTGCGCATGGTATCCGGCGGCACCGACAACCACCTGCTGCTGCTGGACTTCGCCGACCTGGAGATGACCGGCGCGCAGATGGAGGACCTGCTGGGCCAGGCCAACATCACCGTCAACAAGAACATGGTGCCCCGCGACAAGCGCAAGTCCACCGTGACCAGCGGTGTGCGCATCGGCGCGTCTGCGGTCACCACCCGCGGCATGAAGGAAGCGGACATGCAGGTGATTGCCGGGTGCATCGCCGACATCCTGCACCAGGGCGAAGCGGCTGTGGCTGACGCCCGCGCACAGGTAAAGAAGCTGACCGACGCGCACCCGCTGTATTGATCGGACGCGTGCAAAGGACTCCCGGCTGCGGTCGGGAGCCTTTTTCATCAAGGAGGACATTGTATGGCTGTGGATATCTGCTATGACACAAACCACCGGCTGACCGTCACGGGGCTGGCATGCGACTGCGGGCTGACGCATCAAAAGCCCGACCAGGATATCTATGTGGGCGCGGGCATATTGTCCGAACTGCCCGCGTACATCAAACAGCGCGGCATGGGCACGCGCTGTGTGCTGGTGGCCGATGAAAATACCTATCGGGCCGCTGGGCGCGAGGCGGAAGCGCTTCTGCTGGCGGCAGGCTATGCCGTCACCCTGTGCCTGATTCGCCGCGACGGGGCCATGGAGCCCGATGAGCGGGCCTGCGGCGAGCTGCTGCTGAGCATCCGCGAGGATACGGCGTTTCTGGTCGCGGTGGGTTCCGGCTCCATCACCGATACCGCCCGTGTATGCGCGGCGCGCTGCCGCCTGCCCTTTGTGAGCGTGGGCACCGCCCCTTCCATGGACGGCTATACCTCCGTGGTGGCCCCGCTGATTCTGCGCGGGGTCAAAATCCATCGGCAGGGGCCCTGCCCGGACATCATCCTGTGCGATCTGGACATCCTGCGGCAAGCCCCCTTGGACATGGTGATATCCGGCGTTGGGGACGTGCTGGGCAAATACATCGCTGTGGCGGACTGGCGCATCGGCGCGGAAATCAACGACGAAATCTACTGTCCAGTCTGCGGGGATATCGTGCTGGACGCGGTGGCCAAGCTGATGAACAACATAAAGGGTATCCGGGCACGCACCGAGGAGGGCATCCGCGCGCTGATTGAGGCGCTGCTGCTGGCCGGGCTGACGGTGCTGATGGTCGGCCATACGCGGGCCGTGGCCTCGGCGGAGCACAACATCGCCCACTACTGGGAAATGCAGATGCTGGCCCGCCGGCAAACGCCGCCCATGCACGGCGCTTCCGTGGGCGTAGCCACTCGGCTGCTGTGGCCGCTGTTCAAGCGGTTTGCCGCCCAGGGGCTGCCGGATAGCATGGATGACGATGCCTTACTACGCGGGCGCATCACCCCGACACAGCGCGAGCAATGGATGCTGCGTGCCTATGGCGAGGAAGCCGCCCGCTCCATCATGGCGGACAACCCGGGTGACTTTTTGACCGATGCGGAGCACTTCCGCCGCATACAGCGCGCCCGGGAGCGCTTCCCGCGCATCCGGGCCATCATTGATGACATGCCAAGCGAGCAGACGCTGACCGATGCCATGCAGGCGCTGGGCGCGCCTATGACGCCGGCCGATCTGGGGCTGGATGATGAACTGGTCAGCCTGTCCATGCACTGCGCTAAGGACTACCGCACCCGCTACACCCTGCTCAAGCTGCTGGATGAATGCGGGCTGCTGAATGACTACCTGAAGGACTATGTGATTTGAACAAACCAACCACAAAAAAACGGCTGCCGGGCGAGCTGCTGCTGGTCATCGCCATGCTGCTCAACTCCCTGGCCGTCACGCTGATGATCAAGGCGGATTTCGGCATTTCCCCCATCAGCTCCATCCCCTATGTGCTGTCGGTGGCCTTCCCCGCGATATCGCTGGGCACCTGGAACGCGGTGATGCAGTGTTTCTGGCTGCTGCTGACGATGCTGATTATCCGCAAGTTCAAGCCGGGCTACCTGTTCTCGTTTGTGCTGGCATTTCTGTTTGGCTTTATGCTGGACGGTTGGACGGCAATGATGGCGGGCTGGCCGCTGGGCATCGGCTGGCGGCTGATCTACTACGCCGTGGGCTTCGGCTTTATGGCGACAGGCATCGCCTGCTTTTTACTGTGCGGCACGCCCGTGCTGCCCTACGACGCCGTGCCCCGCGCCTTCGTGTTGGAAAAGGGACTCAGCGTGCGCAAGGCGCGCACCGGCTTTGAAATCATCAGCCTGATTATGTCCCTCACCCTCAGCCTGCTCTTGCTGGGCCGGGTCATCGGTATCGGTGTGGGTACGGTGGTCAGCGCCCTGTTCATGGGCACGCTGGCCAGCCTGGTCAATCATTGGATGCAGGCGCGTTTGGAAGTTAAACCTTATATCAACGCACTGGGCAAACTGGTGTAACCAATGAATAACATGGAGCTGAAAACAGTGCCATAAGTTTGTTTCGATGACATAATACGACAAAACCTATTCGAAAAGGGCGGGGATGCTCTTACGGCTACACTTTGTGTGCCTTCGCCGCGTAAGCGTTTGCCAGTTGTGTGATTTCATTAAATGCTCCAGCTCTAACCAGCCGATTTGATGCAAGATTGGATCCAATTCCCACACAGCACACGCCCGCGTCAAAGTATTCTGCCATGTTATCCAGCGTTATCCCACCGACAGCCGCCAACGGGATATGCCTGAGTGGCGCCTGGATTGCCTTGATATACGACGGTCCTAGCACGGAACAAGGAAACAATTTTACGATATCCGCGCCTAGAGTGTAGGCATAGGCCACTTCGCTGGGCGTCATCGCACCGGGAAGCGAAATAAGCCCGTGCGCTTTCGCGTACGCTATCACTTCCTCGTTGGTATTTGGCGATATCAAGTATTTTGCACCAGCCTCACGGGCCAACTCCGCTTGTTCTTTGGTCATTACGGTTCCCGCGCCGACCAACAAATCACTATGGCCTAAAGCGCCAATCTTTCCAATCGACTGTACGGTTTCTTGTTCATCCAACCCCTGCTCAAAAGTAACCTCAATCAGTCTGATCCCACCCAGATAAAGTGCCTCTGCCAGACGGACCGCATCCTCCGTTGTAAAACCTCGTATGATTGATATGATTCTATGCCTTTTGATAGACTCCAATACCATCGATTGCATGGCGCCCTCCAATGATATCCCTTAGCCCGATTTCTTGGGATGCTATATATGGACCTTCATAACGAGCTTTCTCGAAAATCCGTTCTCTTTCACAGGACAATCCGGCCGGTGAAGTTCCCCTGGAAACAGGATTACGAAGTCCCCTTTTTGCAGCGTTAACTGCGTGCCTGTTCCCGGTTCGTTGTGAAATGCAACGTCCTTCACTTCGTTATACGGGTCCATCAACGTTTGTCCGGTATTCGGCATATAGCCAATGCGCTCAGCACCTTCAATAATCACTTGAATATCGGCGTACCTTTTGTGGGTTTCCCATTTTTCATTTTCAGTTTTCAGATTGCCTTCTTTTAGAAAACCATACACCAAGTCATCCTGCACTTCTATATCCCCTACAGCAAGGGAGAAAATATCCGTACACGTCAGAAAGGCAATCGCTTTCTGGAAATTTGGGCTAAGTGAGGCATATCTGCCAATATTGCTCAGTTCATCAAAAATCATGACAACCTCCATTGATTATGCTTGTGCTTCTTCTGCCGTCTTCCGTTTTGCCTTAGAACTTCGATATATCGCAGAGATAAATGACAATATCGAAAGCACAAGCAAAACAAGGGAGATCGGATTGGTTACGAAAATTGCATAGCTTCCGCCCGTAATGGTTAACGTTCGCCTCAAATTAGCCTCAAACATGGGCCCCAAAATAATCGCTAACACAAACGGCGCCAGTGGCATATTCGTTTTACGGAATATAAACCCAAGAATACCTGCTGCAAACGCAATCCATACATCAACCAACGAGTTGCTGATGGCGTAGGAACCAACCAAACAGAGAATTGCCACAACAATCCAGATGGTCGGCTTAGATAAACGATTCAACATTTTGGCAGAGCTTTTCGCTGTTGCCAAGCCCACCAATAAAATGAACAGATTGGCAACGATCATTAGTCCCATGATGTTGAGCACCATGGGGCGTTGTTCGATAAACATCATGGGACCGGGACGGACCGAGTACATCATCAGCGAGCCAATCAACACCGCCGTCACGCCATCACCCGGGATGCCAAGCGCCATCATCGTGGTCATCGCTCCACCAATGACCGCATTGTTTGACAGACAAGTCACCGCCAACGCCTCTGGAGAACCCTTTCCGTAGTTTTCTTTATCCTTTGAGATTCTTCGAGCCTGATCCCATGACACGATGGAGGCGATGTCTCCCCCCGTACCGGGAATCGCACCAACTATCACCCCGATGACTGCCGATAAACCGGTCGCGGGCAGCCAATTCCTGAACTGTTTCCCGGTTGGCAATATGCGTCCGATTTTCCCCTTGAAGGAAGCCGTTGGTTCCTCTTTCCCAATCTGGGTAATCTGGTCCAGAATCTCACCGATACCAAACAACCCAATCATGACCGGAATAAAGGGGATGCCATTTCTAAGTTCCATGACGCCAAGGGTATATCTCGCGTTTCCAAACATCACATCCGTGCCGACCGTCGCAATTAAAAGACCAAACAAGCCAACAATAACACCCTTGAGCAATTCTTTCCCGGAGACGGAGATAATCATCGATAAGCCAAAGAAGGCCAGCATGGCATACTCTGCCGGACCAAAATTCAGCGCGAAATTGGCAATGGGAAAAGCCGCAAACATCAGAACGATCGAACTGAAAATGCCTCCGATCACAGAATATACCGTGTTAATACCCAGACCAAGCCCTGCCTCGCCCCTCTGGGTCATGGCGTATCCATCCAATGTGGACATGATGGATGCAGGCGTTCCCGGCGTGTTAATCAAAACGGCTGAAATGCCCCCTGCCCAGACCCCCGCGTTGTAGATGCCAATCAACATCGCCAGCCCCTGAGTCGGCTCTAGCAAAAAAGTAATCGGTGTGAACAGGGCAATGGCCATCACGACAGAAAGCCCCGGTAAAGCACCAATCAACGTCCCTACGATGACGCCAACCAGCATAAAAAGCAGGACAGAAGGTTGCATGATTGCCTGCATCGTTTGTAGGATATCCATTTTTCCTCCTATCCGTTGAGCAAAACGTTCAACAGCCGATTAAAAACAAGGTATACAACAGTTGCCGAAACCACTGCCGATGGAATTGCTTTTTGCCACTTGATGCCGAACAGGAGCGCAAGGATGCCAATGTACACACTTGTCAGAATAATGAAATGCATTTTGCCAAATAAAAGAATGTATATCGCTGTTAGCGCTATGGTGATTGCCATCACAGCATAACCCTTTTTGTCTGACTTGAATGAAAAATACGAATTCTTCTCCCGTATTCCTTTGTATATCAAAGCCAAGCACGCAACTATCAATGCAACTGCAATCACCGTAGGAAAAAACGCCGAACCGGGAACCTCGCTGGTCAGCGGCTTGGGAAAGGATTGGGCATTAATAATTGCGGCGAGGCTAATCGCGATGATGACAATACCAATCAGAATTTCTGCCATAATGTTGGCCTCCCGCCCGATGATAAGTAGAAGCATCGTCCGCTTGAAATCCGTCAAGCGGACGATGCTGGCTTTGCATTACTTGCCTAATGCTTCAGGAATAGCAACTGCAAAGTAATCAAACTGCTCCTGCACAAAGGTTTTTGCCTCTTCGCCGCCCCGGAAGACAGGATCCATGCCTCGTTCGTTCATAAATTTCGCAAACTCTTCCGATTCAACCGCTTTCTTCAGACTTTCGGTCAGAATCTTCTCAACTTCTGCGTCAATACCTACCGGCGCGATGAATCCACCCCAATGCACCAGGGCAAAATCTATCCCGCTTTCCTTTAGCGTTTCGATATCCGGGAAAGCGCTTGAACGTTCGTCAGCGGCAACGCCGATGACCTTTAATTTCCCGGCATCAACGCCCGCTTTCACCTCGATTGGCCCAATGGCTATTGCATCAATGTGGCCGCCCATCAGTGCGGTAGCGGCAGGCGCAGCTCCCTCGAACGGAACATGTGTGAACTGCACGCCGGCGGCCTTTTCAATGCCAAGCGCAACCAGATGCCAGATAGAGCCTACTCCAGCATTCCCCATTTTAATGCCTCCGGGGTTCTGCTTGGCATAGGCAAAGAACTCCTCCATATTGCTGAAGCGTGTGTCATCCGCCTTGATTGTCAGAGCCGGCACAGTGGTGTATGCCTGGCCCAAGAAGGTGTTGGACTCGGGGGTAATGTTTGCAAACCCAAGCGTTTTCAGCATGGCATACTCAATGGGTGCGTGTCCAATCACATAACCATCCTTTGGGCTGGCTTCCACATAGGTCATACCTACAGCGCCTGATGCACCAGGCTTGTAGACACAGGTAATGCGCACGCCCAGGTCATTTCCCATCAGCATGGCAATTTCCTGAGAAACCTGGTCAGACAAGCCACCCGGGTTTGCCTGAACCACCATGGTAATCGGCTTGTTGGGGAACTTTTCCTCTGCCAGAACCGCAAAACTGCTCAACAATAGGACTAGGGTTAGAAGAAGCAACAGTGCCTTTTTCATAGTATTTCCTCCTTTATTGTGCACACCCTGATTTCTGGGTGTAGCATTCACGACAAACCAAAGAATGACATCGGTCCAAATGATTGTGATCCCCCTTCGAGTTTCACAACAGATTGATAAGTTGGTTTTATTCTCCCTCTACAATTGAGAGGATGTTGCGCGCGCTGTTTGAGATAAACACGGTATCCATACCCAAGGCCATGAAACTGTATCCCATTTCTATGGCTTCCTTGATATTCTCTTTGGTCGGCAAAACAATATGCTGACCTGCTGTCTTCCCGTGTTTCTTACACGCGCTGACCACCTTTTCTTTTGCTTGCACGATAGATGGGTGAGAAGTTTGTCCGATGATGCCATAGGAGCCACTTAAATCATAAGGGCCAATAAACACACCATCGACTCCTTTCACGGATAGTATTTCATCGATATGTTCCACGGCTTCTTTGCTCTCAACCATCACAAGCAAGCGAACCTCATCGTTTGCCAAAGCAACATATTGATCAAACTGGTCTCCCCACTCGTTTGCCTGACAGAAAGCAAAGCCACGTATCCCTTCAGGAGGATATTTTGCGGCACTCACAGCTTTCTTAGCATCCTGCGCATTGTTGACTAATGGAACAATGATTCCCAGCGCACCGCAATCGAGTGCTTTTCGGATAGCCATTACACTGTTTTCAGCAACTCGGGCATACGGTTTTGCCCCATGGCGCGAAACAGCGCGAACGAAGTGACTGAACATACCCCAATCAATCGCTGCGTGCTCCAAATCCGCTGCCACCCACTCAAAGCCGGCATTTGCCATGATTTCGGCTATCACCGGGCTCCCGGATTGAAGCCATGTGCCCAAACTAATATTGTTAGAATCATTAACCGAAATGTTCACCCACGCTTCCTCCTGTAGGTAATGGCAGCCTTGTATTACTGTAGTTCTTATCCATAAAATAAAGAATCCCGCGGATAAAGTCAAGGAAAACGCTTGACTATCCGAGTTAATATTTGCATTATATTAGTATTCCATGCTTGGAGGATTATATGACAAAACCCACAATGAACGATGTGGCAAAGCTTGCAGGCGTCTCACAGTCTACCGTTTCGTTTGTTCTCAACAATGCGGCCGTCTCTATCTCAGAAGAAACAAAGCGCCGCGTGAAAGCCGCCGTCAAGCAGCTAGACTTTAAGCCACGAAAAAAGACAAAGAACTACGCCAAAAAAGAGGGAAGCTGCATTGGCCTCATTATTCCCAACGCATCCAACCACTACTACATGGAAATGATGCGCAGCGTCAGCCATTTTTCCGACAACATGGGGTATCGCCTCATCACCATTAACACAAATAGAACAGAGAGCAACGAAGAGCAGTACCTGCAAATGCTCTCAGAGATGCAACCAAAGATATCCGGTATTATCTATGGTTTTACACCAACTCAATCCAGCAGAAGAACCCTTGCCTCTCTTGATATCCCGACTATTGTTATCGGAGAGCTGCTGGATGAGAAAGACCTGGAATGCGTTTCGCTCGACAGCTATATCAGTGGCATGACCATAGCAAACCATCTGATTGACCTTGGTCACACCCGTTTGGCATATATCACTAGCCCTCCATCGCTCATTTCATTATCGCGCGCCAGAAGGCTGGCTGGCATTCGGGAAGCTTGTCGGGGCAAGGCTGTCCTCGAAGTCTTCACAAAAACCGAAGAATCTGAGTTTGATTCCGAAAATTACGAACAGCAGCTTGGTTATGAATTGACCCTTTCCTGCTTGGCAAAACCTAATCAGAAAGTTTCAGCTTATATCGGTGCCAATGACATGATTTCTCTGGGCATCCTGCAGGCACTTGAGGAAAAGGGGAAACATATCCCGGACGATGTTTCCGTGTGCGGTTTTGACAACCTTCTGCTCAGCAGCTATACACACCCGCCGCTTACTACGATGGATCATCACTCATATGGTAGGTGTGGCTTGGCGGTTGAGTTGTTAAACAACAAGATACTCAACAAATATCCCAATCCCTCAAGCATCAACTATCTGCCCACATTGGTTGTAAGAGAATCGACCGGACGCGTCACCACCTCGAAGTGAACAATGAGACGATTTCTTTAGATATGCATCTTTTCTCCACACTGCTATCCGATATTTCGCAGTCGTACATTCTTCTTGTGCACGCCATCCAGCCTAGACATTCACTGCACGCAAGACCATTCTGAAATCAAGACAATTTTTAACGCTAAGAAAAGGTTAAAACGTTTGACGTTGGCAACGGCATAAATTGATATAGAAGCACATAAACGAAAGCACCGCGGCCGCAGCGCTTTCGTTTATGTGCATGTTTTGGATTACTTGAGGAACGCGCTCATCATCCATCCGTTGGTCGAGCCGAACCGCACCCGCGACCAGGTGCCTGCCGGAATCAGCACCGTGATCACGCTGTTGTGGGGCACCTTGGTAATCACCTGGCCGTTCTTGGAAGCCCGGGCACGCATGTAGACGAAGCCGCCGGAGGCGTTCTTGACAATCTTGGTGGGCATCTCGGGCAGGCCGCGCAGGTTGAGGTAGCGGGTCATGAAGTAGCCGGTGGCGCCGGTGGAGGGGATGGTAACGGCGCACCACTCCGTGCCCTGACGGGTGACGCGCACCGCTGTGCCCGCCGGGTACTGGCCCAGCACCTTGGCGCTGGTGGAGGGCTGCTGGCGCAGGTTGAGCCTGGCGCCGCTGCGCACGGTGGCGTTGGTGCCGCTAGTGGAGCCGCCGCCCGAGCCCGAGGTGCTCAGGAACTTGCGGTCCATAAAGCCCACCACGCCATCCACAGAAATCTGCCAGAAGGCCTGGTTTTTGCTGTAGACGGTGACGGTCTTGCCCGGATAGTAGGAGGCGATGACCGGGTAGCTGTAGCCCGGCCCCTGGCGCAGGTTGACGCGCCCGCCAGAGGAGACGATTTTAGCCGTTCCCTGGGCGACAGGCAGGCCGGGGTCCACGTGGCTCAAGTCAAAGCTGACAAACTCGCTGCGGAAGTAGCCGCGCAGGCCGGTATCCATCAATACGTAGTACCAGCCGCCCGATTCGCTCAGCACCGTGAACTGGGTGCCATTGTAGTAGATGCCCAGCACCGGCGCCGCGTAGGAGGCATACTGCCTGAGGTTGAGAAACTGGGTGGCGACCGGGTTGCGCACCACGGCGCGCCGGTTGGTGGGTGAACCCGGGCCGGGGTAGATGGGGCCGGGATACACGGGCGTGGGGGTGATGGGTGTGGGCGGTACATCCTCCGGCGCGCTGGCCAGGTAGGAGGAATCCATAAAGCCGACCTGGCCGCTTGACATCACGCGCACGCTGACCCAGGTGCCGCCCCCCTCGTAGGAGAGGATATCAATCATTTCGCCGCGCAGCGCCTTGCCCAGTATGTCGTACTGCAGACCGGGGCCCGCGCGCAGGTTCAGCCAGGATGTCCTGACCACATAGGCATAGTTGCCGGCCAGCGACCCGGCCTGTACCGGCGCGGGCAGCGCCGTCAGCAGCAGCATGGCCGCCAACAGCAGGCATATCGTCTTGGGCAGGTGTTTCATCCTATATCCTCCCTTGTTCTTTCGTTGATAAAACGAGGGCCGTTTCGATATTCTTGCACAGACCCATGATAAATAGTTCCGCTATAGAAAGTCAAGCAAAACGGTATTCATCACATCCATGCCCCTGCGGGTGAGCCGGAAGAAACCATCCGGGGTATATACGGCCAACGCCTGTTCCAGCGACTTCCGGGCACTGTCGCCATAGGCTTCCTGGAAAGACAAGCCGTGCATGGCTTCAAAGGCGGCGAGGTCCACCCCCGCGGTGGTACGCAGGCCCAGCATGACGCTTTCAAACCGGCGTTCCTCCGCCGTGAGCCGCTGCACCTGCGCAGAATAGCCGGCCAGGTAGGCGTCGATATCGGCCGGGTTGCTCAACCGCGTATCGCCGCCCACCAGGCTGTGCGCCGCGGCGCCCACGCCCACATAGTCCGCCCGCTGCCAGCAGTGCAGGTTGTGCAGACAGGCACGGCCGGGCCGGGCGAAGTTGCTGACCTCATACTGAGTATACCCGGCCCTCGCCAGGCGACGCAGCGTATGGTCGTACATGGCGCGCTCCGCCTCCTCGGGCGGCAGGGATAGTGCCCCCGACGCGACGCGATCGGCCAGGGGCGTCCCCTCCTCCACAATCAGACCGTAGCAGCTGAGATGCTCTGGCGCAAGGGCCAGTGCCGCCTCCAGCGTGTCCTGCCAGCTGTCAGGCGTCTGGCCGGGGATGCCCATCATGAGGTCGATGTTGATGTTATCAAAGCCATGCTGGCGCGCCAGATGAACAGCCTGCACCACCTGCGCCCAGCTGTGCTGGCGGCCCAGCATGGGCAGCAGGGTGTCGTCAGCGCTCTGCGCGCCCAGGGACAGCCGATTGACCCCGCCCGCCCGCAGCGCCGCCAGAAACCGGGCGCTGAGCATGCCGGGGTTGGCCTCGCAGCTGATTTCGCAGCCATCGCTCAGGCGGAAGTGCGCATGCACCGCCGCCAATACCCGGCTCATCTGCTCGGGCTGCAGCAGGCTGGGTGTGCCGCCGCCAATGTACACGGTATCCACCACATGGGTGCCCAGCGCCTGCCCGCGGGCGGCAATCTCCGCCGTCAGGGCGTCCACATAGGGCGCGCGCAGCGCCATGCGGCCGGCCTGTGAGGGGAAGTCGCAGTAGCTGCACTTGGTGGCACAAAAGGGGATATGGATATACATGCCCAGGCTCTTGTGCCCGCTATCGGTCACAGCGTTTGCAGCCACGTATCAAACAGGTCAATCCAACGCGCTACTTCCGGCCGGGTATCGCTGGCGCGCTCAGGGCCAAACACCTCGCGGTTGGCCAGCGAGATGCCATGCACCCCGTCGGGGAAGATGTGTAGCGCGTGGGGCACGCCATGGCGCTTGAGCGCCCGGGCAAACTGCAGGCTGTTGTCCACCGGCACGCTGGCATCGTCCCAGGTATGCCACAGGAAGGTGGGCGGTACCTGGTTGCTCACCTGCTTTTCCAGCGACACCGTCTGGCTGTAGATGTCGATTTCGTCGCCCAGCAGGTTGTCAAAGGAATCGCGGTGCGCGGCGTCGCCCGTGGTAATGACAGGGTAACCCAGCACCAGGGCATTGGGACGCAGCTGCGCGCTGTCGCGGCCCAGCTTGGCCGCGTAGTGCGGCTTATTCCAGAACACGCCGGCGCTGGCGGCCAGGTGCCCGCCGGCGGAAAAACCCATGAGGATGATTTTGTCCGGGTCGATGTGCCAGGCATCGGCCTGCTCGCGCGCGTGGGCAATGGCGGCCAGCACCTGCAGCAGCGCCACCGGGAACCGATTGGGCGCCACGGCATAATCCACTACGCAGGCGCTCAGCCCCAAGCCCAGCAGCCGCACGGCCACGGGAGCTGTAGCCCCCGCCGGGCAGCACCAACACCAGGGGCCGCCTGCGACCTATCTCAATCTCCTCCGAATTATCCAGCAGGTAGGGGTGCAGCACCACATCGGGCGCGGCGCCCTTCATAGCCAGCGTGAAAGGCGTGGTAATCATGCGTCCTCCTCATAGTGGTCGGGGTTGAGGGCGTGCAGCGCCTCGGGCACAAACAGGCCGTCCTTGCGGACCAGCACATCGTCAAACCACATCTCGCCGCCGCCGTACTCGGGCCGCTGGATGCACACCATATCCCAGTGCACGGCGGATTTGTTGCCGTTGGGCGCGTCATCGTAGCTGTTGCCGGGCGTGAAGTGGAAGGAGCCGCGGATTTTCTCGTCAAACAGCGTATCCTTCATGGGCGCCGCGATGAAGGGGTTGACGCCGATGGCGAACTCGCCGATGTAGCGCGCGCCCTCATCCGTATCCAGAATGTCGTTGAGCGCCTGGGTGAGGTTGCCGGTGGCCTCCACAATCTTGCCCTGCTTGAAGACCAGGCGCACATTTTCGTGGGTGAGGCCCTGGTGCAGGCTGGGGGTGTTGTATTGCAGCACGCCCTCCACGCTGTCGCGCACGGGGGATGTGTACACTTCGCCGTCGGGAATGTTCAGCCGCCCGTCACACTTGATGGCCTTCTGGCCCTTGATGGAGAAGCTCAGGTCCGTCCCCTTGCCCGTGATGCGCACGCGGTCGGTACGCTCCATCAGCTCCACCAGCGGGTCCATGGCCCGGCTCATCTTGCTGTAGTCCAGCGTGCACACCTTGAAGTAAAAATCCTCAAACGCCTCGGTGCTCATGCCGGCCAGCTGGGCCATGCCGGGGCTGGGGTAGCGCAGCACCACCCACTTTGTCTTGGGCACGCGGATATCCATGTGCACGGGCTGCCCGTAGTGCACGCTGTACAGGCGCTTCTGGGCGTCGGATACATCGGCTGTCTCATAGGCGTTGTCGCCGCCGCGCACGGCGATGTAGGCCGCGCAGTCGCTCATGCGCTTGGCGTCAAGCCCGGCCAGCCAGTCCAGCTGCTCCTTGGTGTAGCCCTGCATCAGCGCGCGGTCCACCTGCGCGTCATACAGCTGCACCGCGGGCAGCCCGCCCGCCTGGTAGGCCTTGTTGATAATGGCCACCGCCAGCTCGCGGTTGATGCCGCGGTCCTCCAACAGCAATTTCTCCCCCGGCTGCAGCCGGGTGGCGTAGTTGACCAGAATGTCGGCCAGCTTGTCAATGCGCGGGTCCTTCATGTTGTTGTGCCTCCTATGCTCGTTTTCGGGGTGGGGATATGGTGCCAAAGCGCCGCGCCAGCGGCTGCTCAATCAAAAATGTAATCAACGTGGCGATGCCCAGCGCAATGACCAGGCTGAGTGCCACAAACAGGCGCTGCCAGGCGATATCCCCCACCATGTTGGGGGTGGGCGAGGCGGATGCCGGGATGCCCCAGTAGCGCAGCTGCGCGGCCACAATCTGGTGCCACATGTAAAACTGGAAGCTGATCTGCGACAAAAAGCGCGTGACCGGGTTGCCCAGCAGCCACCGCACACCGCCCAGCCCCAGCGACAGCCCCAGCAGCGCCAACGCCGTCATCACCGATTGGGGCCAGCGCCGCGCCATCTGCCCCAGGCGGATCGCGTTGGACCCGGCCTCGGCCGCCTGGCCGCGCACCAGCATGGCCAGCACCAGCACAGCGGCGCCCGCGCACACGGTCATCAGCACGCGGGTCCAGCTGTCCTCCTTCATGCGGCGGCGCAGGCTCACATAGATGCCGGCGGCCACGAAGCCATTGGCGTACACATCCAAAAAGGCGGGCAGCTGGTTGAACCACATGGAGCTGTCGGGAAGCGTGGCCGCGTAGCCCCGAAAGGCGAACGCAACGCCCGTCATGACGGCGTAGGTCAGCAGCGGCATGCGCCGGAAGGCGCGCGCCAGCAGCGGAAACAGCACATAAAACTGCACCTCCACCGCCAGCGTCCACAGCACGCCGTTGAGCGGCGAGCGCAGGTAGCTGTAGGGGAACCAGTTGTGGGTAAAGGTGATATGCGCCAGGATATCGCCCGTGGCCTGGCCGGGGTTCGCGTACAGGCGCTGGGGCAAAATGACCGCCAGCAGCACCACCGCCAGGTTGAGCAGGTAGGTGGGCACAATGCGCCAGAAGCGCTTGACATAAAACGGCAGCACAGCCGGGGCCGGCCGCGCGGCCTCCCTCGCCGCGGCATGGGGCAGGTAGCACAAAAAGCCCGACAACAGCAGCATGCCATCCACCCACATGTAGCCGGAGCGCAGCAGGGGATCCATGCTGACGTGGTGACCGAACAGGGTAAACTGCGGCGTCAGCCAGCTGAGCTGCCACAGATGAAAGATGGCCACGAAAAAGACCATCAGGAACCGCGCGCCATGCAGCGCCGGAATTTCGCCGCCGTCCTTCAGCTCCGTCTGATCCTTATAGCGTGTTATCAGCCGCTGCATCTCAGGGGACTTCCACCTTGCTCATCTTGTAGGTGGTGCGGGGCGACTCGCGGCGCAGGTTAAAGGTGTCCTCATTGAGCACTAGAATAATGTAACGGTCGGTCAGCTCATCCTGTCTGTCGCCGATGGTGATTAGGTTGTTGCGCACGGAGAAATACAGCTCCCGCCCGTCAATCGCGCAGGTACCGTCCTCGCGGAAGGTCATGCTGGTGCCCTGCACGCTCTCCCAGCTGCCCAGCACCATGAAGGGCCTGCGGGTGAGGCGGTAGCTGGTCACATCCTTATAATCCAGTATTTTGCGGTAGTAGGGCAGCGCCTCGTAGGATTTGCCGTCCATGTGCAGCTGGTTGGCGTAGCGGTATACCGCATCCTGGTACATCTCCTGCACATCGCGGTATTTCTCGCCCGGGTTCTCCCGGTCCAGCGGCTCCAGCGCCTCCAGCGCGGCCTTGTAATCCTTGTCCTTGAGGGCATCCTCGGCCACGCGGTAGGCATCGGCGTAATACAGGTCGTAGCATTCCTCAGCCTGGGCATCCGCGTCCTCATAGCCGCGTATCAGCGAAAACTGCTCGGCCGCCTGGCGGTAGTCACCCGCAGCCTTCAGCTGGCTGGCCAGCTGATAGGCGGTGCGGTGCAGCAGGTCGGTCACATCCTTGTAGCCCTCAATCTGCTTGAGCAGCGGGGTGGCGCCGGCCTGATCGCCCGCGGTCAGCAAAGCCTGGGCCTGCTGGTAGATGCTCTCCTGGCGCTGCTGGTCGGCATCCTCATAGCTGCCCGCCGCCTCAAAGGCCGCGGCGGCCGCGGCGTAATGCTGCGCCTCCAGCGCCTGCTGGCCGCGCAGGTAATGGGCCTGGCCCAGGTAGTTGGCGCTGCTGGCGTAGTCCCCCAGCGCGGCAAAGGCCTCGGCCGCGGCATCATATTCCCCGGCCTCCAGCTGCTCGATGGCGCGGCTGTAGCGGGCGCGGCTCAGCTCCTCCGCGCTGTTCTCATACTCGCCCAAGGCGCTGAAAATCTCAACCGCCTGCGCATAATCCTTGTTGTTGGCCGCACGGATGCCCAGCTCATACCGGGTTTGCGTGGCCAGCTGGGCAGCATCGCTGTAGTCCCCGGCCTGCTCATAGCGGCGCAGGGCCTGCTCCAGCTCGCCCGCTTCCTTGTGCTGCCCGGCCAGCAGGTAGGCGGCCTCCCGCAGGGCGGGCAGGGCGGCGGCCACAGACGGCGCCTGCTCCAGCAGGTTGATGGCCTGCTCGTACTCGCCCGCGCGCATGTGCTGCGCGCCGATTTCAAAGGCGCACTCCTCGGCCAATCTGGCGGCATCCTCGTAGGAGAGGATTTTGAGCAGCTTCTCCCGCGCCTCCTCAAACTTGCCCTCCTCCATCAGCAGGCGGGCCGGCTCGTACAGGCAGCTGGCCGCCTTGCGGGAGGAATCCAGGTAGTCACCGGCCAGCAGATATTTTTCGGCGGCCTGGTCAAACTCCTTTGCGTCAAAAAGCTGGTCGCCCCAGCGGTAGTGCACCTCCTGCAGCTTGCCCTCCGCCTGGTGGCGGTCGGCCATCTGGTTGAGCAACTCCTCGGCCTGGGCGTACTCCTCCTGCTCCAGGTGCTGCAGGGCGGGCAGGTACAGGCAGTCCTCCGCCTTCTGGGCGCTGTCGCGGTAGTCGCCCAATGCCTGATACTTCTCGCGCGCGGCGGCGTAGTTGAGTGACTCCATCAGGCTGCTGGCCCACTCGTAGCGCGCCAGCAGCGCCTGCTCGGCCGCGCTGCCCCAGGCGCCCAGCTCGCCATACAGCTGGATGGCCTGCTCATAAGCCCCCTCCTGACGCAGCAATTCGGCACGCGCGTAGCGCATGGCATTGGCCTGGTTGGCGCTGTCGCGGTAGTCGCCCAGGGTGGTGTAGATATCCTGCGCGGCCTTGTAGCCCGTCAGGGTGCCCGCGCGGGCGGTATCCCCAGCGCGCAGGTAGTCGCTCTCCAGCGCCAGCGAGGCGCTGTCGCCGTAGTCTTCCAGCGCCAGGTAAAGCTCCTTGGCCTGGGCATATTCCTTTTGCCTCAGCAGCTCGCCCGCGCGGTGATAGTTGTAGGCGGGGATGCCGTGGAACCACACGCCATAGGCCCCGGCCGTCAGCACCGTCAGCGTAATGAGACCTGCGGTGGCGCGGCGGCGGCGCTTTTTGCGGCGCAGCTCCTGCTCCTCCCGCTCCCGCTGCATGCGGCCCGCTTCCTCGCGGGCATGGCGGGCCTTTTCCTCCATGGCGCTCTCGCGCTCAAACAGGATGACCTCGATGGCCGCCTTGTTGTAGCGGGTAAATACCTCGCGCTTGTCGCGCTGACAGCGCGCGCACTCGCCGGCGCTGGCCGGGTTGGCCCGGCCGCACACGCACAGCCACACCGCGCCCTGATCGCTGGGGTAGCCCTGGGCGTCATCCCCGGCCACATGGCGCAGCACGTCCAGCTGCTTGCCGACAGGCAGGCGGTTGTCCTCATACTCGGTCAGGTCGCCTGCGCCGCGCCGCCACACCGTGCCGTCGATGAACCACACCTTTTCGATGATGAAGTCCATGCGCGCGGCGCGCTCGCCATCCTCCACATCCACAATCATCTCAAAGGCGGAGCGCGCCTCGCCCTCCAGCCCCGTCACCCGCTCCACCTGGCGGCTGAGACGCTCGCCCTGCGCGTCATAGCACAAAAAGGCCGCCTGTATGCTGGTGACCATTTTGTCGGACAGGTTAAACAATTGCAACGCAACAACCGGATACGCACTGGTGGGCATCCGGAAGTGCCAGAGTTCAACCGGGCAGCTTAAATCTATCCGCACTTGCGCTCCTTTGGGGCCGGGCTATGCTGTTGGGGCACCCGGTCACTCAGTACGACGCGCCCATCTCCACCAGCACGCCATCCAGGAAGGAAGCCGTCAGCCGGACGTTGGCATCGTCATAGACCATCACATAGTTGAGCTGCGCGCTGTTGTCGCCCGCGTCCAGGCGGCCATAGGGGGCCTCCTGCTTGTCGGCCTCGCCGTACAAGGCGCCGGTTTCGGCGGGGATTTCCGCCGGGTGTTGGAAGCGGCTGATGGCGGCACTCAGCGGGGTGCCTACGCGCAGGCCGCGCGGGCCTTCCACGCCGGCTGCCGTCACGGTGATGCGGTCTGCGCGCTTGAACGCGCCATCCGCGCCATACACGAAGGCAATCTCGATGCCGTCCCACTGCATCACGCGCAGCTCTTCACCGTTGGAATCCTTCACTTTTTCCTCGTGCACCACTTCGCCCAGCACGCTCTGCGCGGTGTCGGGCGTCATGTCAAAGAAATCAAGCCTGGCAAAGCTCAGGTCCTCGCGCTGCAGGGGCTGCGGGTCCTTGGTGTCGTAGGCGAAGTAGTGCGTTTCCTCCTGCAGGTTGGCGATGGCCGTCACGGCGTCCTGCGCCTCCTCCGGGGTCAGCGCCTCGCCGCCGCCAAAGTAGCGCATCGCCACCACAGAACCCATATCAAGCACATACTGCAGGCCCATGCGCGTGTAGCCGCCCTCGGTGGGCTGATAGATGGTGTGCTCCACCAGCTTGACATCCTGCCCATCGCGGGTTACCACGCCCATGCCCACGGCATCGGGCAGCGCGCCCGAGATATACAGCACCGCACCTGTCATGGTGCCGGCCAAAACCTGGTTGTCATTGGGGTAGGCGGCCAGCACCTCGTCCAGCGTGTCGGTCACGCCCAGCCCGCGCGGGCCGATGAGGCCCTCCTCGTGGATGGAATCCATGGTGATGGCGGCCTCGGTCAGCACCGTATCGGGGCTGAGGTCTTCGCTGGAGGGGTACAGCACATAGCCGATGCCATCGGCCATGATGCCTTCCTCGCCCTGGGTGACCGTGAGGCCCTCCCGGATGCCCCGCTCCAACAGGGCGGAGGCAAAAGCATGAAGCTCATCAACGCTCAGCGGCTGTGCGGCCTCCGTTTGCCCGGCCAGGGCGGGCAGTGCCACCATCATCAGGGCCAGCAGGAGGGGGAGTAAACGTTTCATAGGATTCCTTCCTTTCATCCCCGGCCCTGCCCCGCGGGGGAGGCAGTGCCGGCTGTTTCACCAAATCGCTTTTTTTCGCCAAAGCCCATGCTCAAGGCGCCTGTCGGGCACGCGTTGACACAATCGCCGCAGCGCACGCACTCGGCCTGGTTTTGCCGATGCTCCGGGTCCAGGCACATCAGGCACGCCTTGCGGCAGCGCCCGCAGTGGATGCACAGGCTGTCCTCCATGCGCAGCCGGTACAGCGCCACCGGGTTGAGCATCCCATAGATAGCGCCCAGCGGGCACAGGTACTTGCAAAACGGGCGATAGGTCGCCACGCTGAGCAGAATGACCAAGGCCAGCACCGTCATCTTCCAGTTGAACAGCGCGCCCGTCCGGTACACCGGCTCGGCCGCGATGCCGGGCAGCGCCGTGGTGCCCTGCAAAATGGGTTGCCCCGCCGGCAAGCCGGGCAAGGCTTGGGGCTGCAAGGGGCCCGCAGGCAGCGCCGCGTCTGTCGGCGTCTGGGGGCCCTTGCCCGACAGCAGCACCAAAGGCACCGCGCCCTCCAGGGTGCCGGCCGGGCACACATACTTGCAGAAGGTGGGCGAGCCCGCGCCTGCGTCGTTCACCAGCAGCATGGGCAGGGCGATGACCAGCACCACCAGCAGCGCGTACTTTACATAGCGCAGCGCCGCATCCCCCCGGAAGCGGTTGCGCTTCCACGGGAAGGGGATTTTGTACAGCCACTCCTGAATCATGCCAAACGGGCACAGGAAGCCGCACACAAAGCGCCCCAGCGTTGCCCCCACCAACAGCAGGAAACCCATCACATACAGCGACAGGTGAAACGCCCGGCTGCCAATCACAGCCTGCAGGGCGCCGATGGGGCAGCTGAGCACCGCACCGGGGCACGAGTAGCAGTTGAGCCCGGGATGGCACAGGTGCTTGAGGTTGCCCTGGTAGATTCTGCCGGCGGCAAACCCGGTCACAAAGCTGTTTGTCAGCGCCGCGAACAGGAGCTGTATCAGCCCCCGTCCGCGGATGCGCTGCTTTGCTGCCTTAGCCAATGCCAATACACTCCAGGCAAATCATGATGGCCTTCCGAAACACCGTGTCCACCTCGCCCCGGGCTGCGCCCAGGGCGATGAGCAGGATCCCCGCCAGGCTCAGCGGGATCCACAGGCGGGATTTTTTCGCGTTACGCACCGGGGTTGTCCGTGGGCTGGCCGCCCGGCTGCGGGGTGGGGTTCTCTTCAATGACGGCCAGCACCTGGTCCATCAGGGAGGCCCAGCTCGCCTTGTCGCGGGAGCCAATCACGCTGTGAATCAGGTAGCCGTTCTCGTCGATGAACAGCGTGGTGGGGATGGACTGAACGGGAATCTGGTACATGATGGCCAGCATCAGGTCGTTGGGAATCAGGGAGGGGTAGGTGATGCCCTTGCTCTCGTACAGGGCACGGGCGCCCTCCAGCTCTTTCTGGTCGACGGCAATGCCACCATCCTGCGTGAAGTTGGCCGCGCTGCTCATCACGCCCACGATGAGCATCTTGTCCTTGTATTCCTCGCTGAGCTCGTTAAGGTCGGGCATCTCCATCACACAGGGGCCGCACCAGCTGGCCCAGAAGTTGAGCATCAGCGGCTTGCCCGCCAACTGTGATACGTCAAAGGGCTGCTCGTTCATGTCCAGGATTTCCATCTTCAGGAAGGGGTTGTCATAGGCGGGCGCTTCGGCCGCCTCGGCCGGGGATTCAGCGGTTTTTTCAGCCGTTTCGGTGGTCGTTTCTTCGGTCGTGGCTTCGGTGGCCTCGGGGGCCGCCTGTTCGGTCGCGGCGGGCGCCTGGGTGGCTTCCGCCAGCGTCAGCGCGGGAAATGCCTGCGTCAACATCAGCAGGCTGAGCATCATGGTGAGTATCCGTTTGCGGGTCATAGTACCTCCCTGCGGTCCTTTGCGATGACCGCGTACAGTTGTTTAGCCTTGGCGACGGGCTGTTCCCCGATGTGCAGGGCGTTCAGCAGCGCGCGCGCCGCCTGTTCGCCCCGGGCCTTGTCGTTGGCGTGGATGTGCGCAAGCAAGTCGCCTTCCTGCACCGCGTCGCCGATGCGCTTGAACAGCACCAGGCCCACCGCGGGGTCGATGACATCCTCCTTGCGCAGGCGTCCCGCCCCCAGGCTCTGGGCAATCAGCCCGACCTGCGTCGCGTCCACCTGATGAAGATACCCACTTTTGTCCGCCTTGACCGCGATCTGATGCACGGCCTGGGGCAGCAGCCCCGTATCCTGCGTCACAGCGCCGTTGCCCGACTGCGCCTCAATCATCTCCTGCAGCTTGCGCAGCCCGGCCCCGCTGCGCAGCGCCTCCAGCAGCATATCGCGGCCCGCCTGGGCATCCTGAGCGATACCGGCCAGCAACAGCATCTGTTCGCCCAGCAGCAGCGATACATCCAACAGCGGGCCCTGCACACGCCCGGCCAGCACGTCGATGGCCTCCTTGACCTCCAGCGCGTTGCCCACGTGGCTACCGAGCGGCTCCTCCATGCCGGTCACCAGCGCGGTTACGCGCCGCCCGGCCTGATAGCCGATATCCACCATGGCGTCGCCCAGCTGTAGGGCATCGTCCAGCGTTTTCATCAGCGCGCCGTCGCCCACCTTGATATCCAGCACAATGCCCTGGGCGCCGGTGGCCAGCTTCTTGGACATGATGGAGGACGCAATCAGCGGGATGGAATCCACCGTGGCCGTCACATCCCGCAGGGCGTACAGGCGCTTGTCCGCCGGGGCCAGTTCGCCCGACTGGGCGGCCACGCAGCAGCCGATGCGGCGCACGATGGCGACAATCTCCTCCTCGGGCAGCTCGGTGCGCATGCCGGGGATACTCTACATTTTATCGACGGTGCCGCCGGTATGGCCCAGGCCGCGCCCGCTCATCTTGATCACCTTGGCGCCGCAGGCCGCCACCAGCGGCACCAGCACCAAGGTGGTGGTATCGCCCACGCCGCCGGTGGAGTGCTTGTCCACCGGCACGCCGCCCACATCCGGCTCCATCATGTCGCCGGTGCGCGCCATGGCCATGGTCAGCTCGGCCGTCTCCTGGGCGTTCATGCCGTTGATGCGGATGGCCATCAACAGCGCCGCCAGCTGATAATCAGGCGTGGCAGGGTCTGCCGCCGCCCGGGCAAAGGCAGTTACTTCCTCTTTGCTCAGGGCGTGGCCCAGCTTTTTCTGTTCAATGACGCGGATGAGGTCCATGCGCCCTCCTCAGCCTTTGTTTCCGTATGCAGTATAGCACAAAGGGCACAGGGGGTAAACAAGTTGAAGTGATTAGACACAGGATTGTAACATATCGCCCACCCGGTTAAGACGCTTTCGTCCCTTGCAAAAGGCAAGGCATCTGTCGTATAATGCCCCCAACGCGTCAGAGGGAAACTGTGGCTGCGCGAAACCTCAAGAGAGCCGGGGGCGGGTGAGACCCGGCGGCGGAGGCAGCCGTTCCACTTCCCAAGCGGCCGGTGATGAGCCGGAGGGGCAGGCCCCATACAGCCGTTTGAGAGGTCATACATTTGTATGGCAACTTGGGTGGCAACGCGGAGCCTTCCGTCCCATGTGGGGCAGGAGGCTATTATTTTTGATTTACGCTAAGGAGGCATCCCCATGATTGACATCAACCTGATCCGCAACAACCCCGACCTGGTGCGCGAAAACATGAAGAAAAAGTACCAGGAGCACAAGCTGAGCCTGGTGGACGAGGTGCTGGAGCTGGACCGCCTCAACCGGGAGGCCATCGGCCGGGCCGACTGGCTGCGCAGCCAGCGCAACAGCATCTCCAAGCAGATTGGCGCCATGATGAAGCAGGGGCAGAAGGCCGAGGCCGAAGCCGCCAAGCAGCAGGTGAAGGACATGCAGGACGAGCTGCTGGCGCTGGAGCAAAAGGAAGGCGAGTACGCGCAGCAGATTCGCGACAAGATGATGCAAATCCCGCAAATCATCGACGCCAGCGTGCCCCTGGGCAAAAATGACCAGGAGAATGTGGAGATTCAGCGCTACGGTGAGCCGGTGGTGCCGGCGTGGGACATCCCCTACCATGTGGACATCATGGAGCGCCTCAGCGGCATCGACCTGGACAGCGCACGCAAAACCAGCGGCAACGGCTTCTATTACCTGATGGGCGATATTGCCCGCCTGCACAGCGCGGTGCTCAGCTACGCGCGGGATTTTATGATTGACCGCGGCTTCACCTACTGCATCCCGCCGTATATGATTCGCGCCGAGGTGGTCACCGGGGTGATGAGCTTTGCTGAGATGGAAAACATGATGTACAAAATTGAGGGCGAGGACCTCTACCTCATCGGCACCAGCGAGCACAGCATGATTGGCAAGTTCATCGACAACATCCTGGATGAGGCGGCGCTGCCCCAGACCCTCACCAGCTACTCCCCCTGCTTCCGCAAGGAGGTGGGCGCCCACGGCATTGAGGAGCGCGGCGTGTACCGCATCCACCAGTTTGAGAAGCAGGAGATGATTGTGGTGTGCAAGCCGGAGGACAGCATGCACTGGTACGACCAGCTGTGGCAAAACACCGTGGACTTTTTCCGCACGCTGGACATCCCAGTGCGCACGCTGGAGTGCTGCTCGGGCGACCTGGCCGATTTAAAGGTCAAGAGCTGCGATGTGGAAGCCTGGAGCCCCCGCCAGCAGAAATACTTTGAGGTGGGCAGCTGCTCCAACCTGGGCGACGCACAGGCCCGCCGCCTGCGTATCCGCTACAAGGATGAGAACGGCCGCAACCAGATTGCCCACACCCTCAACAACACCGTGGTGGCCCCGCCGCGCATGCTGATTGCCTTCCTGGAGAACAACCTGCAGGAAGACGGCACCGTGCGCATCCCCCAAGCCCTGCGCCCCTACATGGGCGGCAAGGAGATTATCGGTTCACCCGCTTCAAAAGCGTGATGACACGCGCATGCCATTCAAGATAACGAAAGCGGCCGGATTAGTCGGCCGCTTTTTCGAACAATCCCGGATAGGCCAGACGCGCCAGCGCCTCGGCGCTTTGTACAATGCAGTGAGACTGGCTCAGCCACAGCGGATGAATGTTGCGGGTGATGACTGCAGGTACAGACGATAGCGCCTGTTCCTCCGTCAGGGCGTCAATCATCCGGTTCACCTCGTCCTGGCTCACCGTCAGGATGGTACCATCCGTATCATACCCGACAGGCGGAACCGCGATAAGGCCGGGATTCCACGCCCTCAGCTGGTTGCCGGAGATGACGGCCAGCCCCTCCGCCGCGCCGGGCACATCCATAGCCAATACGCCCGCAGCACCCGCAACCAGCGCAAATTCCTCCGCGAAACTGTAGCAGTACAATTCACCGGCCATGCGTTCAAACCCATCCCGGCAATGTGCGGCACGCACGCGCTGCGCCTCCGGTATACGGGATACAACCGTAGCAACGGACGCCAGCCCGGCTTGCATCTCCGCCGCCATGCGGGCTGCTTTTTGCGGCGCGGCCACCGCTTCCCCTACAGTTATTAGGGCCTGGGTGATGTCCTCGATGGTCTTTGGGTATTGCAGCCGCAAAACAGCGATGCCCGCCTCTTCCAGCTCCGGGTAAGGATCCGCCAGGACAATGAGGTCCGGCTTCAGCGCCAGTATGTCCGCAGGGTCGGACGCTGTCCACAGACTGCCGGGAATGCCCTTTGCCAGGGCCATCGCGGGTGAGACGTTCTCTGCGTGCTCCACATAGGGATATCCTACATACACGATACGGTCCGGCCCCACCATCTCCAGCAGCATCTCTTGGGCAAATAACGGAAACACAACGATGCGCTGCGGCACACTCCGGCTTTCATCGGCTATGGAAGCCGCACCGGTCATGCAACACAACAATAGCGCCGCCAGCAGGAGACCCCGCCAGCGGCGCCTGTCGCGCGTTTTGTTGGCAGGGCGATGCCTGCGTACATTCGGGTGATAAAAACGCGCCATGCCTTACGGCACCTTCAAAACCCGCTCATCACATAGCCAGTCTTGCCGCCATGGCGCACGCGGCTCCAGGTGCCGCCCTTCTCCAGCAGCTCCACCACCGTGCCCGAGGCCAGGTAACCGATGATGTTGCTCTTGCCGGCCTTGGACATGCTGCTACGCAGGTTAAGGCTGCGCCCGGGCTGGGTCGCCACCACGGCCTGGCCCGCCGCGGGCTGGGGAAGTTTGCTTGGCGGGTTGGAGGGGAAGGAAAGGAAGCCCGTCATCACATAGCCGACCTTGCCGTCATAGCGCACCTTGGTCCACGGGTCGCCCTTGGCCAGCACGGTCAGCTTGGCGCCCGAGGGAATCAGCGCCATGACATTGGACTTGTCCCGGTCGCTCCGGCTGCTGCGCAGGTAGAGGATGCGGTCACGCTGGGTGGCAACGGTGGCGATGGTATCGCCGCCTGTGGGGCCGGCGTATCCCAGCGCCTTGCCGGAATACAGCTTGCCCAACGTAACCGGGCCCGCGATGCCATCCTGGCGGATGGCGTTGCGCTGCTGGAAGGCATGCACAGCCCCCACGGTCTTGGGCCCATACACGCCATCGGCGCGAAGGGAGTACCCCAGGCCGTCCAGGGCCTGCTGCATGCGGCGCACGGCGTCGCCCCGGTCACCGGGGCGCAGAATCTGCCCCTCTGCCGCCTGCGCCAGGGGCGCCGCCAGCAGCAACAGGCAGACCAGCGCCGCCAGCGCGCGAATGGGTAGCATACGCTTGGTCATTGGTCTCGCCCTCCTTTGATGTTTGTGGCCATTGTATCACAACCGACGCCGCAATACAGCGGCGCCGGCGGGTCTTCAGAATTCTTTACATTTTGCGGTACTGCGTGAATATGTGGCTGGGGCGCAGCGCGCGGGCCAGCTGCTCAGCCATTTCCCGGGGCATGCCCTCGGCCGCCGCGGCGCTGACAAAGCTATGCCGAAAGGCGCGGTAGCCTCGTGTTACCCGAAACAACAGGCCTGGGGCCATGCCCACCAGCCGCAGCACCGCCCCGGCCGCCCGCAGCTTGTACGGCATCAGCGCTCGTCCTGCGGGCCGTCATCCTCCTGGTCTTGCCTTGGCCGATTGGGGGTAAAGTTGAAGCTGAAGCCCTTGGGCTGGTCGCCATCCCGCTCGCCGGGCTGGTGGCTGTTGCCCTGGGACATCACGTTTTTCAGGCTGAAGGAAAACTCCTTGGTCATCTCCAGCGCCGCCTCCTGCGGGATGCCGGCTGCCACCAGCTCCTTGTAATAGGCGCCGACCGACTGCCCCATGGACGCCCCCGCCTCCTTGGTGTAGAAGCTGTTCATCACACCGGTAATCAGCTTGGGAATTTTGTCGCCCACCGTCTCCAGAATCTCGCTGATGTTTTGGGCGTCGCTCTTGTTGTCATTTGTGCTCATGGTATCTCCTTTCATTCCAACCGGGTTTGATTAAATCATTTTGCCGGCCAGCCGCAGGCTGCTGCCCACCGTGCGCAGGGCGCTTTTCAGCATGTCCGCACCGCGCAGCAGGCTGTCGGATACGGGCACCTCCACCGGCCGCGGCGCCATTCTGGGCGGCGGTATTTCCCAGCTTTGGGTGACCTCCCGCAGCCGCAGGCAAAACAGCAATTCCTCCGTCAGCCGCGCGTCATCCTTCAGCGCGCGGGCGATGGCCATGGCCTCCTGCGGCGGCAGCGTCCCCTGGGCAAAGCGGGGCATCCTGTCCAGCATCTCTTCCTGTGTCATGGGGCTTCCTCCATTTCCGCGCGCAGGCGCCTGCGCAGCGTGTGCAGCCTGCTTTTCACCGTGCCTTCGGGCACTTCCAGAATATCTGCCGCCTCGCGCTGGCTGAACCCCTGCCCGTAGATGAGGTACAGCAGCGTGCGCTCCTCCTCCCGCAGGCTGTTGATGGCCTGCTCAAGGTCCATGCGGGTCACAGCCCCCTCCTCAAAGCCGGCGTCCCGGCCTTCCTGCTCTGCCTCCTGCGTCTGGTCACGGTACTTGCCGCGCAGGGCGTCCAGGCACTTGTGGCGGGCGATGCTGTACAGCCAGGTCTTGATGCCCGATTCCTGCCGGAACGCCGCATACCCCCGCCACGCGGCCAGCAGCGTCTCCTGATAGATGTCCTCCGGGTCCTGCGGCGCATGGCATCGGATGAAGGCGAACAGGCCCCTGGTGTAGGGGGCGACCGCTGTCTCAAACAGGTTTTGCATGTTCAACTCGCCCATACGCCCTCCTTCCACCCCTTTAGTCGCGCGCCGGCCGGAAAGGTTCACTCGTTTTACAAAAAAGGGACAGCCCGCGCTGTCCCTCGTCAGAAGAAGCCAATCATTCGCTCTGTCGGTTGCGCCGGCGCAGCACCACAGCCCCACCCAGGGCAAACATCCCCATCACACCAAGCAGCAACGACATGGAGAGCCTGGTATCGCCGGTCTTGGGCATGGGCATCACGTTGGTAAAGATGAGCTCCCCGGCATAGGGGATGCCATCCTTCTCCACCCGCACGATCGCATTCAGTTTACCACCATCAGGCACGGTTGTAATCATAACCCTATAAACCGTTTTGTCATAGGTTACGTTGGCATCCGTGCCGGCCTTTTCCCTGATGGTGCAGGTGTAGTTTTGCACAGGCAAGCTGAAGGTACGGTTTGGGAACACAATGCTGCCATCCGCCGCGTTGCCTGCCTCTGCCAGCACTTTGCCCTGCGCGTCTCTGAGTTCAAAAACAAACTGCCCGGCGCTGAGCACGCCGTTCTTCAGCACCTTTCGGGCCGCCAGCGGCACCTCCAGCGTGGGGTAGGCGGGCGCCGGCGGTGGCACCGGCTGCCACTGCGCGTACAAAATGGTATCGGCTGTGAGTTGGATGACAGCACCCGGCGGATAGGCCGTGCCGGAGCCATCCGCGGCGGTGTTCCACCCCACGAAGGTATACCCGCTCCTTGAAAACCCAAGGTCAGCGCTCCCCTTGAGCAGCACATCGGTCTGCTGCTCATGCGTCTCATGGACAGGGTCGCCGGTGCCGCCATTGGGCTCATATGTCAGCTGCGCGTCCGGCAGGACCGGCCGCCACTGCGCGTACACCGTCATATCTTCCAGCACATCGGTCCTGTGCGTGAACAGGGTGCCGCTGCCATCCCGCTGTGTATTCCATCCAAGGAAGCGGTAGACGGTGCCATCCGCGTCTGTATACGCAGGGTTGTCAGGCATCAGACTGCCCACAAACAGGATGGCTCCCTCCTCCTCCTTGGCCACCACGTCCGGCGCTACAATCTGCTCCGCAGGGTCCCCGTAGGCCACCGTATTTTTGTCAAAGGTCACCTGGGGGAACACAAAGCCGATGGTGATCTGATTGGAGGGGGTGCTTTTAATGAGCACATAGCTCGCACTTCCAAAAAGTTGGTGCGCTACCCTCCCGTCCACCTTGCCTTCCAGTGTTGTTGTCAGATTTGTCTCTGCGAGATTGCGCACCAGTGTCTTTGGCAGGACGAAACTGCCATTGGCAGGAAATGTCATTTGCATCGGTTGTGTGTATTCTGTCGCCGATAGAGCCCGCACCGCAATATCCATCTCTTCGCTTAATGACCCCCGGTTTTTCGGTTCGGCTATCACGGTAACGCTCTTGATGGGTCTGTCTGTGGGCAAACCGCTGATATCAAATCTGTCGTATGCTAACGTCGCTTCGCGGATTTGCGTTGCCAATTCAGTCGTACCAGTCTCAGTGGTAGCATACGCGCCTTTGATGCGGAAAGCATAGCTCTGAAAAACGATGTCGCGCAGGGTTTCGGAGGCCATGGCCCCATCAGACAGCTCAAAAGTCATATTCACCGTGGATTGATTTAGCTGCCCCATTCTATTGCTCTTCACGATGAAGGAAACCCCTTTGTTCATGCCAAAGGTTGCCTCCATCGGCAAACTGAAATCAATCGGTCGTTAGTATGCGATGATTTCTTTGTTCTGTGCGGTATAGCCGTTATCATCAGGATGAAAGCTCAAGTCAGGGTCATAGTGATTGTGATACGTATCCGTGTCGTTGTATATCTTCACCCGATGGCCACCCAGGAAGGCAACCGCGTCCTCTATTCCTGTGACACTATCATATAACCGAAGCCAGCGATGTTTGTTGATGTTTTCATTTGGAACAGGGATATTATATCCAAAAAACGGCGTCCAGCGTGACAAAATGCCGTCGTAATAGGCATATAAGGTGATTTTCCTGGTTGTGTTTGTCCCAAACACATCTGCCAACGTATTACCGGGTGAATACAAGGCGTTGTCCGCCGACAACTGGACTTCCGACTTGGGCACAGTCGTCCAACCGGCAAATTCCCGCATTTTGATAAGGCCCTCATCCGTGTAGGCCACTGTCCCTTGGTCGCCCAGCTGCGTATCCCCCGCCGCGTTGGTGTATATGACGACCAAATCTTGATAATCCTCCTCTGAGGTGATGGGTGTGCTTCCGGGGCTGCCCAGCACCCGCTTATAAGTCACCGTAACGTTATAGGGGCCCTGTGCGTGTACTGGCACAGCTTGTACAAACAGGAGAATCGCCATGACGGCTGTGATGATTTGAAGAACAATGCGGTGTTCCTCTCTGGCCTTCATGTGCTGGGTGCTCCCTTCTTCGTGATTATGTTCACCTGACTGCGCACATTTTTTCTCGATTTACTGCGAGACAGCGCCAAAGACATGTGTACATTATTCACTAAATTATCATCGCGTTTGTACGCTGTCAATCGATTTTGCGCAAGTTCGACACTATCGTAAACATTGTCGAGTTGAATATTTCGGCGTTCCAACGCATAGGTTTACACCAGCAAAACGCAACGAGCGCCTTGGCATCAACCAAGGCACTCGTTCCTCAGACAAAAGCTTCAGCGAATCCGCAAAGATTCACCGATCCCCTTTAGGGGCAAATCAATCGATGTGGTTTTATGAGGCTTACTCCTCGTCCTCCTCCGCCACGTCATCGCCCTCGGTGTGTACGATGGTCTGGGCGAACTCGGCGCGGATGCGCTGCTCAATCTCCATGGCGGCGTCGGGGTTATCCTGCAGGTATTTGCGGGCATTGTCGCGGCCCTGGCCGATGCGGATGTCGTTGTAGCTAAACCAGGAGCCGGACTTCTGGATGATGTCGCGTTGCACGGCCATGTCCAGGATCGTGCCCTCGCGGCTGATGCCCAGGCCGTAGAGCAGGTCGAACTCGGCCACGCGGAAGGGCGGGGCCACCTTGTTTTTGACCACCTTCACCTTGGTGCGGTTGCCAATCACCTCGCTGCCATTCTTGAGCTGCTCACCGCGGCGCACCTCCAGGCGCACCGACGCGTAGAACTTGAGCGCGCGGCCGCCGGGGGTCACCTCCGGGTTGCCGTAGATGACGCCCACCTTTTCACGAATCTGGTTGATAAACAGCGCGATGGAGCCGGTCTTGGAGACCACGCCGGCCAGCTTGCGCATGGCCTGGCTCATCATGCGGGCCTGCAGGCCCACAAAGGTATCGCCCATCTCGCCGTCAATTTCGGCGCGGGGCACCAGCGCGGCCACGCTGTCCACCACCACGATGTCCACCGCGCCCGAGCGGATGAGGGCCTCGGCAATCTCCAGCGCGTCCTCACCGGTGTTGGGCTGGCTGACATACAGCTCGTCAATGTTGACGCCCAGGCGCTTAGCGTAGGCCGGGTCCAGCGCGTGCTCGGCGTCGATGAAGGCGGCGATGCCGCCCTTCTTTTGCACCTCGGCCACCACATGCAGGGCCACGGTGGTCTTACCGGAGGATTCCGGGCCATACACCTCGATGATGCGCCCGCGGGGAATGCCCCCCACGCCCAGCGCCAAATCCAGCTCCAGCGAGCCCGTGGGCACGGCATCCACCTGCATTTTGGTCTGCCCGCCCAGCTTCATCACGGTGCCCCGGCCAAACTGCTTGTCCAGCGCGGCCAGCGCGCGGTCCAGCGCCTGGTTGCGCTCGTCCTGCCGGGCGGCTGCCTCCTGCGTGGCTTTGGTCTCTTTCTCTTTTGCGGCCATGTTAATATCCTTTCAAATCTATAATTGTCAGTTGTGTTTGAGCAAATCCTCGGCGCCGCGGAAATACTGCACGCCCGAGATGATGGTGAGCACGCTCATCAGGATGACCAGCGCCATGGTGAGCCAGCCGGGTAAAAACAGCAGCGCCGACAGGATGGAAAAGAACTGGGCATTGGTCTTGTACTTGCCCAGGGTGCCCGCGGGGATGACGATGCCCTGCTCCACCGCCACCAGGCGCAGGCCGTCCACGGCCAGCTCCCTGGCCACCACGATGCACACGGCCCACCAGGGGTACATGCCGCGCGCCAGCAGGGCCACCATCACCGTTAGCGCCAGAATTTTATCGGCCACCGGGTCCGCGAACTTGCCGAAGTTGGTGACCAGTTTGTCCCGCCGGGCCAGGTAGCCATCCAGAAAGTCGGTCAGCGCGGCCAGGGCAAACACGATGGCCGCCGGCAGATACCACGATACCATGATGAACAGCAGGCACAGCGGAATCATCAGCACGCGCAGCATGGTCAGTCGGTTGGGTAGGTTCATGCGCCGCCCTCCACTGCCTGACCCCGCAAGTCGTACGCCTCGGCGCCCGTGATGCGCACCTGCACAAACTCGCCGGGCGTCAGCTTGCGCGCGCTGTCAAACAGGATGAGGCCGTCCGCGTCCGGCGCCTCCCAGCTGGAGCGGCCGGTGTACAGCCCCTTTTGCCGCCCGGTCACCAGCACGCGGCACTCGGTGCCCACGCGCTGCTGGTTGAGCTCGCGGCTGATGCCCTGCTGCAGGGTCATCAGGCGGGCCAGGCGCTCCTGCTTGACCTCCTCGGGGATTTGGTCGGGCAGCAGGGCGGCCGTGGTATCCTCCTCCGGCGAGAAGGCGAAGGCGCCCATGCGGTCAAAGCGTACATCGCGCACAAAGTCCATCAATGCCTCAAAATCGGCCTCGGTCTCACCGGGGAAGCCCACAATGAAGGTGGTGCGCAGCGCAAAGCCGCGCTCGCGGGCATATTGCAGCAGCGCCCGCACTTCCTCAATATCCCCGCGGCGGTTCATGGCCTTGAGGATATGGGGCACGGCGTGCTGCAAAGGCAAATCCAGGTACCGACACACGGTGTCGTGGGCGGCCATCTCGTCAATCAGGGCGCGGTCGGTCTCATCCGGGTAGCAGTAGAGCACCCGCAGCCAGGCAAGCCCTGGGATGCCCGCCGCCTCGAGCACCAGGTGGCGCAGGGAGGCATTGTCCAGATCGCGGCCCCAGCGGGTGGTATCCTGTGCGATGAGCACATGCTCCTTCACGCCCTGCCCGGCCAGCGTGCGCATTTCGTCCAGGATGTCCTCCAGCGGGCGGCTGCGGTGCCTGCCCCGGATAAGCGGAATGGCGCAGTAGGCGCAGCGGTTGTCACACCCCTCGCCAATGCGGATATAGGCCGAATAGCCGGGCGTGGTCAGCACCCGCCCGCAGTGCAAAAAGGCGTTGTTGCGCTCGGTATTCTGCGCGCGCTCGCCCCGCTCCAGCGCCGAGCGGATGGCCCCGGCCAACGTGTCATACTGGGTAACGCCGCTGAGCACGTCTATCTGCGGGATTTCGCGCATCAGGTCATCCCCGTAGCGCTGCGCCAGGCAGCCGGTCACCACCAGCGCGCGGCACTTGCCCGTCTCCTTGTGCTGGGCCATCTCAAAGATGGCGTCAATGGATTCCTCCTTGGCGGAGGTAATAAAGCCACAGGTATTGATGACCAGCACCTCGGCCTCCTCGGCCCGGTCGGTCAGCGTATAGCCCTCCTGCGTCAGCAGCGAGAGCATCTCCTCGGTATCCACCCGGTTCTTGGCACATCCCAGCGAAACGACCCCAAGCTTCATGCGGTATCCTCTATCCGTAAAATGAAAGGCGGGAAGCCAGTTCCCGCCCTGAAGTATAGCATGCCCTTATGGTGAAAACAAGCGATTCGGGCACAAAATGCGAATATTTGTTCCTATTGAGCGCGCCGTTTTCCAACGCCTTTACCGGCCCGGGGTCGGGCCCTTTTCCAGGCCGCGCAGCACGTCCGGCTCGCGCAGATCGCGCGCGGCGGAGAACATGCGCCGGCTGATGATGGCGCCGTTGCGGTAGTACAGGCTGATCAGCGGGCAATCCTCCACCATCAGGGCCTGTATCTCCAGCAGCTTCAGCTGGTAGGCATCCCTGTCCAGGGTGGCGCGCAAGTCGGTGAACAGCTTGTCCATGCGGTCGGATTTGTAGCGCATGTAGTTGCCCGTATTGCCGCTGATGAGCAGGAACCCCGGATCGGGCACCGGGTCCACGTTGAAGGCGGCCAGCGCCAGGTCAAACGTGCCGGCCTTCAGCCGGGCCAGTGCGTCCGAAAAGCCCAGGCTATCCACCCGGCACTCAATGCCCAGGCCGCCCAGCATGGATTTAATTTGGTTGGCGGTGTTGACGCGCACGCTCTCCCCCGGCTCCTCATACACCACAAAGCGCAGCGACAGCTTCTTCTTTTCGCCGTTGATCATCTTGTCGCGGATGCCATCATTGTCAGTATCCGTCCAGCCCAGTTCGTTTAGCAGGGCCTCGGCCTGGCGGCTGTCCGGGCGCACGGAGGAGGTGAGGTCGTTATACATCCAGGTGCCCGGCGGCATCACGCTGTCGGTGCGGGCCACCATGCTCATATAGGCGGTGCTGGCAATGGCATCCACGCTGATGCCGTAGCGAATGGCGCGGCGCATGCGCACGTCCTCCAGCTCGTAGCTGCTGTTGTTGAGCAGCAGCGTCTCCAGCTGGCGGGTGCGGTAGCTGATGTTGAGGGTGTTGGTGCCGCTGCGGTACTGGGCGGCGTTGAGCGAGCGGGTGATGATGGCGTCCACGCGGTTGTATTCGTAGCTGCCCACCAGCTCCTGGCTGCCCTGGTGGAAGATGGTCATCACCTGCTTGAGCGCAGGCTCGCCGTCCCACCAATTCTCATTGGCGGTGAGCAGCATATAGTCCTGGGGCACGTAGCCCGCCACGCTGTAGGGGCCGGTGCCCACGGGGCGCGCAGCCTGCACCTGCCCGGCCGGAAGTACCGGGAAATTCATGGAGAACAGAAAGCCATAGTTGTTGCGCCGGGTGTGGAATTCCACGGTGTTTTCGGCGGTGGCCTTGACGCTGGTTACCATGTACCGCAGGGAGGAATACACCCCCCGGTACGGCGACGCCTCATCGGTGGTCAGCCGCAGGATTTCGGTGACGGTGGCGGCCACATCGGCCGCGGTCAGCGGCGTGCCATCGTGAAAGGTGATGCCCTCCTTGAGGGTGAAGGTCCACGTCTCGCCGGAGGTGCTGCTCTCCCACCGCTCGGCCAGGCCGGGCGCGGGGCGGTAGTCATCGTCGATGACGACCAGCCCCTCGTACACCAGGTGGGTCAGCGCGGCCAAATCCCGCTCCTGCAGCACCAGGGGGTTATAAAAATCCGTGTTGCCGCCCACCAGGCCGATGGTCAGGGCATCGCCCTGCCCCACGGGCGCCGCCAGGGCGGGTGCCGCCAGGGCGGGTGCCGCCAGCAGCATTAGCGCCAGCGCAAAACATGCTACATGTTTCAAGCCGAAGATATGAGCGCGGGCAGTCAGCTTACTGGCGTTTGCTGTCAAATTCATAGAAAAGCGCATAGGCGTTCATCACCTTTTGTACATAGTCGCGGGTATTGTCCATGGGGATTTGGTCGATGGTCAGCGTGCGGCCATCGGCCGCGTTGTTGAGCGCCCACTGCTTGACGTTGTTGGCGCCCGCGTGATAGGCCGAGGCAATCATCACCGGGTTGCCGTTGAAGTGGGCGCTGAGGTAGTTGAGGTACCACGCGCCAAAGCGGATGTTAAGCTCCGGCTCGTACAGGCGGTCGTAGCTATAGCCCTGCACCCCCAGGCGCTGGGACACCCAGTCCCCCGTATCCTTCATCACCTGCATGAGGCCGCGCGCGCCCACGCCGCTTTCGGCGTTCGGGTCGTAGTGGCTCTCCCGGGCGATGATGGCCGAGATGAAGCTGCGGTCCACCTGAAATTCCTGCGCGTACTTGCGAATCAGCTCGTCATAGCCCGATACCCGGCGCATCTGCACATAGTAGCCGATGTCCTTCTCGTGCTGGGCAATGCGCGCCGCGCGGTCATCCCGCAGCGCCTGCAATCTGGCCTCCGCCCTGCTGTAGCTGAGGAAACTCAGCGCAAACACCGCGGCCAGCCCCAGCACCACCAGCCCGGCCATCCAGCCCAGCGGGTTGCTGCGCGCGGGCGGCTCGTGCTGCTGGTCACGCCTGCCGGAGCGGCGGTTGCGCCCCCCGCGCTGCTCACGCGGGGCGGGGCGGAAGGGGTCTTCCTTGGGGGGCGGCGCGTATTGGGATATAAAGCGGGGCTTGGGTCTATCCTGGCCCCCGCGGGCCTGTTTGCGGTCAAACATGCTGCGCCCTCCTCAAGGCGTCCTGCCACAGCTGCAGCGCGCGCCGCGCGCTGCGCTGGCGGGTGCCGGTGGTGTCGATGACATGGTCGGCGCGGCGCCTCTTGCGCCCGACGGGCATCTGGCTGCGCACCCGGCGGAGGGCCTGGATGAGGCTGTGCCCATCGCGGTGCATGATGCGGCGCACCTGCACGCGCGGCGGCGCGTAGGCGCACCACACCTCATCGCAGTAGGCGTCCCATCCCACCTCGTACAGCAGCGGCACATCGATAACCACCGCGGGTTGATGCGCGTTTTGCGTAATCTGGCGGCGAATTTCCTCCATCACCATTGGGTGCATGATGGCATTGAGGCGCGCCAATGCCTGCGGGTTCTTGAACACGGCTGTGCCCAGCGCCCGGCGATCCAGGCTGTCATCGGGCGCGAATACCGCATCGCCAAAGGCCTGCCGGATGGCGGGCAAAGCGGGGCCGCCCGGCACCGTCAGCGCGTGGGAGATGGCGTCGGCGTCAATCACCGTGACGCCTGCCTCCTTTAGCGCGCGGGACAGGTTGCTCTTGCCGGTGGCGATGCCCCCGGTGAGCCCCACGACATACGGTCTATTTTGTGTCATACCAACTGCGCCCGGTCTTGATATCACTGACCAGGGGAACGGACAGGTCGATGACGTTTTCCATGCTGTCGCGCAGCAGGTTGGCCACCTGGGTGGCCTCCTCCTCCAGCGCCTCGATGAGCAGCTCATCGTGCACGGTGAGAATCAGGCGGGATTTGAGGCCACTTTCCTGCAGGCGCCGGTGCACGCGCACCATGGCGGCCTTGATGATATCGGCCGCCGTGCCCTGGATGGGCGTGTTCATGGCGGCGCGCTCACCAAAGTTGCGCAGGTTGGCGTTGCTGCTCTTCAACTCCTTCAGCCACCGCCTGCGGCCGTAGAGCGTGGCCGCGTAGCCATTCTGGTAGCCGTCCTTCTTGGCGTTTTCCATGAAGGCCTGCACCTTGGGATAGCGCTCGAAATAGCGGGAGATAAAGTCCGCCGCCCGCTTGCGGCTGACGCCGATGTTGTTGGCCAGGCCAAAGTCGCTGATGCCGTAGACGATGCCAAAGTTGACCGCCTTGGCGGCGGAGCGCATGGCGCCCGTCACCTGCTGCATAGGCACGCCGTTGATTTCGGCGGCGGTGCGGGTATGGATGTCCTGCCCGCGGTTGAAGGCGTCGCACATGGCCTCGTCGCCGGACATATGTGCCAGCACCCGCAGCTCAATCTGCGAATAGTCGCCGTCCACCAGCACATAGCCGGGCTTGGCCACAAAGGCGCGGCGGATTTCCCGGCCCATCTCGGTGCGGATGGGGATGTTCTGCAAATTGGGCTCGTTGCTGGAGATGCGGCCGGTGGAGGTGCCCGTCTGGTCAAAGGTGGTGTGGATGCGGCCCGTGTCATCCACCTTGCGCAACAGGCCGTCGATGTAGGTGCCGTTGAGCTTCACAATCTGGCGGTAGGCCAGAATCTTGTCCACCGCCGGGTGCATCTCGCGCAGCACCTCCAGCGTATCCGCGTCCGTGGACCAGCCCGTGCGCGTCTTGCGGCGGCTGGGCAGACCCAGGTCCTCAAACAGCACCTTGCCCAACTGCTGCGGGCTGTTGATGTTAAAGCCCTTGACGCCGGTCAGCTGGTAGATTTCCTCCTGCAGCTGGCGGGTCTGCTCGGTAAAGCGCTGTCCCATCTCGATGAGGGGCTCGCGGTCCACCTGAAAGCCTTCCTGCTCCATGTCAAACAGCACGCGCACCAGCGGCAGCTCAATCTCCCGGTACAGGGGCTCCATGCCCTCCTGCGCCAGCTGCTGCAGCTGCGTTTTGCGCAGCCCGGCCACGCCCGGCGCGTCCACGGTGGCAAAGTTGCCCAGCGCGTAGCTGCGCTCCTGCGGGTTGTGCAGGTAGGCCAGAATCATGGTGTCATCAATCAATGTGGGCAGCGGCAGCCCGTGCCCCCGCATGCGGTGCAGCAGGCGCTTGGCATCGTGGGTAATCAGCCCGGTCTGCTGCAAGGCAGGCGCCACGGCGCGCAGGCAATCCTCCATGGTGGCGCCCTGGATGGCGCTGAACATATCCTGCTGCGCGGCACCCAGCGGCAGGCGGATGGCCTTGTCATCAGGACCTGCCAGGCTCATGGCCTCCTCGCTCAGGCAGAGCACCAATTCCCCCTCGGGCACGCCCTTGGCAAAGGCGGCCAGCTGGGCGGCATCCTGTACCTCCCGCATCTCCACCTTGGGGGCGTCGGCCTGCTCCTGCTGCGCCTCGGGCTGGTCGGCGGTCAGGCGGGTCAGCTCGGCCGCGATGACGTTGAGCTGGTATTGCTTCAGCCCCGGCAGCCCGCCGCGCAGGCGGGTCAGCATCCAGTCGCCAAAGGCAGCGGTGATGGGGGCCTCCCGGTCGATGGTGGCCAATTGCTTTGAAAATCGCGCCTTGTCCACATTGTCGCGCACGCGCTCGCCCAGCTTGCCCTTGATGTCCGCCGCGTGGGTCAGCACATTCTCCAGCGTGCCGTACTCATCCAGCAGCTTCACCGCCGTCTTCTCGCCCACGCCGGGGATGCCGGGGATGTTGTCGCTGCTGTCACCCATCATGCCCTTCCAATCGGGCACCTGCTCGGGCGTCACGCCAAAGTATTCCTTCACCCCGGCGGGGGTAAACAGCACGGTTTCTGAAATCCCGCGCCGGGTGAACAGCATGGAGGTCTCATCGTTGACCAGCTGCAAGGCGTCCTTGTCCCCGGTGAGCAGCAGGGCGTGGATGCCCTTCTCATTGGCCTGGCGGGCCACCGTGCCCAGCAGGTCATCGGCCTCCCAGCCGGGTAAGGTCAGCACGCCGATGCCCATGGCGGCAAGCAGCTCCTTCACCAGCGGGAATTGCGGCCGCAGCTCATCCGGTGTGGGCGCGCGGCCGGCCTTGTATTCATCATAGCTGTCGTGGCGGAAGGTGGGCGCGTGGTCGTCAAAGGCCACCACGCAGTATTGGGGCCGCTGCTCGCGCAGGACGCGCAGCAGCATGCTGAAAAAGCCATGCACCGCGTTGGTGGGCACCCCATCGGCGTCCATCGGCGGCAGGGCATGAAAAGCCCGGTACATCAGGCTGTGTCCGTCTACGATTACGCAGCGCTCCTGCAAGCAAATCACCTCAGGCGTATTGTATCATAAAGGCCCATGCGTGTAAAAAAGGAACCCTCTGGCAGAGGATTCCAATATTGTTTGATTTCATCCCTTCAGCGCACCGCCCGGATGCGATTGAAGGGAAACAGCACCAGCTTGGGGTGCCCCACAATCATGTCGCCGCTGATGGGCCCAACCTCGGGATAGCGGCTGTCGTGGCTGCTGGCCCGGTTGTCCCTTATCGGATCGTGCGGATGCGGTTAAGCGGCAGCACCACCAGCTTGGGGTGCCCCACAATCATATCCCCGGTGATGGGCCCCACCTCGGGGTAGCGGCTGTCGTGGCTGCTGGCGCGGTTGTCGCCGATGACAAAGTACTCATTATCGCCCAGCGTGTAAGGGCCAAAGGCGCGGCCGCCCCACTTGTCGTTGTCGATATAGGGCTCGTCCAGCATCTGGCCGTTCAGGTACACATGGCCGTCGCGCACCTCGATGTTGTCACCGGGCAGACCCATCAGGCGTTTGACAAACAACGTATGGCTGACCAGGCTCACATCCAGCGGCGCGCCCAGGCGCATGGTGGTGCTGTTGCTGCGGCCGGGGTAGCGGCAGATGATGACGTCGCCGCGCTCCAGGCGGCCCAGCAGCACCTCGGGCTTGGTGACCAGCATCACCTCGCCGTTGACCAGCGTGGTATCCATGCTGCCGCCCTGCACGCGCACGGGCTCAATCAGCAGGGCGCGCACCAGCCCGGCGATCACCACCGCGGCCACCAGCGTCAACACCCAGCTGAGGATTTCCTGCCCCACGGTCTTCTTTTTCTTCTCTTTCTTCGGCTTCTTATCCTTGCCGCCGGGCACCTGGGCCTCGTCGGGCTTGGGGGGTGTGGCCGGTTCCTGCACGGGCTGTTCTTGCTTCACCTGCTTGTCCATATCGCTCATGTGTTTGGCTCTTCTCCTTCATCTGCGGGCTTGGGCATCAGGCCCAGGCTTACCTCGGGCGCGTCGGGCCCCTGCGTCAGCACGCGCTTGCGGCGGCGCAAAAAATCGACCCGGTCGAGCATCACCACGCGGCCGCACTTCTGGCAGCGCAGCTTGATGTCCGCCCCAATGCGGGTGACCGTCCACTCCTTGGAGCCGCAGGGATGGGGTTTGCGCATCTCCACCACGTCATGCAGCCTGATTTCTTCCGTCATGCCGACCTCCGCAATGCGCACATTATAGCCCCTCAGCCCCGCTTTGACAACCGCCGCATGCGGTTTAAGCCACAAGCAAGTTGGTTATAATACTTGGTAGAAAAGGAGGGTGATCACATGGACGGACAGGAAAACAAAAACACCCAGAACCCCAATAACGAGGAAAACCCCCTGAAGAAGGCAGCCATGGCCACCATCGGCGCCCTTTCAAGCGCAGTCGAAAAGGTGGCAGATGCCATTGGCGATGTGGCTACCAAGGAAAACCTTGACAAGTTTGCCAAGAAGGGCGAAGACACCTTCAAGGTCATCAAGGAAAAAAGCGGCGATGTTTTCACCCAGGTGAAGGATTTCAGCGTCAACACCTATGAAAAGGTGAAGGACGCCGTAGACGACCCGGAGGTCAAGCAGTTTACCACCATTGAGGAAGCCAAGAGCGCCATGCACAGCGCACTCAACGGTTTGCGTGCCACCGCCGAAAAGGGCGCGCACACGCTGTCTGATGCCGCGGCCATGGGCAAGGAAGAGTTCCATGAGCTGGCGGGCAACCTCAGCCAGGAGCTGAAGGCCGGCAAGGATCGTTTTGACAAGCTGCTGCACCGCGTGCGCACGCTGGAGGCCGAGGCCGAGGCCAAGGCAAAGCGCGAAGCGGCCGCCGACAATGACGAGGACGGCGAGATGGGCGATGGCAACATCGTGTACGATTCCGATGCGGCCCCCAAGGCCGAGGCCGACAAGGTAGAGCAGTCCCCCGTGGACGAGCAGAAGGCCTCCCCCACCGCGCCCACGGATGAAAACAACACCAACAAGCTGCAGACCGAAAACATGAACGAGCACCTGCGCCAGCAGGTACCGCCCGAGTATTAATCGGTACACATACACACCCCGCGGAGCATAGAGGCCGCGGGGTGTTCTTTTTTGAAGGGGGAGAAACCATGCAGGACGCTCGGGTATCGGTGCTGCTGATGACGCTGCGTTTTCGCGCGCCCTGGTGCCGCAGCCTCAAGGACAAGCGCAGCGAGGTAAAGCGCGTCATCAGCCGCCTGCGCGCGGCCTTCAACGTATCGGTGGTGGAAGCCGGCCATCAGGACAGCCACACCCTGTTTGACATCACTGTCGCCGCGCTGGCCTTTGGGCAGGCGCAGGCTGACAGCATCCGGGAAAGCATACTCCGCCTGGCACAGCGCGGGACCGAGGCGGAGTTATATGAGGAAGAGGCGGAGCTGCTGTAGGCAATACGGAATGGCTCATGCGTAACACATGTTGGTTATCTCGCTTTTAATCTGAGTGTCCGCAGGTGCGCCTTGCGCTCCTCGCTGATCACACGGCTCTCGATGGCTTTCTGGATAGCCTTGTTATGCGTCCACGGGTCCAGCCGCCGGCCTTCGATGTAGGGCAGGGCGGCTTCGTATTGTTTGCCCAGCGCCGTGGCGAAGTACCAGGCGACCATCATGCGCACATAGTAGTGCTCGTCCCGGACATCGGCTACCCAGTCCAGCAGTTCCGGGCGGAAGTGCTCATTCAGGTAATTGCCCAGCAGCAGGCCGATGCCATAGCGCCGGGTGTAGGGATGCCCGCTGTCTATCCAGCGCCGGGCGGCGGCCAGCGCCTCTTCCGGGCGTTTTTTGAACACCTTGGGCGAGAACAGGTCGCAGGTGGCCCAGTTGTCCACATGGGGCAAAAAGGACTCCGTCAACGCCATCGCCCGGTCAAAATCCTTCTCCAGCTCAATCAAAAAGCCGTGGAGGTTGTCCTCCTCATGGTAGCGGTGGGGCAGCGCCGCCATGAACACTTGACAGGCCTCCGGTTCATCGCGGTTCAGGTCGCGCGCCAGCTGCCGCAGATGCGGCACCCGGATGCCGATGACGCGCTCGGGCGCCACGGTGGGAATCAGCTTGCTGTTAAATGCACGGTAGCCCTCATCGCGGAGAGCTACCAGCCTATTGACAATCAATCCGCCGCTCACCGGGCGTCTCCCCGCCCATCAAAGCCCTCGGGCTCGGCCACCAGCGGGAAGCGCACGATGGCGCGGTCGCGCTGGGAGCGGTAGATGGCGGTGAACAGCTCCACCGTGCGGCGGCCATCCTCCAGCGTAATCAGCGGCTCGCGCCCGGTAATAATCGCCTCCAGGAAATCACGCAGCTGCTCGCGGTGGAAGTAATCGGTGCTGTCCACGGCGTTGAAGAAATCGCTGTCCTCCTGCTTGAAGCGGGGCAGCAGATCCTCCTCACCGGGCACCGTCCACAGGTCGTTGACAGGCGGCTCCGCGATGCCGGATACACCGGCGATGAACATCGCCCCGCCATCGGTCTGCACGCCCACGCTGGCGCCGTTGCTGCCGTGCACCCGCACGTTGCCGAATAGGGCCGGGTTTTGCGAGTTGCTCACCACGATGTTGCCCAGCGCGCCGCTCTTGAAGCGGATGACGGCGATGGCGGTGTCATCCACCTCCAGCTCGGGGTGGTTAAGGGTATCCCACACGCCAAATACTTCCTCTATCTCGCCCATGTACCACAGCAGCAGGTCCAGCTGGTGAGGCGCCTGGTTGACCAGCACGCCGCCGCCCTCGCCGTCCCAGGTGCCGCGCCAGGGGTCGGAGCGGTAGTAGTCCATGCTGCGCCAGCCCAGCATGTTGACCGTGCCCAGAATGGGCCGGCCAAGCTTGCCATCCTCAATCGCCTGCTTGACCCGCATAGCCGGGCGATAGAAGCGTCGCTGGCAGATGGTGCTGCCTGTGACGTCCGCCTGGTTGGCGGCCTCAATGATGGCATCGCAATCGGCCAGCGACGCGGCCAGCGGCTTTTCCACCGCGATGTGCAGGCCAAGCCGGGCCGCCTCCACCGCATATTGGGCGTGGTTGGGGTGCGGCGTGCAGATGCTGATGGCCTCCACACCCGTTTGCTCCACCAGCTCCTTGAGGCTGTCAAAGCCGGGCACGCCGTACTCCTTGCCAAAGGCCGCGCCGCGGCCGGGCCGCGTGCCCACCGCGCCCACAAACTCGCTGTTTTCCAGCTTTTGAAAGCACCGCGCGTGGAAATGCCCCACCTTACCGCAGCCCACCACACCTGTCTTAATTTTACGCATGTCCGTTCCTTTCGACGCCGTTAGGGAAGGAGCACGATTTTGTTCAGCCCCTCTTCCTTGTTATAAATGCGGTTGAGCCACTCGTGGCCGTCCTTCATGGGCACGGCCTTGGAAATCAGCGCGTCCACATCCACCTTGCCCTCGGCAATCAGCTTGAGGCATTCGCCGTACTCGCCGGCCGACGCGCAGCTGCCAAACAGGCTGATTTGCCGGGTGACCACCCACTGCAGGGGGAACTCAATCTTGGGGGCCAGGTTGCCAATCAGCACCACCTTGCCATTGAGGGCGACCGAGCGCAGGCACAAATCCACCGTCGCGCCGATGCCCGTGGCATCCAGCGCCACATCCACGCCGCCCGCGTCCTTGGTGTGGGCCAGTATCTGCTGCACCGCGTCCGCATCCTTGCTGTTGACGGCGGCGGTTGCCCCATTATCCAGCGCGGTCTTCAGCTTTTCGTCGTCAATGTCCACCGCGATGAGGGTCTCGGCCCCCATGCTGCGCACCACCTGCAAGGTGAGCATGCCGATGGTGCCCACGCCCACCACCACCGCGCTCATGCCCGGCGTGATGGGGGTGCGGGTGGCCGCGTGATAGGCAATGGCCAGCGGCTCCACCATGGCGGCCTGCTGATAGGTGACGTTGTCGGGCAGCCGGTAGAGCACATACTCGGGCACCACCACATACTCGGCAAAGGCGCCGTTCATGCGGTAATCCTCGCACGAGACGCCCAGCACCCGCCTGGTGGCGCACAGGTTGACCAGCCCGGCCTGACAGCGCTCGCACTTGTTGCAGTAGATGGTGGAGTCTAACGTGACCCGGTCACCGGCCTTGTATTCCTTCACCCCGTGGCCCACTGCCTCAATCTGCCCGGAAGCCTCATGCCCCATGATGACAGGCGGGCGGCGGCGGCCGGTGGAGCCATCCATGCCGTGCACGTCGCTGCCGCACACCGCGCAGGCCTTCACCCGCACCAGCACCTCCCCCTCACCCGGCGTGGGCGTGGGCACATCCTTGTAGGAAAACTCCTTGTATTGTTCCATCACGAGGGCTTTCATGCTCATCTATCCTCCATCTTCGTCATTCAGGTTCAGGCTTCAAAGTAGGCGCGCGGGTTGCCGACCAGCAATTGGGTGATGCTCTCCTCCGGGAATCCCTTCTCCCTCAGCAGGGGCAGCGCGTAGCGGTGGATGTAGCGGCTGTTGTATACCGCGTCATCCGGGTCCTTCTCGCGCTGGAAGCGCCACTCAAACGCGCCCAGATCCACAAAACTCACGTAGTCATGGGAAATCAAAATCTTGTTCAGCCAGCCCCGCTCGCACAGCGCCATGAGCGTGTTGACGCGGTTCTCCAGCGAGTTCTTTGCCTCATCGCCAAAGCGATCCAGCCCCACATATGCGCCGCGGCGCAGGATTGCCTCCAGGTAGTCCAAATCATTGCTGTCGCCGCAGTGGCCAATCACCACCCGGTCGAGCGGTATGCCATGCTTCTCCAGGATGTCCAGCTGCCGCTGGGCGCTGTCGTTCACATAGTTCGCATGCGTAGCCACCGGCAGGCCGCTGCGCGCGGCCGCCATGGCCGAGGCTGTCAGCAGCCGCTCGTTGATAGGGGTGACGCCCATGCGGTCAGTGCACATCTTGATGATGCCCGGCAGCACACCGGTGCCGTCCAGCCCCTGCTCAATGTCATTCATCAAATAATGCAGAAAGCTATCCACGCTGCGGTTGTACATCCACTGGTTCTCGGTAAAAAAGAAGCCGGTGGCACAGATGATTTGCATGCCGCTGCGCTGCGCCGCCTCCCGCACAATGCCGGTATCCCGCCCCAGGCATACGGGCGTGACATCCACCAGCGTGCTCACACCCACTTCCTTGGTGCGGCGCAAATCCTCCGACGCATAGGCCAGAAACTCCTCGCGGTTGAACCACTCCTCGTAGCACATGCGCATGTTCCAGTTGGCGCTGACCACATGCTCGTGCGTCAGCGTCTGCCCCAGGGCGGCGGTGGAAATAGGCCCCGAGACGCTGTTAATCATCCTGGGCATCGGGCGCTCCTGTCCGGCGGCGCGGATGGGCCGCCAATTATTCGATGTTGCGGTGCCGGGCCTCCATGTCCGCGTAACTCAAGCCCATATCCTCCCGCAGAAGGATGGCAACGATATCCATCAGCAGGTAGAGGTGCTGCTCGTACTGGTTGCCCATGGGCTGCACGGTGGGCACCACATCCTGCTGGCGCGGCGCGTCCGGCCCCATGGCGGCCTCATCCAGGTACACGGTGGCGTGCACAAACAGCACCACGTCCGCATATGTGCGCGCCAGTGCCCCTTCGGGCAGGCCGGTCACCATGGCGATGGTGGCGCCGCTCTCCTTGGCGCGCTTGACAAAGTAGCGGTGAATGCCCACATCCCCCCGGCCATCGGACAGGATGAGCAGGTCGCCCTTGTGCATGCCGGGCGTGGTATCATCAAACAGCCAGTGGGTGGGCTTGCCCAGGTGGGCGAGGCGCATGGCAAAACTGCGCATGGAGATGCCCTCCCGCCCGGAACCGTAGACGAAGATGTTGTTCGCCTGCTTGATGGCGTCCATAAAGGCGCGCAGCTGGCCCATATCCAGTTTGGCGAATACGGCCTCGTGCTCGCGCACAATGGCTTCGCTCATTTGGCGGTATGTATCCTGATAGCTCATTTGTTCACCTCCGCGGTATGTTTGGCAGCCTTGGGCAGGCGCAGCTTGATAGCGTCGGTCTGCAAGCCAACGGAAATCAGCACCAGGGCACCCATCAGGATGTTCTGCCACCAGGTGTTGATGCTGGGCGAGTAGTTGAACATGGTGTTGAGGATGGCGATGATCAGGCTGCCGAAGAACACCCCGCTGAACTTGCCCTCGCCGCCGGTCAGCTTGAGGCCGCCCAGGGCGCAGCTGGCGATGGCGTAGGTCTCCCAGGTGGTGCCCGCCAGCGGCTGCGCGCCGCGCATACGGGAGGCCATCATGATGCCTCCCACCGCGCAGATGGCGCCGCAGATGACATAGGCTAGTATTTTGATTTTGTCCACCTTCAGGCCCATCATGCGGGCGGCTTCCTCGTTGCCGCCCACCGCGTACAGCCCCGTGCCAAACCGGGTGTGGCGGCTGATGAACATGCTGATGAACAGCAGCGCCAGGTAGATGTAGACCATGATGCTGACCTTGAACCACTTTACCTGCCCCAGGTCCATGAAGATGGCGGATTGCAGCGGGATGGGCTGCTGGTTGGTAATCAGCAGCACGACGGAGCGCAGCGCCAGCATCATGGCCAGCGAGGCAATCCAGGAGGATATCTTCATCTTGGCCACCATCAGCCCGGTGATGAAGCCCGCCAGCACGCCCACGGCAATGCCGGCGCCGACCCCCAGCAGGGGGTAACCGGCATTGGCCACCAGCACGCTGATGACGCCGGACAGCGCCAGGGTGGAGCCGACAGACAGGTCAATCTGCCCCAGCAGAATCACAAACGCGATGCCCAGGGCGGCCACGCCGTTATCCTGCGCCACCTTGCGGAAGATGTTGTGGATGGAGTTGAAGGACACAAAGTTGCGGTTGGAGAACATGATAGCCGCCACCGTGAACAGCAGCAAAAACGCGATGATGGTGTTGCGGGACGCAAACCAGTTCCAGGCGCGGCGTACAGGGCTTTTCTTCGTATGCATTGTTTAATCCTCCCCTTCGTTACGCGCGCGACTCGCGTTGGATGAACACGGCAAAGATGATGATGGCGGATTTGAGGATCTGCGCGTACTCGTACTGAATGTTGTTCATCACCACCGTGATGGTAATCAGCTGCATCACGATGGCGCCCAGCAGCGTGCCCATCACCTTGGCGCGTCCGCCCGCCATGCTGGTGCCGCCCACCGCCACCGCGGCGATGGCGTCCAGCTCGGCCAAACGGCCCATGTTGCTGCCGTCAGCCGCGCCCACCTTGCTGACCAGCACCAGGCCAGCCACCGCCGCGAACATCGCTGAAAACACATATGCCGAGATGATTGTCCAGGTGGCGTTGATGCCGGTCAGTCGGGCCGCGGTCGGGTTGTCGCCCACGGCCTGGATACGCCGGCCCCAGGCGGTTTTTTCGATGATGAAGTAGACCACCGCCACCACGATCACGATGGGGATGATCTGCATGGGCAGCTCGCCCAATATCTTCCCCTGCCCCAGGAACTCAAAGTTCTTATACTGGTCGATGTAGAGGATGCGCCCGTCGTTGAGCACCTGGGCCACGCCGCGCGCGAACAGCAGCATGGACAGCGTGACCACCATGGGCGACACGTTGAGCTTGCCCACCATGAAGCCGCTGATCAGCCCCATCACCGCGCAGGCGAGGATGGCCGCGATGACCGCAGGCAGGATGCCGTAGGGCAGCATGTGCGCGCAGACCACGGCGGCCAGTGCCATCTGCGAACCGATGGAGATATCAATGCCGCCGGTGGCGATGACCATCGTCTGCCCCATGCCCGTCAGGATGATGGTAGCGCACTGGATGATGATGAGCCAAACGATGTCGATGGTGAAGAAGTTGCTGGTAAAAATCGCGTTGATGAGCAGCAATGTGCCCAGCATGATGACGGGGCTGTGCTTTCTGAGCGTATCAGACAGCGGTGGCCTCTCCAGGGTGATGGGATTGACAGGACCTGTGCTCATGTCCGCTCGTCCTCCTTCGCCGTGAGTATTTCAGAAGCCCCGTGGGAAATGGTATCCATGATGTCATCCATGCTGATTTGCTCGTCAGTCAGCTCGCCCAGCTTTTTGCCGTCGCGCATGACCACGATGCGGTCGCAGTTGCGCACCAGCTCCTCCATCTCGGAGGAAATCATCAGCACGCTGATGCCCGCGGCCGAAAACTCCTGAATCAGCGACTCGATCTCGGCCTTGGCGCCTACGTCAATGCCGCGGGTGGGCTCGTCCAGGATAATCAGCTTGGGGTTCATGCACATCCAGCGGGCCAACAGCACCTTTTGCTGGTTGCCGCCGCTGAGGTAGCGCACCAATTGCTCGCTGGACGGCGTCTTGATGGACAGGCGGTCGATGTACTGCTGCACAATGGCATCCTGCTTTTTCTTTTGCACCACGCCGTTCTTAGTCAGCTGCGGCAGCATGGCCATGGTCAGGTTATCCTTAACCGACAGGTGCAGGAACAACCCCTCCACCTTGCGGTCCTCCGTGCAGTAGCCCATGCCCAGGCGGATGGCGTCGCGTGGGCTGCGGATGTCCCCCGGCTGGTCCAGCCAGAAGATGCTTCCGTCATCGGGCGGCTCCGCGCCAAACAGAATGTTGCACAGCTCGGTTCTTCCGCTGCCCAGCAGGCCGGCCAGGCCCACAATCTCGCCCTTCTTGATGTCCACGCCGATGCCGTTGAGGCGCACATTCCACGAGACGGACTCCAGCCGCGCCAATTCCTCCGCGTCTTCAAAGGCATAGGCGCCCTTGTTGCGCTGCGCTGAGGTAAAGGCCCGCCCCAGCATGCAGTTGACCAGCGTCTGGGTGTCCAGCTCGTCCACATTGAATACGCCGGCCAGCTCGCCGTTGCGCAGCACCGTCACCCGCTCGCAAATTTCAAAGATTTCGCTGAGGCGGTGGCTGATAAAAATGATGGCGATGCCCTGCTCCCGCAGCCTGCGAATTACGGCAAACAGCACCTCCACCTCCTTGGCGTCCAGCGAGGAGGTCGGCTCATCCATAACGACCAGCTTGGCGTTGATGGTCAGCGCGCGGGCGATGGCTACCATCTGTTGTATGGCGGTGGAGTATTGGCGCAGCGGCTCCTGCACATCAATAGAAATCCCCATCCCTTCCAGCACTTCGCGGGCGTCGTGAATCATCTTGCGCCGGTCAATCGTGCCAATCGGGGTGCGCGGCTCGCGGCCCATGTAGATGTTCTCATACACGGTTTGAAAGGGCACCAGGTTCAGCTCCTGATAAATGGTGCTGATGCCCAGCGCCTGCGCGGCCAGCGCCGTCTTGGGCGCAATCTCCTGCCCGTCAAAGATGATGGTGCCGGCGTCCTTGTGATAAATACCGGTGAGCACCTTAATGAGGGTAGACTTGCCCGCGCCATTCTCCCCCATCAGCGCGTGCACTTCGCCCCGCTTGACAGAGAAGTCCACATTGGTCAAAGCCTTCACGCCCGTGAACGCCTTGTCGATGCCCCGCATCTCCAGCAAATATTCCTGTTGCATATCATGGCCTCATAAACAAAAAACTGTCCCGCACGCTTATCAAGGCCGCCCGTGCGCCTGCGCTGGGGAACAATTCATCATAGGTAGTGAAGAAACCGGGCGCGGCGCATGGCCGCGCCCGGCTATTGGTTGTTAATCAGTATCCCAGAGCGGGGTCAGCGTTCTCCTTGGTGTAGAGGATGTCGGGGTTGACCATCTTGGCCTCAAGGGGGTTGCCCTTGATGATGTCAACGAGGATCTTGGCAACCGGCTCGCCGAACAGCGGCGTGCAGGTCATGGAAGCCAACATCTTGCCATCCTTAACAGCCTGCAGCGCGGCGGCGGGGCCGTCGATGCCGACGACGCCGAACTTGGCGGGATCATAACCGGCCTGCTCAATGGCCTTCACAGCGCCCAGCGCCATGTCATCGTTGTGGGCAAAGACGACCTGGATGTCATCCTTGTGGGCCTGGAGCGCCAGCTCCATGACCTGCTGGCCCTTTTCCATGACATAGTCAGCAACCTGGTCAAACACGATGGTCATCTCGGGGGCCTTTTCCTTCAGGGTGTCCACAAAACCGGCCTGACGCTGGATGGTGGAGTCGGCGCCCGCGGTGCCCTGCAGAATCACAACATTGCCCTTGCCGCCGGTGTGCTCGATCACGTACTCGGCCAGCTCCTGGGCCTCCAGGTAGAAGTCACTCATGATTTCGGTCGTCCAGTCAACACCGGGGGTACCGTTCATGGTGCGGTCAATCAGGATGACGGGGATGCCGGCATCCATGGCTTCCTTCACGGCAGCCTGCAGACCATCCACCTGCTGGGGCGGGAACACCAGGAAGTCAATGCCCTGGGCGATGAGGTCAGAAATGTCCGAAGCCTGCTTGGCGATGTCAGCCATGGCGTCGGTCACGATGATGTTGAAGCCATATTTGGCAGCAGCATCTTCCATGCTCTTGGTTTCGGCGATACGCCAGGAGTTGTTGTTGTCCATCTGAGCGAAGCCAACGGTCTTGCCCTTCAGTACGCTGTAGTCCACTTCTTCCGCTGCCGGCTGCTCGGCGAACGCGCCGACGGCCAGCATCATCATCAGGACCAGAAACAGGGAAACCAAACGTTTCATAAAAGAGACCCCCTTTTTATTTTGCAGCTTTCTGCTGTCATATACTCTATCACTTCCAACCAGAAAGCGCAAGCGTCTTGCATGAAAATGCACAAAAAAACCGCAAAACTTCGAAACAAACGAAAGCAATGAACAATATATGATGACAATTGACAAACGCGCCTTTCCTCTTTATGATGGAGTAAACAGTGACCTGACCGACCGAAAATTGCACCCGAAGCAGCCCGCGTCCAACCCGCGGCGAAATGGAAGTACAGACCACCATGCAAGCCTACGTGTTCAACATTCAGCGTTTCAGCACCCGGGACGGCCCGGGTATTCGAACGACCGTTTTTTTTCAGGGCTGCAACCTGCGCTGTGCGTGGTGTCACAACCCGGAATCCATTCCTGCCAAGCCGCTGCTTCAGTTCTTCCAGGACAAATGTGTCTCCTGCGGCCAGTGTGTCGCGGCTTGCGCCAATGGGGCGCACATCATGGTGGATGGCCAGCATCGGTTTGATGAATCGCTTTGTACCTATAATGTGGCTTGTGCGGCTGTCTGCCCGCAGGATGCCCTGCGTGCCGATGCCAGGCCGTATACTCCCGAGCAATTGACCGATCTGCTGCTACGCGATGAAGGATATTACCGCAACAGCGGCGGGGGTGTCACGGCATCCGGCGGCGAACCGTTGTTGCAGGCAGCGTTTGTGCAGGCTCTGTTTACCGCGCTGAAACAAAAGGACATCCACACGGCGCTGGACACCGCGGTGCGCATGCCCTGGCACACCATCGAGCCCCTGCTGCCCTGTACCGACCTGTTTCTGGTGGACCTCAAGGCCATCGATCCGGATGTGCACATGGCGTATACCGGGGTGGACAACCGCCTGATACTGGAGAACATCCGCGCCCTGTCCCAAGCGGGCGCCGCGATGGAAATCCGGATGCCGCTGATAGGCGGCGTCAACGATTCAGCCGACTTTGCCCGGCGTACCGGCGAGTTTCTGAGTGGATTGCCGGTACCGCCGGCCGTGCGGCTGCTGCCCTATCATAACTATGGGCTGTACAAGGCGCAGAGCATCCGCCGGCCCATGGAAGAATTTTCTGCTCCCCTGCATATCGACGAATTTGCCCACCTGCTTCGCGGGTATCATCTCATCGTGGAGGTGTGAACCATGCCCTATGCCCAGGTTTCTGACAAGGTGCTGCGCAGGATAGACGAATACCTGCAAAAAAGCAGCAAGTATACGTTCTATGAGCGGATTGAGTTATTGGAGGAGAGCGAACCCCTCTTCCGCGATGATCCCTACGCAATCCGCTATGGCAAAACGCTGGCGTACCTGCTGCGCGGCATCAGCACGCCGGTCTCCGGTGATGATTTGCTGTTAGGTCAGGTGGTGGAGCGCATCCCCACCCAGGCCGAGTGGACGCACGCGGAAAACATGTACCGCTCCTGGTGGAGCCACAAAAGCGATGAGGAAATCCAGAAGGACATCCTGTGGTTCTATTCCGATGGGTGGCTGCGGTGCCGTCCGCCGTGGTTCTATTCCTTTGGCCACCTGGCGCTGGATTGGCCGCTGTTCATCAAGGAAGGGCTGGCGGGCTTCACCCGACTGGCGGACGAAAGCCGCGCGCGGCATACGGACGCTGAGCGGCAGCAGTTTTTACAGGGGGTAGCCTTGTGCCACAAGGCAACGAGCGATTATTTCCTGCGCTACGCTCAGGCAGCGCAGGATGCGGGCCGCACACAGGATGCGGACAGCCTGCGCCACCTCAGCCAGGGCGCGCCGCGCAGTTTCCGGGAGGCGCTGCAGCTGCTGTGGCTGATCACGCTGGTGGTGCAAAAGGTAAGCGGATGCGGCGTGCTCAACTACAGCCGCATGGATCAGTACCTGTTGCCGCTGTACAGGCAGGATATTGAGCAGGGCACGCTGACGCAGGAAGAGGCGCGCGCGCTGCTGCAGGATTTCTACCTGAAGAACAACGAAATCATGGCCAACACCGACCACATGAGCCTGGATACCACCTCCACCACCCAGACGCTGGAAGTGGCCTTTGACGACCCCAACTACATCATATTGGCCGGGCTGCTGGCCGATGGCACATCGGGCGTGAACGAGCTCAGTCGCCTGATGGTGCAGGTGTCGCACGACCTGAAGCTCAAGAACCCCTTTGTCATCGTGCGCTACCACGAGGGCATCGACGACAGCTTTATGCGCGCGGTGGCCCACGCCATGCGGGACAATGCCACCGTCATCCTCTACAACGATGACCGGATGATCCCGGCGCTGCGCGCCTGCGGCATAGAGGAGCCTGAGCTATACGACTACGGCTTCTTCGGCTGCAAC
>ENA-UOOH01000381-UOOH01000381.1-fermentation-metagenome-genome-assembly--contig:-NODE-381-length-52454-cov-10.240138_pt1 | contig 52454 bp, 42 predicted proteins | sample MGYA00245778_ERZ724025 | MGnify/ENA primary metagenome ERZ724025 (study PRJEB28704, sample SAMN03018313) | fermentation metagenome | biome: anthropogenic terrestrial biome; feature: soil; material...
CCGCGGGAACGCAGTCGAACGCCGCGCGCTGGACCCGCCCGAACACCGGGACGGCGGGAACGCAGTCGAATGCGAATGCCGGGACCGCGGGAACGCAGTCGAACGCCGCGCGCTGGACCCGCCCGAACACCGGGACGGCCGGGGCGCAGTCGAACGCGAATGCCGGGACGGCCGGCCAGACCGCACCGAAAACCGGGACGGCCGGCACACAGTCCAACCCCTGCAACTGCGGGCAGAGCGGGAACACAGGCGCTGCCGCACAGCCGTCGGGGAGTTCCCCGTCCGGTTCCAAGCCAAAGTCGAATACGCCGTATTATATGTGGAAGTTCCAGTAGACTTTTTCCAGACAGGGTGGCAGAACACAGGCACCCGGAGGGAAATTCCTTCCGGGCGCCTGTGTTTGTATCCGGCAAAGATTCCGCTGTGCGGTTCCTCCGGCCGGCTTTTACAGCAGGGTGATGGTGAAAGAGTGCGTGCGCGCTTCACCGGGCGCGAGGAATTTGACGCCGCGCTTGTGCTCGAAGGTGTCGTCCTCGTCGGTGCAGGTCGAAATCCCGGTCCAAGGCTCGAGCGCCAGGAACGGGCCGCCGTTTTTGCTGGTCCAGACGATGAAGTAGTCGAAGCCGGGGAAATCCAGCCGCACGCCGCGCCCCGTCGCCGGGTTGCGGAGGGCCGCCGAGCGGGACCGGAGCTGGTCGAAAATCTGGCAGTCGTAGGCGAACCAGGCGCGGTCCAGGTGGAAGACTTTCTCGTTGTTGAGGACCACCTGGCGGTGGTTCACGTCCACCAGGCCGTCCAGCAGTGCGCGCGGGCAGGCCGCGAATTCCTTATCGGCAAATTCCACCTCATAGTCCTCGAACTTCTCGCCGTCCAGCAGCGGGCAGCGGAAAGCCGGGTGCGCGCCGACGAAATACGGCATCACGTCCCTGTCCCGGTTCACGGCCGTCATGGCGTAGGTCAGCGTCTTGCCGCTGAGGGAGTATTTGACCCGGAACTCGAAATCGTACGGGAACTCGCGCCTGGTCTCTTCCGAAGAGCGGATGGTGAATTCCGCCGAGGATTCCGTGCCGGCGGTCAGCGTAAATTCCCGCTTGCGCACGGCGCCGTGGCGCTCCATGCGGCAGGTGCCCCCGTTGGCGGTCCTCGCCGTTTTGTTGCGCAGGCTCCCCACGATGGGGAACAGCACCGGGGACTGCGACTTCCAGTATGTCGGGTCGCCCTGCCACAGGTACTGGGTGCCGGTTTCGTCCGTCAGGGACGAAAGCTCGGCGCCCTTTGACTTGATAACCGCCTTCACGCTCCCGCTGTGAATCGTCTGATTCATGTAAACGCCCTCTTTTCAGAATTCCTGCCGCCCTTCCGGCAAAGCCCCCGGTTCTGCGGCTGCCGGGGATGTGGACCCCCCGATTTCACAGATGATTCTACCACAGATTCCGCCGCGCAACAAGTGCCGTTCCGGCTTTACCAGGGGGTGATTTCCCCGTTCGGGTCCCAGAGGTCCCGCCAGTCCTGGCCGACTTTCCAGCAGAACACCTGGCCCTTAATCAGGCGGCAGTTCCGGTCGGCGGCCCTGACGGCGGCCATTTCCTCGTCGGTGAGCGGGTCTTCCGTGACCGCCCTCAGGTTGGCGAGATAGTTTTTGCGGTGCACCGAAAACGGAATCGGAATCTGGCCGCGCTGCGCGGCCCATTTTACGCAGATGACGGCCGGGTGCACGCCGTGCGCCCGGGCGATTTTCTGAATCGCGGGCTGCTCGATGTCGACCGCGTCGTCCGGCGTCTTGTCGCGGTCCGGGCGCTTCGGCGAGCCGATGGGGCAGAAGCCGATGGGCTGGATGCCGTTCTTCACGCAGAAATCGAAGAACTCCGGCTGCTGAAAGCAGGGGTGCAGCTCCATCTCGTTGCAGGCGGGCTTGATTTTCGCATCCCGCAGCACCCGCTTCATTTTCGGTATCGTCATGTTGGAGGTGCCGATGTTGCGCACCAGGCCGAGCTCCACCAGCCTTTCCATCGCGCTCCACGTCTCCATGTACTCCCCGTGGATGTAGGGGCGCGCGTCCGGGTTGTGGTAGTCTTCGGCGCAGCCCGGCGGGTGGTAGTTCGGGAACGGCCAGTGCACCAGGTAGAGGTCGAGGAAATCCAGCCGCAGGTCCCGCAGGGATTTTTTGCAGGATTCAATCACGTCGCCGTATTTGTGCTTGTCGTTCCAGACCTTTGAGGTGATGAAGAGGTCCTCGCGGCGGACTCCGCCTTTCTGGATGCGCTCCAGAGATTCGCCGACCTGCGCTTCGTTCATATAGCAGGCCCCGCAGTCGAACGCGCGGTAGCCGACCTCCGCGGCGCCGAACACCGCCGCCGCAATCTCGTCGGCGGAATATCGGTCGGAGCCGAACGTCCCCAGGCCGATGGCGGGCATCCTGTCCCCCGTGCGCAGAACGCGCCGCGGGACTTTCTCAGGGTCCACGCCGTCGGCCGCAATCCGGAATTCCGTGTCCATCAGAATCGCTCCTTTTCTGTGTTTGCCGGGTGGAAAAACCTCGGCCTTTTCACCCGGCCCGGCAGCCGCTTTCACGGCGCCGTTTCTTCCTCCCGACTTTTCATCAGGCCCTTCAGCCGCTCGTACAGCTCCCGGTATTCCCGGAAGATCGGCTCGTACCGCCGGTGCGCGGCGGCGTCCGGCGTATGGACGCGCCGGATTCGGACGGTTTTGGCCACCGCGTCCTCGAAGCCCGCGTAGACGCCCGTGCCGACTCCGGCGAGAATGGCGGCGCCGAGCGTGGTCGCGGTGTCCGACGACGGCACCTGGATGGTTTTGCCGGTCACGTCCGCCTTGATCTGCGTCCAGAGCCTGCTGTTCGCGGCGCCGCCTATTGCGTTCATCTTCGTCACGGTGGCGCCCGCCTCCCGCGCCGTCAGCAGGTTGTGGTAAAGTGAGAACGCGACTCCCTCCAGCGTCGCGCGGATGAAATGGGCGCGGGTCTTGGAATAGTCGATGCCGAAATAGACGCCCTTCGCATCGGGGTTCCAGATGGGCGAGCGCTCACCCGCCAGATAGGGCAGGAAAATCAGCCCGTCCGCGCCCGGGGGAATCCGGGCCGCCTCCTCGTCCATGCGGCGGAACGGGTTTTCCGGGCGGTCCGCGTTTTCCTGCGCGCCGAACTCCCGCAGGAACCAGCGGAGCGACCCGCCGCCCACCGTGCCGCCCTGCAGCAGCCAGCGGCCCGGCACCACGTGCTGCCCCAGTATCAGGCGCTTGTGGGCTTTGAACTCCCCCGTGCAGAGGGACATGCCGCCCGCCTGGCCGCCCTGTTCCTGTGTCTCGCCGGGGCGGATGACCCCCGCGCCGAGCGCCCCGCAGGCGGCGTCCAGACCGCCCGCCACCACCGGGGTCCCGCGGCGCAGGCCGGTCTGCTCCGCGGCGCGGGCATGGACCGTTCCGACCACCTTGCAGCAGGGGGCCAGGCCGGGCAGCTTTTCAAGGTCGATGCCGAGCAGGTCCGCCGCCCTTTCGTCCCACGCGCCCCGGCGCATGTCGAAGCAGTGCAGCCCGTACCCCTGCGAGACGTCCTGCGTGACGGCGCCCGTCAGCCGGTAGACGATGTAGCCGTTGGACTGCAGAATCCTGCAGGTCCGCCGGTAAAGGTCCGGCCGGTGCCGCTTGAACCACAGGATTTTTCCCGTGGTGTAAGAGGGCTGCAGCGGGTTGCCGCAGAGGCTGAAAAGCTCCTCCGCTTCGGGACGGGCGTTCCACTCCGCGCACAAGCCCGCCGCGCGGGTATCCATCCAGATCGGGTCGCCGCAGAGCACCCGGCCTTCCCGGTCCAGCAGGATGCAGGACCAGCTCTGCCCGTCCACGCCGACCCCGGTGATCTCCGCGGGCGGGACGCGCGAGCTTTCCAGCACCGAGCGCACCGCTGCGCAGAGGGCCTGCCACCAGTCCTCGGGGTTCTGCTCCACCCGGCCGGGGGCGGGGTAGGCGACCGCATATCCCTGCGCGCTCTGGGCGGCCGCTTTCCCGTCCGGCGCAAAAAGCGCCGCCTTGCACGCCGACGTGCCGATGTCGATTCCCAGTAGATAATTTGCCATCCGCTTCTCCTCCCTTAAAGCTAACCGGTTCGCGCTTGCCGCGCACAAATCTTCCCTTTGGTTCCGGGGCCTACAGCCGCCGGACGGATTCGCCCTCCACCAGCGCCGTCTTGAGCCGGTAGGTGCGGCGGGGGCTCTGCAGGCTGCCGTCCAGCCGGCCGAGCATCACGCGGGCGGCCGTCTCCGCCATCTGGCGCATCGGCTGCACCACCATCCACAGGCGCGGCCGCACCACCTGGGCCAGCGTCAGGTTGTCGAATCCGATGACGGACAGGTCCTCCGGGAACCGGACGCCCAGCTCGTTCAGGGCCACGACCGCGCCGAGGGTGATTTCGTAGTTGGTCAGGTAGACGGCCGTGGGCGGCTCTTTGAGGGCCAGCAGCTTCTTCATGCCGTCGTAGCCGTGCCGGACGGAAAGCTCGCCCTCCTCCGCCAGCTCCTGGCGAAAGGAAATGCCGCGGCTGCGGAGCGCTTCGACGTACCCCGCCAGGCGCTCGCGGGCGGTAAAGGAATCCCGCCCGCCGCAGAGGATGCCGATCCGGCGGTGCCCCCGGCGAACCAGGGCCGCCACGGCGCTGCGCGAGGCCCCGGCGTTGTCGGCGAGCACGCTGTCGAAACGGCCGCCGTGAAAGGTCCGGTCAATCAGGACCACCGGCACGCCCCGGTCTGCGGCTCTGGAAAGATAGGCCGGGTTTTCCGACGACGGGATATTGAAGATGCCGTCCACCTGCTTGGCGAGCAGAAAATCGAGCTCTTCCCCCTCGGCGGCCGGGTCGCCGCGGCAGTCGCAGACGATGGTGCCGTATCCCTTCCCGCGCAGGATGTCCTCCACCCTGGCGATGATGGTGCTCGCAAAGATATTGTCGAGATAGGGAATCAGCACCCCGACCGTTTTGGTCCTGCTGGTGGCAAGGCCGCGGGCGACTTCGTTGACCCGGTAGTGCAGCGCCCTGACGGCCCTTTCGATTTTTTCGCGGTTCTCCGGCAGAACGTGGCCGCCGTTGAGGAACTTGGATACCGTCGCCACCGAGAGCCCCGTCGCCCTCGTGATGTCCCGTATGGTGGCCGCCATGCCTTCACCTCCGCCAATCCTGGAAACTAACCGGTTCGCTCACCAGCAGTATACCGGCGGGCGGAAAAAATGTCAAGGGGGAAAGAGCAAATTTTCCGGAGAAAACGGCGCCTGCCGCGCACTGGAAAAATTTTTAATGCGACATTTTTATTGCTAAATTCAAAGAGACTTTATATAATGTAGACAAATGAATGCCCGGAAGAAGGATCAGAATGCCCCGTGCAACTCGCATTTTCCGGCAGGCGGGCGGCGCCCCGAAGCGGAGACGGCCCTCCCCTTTTCACTGGAACAGCCTGTGGATGCTCACGGCCGCCGTGACGCTGGGGATTTCCCTTGCGGCCGTGCTCGCCGTCACCAAAATCGTCTATTCCCACGCCAACCAGACCATCAACCAGTCCATTGAGCAGAGCAATGCCCAGGTGGACAGCAACGTGGCGTCTTCCATCGACCAGTACATCCACGAGATGGTCTCCATCTCCGACAGCGTCGCCAACCTGCTCAACGAGTTCCCCGCGGCCGAGCTGAACCGCAGGCTGTTCGTCTTTCTGCGCGAGGATATTGAGACCATCGCCGTTTTCGACCGGAACGGGACCCCCCTCGTCGCGACCGACAACCGGGCCATGCGCAGCGACATTTCGGTCACGCAGCAGAGCTGGTTCACGGGCGCCAGCACCAGCGGCCGGCGCTACCTGATTTCCCAGCCGCACGTGCAGCGGCTGTACCGCGGGGAATACCCGTGGGTCATCACGCTGAGCCGCAGCGTCTCGTGGGTGCAGAACGGCAGCAAGTACTACGGCATCATGATTGTCGACATGAATTTTTCGCGCATCAAATACCTGTGCTCCCGCGACCTGGAAAGCGGCGGCTACATCTACATCACCGACCAGATGGGGGATGTGGTCTACCACCCGAAGCAGCAGATGATCTACGCCGGCGTCCTGCCGAAGGACATCCCGTCGGAGGAAAACCTGAGCGAGGGCAGCTCCGTGGTGGACGGCGGGGGCGGCAAGCTTGCGGTCTGCGTGAGGACCCTGTCGAACGCCGCGTGGCGCGTGGTCGGCGTCACGTCGATGAACGGGCTCGCCACCTACGACGGCGGGCCGGACACCTATGTCGAGGTGGCCATCCTGCTGCTGGCGGCCGCCATCCTTGCGGGCAGCCTGTTCATCAGCCGGCAGATGGTGCAGCCGCTGCACAACCTGATGACGCTGATGGGGCGCGTCTCCAAAGGGGAAGAGACCGCGCCGGCGCCGGTCACCGGCATCTATGAGGCGGGCCGGCTCGGCGACAGCTTCAACCGGATGGTCACGCGCATCCGGCAGCTCATGGTGCAGGTCCGCACGGAGCAGGAGCAGCTCCACCGCAGCGAGCTCAAGACGCTGAACGCGCAGATCAATCCGCACTTTCTCTACAATACGCTGGATTCCGTCGTCTGGCTCGCGCAGAGCGGGGACGAGAAGCATGTGGTCCAGATGGTGCTGGCGCTCTCCAAATATTTCAGGCTCTCGCTTTCCGGGGCGAAGGACTTCATCACGGCCGGGGAGGAGCTGCAGCAGGTTGAAAATTACCTGATTATCCAGAAGATGCGCTTCGGGGATTCCTTCACGTATCAAATCACCTGCGAGGACGAGGTCCGCAGTGCGCAAACCCCGAAAATCGTCCTGCAGCCGATTGTGGAGAACGCCATCGTGCACGGCGTCGGCACGCTGAGCGAGGGCGGAAAAATCTTGATTGAGGCGCATCGTTCGGGCAGGGAACTGGAGTTTTCGGTGCGCGACAACGGGTGCGGCATCAAGCCGGACGTGCTGGCGCATATTCTGGAAAGGAACCCCAGCTCCCGCTCCGGCATCGGCCTGAAGAACGTGCACCAGCGCATCAAGCTGGCGTGCGGGCAGGAGTACGGCCTGCAGGTGGAGAGCGAGCTGGACGAGGGCACGGTGGTGCGGGTTCGCCTGCCCCTGCGGTACGACGCGCCGCAGAAAGGGGGAGCGGAATGAAGAAGAGGATCGCGCTGATATTGGTGCTGGTCCTGCTGCTGGGGGCAGCGGGGTGCCTGGCGGGCTTCGGCGCAAAGCGGGAGTATGCCATCGACCTGATTGTCAAGGGGACGAACATGGATTTCTGGAAAAGCGTGAACGGAGGGGCGCAGGCCGCCGCTTCCGATTACCGGGCGACCGTCACGATGACCGGGCCCGCAATCGAGAAAGACTACCAGCAGCAGGCCGGCATCCTGAAAAGCTCCGTCGCGCAGAGGCCGGACGCCATCGTGCTGGCGGCGGCGGATTACGAGAAGATGGCCCGGCCGGTGCAGAACGCCGTCGACGCGGGAATCCCGGTGGTGATGGTGGATTCCGACGTGGACAGCAGCCGGACGGTGGCCTATGTGGGGACGGACAACCTCGCGCTCGGGAAAAAGCTGGCGGACCAGCTTTGCCGGCAGGTGAAGGGCTCCGGCGAGGTGGGGGTCGTGAGCTTCATGCAGAACAGTTTCCCCGCCATCCAGCGGGAGAAGGGGTTCCGCGATGCGGTTCGCGCAAACAGCCGGCTTGCCGTGCTGGACACCGTTTACGGCTATTCCGACAGCGCGCAGGCCGAAAAGGTCACGGAGGAGCTGGTCGCAAAGCACCCGAAGCTGAAGGCGGTCGCTGCGCTGAACATGTGGTCGTCGGAGGGCGCGGCCCGCGCCCTGAGCAAGCTCGGGCGCAAAGATATCCGGCTGTTCGCCATCGACTGCTCGCCGGAGCTCGCCATGTATATGGAGGACGGCGTGCTGTCGGTTGCGCTGTTGCAGAACCCCTACCAGATGGGGTACGACAGCGTGGAAACAGCCTGCCGCTACCTGCGCGGAGACAAGGTGGGCGACAAGTTCACCGACATCTATTCCGTCGACATCACGACGCTGTTCGACGACAAGTACGAGCAGCTGATTTTTCCGTTCGAGTCCTGAAGGCGTCTTTTCGGGGCCGTCTGCAGTGCGGGCGGCCGGTGAAAAAGGGGATGGAGTATGTACAAACTGATTTTTGCAGACGACGAAAGGCCGGTTCTGAGTCAGGTGAGCCGGATGATGGACTGGAAAAGTGCCGGCTTTTCTCTGGCCGGTTGCTGTACCAACGGCTATGAGCTGATGGAGCTGGTGGAAAAAGAGCTGCCCGACCTGGTGATTCTCGACATCAACATGCCGTTTATCACGGGGCTGGAGGCCGCGCGGCAGATCCGGCACAGCTACCCCCACATCAAAATCGTCTTTCTGACCGGCTATACGGAGTTCGACTATGCCAAGCAGGCCGTGGAGCTCAACGCGCTGAAGTATATCGTGAAGCCGGTTTCCGCGCAGGAGCTGCGGGCGGTGCTGGACGAAGCCCGCACCGCGCTGGACCGGGAAAACAGGCGCATCCAGAAAATGGCGGACCTGGAGCAGCTTTACTGGAAGAGCCGGAAGGTGCTGGTGCACGACCTTTTGGGCAACCTCGCGCAGAGCGGTACGATTTACGAACGGGCGCGCGCCCACGGCCTGCAGTGGGACCGGAACACCTTTTTTCAGGTGGCCGTGCTGAGCGCGGACAGGACGGGCGGCGGCTCAAGCTGGTCCGCCGAAGACGGAAAAACCATGCTGTACGCCCTCGGCAACGTGACGGCGGAGCTTGCGCAGGAAGCGCGGCTGGGCATGGCCTGCCTTTCCGGCGGGAAGGTCGTCCTGATCGGGTATTCGCGCGACAAGGCCGGCCTTGCGCTGCGGATGCAGAACTTTGCGGAATGCGTGCTGCGCATCGCCGAAGAAAAGCTGCATTTTACCGCCACGGCGGGCCTGGGGAATGTCTGCAGCGGCTGCGCGCAGATTTCGGCCAGCTATGCCGAGGCGGTGCGCACCCTGGCCCTGCGCGCCGGCGAGGGCGGCAACCGGCTGTTCACCGTGCAGGACCTGCACGGGTGCGCGGGCAGCCACCCGGCCGTGTGGGACGCGGTGAACTACATCGAATCCACCTACGCCGACCCGAACCTTTCCGCCGATTCCGTATGCGAGCATCTGCACCTGAGCCCCAGCTACCTGCGCGCCCTGTTCAAGCGGCAGACGGGGAGCACAATCATCGGCTACATCACCAAGGCGCGCATGGAGCGCGCGCGCACGCTGCTGGAGGAGGGAAAGCTGAAAAACGGCCAGATTGCCGAAAAGGTGGGGTATGCCGACCCGCACTATTTCAGCTACTGCTTCAGGCGGTATTTCGGCGTTTCCCCCTCTGAGATGAAAGAGAAGCTGCACGCGCGCTGACGCCGCTGCGGCCGGCTCCAATTTCACAAAACGGGCTGCCCGCCCCTCTGCGAGAGCATGGAGGGGCGGGCAGCCCGTTTATGTTTGAAAAACGCTGAAAACGGGTGAATATCGACTTTGTTTTGGCAAATCGCTTGCTGACCGGAAGGGGCGATGCTATACTTTAGCCGTCAAACGGAGAAGCCCACGAGCCGAAGGAGGAAAAGGAGATGCCCGCTGCACAGACAGGAATCTGGGATGCGTATTATCGGGAAACGGACCCGGAAGTTCGCAGGCGGCTGCTGCAGAGCAGCTGTGAGGCGCAGCCGGAGGACGGGCTGAACGCCCTGCGCCGCGCGCTCTGGGACCTTCGCTATACGGACCCCGGGCATCCGGGGCACCGCGTGGACCGCCTGCTGTGGCAGTGCGTGAACCTGCTGTGCGTCTACAAGCTCTGCGGGCCCGGATTCCGGCGGAAAGGCGGGGCGAAGGAAGTGCGCGACGCCATGCGGACCATGGGATTCGAGGAAGCCCGGCCTTACGGAGGGCCGGGGCGCGAGGAGCTTTACCGCGAGTTCCGCAACGCGCTGCGGCGCTATTTTTCCGCCTGCCGGAGCGACAGGTCCTACCGGAAAAAGTATTTCGGCATCTTTTCCATGAACGACAGGGAACGCGGGGAAAAGCTGGCACGGGATGCGTGGCGGCTCTCGGTCGGAATCGGGGAGCGCTTCGGCCTGCGGCGGGAGCTGGAGCCCTTTTCAAGGGCCGTGAAGGACCAGTTCTTCGCTTCCGTCGCGGAACCGCAGGCGCTGTGGGACGGGTGCGCCGCCGCGGCGCACCGGCGGAAAAGACACGGCGGCCCGTCTGCAGCCGGTTCGGGCGAATCATGAATCCTAAGGGGGAGATGGTGTTCCATTATGGAAAAGTTCAAGAACCAGCCGTTTGTAAAAGCAATCGGATTTAACCGCCTCGTGCTGATCGGCGTGATCATTCTGATGTATTTTCTGTTTGCGCTCCTGACGCCGATTCTGCACGGAGGGGCCTCGTTTTTAAAGTATGAGCGGGTCCTCAGCGCGCTGAACTACGCGTATTTCATCGGCTTTCTGGGCCTGGGGGTCACGTTCGTAATCGCCACCGGGGGGATCGATTTCTCCATCGGGCCGGTGATGTTCACGTCGGCGCTGATCTCCGGCTACTGCCTGAAGCAGTACCACCTGCCGCTGGGGCTGGCCATCGTCATCAGCCTGCTGATCGGGGTGGTGTTCGGGATTCTGAACGGCTACTTTGTCGCCTACCGCTTTCTCCCATCATTCATCACTTCCATGGCGAGCATGCAGATTGCAAAAGGGGTCGGGTCGGTTTTCACAAAGACGCAGTCGGTCACATGGCCGGCCGCCGGGATGCCGAACTCCTGGTTCCGCTCGCTGGTGCGGTGGGGCAACGTCCCCACGGGCCTGATTCTGCTGTTTGTCGTCGCGGCGATATGCGCTGTCGTGCTGAACAAGACGAAGGCCGGGCGCTACATCCTCTGCATCGGCACCAATAAGGAAGCGGTGCGCCTTTCCGGTGTCAACACGAAAAAATGGGAGATGCTGGCCTACGTCCTGTGCGGCCTGCTGGCCGGCGCCGCGGCGATTTTCTATGTCGGCGCGTACACGACCGTGCAGCCCGGCCTCGGCGACACGTTCAACAACGAGGCGATCGCCGCGTGCGTGATGGGCGGCACCTCCATGGCGGGCGGCATCGCCTCCATGCTCGGCACCGTCATCGGCGCGCTGATTGTGGCGCTGATGCAGGAGGGCATTCTGGCGATGGGGTTCACCATCTCCTACCAATACGTTCTGACGGGCATCATCGTGCTGGTCGCCGTGACCGCCGACACGCTCAGCCGGAAGAGAAAGGTATAAGGGGGAAGATGCACCGATGGGCGATATCATTCTTACCATGAAGGGAATCGACAAAACGTTTCCCGGCGTCCACGCCCTCGACCACGTGGACCTCGAAATCCGCAGGGGCGAGGTCCTGGCCCTGGTGGGTGAAAACGGCGCGGGCAAAAGCACGCTGATGAAAGTCCTGACGGGAATTTACAAAAAGGATTCCGGCACGATTACATACGAAGGACACCCCGTGGAGTTCAACAATCCGCGCGAAGCGCAGGACGCCGGCATCGTGATTGTGCACCAGGAGCTGAACATGATCGGCCACCTCACGGTGGCGCAGAACATCTTCATCGGCCGCGAGCCGCGGAACGGCCCGTTCATCGACGATGCGAAGATGAACGCGGATGCCGAAAAGCTGTTTCAGGAGCTGAACATCGAAATCGACCCGAAAGAGACGATGAGCCGGCTGACCGTGGGGCGGCAGCAGATGTGTGAAATCGCCAAGGCCATTTCGCACCGGGCAAAAATCATCGTCTTCGACGAACCGAGCGCGGCCCTCACGGACGCGGAAATCGCGCAGCTGTTCAAAATCATCCGCGACCTGCGCAAGAAGCAGCTCGGCATCGTCTACATCTCCCACAGGATGGATGAAATCAATCAGATTACGGACCGCGTGACCGTGATGCGCGACGGACATAACGTCGGGACGATGCTCACAAGCAAAAGCTCCAAGGAAGACATCATCAACAGGATGGTGGGGCGCGTGATTTACGAGAACCCGAAAGCCCAAAGCAATGTGAAGCCGGACGCCCCCACCGTGCTGAAGGTGGAACACCTGAACGCGGGGCGCATGGTGCAGGATGTCAGCTTTGAGCTGCACAAGGGCGAAATCCTCGGCTTTGCCGGCCTGATGGGGGCCGGGCGCACCGAGACGGCGCGCGCGCTTTTCGGGGCGGACCCCAAGCAGAGCGGCGAAATCACCATCAACGGCAAAAAGGTGGATATCCGCAGCCCGGAGCAGGCCGTCAGAGCCGGGCTGAGCTACCTTTCCGAAGACCGCAAGCGTTTCGGCCTGATGCTGAAGAAGAGCATCGCCGAGAACTCGACCATCACCTGCCTGCCGAAGTACTGCAGGGGCCCGTTTATCGACAAGCACAGGGAACGTGAAGTATCGCGGAAATACGTCGAAGAGCTGAAGACCAAGACGCCGAGCATCGACCAGATGGTGATCAACCTTTCCGGCGGAAACCAGCAGAAGGTCATCATCGGCAAGTGGCTGATCGGCGATGCCGACATCATGATTTTCGACGAGCCGACCCGCGGCATCGACGTCGGGGCCAAGCAGGAGATTTACGAGCTGATGAACAGGCTCGTTTCGCAGGGGAAATCCATCATCATGATTTCTTCCGAACTGACGGAAATCCTGCGCATGAGCGACCGCATCCTCGTGATGTGCGAGGGCAGAATCACCGGCGAGCTGGATATCAAGGACGCGACGCAGACAAAAATCATGTATTTTGCCACGCAGCGTGCCTGAAGGGAGGGAACGAAAATGGGAAATGACAAAAAAGCACAAAAAAGAAAAAGCTCTTTGACCCGGACCTTCGGCACGCAGGAAGTCATCGTCGTCGGCGTCATCGTCATCCTGTTCCTCTTTTTCAGCCTGGCCAGCCAGTCTTTCCGCCGCTATACCACGGTGGTGACGCTCTGCAACTACATGTACTATATCCTGCTGATGGCGATCGGCGTCACGTTCCCGCTGATTACGGCGGGCGTGGACCTTTCCATCGGGACGGGCATCATCTGCTATTCCATCGTGGGCAGCTACGTGATAAGCCAGATGCACATGCCCGTGGGCGTCGGAATGGTGGTCACCATGGCGCTGGCCCTGCTTTTCGGCTTCTTGAACGGCATCATCATCGCGAAACTGGACCTGCCCCCGTTCATCGTGACGCTCTGCACCATGATGATTGTGCGCGGCCTCGGGTCCATCCTGGCCGGGGGGCTCAGCGGCGTCTGGCCCATGGCCGGAAGCCCGGGCAGCTGGTGCCGAAGCATCTTTAAAATCAACGCAGGCGGAAAAATCATCCCCATCGGCATGATTTGGATGATCCTTCTGATTGTCATCATGTCCTTTGTGCTGCGGAAGACGCGCACAGGCCGCTATATCATCGCAATCGGAAGCAATAAGGAAGCCCTGAGGCTTTCGGGCGTCAACGTCGTGAAATGGCAGGTGGCGGCCTACCTGATTTCCGGCTTCTTCGCCGGCCTCGCGGCCATCGCCTACGCCTGCACGTTTTCCAACATCACGCCGGGAACAGGCGCCGGCCTTGAGCTGGACGCGATCGGCGGCGCGATTATCGGCGGCACGTCCATGACGGGCGGTTCGGGCTCTATCTTCGGCACCTTCCTCGGCGTGCTCGTGATTTCGCTGCTGAAAACAGGTCTGCCGTATGTCGGCCTGCAGGCAAACTGGCAGCAGATTATCACCGGCCTCGTGCTGATCGGCGCGGTCACCATGGACATGACCAAGCGCCATAAAGCGGCGGGCTGACCCCTTTCTTTAGCCGCAGCCGCACCCTTTCGGGTGCGCTCGAAATAATAAAATTGGGAGGAAACAACACATGAAAAGGACCATTGCGCTTGTTCTGGCCACGGTAATGGCGCTCTCCGTCGCTGCTTGCAGCAACGGCGGCGGAACAACCGCGAGCTCCGCCTCAGCGGATTCCGCCGCGTCTGCGACGGATTCCGGGGCGAAAAGCGGGAACGGAAAAACCTATCACTTCGAGGTCGTCTCCAAGGGTTTCCAGTCCACTTACTGGCAGGCCGTCTACAAGGGCGCTCAGAGTGAGATCAAAAAGCTCAACGACAAAGCCGGCTATGAAAAGTACAGCATGAACTTTGTCGGCCCAGACTCCGAATCCGACGTGGCGGCCCAGGTGCAGCAGTTCACCTCCGCGCTGAACGCCAAGCCCAGCGCGATCGGGCTGGCGGCGCTGGACGTCAACGCCCTGCTCGCCTCCATCAAGAAGGCACAGGAAGCAAAAATCCCGATCATCGGCTTTGACTCCGGCGTGCCGAACGCCCCGAAGGGCGCCGTGCTCGCCAACGCTTCCACCGACAACTACGCGGCCGGCAAGGTCGCGGCCGATGGGATGTACAAAAAAATCAAGGGACGCCTCGGCAAAGACAAGAAAGTCCGCATCGGCGTCGTCAGCCAGGACGCGACCTCCGAGTCGATCACAAACCGCGGCCTCGGCTTTATCGACGGCATGATTGAAAAGCTGACCGCCGACGGCCTGAAGGTCTTCGTGACCGGCAACCAGAAGTATGTGGGCGACAGCAAGGGCAGCACCGGCACGCAGGCCAACGCCAACGTGATTCTTGAAGTGCGCGTCCCCTCGCAGACCACCACGGAGCTCTGTGCGACGGAGGCCGGCGTGATTCTGAACGAATCCGACACCATCGCCATTTTCGGGACCAACCAGACCGGCGCCGAAGGCGTTGTGACCGCGGATGAGACCCTGCACGTCTGCGGCACGGGGGACGACCAGATTATCGCCGTCGGCTTCGATTCCGGCTCCGTGCTGAAGGGCGCCGTTTCGGGCGGCTCGATGTACGGCGCCGTCACCCAGGCGCCTGTGTCGATCGGCTCCACGGTCGTCGACCTGATGGCCGCCGCCGCGGAAGGCCAGTCCGTAAAAGACAAGGACACCGGCTGCGCGTTCTACACTTCTGAGAATATCGGCAGCCCGGAGATTGCGCAGAACCTGTACGACTGATTTTCACTCATCCATAAAACCGCAGTTGAGCGCCCCGTCGCGGGCGCTCAATTACCATTTTAAAGGAGAAAGCCTATGCGCCCCTGTGCCGCTTCCTGAACTGCCCGGCCGACATCCCTTTCATCTGCCGGAACAGCCGGATAAAGTAGCTTAAATCGTTGAAGCCGCAGGAAAGGGCGATTTCCGTGATGCTGTCTTCCGTGGCGCAGAGCAGCTCTGCGGCGCACTCGATGCGGTAGTAGTTGAGGTAGTCGATCGGCGTGCGGCCGGTCACCTGCTTGAAGACCCGGCAGAAGTACTGGGGGGCCAGACCGGCCTCGTCGGCCAGCTGCTTCAGCGTGAGCGGCGAAGAGTAGTCCTTTCGGATGCGCAGCAGGACGTTTTTCATCTGCCGGCTGCGCCGGCTGCCGCGCCGCTCTTCCTCGGTGGGGCCGGTGTAGAGACGCTGCTGGAGCACCGTGCCGATGAACTGCCACAGCAGGCCGGTCGTGGTGAACTCGTAGCCCGGCTGCTCTTTCTCCATCGTTTCAAACAGCCTGTCCACAATGCGCCCGGCCGGCGTGCCCGGTGCGAAATGCGTCCGGATGCGCGCGCCGTTTCCCAGCGCGGCGGCGTAGCGCGCCCGGCAGATGGTGCTGTCCTGCAGAAAGCGGTCCATGTCGAACACGATGCACTCGTAGGTGCAGGCATGCGGGGTTCCGCCGTGGATGACGCCCGATGAAATGAACGCGGATTCCCCCGGCTGAAGGAAGAGATTTTCTCCGCCCAGCGAAAGCGAAAATCCGCCGCGCAGCACGAGGATCAGCTCGCATTCCATATGCCAGTGAAAGGGCATCTCATAGCGCGGGTGGGTCGCGTCCACATAATACAGTTCAATCGGAAAATCGAACGTGCCGCGAACAGCCCGCTCGTGATAGGCAAGGTAACGCATGGCCGCCTCCTGAAAGTGAATATTGTGCTACTTTTTCTCATTATACACCGAGCGCATGGGCAGATTCAACAGTATAATAAGAACTGGGCAAAAGAAAATAAGACAGAATCAGGAACAAACCGGGGGACCGGAATTTTGAAGAACCGAATACGGCCGATTTTTAAGGGGGTTATTCCATGTTGAAAAACGTGCCTTCCATCCTTTCTCCAGAGCTGCTGAAAGTCCTGTGCGAAATGGGCCACGGCGACGAGATCGTGCTGGCGGACGGGAACTTTCCGGCCGAAAGCGTGGGGAAAAACGCGATCGTCGTCCGGGCGGACGGCCACGGCGTGAACGAGCTGCTGGACGCGGTGCTGGCGCTGCTGCCGCTGGACAAGTACAGCAAGCAGCCGGTCGCCCTGATGAGCGTGGTGCCCGGCGACCCCGTGGTGCCGACCATCTGGGACGACTACAAGGCGACCATCGCCCGGCACGGGGGGGACCCGAAGGCCATCGAGATGGTCGAGCGCTTCGCGTTTTATGAGCGCGCGAAAAAAGCCTATGCCATCGTCGCCACCGGAGAGACGGCGATTTACGCGAATATCCTGCTGAAAAAGGGTGTCGTGGAATGAGCGGCCGGGCAGCGGTGCTGGCCTTCGACATCGGCGCTTCCAACGGCCGCGCGATGAAGGCCGTCTATGAGAACGGCAGGCTGTCCTACCGGGAGGTCCACCGCTTTGAAAACAGCCCCCGCGAAACGGGCGGCCACTTCTGCTGGGATTTCGACGCCCTGCTGGCGCAGGTGCGAACCGGCCTTGAGAAGGCCGGAAGTTTCGACAGCGTGGCCTTCGACACCTGGGGCGTGGACTTCGGCCTTCTGGGCCGGGACGGAAAGCTGCTGGCACCCCCGGTGCATTACCGGGACGCACGCACGAAGGACGTGCTGGGGCCGGCCCTGAAAAAAATGGGCGCCGCGGAGCTGTACGCCAGGACCGGCAACCAGATTATGGCCATCAACACGCTGTTCCAGCTTCTGGCGCTGAAACGGGAGCAGCCGGAGCTGCTCCGGAAGGCGAAAACGCTGCTGTTCATGCCGGACCTGTTCGCCTATTCGCTGTGCGGAAAAGCCGCCTGCGAGCGCAGCATCGCCTCCACCAGCCAGATGCTCGATCCGAGGACGGGGCGGTGGCGTTCCGACGTGCTGGAGGCGTTCGGCCTGCCGGAGCGGATTCTCCTTTCGCCGGTGCCGAGCGGCACCGTGACCGGCGCGCTGCCGGGCGGCGCGAAGGTGATTGCCGCGGCGGGCCACGACACCCAGTGCGCCGTGGCGGCGATGCCGAGCCGGGTTCCGGATGCGGCATTCCTTTCCTGCGGCACCTGGAGCCTGCTCGGTACGGAGCTGGACGCCCCCGTCCTTACGGAGGAGAGCTGCGCGTTCGGTCTTTCCAACGAGCTGGGGGCGAACGGGAAGGTCGACTACCTGAAAAACATCATCGGCCTGTGGCTGATTCAGGAGAGCCGGCGGGAATGGCGCCGCCGGGGACAGGAATTTTCCTTCGCCGACCTGGAGCGTCTGGCGGGGGAGGCGCGGCCGCTGCGCAGCTTCATCGACCCGAACGCGCCGGAGTTTACCCCGCCGGGCGACATCCCGGGCCGCGTGCGGGAATTCTGCCGCCGCACGCGGCAGCCCGTGCCGCAGACGGTGGGCGAAATCATGCGCTGCATCTACGAGAGCCTCGCGCTTACATACCGCAGCGCACTGGAGCAGTTGCAGAAAGCGACCGGCAGGCGCTTTGCGGTGCTGCACATCCTCGGCGGGGGCACCAAAGACCGCCTGCTGAGCCAGATGAGCGCGAACAGCACCGGCCTTCCCGTCGTCGCCGGGCCGGTCGAAGCCACGGCACTGGGCAATTTCATCATCCAGCTTGTGGCGCTGGGCGCGCTGCCGGACCTCGCCTCCGGCCGGGCGGCCATCGCCCGTAGCGAACCTTTGAAGCGTTACGCGCCCGCCGACACGGACGCGTGGGATAACGCCTATGAAACCTATCGCAAAATTTTAACACTGAGGAGTGAGCAATAATGCTGTATCCAAAAATCGGCATCCGCCCCATCATCGACGGCCGCTGGGGCGGCATCCGCGAGAGCCTTGAAAACCAGACCATGCGCATGGCGCACAATGCCGAGAAGCTGATCACCGAGAACCTGAAGTATCCGGACGGCACGCCGGTGCAGGTCGTGATTTCCAATACGACCATCGGCGGCTGCGCCGAAGCCACCGCCTGCGCCGAGCAGTTTGCGACCCAGAACGTCGTGGCGACCCTTTCGGTCACGCCCTGCTGGTGCTACGGCACCGAGACCTTCGACATGGACCCCTCCACCATCAAGGCGGTCTGGGGCCTGAACGGGACCGAGCGCCCGGGTGCGGTGTATCTGGCCGCCATCATGGCGGCCCACGCCCAGCGCGGCCTGCCGGCTTTCAGCATCTACGGGCATGACGTGCAGGACGCCTCCGACAACACGGTGCCGGCCGACGTGGCGGAGAAGATCCTGCGCTTCGCGCGATGCGCGGTCGCCGTCGGCTGGATGAAGAACAAGTCGTACGTGAACCTCGGCGCCGTGCCGATGGGCATCGCGGGCAGCAACTGCGACGCCAACGTCTTCCAGAAATACTTCGGCATCCGCACCGAATGGGTGGACATGGTCGAAATCCTGCGCCGCATCAAGCTGGGCATCTACGACCGCGAAGAGGCCGAAAAGGCCCTGAAGTGGGTCAGGACCAACTGCAGAGAGGGCTTCGACTGCAACGCCGGCAAGAACCTGGCCGGCATCATCAAAAAATCCAAAGTTGTTCCGCCCGACCAGGACTGGGACTTCATCACCAAAATGACCCTGATTATCCGGGACATCCTGTTCGGCAACCCCAAGCTGGACGAAATGGGCTGGCACGAGGAGGCGCTGGGCCGCAGCGCGGTCGCGGGCGGCTTCCAGGGGCAGCGCCAGTGGACTGACTGGCTGCCGAACGCCGATTTCAGCGAGGCGATTCTGGCTTCCACCTTCGACTGGAACGGCCCGAAGCAGCCGACGCCCTTCGCCACGGAGAACGACACCTGCAACTGCATCTCCATGCTGCTCGGCACTCTGGTCAGCCACAGCGCGCCGGGATTCCACGACGTGCGCACCTACTGGAGCCCGGAGGCGTATGAGCGCGTCACGGGGCAGAAACCGGCCGGCAAGGCCGCAAACGGCTTTATGCACCTGCTCAATTCCGGCGCGACGGCGCTGGACGAGACGGGCGCCTGCAAGGACGAAAAGGGCGAGTCCGTGATGAAGCCGTTCTGGGAGATGAGGCCGCAGGACATCCGGGCCTGCCTGAAAGCCACCGACTGGTGCCGCGCCAATTACGAGTATTTCCGCGGCGGCGGCTTCTCCAGCCACTTCCGCTGCCAGGGCGAGATGCCCGTCACCATGCTGCGCTTTAACATTGTGGACGGTGTCGGCCCCGTGCTGCAGATTGCCGAAGGGTGGACGGTTACGCTGCCGGAAAAGGCGCACGAGATTCTCAACAGGCGCACCGACCCCACCTGGCCGACCGTCTGGTTTGCTCCGCGGCTGACCGGGCACGGCGCTTTCACCGACGTGTACAGCGTGATGGCGAACTGGGGTGCGAACCACGGCGCGACGGTCTACGGCCATGTGGGCGCGGACCTGATCACGCTGGCTTCCATGCTGCGGATTCCGGTCACGATGCACAACGTCCCGCAGGAGCACGTGTACCGCCCGCATGCCTGGGCGTCGTTCGGCACTGAAGACAAACAGGCCGCCGATTACGCAGCCTGCCGCAAATACGGCCCGCTGTACGGCTGACTGCTGCTTTTCTTTTGGAAATAAAGAAAAGCAAGAAAAAACACAAGGGGGACCGCGCCTGCATCGTGCAGGTGCGGCCCTTTTTGGGATGTCGCTTGAATTTTCAGTTTTTCACTCATGAAATCCGGATGTTCCTCAGCCCGCGCGCGGCGGCCCGGATGTCTTTCCGGGCGAGAATCGCCGAGACGACGGCGAAGCCGTCGATGCCCGTCCCGCGGAAAAGCGGGGCGGTGCGCAGATTGATGCCGCCGATGGCGACGATGGGAATGGACACGGCCGCGCGGATTTTCTTCCTCGGGAAGAATAGGCGCGGTACAGTTCCCTGTAATCCAGTTCCTCAAGCTGGGCGCTGACAAGCCGTACCGGATCCTCTTGCGGTATTGTAATTTCCATGTCCATCGGGAGCGTCAACTGTTGAAATTTTCGCTTTCATTCTAAAGCAAAAAGCCGAAGCAACCAACCCCTTTCGGGATGACTGCTCCGACTTTTTTTCGGGCCGTTTTACAACAGCCCCTTTTGAGAGGTTGTGAATCAAGAGGCAGATAGACTTGTAAACAATCGAATTTCAAATCGGGCTGCCAATATCATTTCGGGCACCAAACTGGCTCATACAGCTTTGCCTTTACCGCTCAACGCTACCTTCCCAGGTCCCGACCTTTATGTTTTTGGAAGATTCGTTAAACCAATGTTTTGTGACCGTTTTTGCGCGGGTATAAAAACGAATTCCGTCAAGACCCAGCACATGCTGGTCGCCGAAGAAAGAATCCTTGTTCCCGGAAAATGGGAAATATGCTGTCGGCACGGGAATCCCGACGTTGATTCCCACCATGCCGCCGTCGGTCAGGAATTCAAATTTTCTGGCATAGTATCCGCTCTGCGTGAAGATGACTGAACCGTTGGCCAGTGGATTGGCGTTCATCAGGGCGATTCCTTCGTCAAAATCCTTGACCCGCTTGATAAACGTGACAGGCCCGAAAACCTCGCGGTCGCCGACTGACATTCCAGGCTCTACATGGTCGAAAATCGTGGGGCCTACGAAGAACCCCTTTTCAAAGCCCGGGACCACAATGTTCCTTCCGTCCAGCACCAGCTCAGCGCCTTCTTCGACGCCTTTCTGAATCCAGTTGCAGATGGACTGCTTGTGCTTTTCATTTACAACTGGCCCCAGCTTCGTTTTCGGGTCATAGGAACATCCTACGACCAACTTTTCCGCCTTTTGTTTCAGCAGGGCGACGAATTTATCCGCAATGCTTTCCTGCACGACGCATACCGGGAGCGCCATGCAGCGCATCCCCGCACATCCGAAGGTCGAGTTAATCACGGCGTTGGCCGTGCTCTCCAAATCGCAGTCTTCCAGGATGAGGGCATGGTTCTTTGCCTCGCACTGCGCCTGCACCCGCTTGCCGTGCGCTGCGGCCACGGAATAGATATGCTTCCCGACCGCCGTCGTCCCGACGAAAGTCACCGCCCGGATTCTCGGATCCGTCAGGAACATCTCGGCCTCTTTTCTGGTGCATGTGACGAGGTTTACGACACCTTTTGGAAAGCCGCCTTCTTTATAAAAGAGCTCCAGGATGCGCATGGATGTCAGCGGGGTATAACTGGCCGCCTTCAGCACGACCGTATTCCCGGTCGCAATGGCCAGCGGAACCATCCAGCCCCATGGGATCATCGCCGGGAAATTGAACGGAACAATGCCCGCGACCACACCGAGCGGCACCCTGTATGTAGAGCAGTCGTATCCCGTGGTTACCTGCAGGGAAGCGGAACCTTGGCTGGAATAGGGAATGCTGCACGCAAACTCCGTCGGCTCAATGGCCTTCAGGACATCACCGCGCGCCTCGTCCAGGTTTTTGCCCAGTTCCTTGGAGCAGAGCAGAGTCAACTCGTCGATGTGACTTAGTAGGATATTTCTCCATTTAAAAAGATACTGAGTCCGCTTTGACAGCGACAAATGAGACCATGACGGAAAAGCCGCCGCCGCGGAATCTATGGCCTCGTTTACTTCGTCGACTGTGCAGCAGGGTACTTCCGCCATCACTTCGCCGGTGCTTGAGTTTGTAACCTGCATCCACTTGTCGGTTTTCGACTGCTTCCATTCCCCATTGACGCAGTATCCTTTTCTTTCGATTGTACTCATTGGTATTTCTCCTTTCAATCATAAAATCTTAGAAGACCATATGCCCTCCCCGGATGCCACACCCGGACCTTCGGAAATTTCGTCTTCCCCTTTCTTCAACTGTTACCATAAAAATGATAATATTTTGATAATGTATTGAATCTATTTAGTATTATAGCTATCAATAATAAGAAAATCAAGCCTTTGAACAAAAAAATTGTGTCATATATTTGTTGATTCCTATTTTGAAAGAGATCAGCGATATATGACACAGTTCAATCGGCACCGCCGGCAGGTAAATTATTTTGCAATTAAAATTTGCTTGCCGTGCTGTTCCATAAAATCCCCGATGTCGGAAGGAGGCGGCGTCTCGGTGACCAGAGTATCGATCTGGTCCAGCCCGCAGTAAGTAATCAGCGAAACCTCGCCGCATTTGCTGCTGTCTGCCAGCAGGCAAACCTGCTGGCTCCGCTGGACCGCCGTACGCTTGATATCCGACTCCTCGGGTGCGGAATTTGTCACGCCGCTGGCGACGGAAAACCCGGTCGTTGCCATAAACGCCTTGCTGATGTTGTAGTTTCGCAGGACCTGCGCCGCAGTGGTGCCGGTAAAAGAGAGGGTTTTTCTGGTGAGCATCCCGGAAAGGGAAATGATGTTGATGTTCTCATAGGGCATCGCCCGAAGAATAATCCCCACGTTGTTGGTCAAGATGGTGAAATTCTTTTTATCTTTGATAAAATCGATAATCGGCAGAGTCGTTGTGCCGGAATCCACAAAAACGATGTCGCCTTCCGCCACCAGTCCGGCAGCGGCTGCGGCAATTTTTCGTTTTGCTTCCAGATTTGAAATGTTCCTTTCTTCAAAGGGAATCAGTTCCCTTCTGGGGATGACCGTGACCCCGCCGTATATTTTCTTGATGTCGCCCGACTTCAAGATCTCGTCAAGGTCCCGGCGAAGCGTGCTTTTGGAAACATTGAACCGCTCGCAGATTTTATCGAGCGTGACCGTCTTGTTTGCGTAGATAAAATTTTTGATTTCTTCAATCCGTTCCGATCTCATATGAATTCGGCTCCTACTCTATAAATTTTACTACTTGCACTGTCCTTCCAAAGCACGCTGAGAGCGGCGTTGGAAGTAAAAAATCATCCTCTTATTTATTATAGAGTATATAAGCGCGCTTTTCAATTCAAACATATTCATATTTTTATAGTAAAGAACTATAAGCTGGTAAATTTAGAATAATTTACTCATATATAATAAATATGCGGCTGTTATTGACAATAAACAATCAATGTCACTGCTTGAAGATATGTAAGATACGTGATAAATGTAATGAATATATAAATATTTTAAAAAAGTTACGTTTAAACTATTGATATATTTTTATAGTAGTGATAACATATACTCATAAATTTAATAGTATTAATCAATACAGCAGGAAGAAGTGCTATTGTATGTCGATCTGCACAGCAAAAAAATTGATTCGGGACGCCGACCGTGCAGGGTGCGCGGTCGGGGCCTTTAACGTGGGAAACATGGAGATGGTGCTCGGCGCGGTAGCCGCCGCGGAGGAGCTGAACACGCCGATTATCCTGCAGATTGCCCAGAGCCGTTTTGCGCATTCTCCACTTGGCCTGATGGGGCCGATGATGCTCGAGGCGGCGCGGCGCGCCAAAGTGGAGATCGCCGTCCACCTGGACCACGGCCAAACGGAAGAGGCGGTGCGCCGGGCCCTGAACCTCGGCTTTTCATCGGTTATGTTCGACGGTTCCCGGTACGAGTTTTCAGAGAACGTCCGGCTTACCTCCCGCGTGGCGGCCATGGCGCGGGCGGCCGGGGCGTCCATGGAAGGCGAGCTCGGAATTGTCGGCAGCGGCGCGAGGGCCGCTGCGGGGCGCGCCGTTGCCTGCACGGACCCGGAGCTCGCGCGCAAATTTGCGGAAAAGACCGGCGTGGACGCCCTGGCGGTAGCCATTGGGAACGCGCATGGGCATTACGCCGTCGAGCCGAAGCTCCAGTTCGGCGTTCTGGAAGAAATCCATAAAAAAGTGAAGGTCCCTCTCGTGCTGCACGGCGGGACCGGAATCAGCCCGGACGATTTTCGGAAATGTATCCGGCGCGGCATTCGGAAAATCAATATAGCGACCGCCGACTTTGACGCAGCGACGCGGGGAGCGGAAAAGTACGTCCGGGCGGAAGGACCTCATGATTATTTCGGCCTGAACGAATCAATGGTCCGCGAGGTTTGCGAAACGGTCAGAACACATATCCTGATTTTCAACAATCAGGTTCCATTGGAGCAGATATCTGAAAAACATCAGGAAGGGAAGGAAATTCATGCGGTACATACAGTTTGATGCAAACCGGAAATTCGACCTGACTTTGCTGGGAAGGGTCGCGATTGATTTCAACCCCGTGGACTATTTCAAAACGCTGGCTGAGAGCACGACTTTTAAAAAATATGTGGGGGGCTCTCCGGCCAACATTGCGGTGGGTCTGTCGCGCCTCGGTAAAAAATGCGGATTTTTCGCGCGCGTGTCCGACGACCGCTTCGGCGATTACGTGACCGAATACCTGCAAAAGGAAGGCGTTGACACTTCCCGTATCCGGCGTTGTGAGCACGGGGAAAAGCTGGGGCTTACCTTTACGGAAATCCTCACGCAGCAGGAAAGCAGCATCCTGATGTACCGCGACCAGATTGCGGACTTGCAGCTCTGCGTGGACGACATCGACGAGGAATACATCCGCCAGAGCAGGGCGCTGCTGGTTTCCGGGACGGCGCTGGCGGAAAGCCCTTCCCGGGAAGCGGCGCTCAAGGCGCTTTTCCTGGCCAAAAAGACCGGCACGCCGGTGATTTTCGACATCGATTACCGGCCGTACAACTGGAAATCGAAAGATGAAATCGGCATCTACTACGGCATTGCGGCCGGGCAGGCCGACGTGATTCTGGGCTCGCGCGACGAATACGACCTGGCGGAGCAGCTGATTCGCCCCGGGATGAAAGACAGGGAGAGCGCCGCGTACTGGCACGGCCGCGGCGCGAAAATCGTGGTCATCAAGCATGGGAAGCAGGGTTCTACGGCGTACACCAACGATGGACGAAGTTTCACCATTAAACCGTTCCCAATTAAACGGCTTAAAAGCTTTGGCGGCGGCGACGGATATGCCTCGGCGTTTCTGTACGGCCTGCTGGAAGGCTGGGACGTCATCGACTGCCTGGAATTCGGCAGCGCGTCCGCTTCGATCCTTGTCGCCAGCCATTCTTGCTCCGACAGCATGCCGGACCTTTCGACCCTTAAAAGCTATATTGCGGATTGCAAGCGAAAATATGGGGAAATGATCGCAAGAGCCTAAGACCGCAATGCATGGGTGCATACGGAAATAATATGGGAAGGAAGGATTTTCAGTGGGTACGGTTAAGATGACGATGGCGCAGGCACTTATCCGTTTTCTCGACAATCAGTACATAAGCTTGGACGGCGAAGAAAGCAAGTTTGTGGAGGGGATTGCCACAATCTTCGGGCATGGAAACGTGTGTGGACTCGGTCAGGCGCTGGATGAAAACCCGGGCGAACTGCGATATTTTCAAGGCAAAAACGAGCAGGGCATGGCTCATGCCGCCGCCGCTTTCGCGAGGCAGAACAACCGGAAAAAAATCATCGCATGCTCCTCTTCCATCGGGCCGGGCGCTGCCAACATGGTGACGGCTGCCGCTTCAGCGACGGTCAACAACATCCCCCTGCTTCTTCTTCCGGGCGACACGTTCGCCACACGCCAGCCAGACCCGGTCTTGCAGCAGGTGGAACAGTCGGCAAGCCTGCAAACCACCACCAATGATGCATTTAAGGCCGTATGCAAATACTGGGACCGGGTGGAACGCCCGGAGCAGCTGATGACCGCCATGATCAGCGCGATGCGCGTGTTGACCGATCCAGCCGAAACCGGCGCGGTCTGCGTGGCGCTGCCGCAGGACGTGCAGGGCGAAAGCTACGAATATCCCGATTACTTTTTCCGGAAACGAGTCCATAAGATTTCCCGCCGGCTACCCACACAGGAGGAGATTCAGGACGCGGCGGAGGCGATTTCCGCAAGCCGGAAACCGATCGCTATCTGCGGAGGCGGCGTAAAGTATTCCGAAGCCGGGGAAACGCTCGAAAAATTCTGCGAGGAATTCCACATCCCGTTTGGTGAAACACAGGCGGGCAAGAGCGCCTGCCGGTCCAGCTCGCCGTACAACCTGGGCGGGATTGGGGTGACCGGGAACCTCGCGGCAAATACGATTGCGTGCGACGCTGACCTTGTTCTCTCGGTCGGGTCGCGGCTTTCCGACTTTACGACCTCCTCCAAATGGCTGTTTCAGAATCCGGACGTCAAAATCGTTTCAATCAATGTTTCCCGCTTCCATGCGTATAAACTGGACGCCGTCCCGGTCGTTGGGGATGCGAAAGTAACGCTGCAGGCACTGGCAAATGCGCTGCGGGAGAAGAACTATCGGACGGCGTATCGGGATGAGATTGCCCGGGCAAAAAACGCCTGGGAAAAAGAAATGGAACGGCTGGCGGCCTGTTCCTATAGAGAGGACTTCGAGCCGATGATTGGAGCGCGGGACCCTTCCAGCATCGGGGATTTTGTAAAGGCAACGGGAGGCCGCCTGACTCAGACGGCTGCAATCTGCATGATTCGAAAAATTATCGATCCCGACGCCATCGTCGTCGGCGCCGCCGGCAGCCTGCCGGGCGACCTGCAGCGCATGTGGACGACCGACGTGCGCGATTCCTACCACATGGAATACGGTTTTTCCTGCATGGGGTATGAAATTGCCGGCGCCCTCGGCGCCAAGCTGGCACGGCCGGATCGGGAAGTATACGCCATGTGCGGCGACGGCAGTTTCCTGATGCTGCATACCGAGCTGGTCACCTCGATTCAGGAACATCAGAAAATCAATATCCTGCTGTTTGACAATGCTTCCCATGGCTGCATCAATAATTTGGAGATGTCTAACGGAATCAGAAACTTTGGAACGGAATTCCGCTTCCGCAGGGAGGATACGGGCGCTCTGAGCGGCCGGTTCATCCCCATCAGCTATGCCGCGGTCGCCGCGGGCTACGGCGCGAAAACCTATACCGTCCATACGCCGGCAGAACTGAAAGCGGCACTGGAAGACAGCAAAAAGCAGAAGGTCACCACATTGATCGATTTAAAAGTCCTGCCAAAAACCATGACGCACGATTATGATTCCTGGTGGCATGTTGGAGTCGCGAGCGCCCCAGCCAATGAAGCTCAGCGCAAGGCGTTTGAAAACAAAGAGAAGCACAGGCGTGCCGCAAGAGAATATTAAGGAGGAGTTGCCATGTTGAACGGAGAAAGAGTTTCGGTGGGTATTGCACCCATCGGCTGGACCAACGACGACATGCCGGATTTGGGCAAAGAAAATACCTTTGAACAGTGCATCAGCGAAATGGCTTTAGCGGGCTATAAGGGATGCGAAATCGGCAATAAGTTCCCAACGGACAAAGAAGTTCTGAAAAGAGCTCTGGATTTAAGGGGCCTGACGGTCTGCAATCAGTGGTTTTCCGCTTTCCTGATTTCGCGGCCCTTTGAAGAAACGGCAAAAAGATTCAAGGAAAGGCTGGATTTTCTAAAGTATGTGGGTGCGAAAGTTATTGGCGTTTCAGAACAGAGCTATAGCATCCAGGGAAAAAAGCAGCCTATTTTCGAGGGTAAGCACGTCATGGACGACCGGGAATGGCATTTGCTGTGCAACGGACTGAACCGTTTGGGACAGATGGCGAAGGACCAACAGATGAAGCTGACTTTTCATCACCACATGGGGACCGTCGTTCAAGACGAGAACGAAATCGACCGCCTGATGGCGCATACGGACCCGGACCTTGTCTATCTTCTGTTCGATTCCGGTCATCTGAGCTTTGACGGTATCGACCCTGTAAAAATTTTAAAGAAATATGCAAAGCGCATCGGCCACGTACATTTAAAGGATTTGAGGAACGATGTCGTTGCGGAATCCAAGGCGAAACACCTGAGCTTTCTGGACGGCGTACGCAACGGCACGTTTACGGTCCCTGGCGACGGAGACGTCGACTTCAGGCCGATTTTCGACCTGCTCGGCGAGAGCGCCTATGAGGGCTGGATCGTTGTGGAGGCTGAACAGGACCCGTCAAAAGCAAATCCGTTTGAATATGCCAAAAAGGCACGTGATTATATTCGCAAAACGGCCGGTATATAAAAAATTCCGCAGCGTGACATCATGTATTTGAATAAAGGAAAATCTGTGAAGATGTATAGCGCGATTAAAATGGGGGGAAAACATGAAAACAGTTCGGATTGGATCTGTCGGGCTCGGCAGGCTGGGCGCGCAGCACGCTGAAAATATCGCTACAAAATTGCCAAACGCACGTTTGACCGCTCTATGTGATGTGGATGAGGAACGGTTGAAACGGATAGCTTCCCGTCTGCAAGTAAAAAATGTTTATACCGATTTTGATGCTATGCTGAATTGCGACGAGATTGATGCAGTCGCTATTATTTCTCCGTCTGCATGTCATACAGAGCAAATTGAAAAAGCCCTTGAGAAAGGGAAACATGTATTCTGCGAAAAACCACTGGGAGTGACAGTTGAGCAGTGCCACAGAGCAGAGCAAGTAGTGGAGAGACATCCGGATCAAGTATTTATGCTCGGTTTTATGCGCCGCTTTGATAGCTCCTACCACTACGCAAAACAGAAGATTACAGCCGGTGAGATTGGAAAACCAATTCTATTCCGCGGATATAGCCAGGACCCAGAAAAATTCATCTCCAGCTCTATCGCCTTTGCGGAACATAGCGGCGGCATTTTTCTGGATATGGCGGTACACGACATTGACCTTGCCAGATGGTTTCTTAGCAGCGAACCGGAAAGTGTTTATGCAATTGGCGGATGCTATGCTCACCCGGAATTTGCCCAATATAACGATGGGGATAACGTTTCCTGCCTTATGAAATTTCAGAACGGCGCTATGGGATTCCTGTTTTCAGGAAGAACGGCACCCCATGGATACAATGTGGAGACAGAAATTGTCGGTACCAAGAAGACGCTTCGTATCGGTTCAGTCCCTCAGAAAAATTTGGTGGAAATTCTGGACACAGGTGGAGTCCGGAAAGAATGCAGCGAGAATTTTCTGGAACGGTTTAAAGACGCCTATTTAAAAGAAATGCAGGAATTTGTAGATTGCATCCTGGAAAAAAGAAAACCGGAAATCACCGTTTATGATGGCAGCCAAGCGCTGGAAATTGCCGATGCCTGTCAAAAATCTTTTTCTTCCGGGAAACTGATCTTCCTGCATTGAAGCAGTAGAAGCGGAAATAACTGAGTAGGAATGACCCAATGAAAACATCTCAAATGCTGAAACATAATTAAACGGGGAAATAGGCTAAAAAGGTACTCCAAAGGAGCCTGGCAGGGAGTTTGACACATGATGTAGGCGGAAAAGTTCCGCTTTACATAGAGTTTAACCATTCTGTAATGTATTGAAAGGGGACGTTAGTAGTGAAAAAGTTTTTAGCAGTGCTTCTTGGCGGATTGATGATTTTCTCAATGGCCGCATGCAGCGGAAAAAGTTCAAAGACAAATGCCACTGCAGCGGGCAGCGAGGCAAGTTCCACAGCAGCTTCCAGTGGAGAAGCCACCCAAAAGAGTAGTTCAGATATTAAAGTCGGTGTGATTCTGAAGACTTTATCCAGCGAATACTGGAACCGTGTCGCCAACGGTGTAAAACAAGCGGCAAAGGATCTGGGCGTAACCGTCAAACTGGAGGGCCCGACTTCTGAGACAGCTTTTAGTGAACAGAGCAATATGATTGAAAACATGCTTTCTTCTGGAGAGGTGGATGCATTGTGTCTGGCACCGCAGCAGCCTGATATGGTTGTCACGAAATTGAAAGATGCAACGATTCCAGTGCTGTTCGTCGATACAGATGCTTCTTACGATAAGAAAGTTTCCTTTGTTGGAACGAGCAATAAGGAAGCAGCAAAAACAGGCGGCGAATACATAGCGAAGCTGATTGGAAAAGGGAAAAAAGCAGTCCTGATTGGAGAAGTGCAGGGGAATCCCAGCGGAGAAGAACGCATGGCAGGTTATCGGGAAGCGCTTGAAGCAGGCGGTGTCCAGGTTTTGGGCCTTCAATATAACAATGCCGCACCAGATCAGGCGGTTAAGGTGATGGAAAACTTCATGCAGCGCTACCCGCAGATAGATGCAGTTCTTTGCAACAACGACGATGCAGCAATTGCTGCTCAGCGTGCTGCGGCACAGGCTGGCAGAGCGGATAAAATGAAATTTCTTGGATTTGACGGAAATATTACGGCCTGCGAAAGCATCCTTGCCGGGAAAGAGACAGCATCGGTTGCCCAGGACCCAGAGCAAATGGGCTATAAAGTAGTAGAGGCTGCAGTCAAAGCTGTGAAAGGCGAAAAAGTAGAAAAAAGCATTCCAGTCCCAACTGAAATTATTACGAAAGAAAATGCACAGGAGGCCCTGAAAAAGAGAAAACAATCTTAAAAAACAGACGGGCGGTGTCTCTGCTGGGATGAGTGGGGAACCGTTCCTTATAATATAATTTTACAAAAAAAGGCAGGAATTCTAAAAAAGCACTGGATAAAATCAATTTTTCTAAAACGGGGTGAAGCTATGAGTGATTTCGTCGTGGAACTTCGGAATATCACAAAGCGTTTTCCGGGTGTCATTGCATTGAAGAACATGACCCTTCAGATTAAACCGGGGGAAGTTCATGGCCTGATTGGGGAAAATGGTGCCGGAAAGTCTACGCTTATCAAGGTCTTGACAGGGGCCTACCCCGCCGACGAAGGGGAGATTTTTGTTGGCGGTCAAAAAAGAAATTTTAAAAATCCGAATGATGCCAAGCTGGCTGGGGTTGGCTGTGTATATCAGGAATTAAGCACTGTCAAAATGCTTTCGGTGACAGATAATATTTTTATGGGAAACACAATCAAAAAGAAGAAAAGCCCCCTGCTGGATTACGCGACTATGCACCGTAAGGCCCATGATCTGATGCTTTCGCTTGGTGAGGACGTTGATGTGAAAAAAGCCTGCGGGACGTTCGGAATGGGAATACAGCAGTTGGTGGAAATTGCGCGTGCACTGGTCCTGAATGCAAAATTGATTATTATGGACGAACCGACTTCAAGCCTTGGGGAAAAGGAAGTTGATCAACTCTTCAAGACGATACGCAACTTAAAAAAGAAAGGAGTCGCTATCCTCTTTGTTTCTCATAAGTTGGAGGAATTGTTTGAAATCTGCGATTCCGTAACGGTTATGCGCGACGGCGAACATGTTTTTACCGATGATATAAAAAATATAGACAACGATAGATTAATTCGGGCCATGGTGGGGCATGCACTAAGCGAGCAGTATCCAAAAGTCCGGGGAAAACGTGGAACAGAAGCACTCCAGGTTAAAAATCTTTGGGAAGGGGGCGTTTTTCAAGATATCAACTTTACTGCTTATTATGGAGAGATTTTAGGATTTGCTGGATTGGTCGGTGCGGGAAGAACAGAAGTATTCCGGGCCATTTTCGGCGCGGACCCTTTGGATGGGGGTGAAGTTTATATCAACGGAAAGCGCGTGCAGATTAAATCTCCAAAAGACGCCATTAGAAACCGGATAGCTTTTCTAACTGAAGACAGGGCAACTCAGGGCCTTGTTCCATCGATGAGCGTTCGTACGAACTTGATATTGGCAAGCATGAAAAAATTTCAGCATGGCCCATGGCTGGATGATGCAACCATCGAAAAGACGTCCGAAAAAATCGTGCAGTCTTTAAAAATCAAAACTTCTGGATTGGACGAGGCCGTGGGGCAGCTTTCCGGAGGGAACAAGCAAAAGGTCGTCATTGGGAAATGGCTCAATACTGCCGCCGATATCTACATATTTGACGAACCCACCCGCGGAATCGATGTTGGCGCAAAGGTGGAAGTTTGCAATGTGATGAACAGCCTGGTCCAGCGAGGAAAGTGCGTGATTATGATTTCCTCGGAGCTCCCCGAAATTCTCGGTATGAGCGACCGGGTCATTGTGATGCGTTCCGGAAAGATTATGGCGGAAGTTGATGCAAACAGCGATCATTTCAACCAGGAAGACATTATGAAAGCAGCATGGGGAGGGACTTTACAATGACGGATGCGATAAATAGCGCATCAACGCCTAAGAAGAAGGTCGACTTTAAAGGAGTTCTGACACAACTCGGCTCGTTACTTGCCCTTTTTATTCTTTGTGTGATTCTAACAATTGCAACACCAAATTTCCTTACAATGACTAATTTCATGAACATTTTACGCCAAACAGCCATCAACAGTTTCATTTCAGCCGGAATGCTTCTTGCCCTGATAACAGCCGGAATCGACCTGTCCGTTGGGGCCAACTGCGTGCTGTGCGGATGTGTAATGGGCGCTCTGGCCAATAAGCTGCAGGTCACCAATTCATTTGTCTTGATCTTAGCCGCATTGGCGACGGGGCTCCTTGTGGGTTTGGCAAACGGTTTGCTGCTTACCAAGCTACATCTTCCCCACCCGTTTGTTTCAACAATGGGCATGAAGCTGGTGCTTTGCGGCCTTGCACTGCTGGTAGTAAACAGCCAAACGGTGGCGAATTTTCCCGAAGGCGTCACCGCCCTGGGATCTATAAATCTGTTCAAAACAAAGGGCTATTCCGGTTTTCCGCTCGCTTTTCTGGTTGTGATTATCGTCTTTATCATCTTTCACTTCTTCCTGACCAGAAGTGCTCTGGGGAGGAAAATCTTTTGCGTCGGCGGCAATCCGGAAGCTGCTCGCCTGGCCGGAATCAACTCCGATAACGTCCTTATTTCCGTCTACACAATTTCCGGTTTGATGTGCGCGATTGCAGGAATTGTATTGGTGGGGCGCACGGGTGTGGCCAACCCCGCGGCCGCCATGGAGCCCTATGATTCCGATGCAATTGCGGCCTGCATCATTGGCGGCGCTTCCTTTATGGGCGGCAAGGGAACCATGTGGGGAACCATTATCGGTGCACTGATGATATCGACTATCCGCAATGGACTTAACCTGCTTCAGGCATCCAACGATATCCAGAATATTGTTGTGGGTCTGGTTATTATCGGAGCGGTTTGTATCGACGTTTACCGCGGAAAAATGGAAGAACGCGCCAGGAGGCTGGCAACAAAATAGCCCTGAATTTACTTGGATGGATATTGTCACATGAATAAAGTCAGGCTTCGGTTCCCCATATATCAAAAAAATAAGAAACTGTTTCTTCCAAGATGGATATCACGTGATGTACAAACAAAAATAAAGCAGCTTAAACGGGAAATCAGTAAAGGGATTATTTCATGACTGGAGGAAAATGCGAATGCTCAATATTGGTATTATCGGTGCCGGGCGGATTGGGAAAGTCCACGGAGAAAGTATTCTTTACCACATCAAAAATGCGAAACTGGCTGCCATGGCAGACCCTTTTTGGACAGAAGATTCAAAAAAATGGGCTGCACAGATGGGCGTTCCGACCTATAAGGATTACCATAAAATTTTAAAGGATCCTTCCATTCAGGCAGTGCTGATCTGCTCGTCCACCCAAACACACGCCCCAATTTCAATCGAGGCGATTCGTGCCGGGAAACATGTGTTCTGTGAGAAACCGATCTCCCGAGAGCTTTCGGAAATTCAGGCAGTAAAGAAAGAACTGCAAAATTCCGATCTCAAGTATCAAGTCGGCTTCAACCGCAGATTTGACCATAACTTCCGTGCCGTTCGCAAAGCGGTGAAAGACGGTTCAGTCGGAGACATCCATTTGGTCAAAATTACTTCCCGCGACCCGGATGCACCTCCGATTGAATATGTGAAGGGTTCTGGTGGCCTCTTTCTGGATATGACGATCCACGATTTTGATATGGTGCGTTTCCTGACCGGCAGCAATGTTGTGGAGGTCTATGCAGAAGCTGCGGTCCTGGTGGACCCAAAGATTGGAGAAGCCGGCGATGTGGATACCGCAATTATTTCCATGAAACTTGCTAACGGCGCTTTAGCGGTAATTGACAATTCTCGTAAAGCTGTTTATGGCTACGACCAACGCGCAGAGGTATTTGGATCCAAAGGTCAGGTTGCGGTTACAAATGACCTTCCTTCTAAAGCCGTCCTCAGTACGGCGGATGGGGTTGTTTCAGAAAAGCCGCTTTACTTTTTCCTCCAGCGGTATATGGAATCTTATACCCGCGAAGTCCAGGAATTTTTAAATGCAATCCAAAATGATGCGCCTGTTCCGGTATCGGTAGACGATGGGCTTCAGGCGGTCCTCATTGCGAAGGCGGCAGCTAAATCACTGGAGGAACATCGACCGGTCGGCCTGTCTGAAATTAAGTTTTAAACGCTGCATTTCAGTCCAAGTATAAAGGAGACATGGCAACATGGATATCTTTGGCTATCCGGAATTTGACCGCACGGGCAGAAAGATTTTGACGCGGACGGAAGGCCCTTACGCGTTCACCAAGATGAATATCACAGTATACCGTATGGAAACGGGACAGTCGCTTTCCTTTTCTTCCGACCGGGAAGAAAGGGCTGTGCTTCTCATCGAAGGCGGCGTCCGGTATTCCTGGCCCGGTGGAGACGTGCCGGCCACGAGGGACAGTTTTTTAAGAGACGGGGCCTTTTGCCTGCATGTTCCAAAGGGCGTGGAAGTAAAGGTCACCGCTTTTAAGCGGAGCGAGGTCCTTGTGCAGAGCGCGGAAAACGAGAAGACTTTTGAAAGCAAATTTTATACTCCGCAAAACTGCACGGAAGAAACTTTTGGCCAGAATCAGTTTGAGGGGAAAGCGCAGAGGACGGTGCGCACCTTCTTTGACTTTCACACGGCACCGGATTCCAATATGGTGATGGGAGAAATCATCGTCCCGCAGGGCGGGTGGTCGAGCTACCCGCCACACCATCACCCGCAGCCCGAAGTCTATTATTACCGCTTCGGGAAACCTCAGGGCTTTGGCGCCTGCTTCATCGGGGACGACGTCAAAAAAATCAAGGACGGCAGCTTCTGCGCCGTTCCGGGCGGGTTGACGCATCCGCAGGTTAATGCACCCGGCTACCCGATGTATTACGTCTGGATGATCCGCAATTTTGAGGGGAATCCTTGGAAGGACCGGATTTTCGACCCAGCGCACACCTGGCTGCTCAAAAGCGAGTAAGAAATAGCCCATTTAATTTCTGAAAAGGCTTCCGGCTGAATTGCCGAAAGCCTTTTCAATACGGATATAACCCGTCGGATAGTATGCGCCCGGCTTCAAGCCTTTTTAAGGCTGCGCAGGATGTTCCTCAGCCCGCGCGCGGCGGCCCGGATGTCTTTCCGGGCGAGAATCGCCGAGACGACGGCGAAGCCGTCGATGCCCGTCCCGCGGAAAAGCGGGGCGGTGCGCAGATTGATGCCGCCGATGGCGACGATGGGAATGGACACGGCCGCGCGGATTTTCTTCAGTTCTTCCATCGAAATGATGTCCGCGTCCGTTTTGGTGCCGGTGGGGAACATCGCCCCCACGCCGAGGTAATCCGCGCCCGCCGCCTGAGCCGCCTCGGCCTGCGCGGGCGTGGAGGCGGAGACGCCCACGATTTTATCCGGCCCCAGGACGCGCCGGGCCGCGGCGGCGGGCAGGTCGCTCTGCCCGAGATGGACCCCCGCAGCGCCCGAAGCGAGGGCGATGTCCAGCCGGTCGTTTATAATGAGCGGGACGCCGCGCCGGTCCGTGACTTTTTTGACGCTGACGGCCGACCGGTAGAATTCCCGGGACGAGGCGTTCTTCTCGCGCAGCTGCACCAGGGTGCAGCCGCCGTCTATCGCCTGCTCCACGGCTTCTTCCAGCGTCGGGGTGGTCATCAGGCCCCGGTCGGTCACCAGGTACAGGCTGTAGTCGATTTCAGGCTTCATCAATTTTCGCCTTCTCTGCGAGGACCTGCGGCGTGATTTTGCCGATTCCGTCAATCAGGGCCGCGTGGAAGCTGCCGAGCCCCCGGGAACCGGCGGCCTGCGCGGCCAGTTCGCCCGCGATTCCCATGCTCAGGGTTCCCCCCGCTGCCGCGGCGAAAAAGTCGCCGTCCGCCGCGCCGCAGAACGAGGCGACCAGCGCCGAGCACATGCAGCCCGTTCCGGTCACGCCGGCCATCAGCGGGGAGCCGTTGCGCAGAAAGACGGCGCGTTTCCCGTCCGAGACCGCGTCCACGGCGCCGGTCACGGCGGCCACGCATCCGAACCTCTCCGCGGCCCGCGCGGCCGCTTCCCGCTCGGCCTGCGGCCCGCTTTCCCGGTCCGCGTCCGAGACGTCCACGCCCTTTGCGGCCGCCTGCGCCCCGGCGACGAAGCGGATTTCCGACAGATTGCCGCGGATTGCGGCGAAGCGGATTTCTTTGAGCAGGCGCTCGACCGTCCGGTTCCGCAGCGGGGACGCGCCGGCTCCGACGGGGTCGAGCACGACCGGAATCCCCCTGGCGTTGGCGGCCTTTCCGGCGGCCAGCATGGATTCCACCGTGCGGGTATTCAGCGTGCCGATGTTGAGCACCACCGCCGAGGCGAGGGCGGCGATGTCCGCCGCCTCGGCGATATCGTCCGCCATGATGGGCGAGGCGCCGATGGCCAGCGTCGCGTTGGCGCAGTCGTTGACCGTGACATAGTTGGTCAGCTGGTGGACCAGCGGCCGGCGTTCCCGCACGGCCCGCAGAACGGCTCCGGCTCTCTGCAGAAGATCTTCCTTCATTTCAGGTCTTTCCTTTCGGTTTTCGTTTCCGGCCCCAGCGAGACGTCTTTTCCGCTCAGAATCCGGTTCATGGTGCGAACGGCGCACATCTTGCCGCACATGGAGCAGCGGCGCGGGTCGGGCGCGGGCACGCTCTCATAAGAGGCGCGGGCCTTCTTCCCGTCGATGGCGAGGCGGAACATTTCGTCCCAGTCGAAGTTCCGGCGCGCTTCGCCCATGCGGAAATCGCGGGCGCGCGCACCGGGGACCCCCTTGGCGATGTCCGCGGCGTGCGCGGCGATTTTCACGGCGACGATCCCCTCGCGCACATCCGAAAGGGTCGGCAGGCGCAGGTGCTCCGCGGGCGTGACGTAGCAGAGGAAGTCCGCGCCGGCGGCCGCCGCCATCGCGCCGCCGATGGCCGAGGTGATGTGGTCGTACCCGGGGGCGATGTCGGTGACCAGCGGGCCGAGCACATAGAACGGAGCGCCGCGGCACAGGCGCTTTTCGAGCTTCACGTTGGCGGCGATTTCGTCCATCGCCATGTGCCCCGGGCCCTCGACCAGCACCTGGACGCCCTTTTCCCACGCGCGCCGCACGAGCGACCCGATTTCCGTCAGCTCCGCAATCTGGGCGCCGTCTGTGGAGTCGGCGATGCTGCCGGGCCGCAGCCCGTCGCCGAGGCTGACGGTCACGTCGTATTCGTGCAGGATGTCAAGCAGGTCGTCGTAGTACTCGTAAAACGGGTTCTCGTTGCCCGTCATCTTCATCCAGGCGAACAGCAGCGAGCCGCCGCGGGAGACGATGTTCATCTGCCGCCCACCGCGCAGGAAAATCTCGGCGGCCCGGCGGTTCAGGCCGGCGTGGATGGTCACAAAATCCACGCCTTCCTCCGCGTGGACCCGCACGACGTCCAGAAAGTCGCGCGCCGTGATGCTCTTGAGGCCCTTCTCCAGATAGCCGACGGCGTCGTAGACCGGCACGGTGCCGATGGCGGCGGGGGAACGCTCAATCAGCTTTGCGCGGAACCCGTGCGTTTTCCCGTAGTTGCTCAGATCCATGATGGCCTCGGCCCCGAATCTGGACGCGAGCTCCGCCTTTTTCATCTCTTCCGAATAGTCCGCGCAGTCTCCGGAGATGCCGAGGTTGACGTTGATTTTCGTCCGCAGCTTTTTGCCGATGCCGTGCGGCCGCAGGGATTTGTGGCGGACGTTCGCCGGAATCACGGCCTGCCCGGAGGCGACCAGCCCTTGCAGCTCCCGCTCGGAAATCCGCTCGTCCCTGGCCACGGCGGCGAGTTCTTCGGTGACGATGCCGTCGCGCGCGGCCTCCATCTGTGTCCTTCTGCTCATTGATTTTCTCCTTCCGTCAGGCCGTGCCGGTACAGGTCGTAAAAATGGTGGGTGGGTCCGCAGCCTTTTCCGATGGCGAGCGCGTGGCGGATTGCGGTCGTCACATACGCCTTGGCGCGCCGGACGGCTTCCGGCAGGGGGCGGCCCAGCGCGAGCTGGGCCGCGATGGCGGAGGAATAGGTGCAGCCCGTTCCGTGCGTGTTTTTGGTCGGGATGCGCTCCGCGCTGAAGCGGTAAAACTCCCGCCCGTCGAACAGCACGTCCAGCGCGTCGCCGGAAGCGTGCCCGCCCTTGACCAGCACGCTTTTCGGCCCCATGGCGAAGATGGTCTTCGCCGCCCGCTCCATTTCGGCGGGCGAGCCGATTTTTTCGCCCGTAAGGGTTTCCGCCTCCGGCAGGTTGGGCGTCAGCACGTCCGCCAGCGGCAGGATTGTGCGAATCAGCGTCTTCACGGCGCCGGGCTCCATCAGCGGGCAGCCGTTTTTTGCCACCATCACGGGGTCGACCACCACGTTTTCGGGCCGGTACTGCTTCAGCTTGCGCGCGACGGCCTCCATGCGGGGCCCGTCCGACAGCATCCCGATTTTCACGGCGTCCGGCGGGATGTCCTCAAACACCGCGTCGATCTGCTGCCCGACTACCGCGGGGTCGATGTTCTGCGAGCCGATCACGCGGGCCGTGTTTTCCGCCACCACCGACACGATCACGCTCATGCCGTAGACCCCGTGCGCGGCGAAGGTTTTCAGGTCGGCCTGCGTGCCCGCACCCCCGCTGCAGTCGGAGCCGGCAATGGACAAGACTTTTTTCATGCTTTTTCTCCTTTTGCTTTTTTGCGGGGAACAGAACCCTCCCGCGGCATGGGTCCGCAGGCTTGGGGGAGCGGCTTTTGAGTTTCGGGAGAAGCTCTGCGGTGGGAACGCTTGATTCGCAGTCAAAGAGACAGCCTTTTCAGTACCGGCGAGCTTCTTCCCGGTTCGACTTTAAAATTTGCAACATAAAGAAAGGCGTTTCCCGCATTGGGAAACGCCTTTTTCGGTTTCATTCCGCTTCCCTGCGCCGGTATTGGCCGACAGGTTCAAAGGGTCAGGTTTTCAGCCTTCTCAACTCCGAGGAGTTCCCCCGCAACTGTCTGTAAGCGTATCACGGAATCCCGCGCTTGTCAATCGGGAGTTGCCTGATTCGACTTTACTTTTTTGGAATCAGTGGTAAAATAATGGCAATCATCGGGGAAGTGGAAAAATGGACGCGTCGGATTTTACACGGGAAGCCTCAAGCCCGGTCGGCTTTTTTGCGCGGCCGGCGGAATCCGCCGCGCCCATGCAGCCCCGTGCAAAAAAGCAGCCGGAACACATCCGGCTGCTTTTTGCACGGAATGACCCCGGAAGTGTGCCCGCAGAGCTTTTGTTGGGGAACGTTTTGCCCGGATTTCGTACCAAATGATACAAAAAGTAAGAACTGTATATAGAAAACTTGCAAGAAAATAGCTAAATTCTATTGATATTTTATTCGGTTGTGCTATGATAAAGACAAAGATTTTTGCTTTTCCAATTTATCCTGAAAAGGGGACGTTGCCCATGCCGAAACAAGCTGCTTTAAAGAGCCTGTGCCTGCCGCTCCGCCGCTTTTGCCGCGGGGAAAACAGCCGGGCCTATGAATACCTCGGCGTCCACAGAACGGTGCGCGACGGCAAGACCTGCATGGTCTGCCGGGTCTGGGCGCCGCACGCGCAGGGGGCGTCCGTCGTCGGGGAGTTCAACGAGTGGAACCCGGAATCCGACCCGATGCGGAAAATCGGCGGCGGCGTCTGGGAATGCTTCCTGCCGTTTGAGATGAAACAGTTCGACCTCTACAAATTCTGCATCGAGACGGCGCAGGGGGAAAGGGTGTTCAAAAGCGACCCCTATGCGTTCCATTACGAGGACGGCGAGGGCAAGGCCTCCAAATACTACGACATCTCCGGCTACCCGTGGAACGACGGCGCGTGGCTCCGGCGCCGCGCCCAAAGGCCCCATCCCAGCCGGCCCCTCAACATCTACGAGGTGCACGCGGGCTCCTGGCGGCGCTATTCGGACGGCAACGTGTTTTCCTACGACAAGCTGGCGGAAGAACTGGTGCCCTATGTGAAGGACATGGGGTACACCCACATCGAGCTGATGCCCATCACCGAATATCCCTACGACGGGTCGTGGGGCTACCAGGTTACGGGCTATTTCGCCCCGACCTCCCGCTACGGCGAGCCGAAGCAGTTCATGGATTTTGTGGAAAAATGCCATGAGGCCGGTATCGGTGTGATTATGGACTGGGTGCCCGCGCATTTTCCGAAAGACGAGTTCGGCCTGGCGTCTTTCGACGGCGAGCCGTGCTATGAGTACGCCGACCCCCGCAAGGGCGAGCACAAGGAATGGGGAACGCTGGTCTTCGACTACGCCAAAAACGAGGTGGTCAGCTTCCTGATTTCCAGCGCGGTCTTCTGGCTGGAAAATTACCACGTCGACGGCATTCGGGTTGACGCGGTCGCGTCCATGCTGTATCTTGATTACGGCAGAAAACCCGGCGAATGGATCCCCAACAGGAACGGCGGGCGCGAGAACCTGGAGGCGGTCGCCTTTCTGCGCAAGCTGAACAAGACGGCGCTTTCCCTTTTCCCGGACGCGATGATGATCGCCGAAGAGTCCACGGCGTGGCCGATGGTCTCGCGCCCTGTAGGAAGCGGCGGCCTGGGCTTCAGCTACAAGTGGAACATGGGGTGGATGAACGACGTGCTCCATTATGTTTCGCTGGAACCCGCCCAGCGCCGGTACCATCACGACAACCTGACGTTCTCCTTTTTCTATGCGTTTTCAGAAAATTTCATCCTGCCCGTCTCGCACGACGAGGTAGTCCACGGCAAGCGCTCGCTGATGAACAAGATGCCCGGCACCTATGAGCAGAAGTTTGCCGGGGTGCGCGCGTTTATGTGCTATATGATGGCCCACCCCGGCAAAAAGCTGATTTTCATGGGCACGGAGTTCGGCCAGTTCATCGAGTGGAACTACAAGCAGGGCCTGGACTGGCTGCTGCTGGGCTATGAGCAGCACCAGAAACAGCAGCGGTTTTTCCGCGAGCTCAACCGCTTTTACCTGCGCACGCCCGCCCTGTGGGAGATCGACTTCTCCTGGAAAGGGTTCGCCTGGATTTCAAACGACGACTACCTTCAGAGCGTCATCGCTTTCCGCAGGATCGCGAAATCCGGGAAGGAGGTGATCGCCGTATGCAACTTTCTGCCGGTGCGCCGCGACGATTACCGCATCGGCGTGCCCGATGCGGGGATTTACGAAGAAATCTTCTCTTCCGACGCCGCCCGCTACGGGGGAAGCGGTCTGACGAACGGAAGCGATATCAAGAGCTCCGCCCCGCCGATGCACGGCTGCCGGCAGTCCATCAGCCTCACATTGCCGCCGCTTTCCGTGATTTTTCTCAGGTGCAGGCGGAAAGCGCCCCGGCGCGCAAAGGCCCGGCGCATCGGGGAAAAACCCAGGGACCGGAAAACTGCCGACTGAGAGTGAGGGAGTCTGCAATGTTGCCAAAACAGGAAGTTGTCGCCATGCTGCTGGCGGGGGGTCAGGGCAGCCGGCTGGGGGTCCTGACGAAGAACCTCGCAAAGCCCGCCATCCCTTTCGGGGGGAAATACCGGATCATCGACTTTCCGCTTTCCAACTGTGTCAATTCCGGGATCGAGTGCGTCGGCGTGCTGACTCAGTACCAGCCGCTGGAGCTGAACGAGTACATCGGGAACGGGCAGCCGTGGGATTTGGACAGCGCCAACGCCGGCGTGCGCGTGCTGCCGCCCTACCAGCGCAGCCGCCGCTCCGACTGGTACAGGGGAACCGCCAACGCGATTTACCAGAATATCCCGTACATAGAGCGGTATGACCCGGACTATGTGATTGTGCTTTCCGGGGACCATATCTATAAAATGGACTACTCCAAAATGGTCGCGTACCACAAGGAGAAAAAGGCGGACTGCACCATCGCGGAGATTGAGGTCCCGATGGAGGAGGCCCCGCGCTTCGGCATCCTGAACACGCGGGAGGACGGCTCCGTCTACGAGTTCGACGAGAAGCCGAAGAAACCGAAGAGCAACCAGGCCTCGATGGGCATCTACGTCTTCACCTGGAGCAAGCTGCGCAGGTATCTGGAAGAAGACGCGGCCGACCCGAAATCCTCGAACGACTTCGGCAAGGACGTTCTTCCCGCCATGCTGAAATCGGGCGCGCGCATCTTCGCCTACCGGTTCGAGGGATACTGGAAGGATGTCGGCACCATCGACAGCCTGTGGGAGTCCAACATGGACCTGCTCAACCCCAAGGTTTCGCTGGACCTGAACGAAGAGGACTGGAAAATCTACTGCCGCAGCCCGGTCATGCCGCCCCATTACATCGGCAAGGGCGCGAAGGTGCAGAATTCCCTCGTCGCGGAGGGCGCCAACGTCTACGGGGCCATTGATTTCGCCGTGCTGTTCTCCGGCGTTTCGATTGCGCCCGGCGCGGTGGTGCGGGACTCCATCGTGATGCCGAACACCCGGGTGGAGCGGGGCGCGGTGGTGCAGTACGCGATTGCGGCCGAGGACTGCGTGATTGGGGCGAACGCGGTGGTCGGCTCCCGGCCGGAGGATACGCCGGACAAGGCCGCGTGGGGCGTCGCGGTGATTGGGGACGGCTGCAGGATTCCGCCGGGGGCGGTCATTCCGCCCAGGGCCATGATCGACAAGGACGCCCTGAAGCAGGGAGGCGGGAAGAATGCGCGGAAATGACGTGATGGGCCTGATTTTTTCCAACGAGCACGAGGAGCGCATCCGGGAGCTTACGGAAAACCGCACGGTGGGCTCCGTGCCGTTCGGCGGGCGGTACCGCCTGATTGATTTTCCGCTCTCCAGCATGGTCAACTCCGGCATCAGCGAGGTCGGCGTCATCGCGCGGGGCAACTACCAGTCGCTGATGGACCACCTCGGCTCGGGCAAGGCGTGGAACCTTTCGCGCAAGCGCGAGGGGCTGTTCGTCCTCCCGCCGTTCGAGTCGGGCGCCGCCTCCGGGCCGGGCCGCATCGGTGCGCTGGCGTCTTCCCTCGCGTTCCTCAGAAAATCCAAGGAGGAATACGTGCTGCTGATGGACTGCGACACGGTCTGCAACATCCCGTTCCGGGAGCTGATTGCGCGGCATGTGGAGACGGGGGCGGATATCACCGTGGTCTGCCGCCGGGGCAAAATTCCGGAAAAAATGGCCGACCCGGCGGTTTATGACGTGGCGCCGGACGGGGAGGTGCGCGGGATGCTGGTCGCCCCGACCGCGCGGGACGAGTGCTGCTACGACCTGGGGATCCTCCTGATTCGGCGGGACCTGCTGATGCGCTTCGTCAGCGACTGCGTGAGCCGCAACCAGTACAACTTCAAGCGGGACCTGCTGCAGCGGAACCTTTCCACCTGCCGCGTCTATGCCTACGAGTTCCGCGGCTTTGCCAAGACCATCTGCTCGACCGTCGCCTATTTCGACGCGAACATGGCGCTGATGGACCCGGACGTGCGGGCGGAGCTCTTCAATCCGAGCCGGCCCGTCTACACCAAGGTCCGCGACGACATGCCCGCGCGGTACGGCCTGGGGGCCGAGGTTTCCAATTCCCTGGTCGCCGACGGCTGTGTGGTGGAGGGCCGCGTGGAAAACAGCGTGCTGTTCCGCGGCGTCCACGTCGGCAAAGGGACCGTCGTCCAGAACTGCGTGATTCTTCAGGACAGCATCATCGGCCGCGACTGCCGCCTGAACTATGTGATTATGGACAAAAACGTCCTCATCAAAAACGACCGCCTGCTGTTCGGTTTTCAGTCCTATCCGGTTTTCATCGCCAAAGGCAGCGTCGTTTGACCTGCGGACCAACACTGAAAGGGGTATCGAGCATGAAAGTACTGTATTGCACAAGCGAAGCGACACCGTTCGCCGCCACCGGCGGCCTGGGCGAGGTCGCAGGCTCTCTGCCGCAGGCCCTGCGGATGCGGCTGATCGGCTGCCGGGTGGTGATGCCCCTGTACGAGGACATCCCCCAGGAGCTGCGGGAAAACATGAAGTTCGTGACCAGCCTTTCCGTCCCGGTCGCGTGGCGCAGGCAGTACTGCGGTGTGTTCGAGACGCACTCCGGCGGCGTGATCGTGTACCTGATCGACAACCAGTACTATTTCAAGCGGCACGGCCTCTACGGGCACTACGACGACGCGGAGCGGTTCGCGTTCTTTTCCCGCGCCGCGCTGGAGATGCTGCCCTACATCGACTTCAAGCCGGACATCATCCATGCCAACGACTGGCAGACGGCGCTGGTCCCGATCTATTTCAGCATCTTCTATGCCGACAAGGAGTTTTACCGCGGCATGAAAACCGTGTTCACCATCCATAACATCCAGTATCAGGGCAAATACGGCAAAGAGCTGGTCGAGGATGTGCTCGGCATCCCGGAGCCGTCGGTGCCGCTGCTGGAATACGGCGACTGCATCAATATGGTCAAGGGCGCGGTGGAGTGCGCAAACCGCGTGACGACGGTGAGCCCGACCTATGCGCAGGAGATTCTGGATCCGTGGTTCGCCTACGGGCTGGAGAGCATCCTTCAGGAGCGGAGCTGGAAGCTCTCCGGCATTCTGAACGGAATCGACGTGCATGTCTATAATCCGGAGACGGACGAATACCTTTACGCCAATTACACGGCGGACGACCCGGACGGCAAGGCCGAGGACAAAGCCGAGCTGCAACAGCGCCTGAACCTTGCGCAGGAGCCGGAGGCCCCGCTGGTCGGCATGGTCACGCGCATGGTGGCGGCCAAGGGGTTGGATTTGCTGGAGCAGGCGTTCGACCGCATGATGCAGCAGACGAACCTGCAGTTTGTGATTCTCGGTTCCGGCGACTGGGAGTACGAGAACTTTTTCAAGGAGATGCAGAGCCGCTACGCGGGCCGGGTCTGCGCGTGCTTCGGCTTCATCCCGGAGCTGTCGCATAAAATCTACGCGGCCTCCGACCTCTTCCTGATGCCCTCCAGGACCGAGCCGTGCGGGCTGGCGCAGATGATTGCGCTGCGGTACGGCGCAGTCCCCGTCGTGCGGGAAACGGGCGGCCTGAAGGATACGGTGACCGACAGCGGCGGCGGAAAAGGCAACGGCTTTACGTTCCGCGACTACAGCAGCGACGACATGCTGGGCGCCGTGAAGCGCGCCGTAAAGGGATACGCCGACCGCGACGGGTGGAAAATCCTGATGCGCCGCGGGATGGAATGCGACTTCAGCTGGGGGCACTCCGCCAACGAGTATATTCGCCTGTACCGCAGCCTGCTTAAGAATGGGAAATAGATATTCTCCGCAGGGAGAACGGGAAGTGTTTGGATGGCCCTGACGAAAAAACGGCTTTTGAAAATTGCGGCAGTCCTCGGGCTGACCGCTTTGGCCGGCGTCGCCGTCTTCGGCCTGTATCGGGTCACGGGGGCGGTCCTCGACCGGATGATTCCTTCCTCCGACGCCGGCAGCCTCCCTCCCGTTTCCAGCCGGCCGGCCGGGCAGGAGCCCGGCTTTTCTGCAGAATCCGGAAGCCCGCCGGAGAGCGCGGGTTCGGAATCGGGCACGGATTCGGCCGGGAAGCCGGCGGGGGTTCTCGACCCCTACCTGGCAGACGCCCGGAAAAGGGTGGCCCAGATGACCCTTCGCCAGGAAGTCGGGCAGGCTTTTCTGTTTGAGTGCCCGGCATCCGGAGCCGTCCGTGCCATCGACCAGTACAGCCCGGGCGGGTATTGCCTGACGGAAAGAAACTTTGCCGGCAAAACGGCGGCCCAGGTGCGGAGGACGCTCCAGTCCTACCAGAATTCCAGCAAAATCCCGCTGCTGCTCGCCTGCGACGAAGAGGGCGGGACGGTCGTGCGCATCAGCTCCAACCCCGCGCTCGCGCCTGAAAAATTCGCGTCCCCGCGGCAGGTGTTCGCCAAGGGCGGGCTTTCCGCCGTGACCGCCGACACGGTAAAAAAGGCGAAGCTGCTCAGGAGCCTCGGGGTCAACGTCAACCTCGCGCCGGTCTGCGACATTTCGGCCGATCCGAAAACTTTCATATATGCGCGGTCGCTCGGGCGGGACGCCAAAACGACGGCGGAGTTCGCAAAGCTTTCCGTCAGGGCGTATGCGGAGCAGGGGGTCGGGTGCGTGCTGAAGCATTTTCCCGGCTACGGCGGCACGCAGGACACCCATACGGGTGCGGCGCGCGACACGCGGAGCTACCAGTCGTTCCAGAAATCGGATTTTCTGCCGTTCCAGGCGGGAATCGCGTCGGGCGCCGCATGCATCATGATTTCGCACAACACCGTGGAGTGCATAGATGCCGAGCGCCCGGCGTCGCTTTCGCCCCAGGTGCATGAGATTCTGCGCGAGAAACTCGGTTTTACGGGCGTGACGGTTACGGACTCCCTCGCCATGGGGGCGGTCACCCAATACACCAAAAATAAAAACGCGGCCGTCGAGGCGTTCCTCGCGGGCAACGACCTGCTGCTGACGCCGGACATCGCGGAGAGCTATAACGCCCTCTATCAGGCAGTGAAGAGCGGCGCGGTACCCAAAAAAAGGCTGGACGAGTCCGCCGCGCGCATCGTTGCCTGGAAGCTGCAGCTCGGTCTTCTCCGCTGATGGCAGCAGAAGATTCCATAAAAATAAAGGGTGGAAGGGTTGATTTTCCGCCGCGCTTTCGCTATAATAAGAAAGCCGCTGAAAATCGGCGGCATCGGATTTGCCAGTTGGAGAGGTATTCTAATTGGTAAGGAGCTACATTGGAAATGTAGTGCACCGCAAGGTGTTGCGTGTTCGAGTCACGTCCTCTCCGCCAGCGGCGAGTCGCCGCGCGCAATTCGCGCCTGCAGCTTTGCAGGCGCGCTTATTTTTGTGCCCGCGACGCACAGCCGAGTGGAACAAATAAAACACCTCCGCGTGAGCGGGGGCTTTTTTTTGGCGGGCAGAGCCGGCGAGAACACCGGCGCAGGGCGGGGAAAAGGGCCGGCCCTTTCGGAGCGGAACAGAAAACGGAGGGACTCGCGGAACGCGGGGAGACATTGTAATCTTTTGGCGGTCCGTGCCGCCGCTGCCATCTGCCATATTGATATTCCCAAGAGGATGCTTTATAATCTTAATCAAAGAAAAGAATGCGAGGACTTCGGAAGGAATACCGATGAAAAACAGATTGATTCAGCCTGTTCTGAAATGGGCTGGCGGAAAAAGGCAGTTGCTCCCGCAGATCAAAAAATTCATTCCGTCCGGCATCCATACATATTATGAACCGTTTTTGGGCGGGGGAGCCGTCTTATTTTTTCTGCAGCCCCATCATGCCATAGTGAATGACAACAATGCGGAACTGATGAATGTCTATCACGTTATTCGCGACAAGGTCGATGCCCTTGTCGAAGACTTAAAAAAGCACCGCAATGAAGCCGGCTATTTCTATAAAATCAGAGGATTGGACCGGATGCCGGAGTATGAGGAGCTAACTCCCGTTCAGCGTGCGTCGAGGCTGATTTATTTAAATAAAACCTGCTATAACGGCCTTTTTCGCGTCAACAAAAGCGGCGAGTTCAACGCGCCGTTTGGACGGTATAAGAACCCGAATATCGTAAATGAAATCGTTTTGCGGGCTGTCAGCAAATACCTGAACGAATGTGACATTCAATTTTTAAATGCCGATTTCGAGGAGGCCGTGGCAGGGAGCAGCCGCACTTCGTTTATTTATTTTGACCCTCCCTATTATCCGATCAGCGACAGCAGCAACTTTACGGGATACACCCTTGACGGATTTACGAAAAAAGACCAAATTCGATTAAAGCATTTATGCGACAGGCTTGACAAAAAGGGAGTGCGCTGGCTACTGTCGAACTCTGCGGCACCGTTTATTATTGATTTATATAACAGCCCTCAATACCACGTCGATTTTGTTTCAGCAAATCGCATGATCAACAGCAAGGCTGACGGCCGCGGGGAAATCCAGGAAGTGCTGGTGAGAAATTATGAAATCAAGACAGATCGATAAGGACTGGGAAACCCTGTTGAACCGATATCCTATTTTGGAAACCGTCCAATCCGACGGCTTTTTTATTATTTCGTCCAGGCAGATCAATCAAGTTCATGAGGCCCGCCTTATGACGAAATTTGACAACCGGGAAAATCTCCCTTCTGTTTTTCGGGAGAATCACTTGTCAATTCTTCCGGTTTCGAGGGGAAATTATATTATTGGGACGTACGATGCGTACCAGAACGTCAGGTATGGGAAAAAAGCGATCAAATCGCTTAATTTGCCGAGTTTTATTGAGAGCATTAATCCAAGCGATTTGTATTCGGAAAGCGCGTGCTTAAACTGCGCCTATGCGTCCGGCATCATCGATGATCTCTGCGGCGGCCATACTTTGCCTGCCGTCAGCGGCCGCATGTCCTCTAACTCTTTTGAGTTTCAGATAAAGAGTTCCAGAGGAAGCAAATATCAGAAAATTCAGGTTAAAAATTCGCAGGTCGAAATCGACGGCGGATATGAATCTGAGGATGCGCTGTTCTTAATCGAAGCCAAAAATTACTCCGCAGACGATTTTCTGATCCGGCAGCTGTATTACCCTTACCGGTTATGGAGCACCAAAATCAGGAAAGCGATCATCCCTGTGTTTATGACCTTTTCCAACGATATATTTTCATTTTTTATCTATAAATTCCAAGATACCAATGTCTATAATTCGATTCAGTTTGTCGAGCAAAAAAATTATATGATTGCGCCGGAGCCTATTGTACTGAAGGATATTCGTAAAGTTTTGGCATCCTCGGAAATTGCTCCGGAACCTAAAGTCCCGTTTCCCCAATGCGACAATTTTTCAAGAATCGTAGACCTGTTGGCCCTGCTGGCGGAGAAAGGGGAGCTTACGCCGGATGAGATCACAAGCAACTATGCTTTTGTGCCCCGGCAGACCGGCTATTACACAAACGGGGCGATATATGTCGGTTTGGTGCACAAGTGCAAAAATGAAAACAATGAAACCGTTTTTACGCTGACGGATCTTGGAAAGCAGATTATGCGTAAGCGGCATAAAGAAAAAAGCCTGAGCATTGCTGCGCAGGTTTTAAAACACGAGGCTTTTCATAAGGTCCTAAAAGAATATCTTCGGAAACTTTCCCCTTTAACCATTCAAGAAATTTCTGAAGTGCTAAAGGGATGCCATTTGTATCATGTCGGTTCGCGCAGCACCCTGATGAGGCGCGCGTCTACGGTTGAAAAATGGATTGATTGGATTTTGAATTTGCAGGAGGCCTGATCTTTGCCGGCTGCTGGAGCAAACCCTTTTCACTCCGGCCACCTGCATCGGGCGGCGACCAGCGCCGCGATTTTTTCGAGCATATGGCTGTCGCTTTCGGAGAAGCGCCCCGGGACGGGGCTGTCGATATCCAGAACGCCGACGATTTTTCCTTCTGCGCGGAGCGGAACCGCCAGCTCGGACACGGAGTCCGCATCGCACGCGATGTGGCCCGGAAAGCGGCGGACGTCCGGCACCGCCAGGGCGGCGCCCCGCAGGACCGCTGTGCCGCATACGCCTTTCCCGACCGCGATGTGCACGCAGGCGGGCTTTCCCTGGAACGGCCCGAGCAGAAGCTCTCCGCCTTTCATCCGGTAGAAGCCGACCCAGTTGATCTGCGGCAGGGCGCCGGCCAGCAGGGCCGAAGCGTTCGCCAGGTTTGCGGCCCAGTCGGTTTCCCCTTCGAGAAGCGATTCCATCTGTTTATACAGCAGCCGGTACCGCTCGTCCGGATTTTCCGGATAAACCGGAAGATTCTTTCTTTCCATAGATGAGATGTGCCTCCGGAAATTGAACCGTGTTAAAGTCAGGAGCGGTGGAACCGGGTGAGAAATTCCTTGGTCCGCTCGTTTTTCGGGTGGTCGAGAACTTCGCCGGGGGTGCCCTCCTCGGCGATTACGCCGCCGTCCATGAAGATCACGCGGGAAGAAACGTCGTGCGCAAACGCCATCTCATGCGTCACGATGATCATCGTCAGCCCTTCCTTTGCGAGGGCGCGCATCACGGAGAGCACCTCGCCCACCATCTGCGGGTCCAGGGCGCTCGTCGGCTCGTCGAACATCAGGATTTCCGGCTGCATGGCGAGGGCGCGCGCGATTGCGACGCGCTGCTGCTGCCCGCCGGAAAGCTGCGCCGGCTTTGCGTTGATGTACTGGGCCATGCCGACTTTTTCGAGGTGTTTCAGCGCGCTTTCGCGCGCGGCTTCCTTGTCTTTTTTCAGCACCTTCACCATGCCGATCATGCAGTTCTGCAGGACGGTCATGTTGTGGAACAGGTTGAACGACTGGAACACCATGCCCACCTTGGCCCGGTACCCGCTCCTGTCGGGGTCTGTGAGGATATTTTTGCCGTGGAACAGGATTTCCCCGGCCGTCGGCATCTCCAGCAGGTTGATGCACCGCAGCAGGGTGGACTTCCCGGAGCCGGACGCCCCGATGATGCAGACCACGTCGCCCGCCCAGGTGGAGAAATCCACGTCTTTCAGGACGACGTGGTCTCCAAACTGTTTGCTCAGGTGCCGGACCTGAAGAATCGGCTCTTTTACTTGCCCCATCTGTGCATCCCTCCGTTATGTCCGCGCTTCCGGACGGGGTTCAGGCCCGTCGGGTCGGCCATGGCGTCCAGGTCGACCAGCGTGTAGTTGCCGCTGCCGTCGATTTTGCGCTCAACCCACCGCAGCAGCCGGGAACAGGCGAACGTCATGATGAAGTAAATCACGCTGATGATGAAGAAGGCCTCGAAATATTTGTACGTGCCGCCTGCGGCGCTCTTGGCCTCAAAGTACAGCTCCGTCACGCTGATGACGTTCAGCACCGAGGTGTCCTTGATATTGATGATGAGGTTGTTGCCGACCTGCGGCATGATGCTGCGGAACGCCTGCGGCAGGACCACGCTGCCCATGGTCTGCCAGTGCGTCATGCCGAGCGCCTCGGCCGCTTCGGTCTGGCCGGGGTCAAGGGACTCGATTCCGCCGCGGACGCTTTCCGCCATATAGGCGCCCGTGTTGATGGAAACGACGAAGAAACCGGCGAACATGGGGCTCATGTCGAGATGCAGCAGGGACATGGAGCCGTAGTAAAGCACCATGGCCTGCACCATCATGGGGGTCCCGCGGAAAATCTCGACGTATGCCGCCAGCAGGAACTGAAGGATGCCGTACAGGATTTTCAGGAGGAGGTTTGTCCGCTTCCGGGGTTTCGGGATGGTCCGCAGGACGCCCACCAGCAGGCCGATCGCGCACCCGATCAGCGTCCCGATCAGCGCGAGGATCAGCGTGACGCCCGCGCCGTGCCAGAACAGGCCGCCGTACTGCTGCAGCAGGTTTTTCACCCAGTAGCCGAAATCGTCCGAACGGTCCGGGCCCGTTTTCGGCGTCTGGCCGGCGATCGGCTGCTGGCGGATGGCCTCGTCCATAATCTGCCCGCGCTCTTTTTCAGAGATGCCGGCCAGAGCCCGGTTGAGGGTTTCGCGCAGCTGCGTGTTCCCCTTCTTGACTGCGATGCCGATATTGGTCTGCTCCTCCGGCACCTTCAGATCGGGGTCCTCGGAAAGGTCGATTTTGGCGAGACCGGGGTTTGCGTACACGGCGGCCAGCGCGGTGGGCTTGTCGCAGAGAAGAACGTCGCACTTGCCGGCGCGGAGCGAGACAATCATCGTGGTGGCGTCTTCGAGGGCGGGCTGCACCTGCGCGCCCGGGATCTGCTTGAGCAATTCGTACCACACGGTGCTTTGCTGCGACGTGCAGGAGGCGCCCCGCAGGTCGGCGATCCCTTTTGCGCCGGCATATTTGCCATCTTTTCTCACCAGCGCGAAGATGCTCGCCTTATAGTAGTTGTCGGTGAAGTCCACCGTCTGCCTGCGGTCCGCCGTGGCGCTCATGCCGGCGATGACCGCGTCCAGCTTGCCGGAAGCGACGCCGGGCGCCAGGCCGTCCCACTGGGTCTTGACAATCTGCAGGTCGTATCCGGCCGCATCCGCAAGCCGCTTGGCAATTTTTACGTCATATCCGTTCGCGTACTCTTTGCCGTTGCTGATTTTTACGGCGCCGTTCGAGTCGTCGGTCTGCGACCAGTTGTAGGGGGCGTAGCTGCATTCCATGCCGACCCGCAGGATCTTTTTTCCGCCGGAACCGCCGGAACAGCCGGCCGCAATTCCCGCCAAAAGCATCACGCACAAGAACACACCCGCAGTACATCGGACTTTTTTCTTCATCTTTCCGTTTCCTTCCGCTTTGTGGATTTTCCGCTTCGCGGCCCGCGGCCGAGCGAACCGGCCGAACTTTGAAAAAGGAATCCTGATTCTTAA
>ENA-UOOH01000385-UOOH01000385.1-fermentation-metagenome-genome-assembly--contig:-NODE-385-length-52134-cov-38.104860_pt1 | contig 52134 bp, 50 predicted proteins | sample MGYA00245778_ERZ724025 | MGnify/ENA primary metagenome ERZ724025 (study PRJEB28704, sample SAMN03018313) | fermentation metagenome | biome: anthropogenic terrestrial biome; feature: soil; material...
AAGGTTATACAACTGATTTAGTAAGGTTATACAACTGATTTAAGTATAAGGGATGATCTAGATAGTTCCATGAACTTAAAACCTGTGGGCACCGTACATTCACCCTACAAAGTAAGGGCAGATTCTCCACATCAAGGCCGTTTCAGCGAGAAACTCAGTAAAATAACCATTTTTGAAGAGTACGCCGATGCTTTAACTGGTATTGGGGACAGAAAACATTTTATAATACTTTACTGGCAGGACAAGGCAGAACGCGATAAACTGCAGGTTGTGCCGCACGGTAAAACAGAAAAAAGGGGAGTTTTCACAACAAGAGCTCCTGCAAGGCCCAATCCCATTGCTTTATGTCTGGTTGAGCTGGTTAAACTTGAGGGGAGAACCTTGACTGTGAAGTGGCTTGATGCATTGGATGGATCTCCAGTTCTGGATATTAAACCGTACTCTGTTGAGATAGATTGTTTATGAAGATATGGACTGTTTATGAATAATTGATACTAAATTCAAATCTGTTCTTCAAGGAATTTACTATTTAAAATTAACACATCTACAGAAATGTTTATAAATCCTATTTGGAGTACTGATTTATTATTAGGAGGCTTTACTCTGGGAATCAGTAGAAATAAGGTATAATTCAAGTTAAGGTTTTATTTTTTCCTAAAGAAAGACTTTATGAGAATTCTTCTGAATAAAACAAGTACAACCAACATTAAACCAATTGCAGTCTGTATATTTCCTATTGTGTTCAGAAGTGAGGAGCTTATTGGAAGGTTCCATGCAGGAGCTGTTCTACTGTTGGGAAGTGCTTTAAAGTAAACACCCACGGCCCTTGAACTTTCTTTCACGTTTATATCCTTTGGTTCAACGTAGTTAACCCCAACGATCAATCCGTTGTCTATCGCTGAGTTTATGGCTTTTGCAATTGTTGTGCTATTGTATCCATTCTTTTTAACGGAGGCTGTAACTACTTCATCGGTTGTTTGTGAGATTCCAGGTTCATCACTTCCATAAACTGATACTGTTACACTGGTTGCTGTTGTTGTTATGGTATTTGCAAGGGCTTGGTAAGCGTAAACAATATGCAATGGTTTTCCATCAGGGCTGACTTGATAGTTATCAGCTTCTGGATAACTTACACTCCAAGACCCGTCAGCGGTTGTTTTGCTGTAGGGCTCACTCATGTTGTACCCTGTTTGGTTTAGTTCTGCTGGTGTGAACATGTCACCTGTTGTGATTCCTGAGACGAGGTTTATGCCTCCTCCACCATGGTCTTCGCCGGAGTCGTTTGCAACTTCTCCAAAGGCCTGACCTAAGATGTAAGTTGCTGGGTAACCATCCCTTATCATTTTTCCAATGTTTTCAGCGGTTTGTAGACGAACAGTATCAGCGGTTCCATAAAGAGGGTTTCCTTCACTGTTTCTCAGGTGTATGATGGCTCCTTTGGTGCCTGCAGGCAGTACTGCAAGGCCTCCTGATGTGGTGGAGTAGGGCGTGATGTTTATTGTGCCGTTACCTGAAACGATGATGACGTATGCGTCGAAGGATCCGCCGACTGCAGCACCACCTGTTGGTGTGCCGCACATGATCCTGATTCCTGAGTAACTGGATGTTAACGAAGCTGCTTGTGAGGGAGTTTCATTTTTTTTAAGCGAATTTATGATTGCAACCGTTGCTTGGAGTCTGAGTGTTGAATCACCCTCACCACCAGAAAGGACACAGAAATGATTCTGTGTTGAGTAAATGAAGGTTGATTGAAACATGTTTGCGGCGTAAGACATGCTTCCAGCTGCAGCACCATTGGGATCCTGCCCTGTAGGATCAGTTATAATTATCATGTTCGTTGTAGCAGAGGATGCACCTACAACTACCGTTACCACGAACAGAAGTAGGAAGGCTTTTATTAACCCTGTTTTCTTGCTGTTCATTTATTCAGCACCATTTTGTTTACCTTCAATTTAAGAAGGAGTCTTTACAAAACACTGAATAAAAATATGGTAACACATAAAATATAAACTTTATTATTTTACCTTAAAACCAAGTGTCCAAACATTATGTTTTTCAATATTAAACCTTTTTTAGAACTTTCTTTTAAAATAGGATACTAATTAAAAGAGCTTAGATAACCATAAAATTTAGGAGCGTTGTAAAAACTTTAGGAGCGTTGTAAAAACTGGAATACTAATTTAAGGGCTAACTGCAGGTATTATTAAATCCAAAAAACAGATATAAAAAATATGACCTTAATGGAGAGTCCTGTTTTCCTGGCCCTGATTGGAACAACCTTCACGTGGTTCATGACAGCATTTGGCGCAGGGATGGTGTTTCTAACCCCTAAAGTCAACAGGAAGGTTCTTGATGGTTCACTTGGATTTGCAGCAGGAATAATGATAGCCGCAAGTTTCTGGTCCCTTTTAGTCCCTGCCATTGAGATGTCTGCAGGGCAAGGTGTTCCAAACTGGCTTCCACCCACTTTAGGATTTTTAATGGGTGGACTTTTCCTGGGGGTTGTTGACAGACTGATACCTCACCTCCATTTAGGATGTCCCATTGAAGATGCTGAGGGTATAAAAACAACATGGCACCGGAACAGACTGCTTTTAATTGCCATAACACTGCACAACATTCCTGAGGGTCTTGCAGTGGGCGTGGCCTTCGGAGCTGTTGCTTCAGCTTTCTCAACCACAGCCCTGGCCGCTGCAACGGCCCTGACCCTTGGAATTGGAATCCAAAACTTCCCTGAAGGTACCGCTGTTTCCATGCCACTTAGAGGTGAAGGAATGTCCAGAAAAAGAAGCTTCTGGTATGGACAGCTTTCAGGACTTGTGGAACCGGCAGCAGGTGTGATTGGTGCTTTACTTATAACTGTAGCTACACCACTTCTCCCCTATGCACTGAGCTTTGCAGCTGGTGCCATGATATTCGTTGTTATAGAAGATCTGATTCCAGAATGCCGGAGGGAAGGTAACACAGATATTGCTGTTATAACTGCAATGGTAGGTTTTGCACTGATGATGGTGCTGGACGTTGCCATGGGATGAAGTTAAATCTGGACTACATGCACAGGGCGATACTTTCCCATTTGTGTCGAAGTTCCTGGATTGATCTTATTTAATGCATCAAAAGCTTCAATTTTGCTGGCTGTCAAGCTCATCAAGGATGTTTTCTATCTCCCCTTGAACTTCAGAAACATCCCTGTCCACTTTTATCACATGCCAGTCTCCTGCAAGTTTTAGGGCCTTTCCATGTGACTTCATCAGGCCTTCAAGGTCCTTGAACATTGCTTCCTGGTCTTCCTCCCCAGATATCCGTTTCAGGGATTCTTCAGGGGTCAGATCCAGGAAGAACATGTAATCTGTAACAGGTAAAAATGCCGTGATGATCCAGTATGCTACCTTAGCAAGAGTTAACGGGAGCAAGGTTAATCCCATAAGGTAACGAACGAATATAACTGTGTCAATTCCACCGTAGTATCTCTGAGCCGACTGAACAAAGTCAATGGAGTAATAGATGGATCCCATTATCCTGCTTAATTTTCCTTTTTTAATAAATGCTTTTTGAGCTTTTTTACCGTATTTACTATCGCCTAAAGGATGTTTCTGTATGATAACCTTTTCACCTTTTTTAAGGTACCTTTCACGGATTAAATTTGCATGTGTTGTCTTTCCAGCCCCTTCAGGGCCATCAATAATTATAAAACGCGTGGGATCACCTCATGAAATTCAGATCATTCTCTTTACAGATTGATGGCACCCTTGATGCATGGGGATGTTCAATGTTGCAGGATGGGATAGGAAAGTTTTCATGTTGGATTGATTTAAATTTAACATGATTAAAATGACTTTTATTGAGTTTAAAGTACTTTTCATTCAGATTTTTTGATATAAATGATGAAATAGTCTTATATCTGTATAAACTTGTAGTATCAATAAAATCAGGGTTTATCATGTATTTTCAGTAGTCTTCTTAAGTATAATAGCCTTTTGATTTAACTTTTGATTGATCGTGTGATCTGAGCATGTTCACTGGCCATGGAAGCCTGTCCAACACCTTCGATGCACCTTCGAAAATCTTTTTATCTGATTAAATGATAGTTAATGTGGAAAGGTTTAAAAAAACTTGAAAAACCTACTTAAAATTTGTTGTACTACTTACCGATATTTATAAACCAAAAAAATTGAGCGGTGTTTTTATGAATGCATTTTTAGAGATAATAAGGCCAAAAAACGCAGTTATGGGAGTTATAGCTGTTTTTATAGTGCAGATAGTTGTTGCCTTTTTCACCTATCAGATCCTCATTGCAGCCCTGGTTGTCTTCCTTATCATGGGTGCTGGAAACACTGTGAACGACTACTTCGATTGTAAAATAGATGCAGTGAACAAACCTGAACGTCCCATTCCATCAGGAAGAATGTCAAGAAACATCGCAGCCCTCTATGCAGCCCTGCTCTTCATGGTTGGGGTGGTACTTGCCTGTTACATAGGTCCTGTTACAGGGATCATAGCTGCTTTAAGCTCAGTTTTACTTTTGTTCTATGCTTACAAACTTAAAAAGATGTCTTTAATTGGAAATATGAGCATAGCTCTTCTCACAGCGCTATGCTTTATTTTTGCAGGAGTTGTTGTTGGCAATATAAGCATCGCAGCTGTTCTAGGCTTCTATGCTTTTCTAATGACCATGGCACGTGAAATGGTCAAGGACATGGAGGACGTTGAGGGAGACAGGGTGGAGGGAGCCACCACATTTCCAATAATCCATGGTAAACGCTTAACAGCACGTATTGCGGCAGTTATAATGTTGTTTGCAAGTTTAACAAGTCCAATACTGTACTTTATGGGATTTTTAACTGTACTGTACATTCCAGTGCTTTTTGTTGCAATTTTAATATTTTTAAACTGTGCCAGTTCCATATGGAAGGACCAGTCCATTGAAAGCACAAAAATAGTTTCAAAAAGGCTTAAAAGGGGAATGGCCGTAACTTTCCTGGCATTCATACTTGGATCTCCCTTTATAACATCATGGATAGTTGTACAATTCTTTTAAATCCAAAGTTTTTAATTCAAATCCACAAAGTTTTTAATTCAAATCCACAAAGTTTTTAATTCAAATCCAAAGTTTTAACTCAAATCCAAAGTTTTTAATTCAAAATTTTAGGTAAACTCAGTCTTCAGGAGAAGAAGTAAATGTACGTGTGTTTGGAAGGAATAGATGGATCAGGAAAATCAACCCAGGTAAAGCTCCTGGAAAAATGGCTTTCTAGATGTGGACATGAAGTTTTAAGGGTTTTTGAGCCAACAAACTCAAAGGTGGGCAATTTAATACGTGAAATGCTTCAAGATCCCCATGCAACCGATGAAAACTTCCAAAAAACCCTTGGACTGCTTTTTGCGGCCGACAGGATGGTCCTCATGGATAAGATTCGTGATGCTGAAGGGGAGGGTAGGATAGTTTTAAGCGACAGGTGCTTCTACTCGAGCATGGCCTATCAGAACGATGCAGAATGGCTTTCCCAGATAAACAGGTTTGCAAGAAAACCGGATCTTGTGCTGCTTCTTGACCTTGACCCTGAAACGGCTTTATCCAGATGTGAAGGCAAAGACAGCTTTGAAGATGTGGATTTCCTTAAAGAAATCAGGGATAAATATCTTGAACTTGCTAAAAAAGAGGAATTCTTTGTAATAAATGCTAATAATGGTATAAATAAAGTACATGATGATATAAAACGTGTTACAGGTCGTAAATTGGGGATGTGTATTTAATGGGATGTGTATTTAACCTGCTCTTTGGGAGGTTTTTTGATGGATAATGAAGAACTTGCAGATAAGATAATAGAAACAACACCTGAAAAACTGCCCGGAAACAAGGATGTATGGGAATCACGCATTTACATGGAAGATAAAGTACTCCTGGTTGGCTACATGGAAAATGATGATTTTTGTGAGGGCCATCCCAAGGGAAAATCTGTGAGATATTACTCCTGGTACTGGGAGCTTCGGGATCCTGAGAGCTGGGACATCCTCCATGAAAACCATGAGGGCGATTTTACCTTCTGCACAGAGCCTGAAACCTGCAGATGGACAGACCAGGATTTCATAGAAGATATAGCTGATGAAATTGCCGAAGAAGCCTTTGAATGGCTCAAAGAATAAGATTTTTTCTATTCTTTAATTTATCTTCACTTTAAACAAATAAAATTAAAAATAGGGTAATAAAATAGTTTATTTAATTGTTTATTTGTTAAAATAAGTTAAAATAAGCTACTAACTGAAAAATAATGAAGAATACTAACTGAAAAGTAAGAAATGATGAAAAATTCAGTTAAAGTTCATTCCGAATCAAAACTCAATCTTCAGATTTGTCTTCGCCCGCAAATTCTTTAATTCTCTTGTTTAAAGCGTTTACCAGATATTTCCTTGCATTCTCCAGGTTCACAATTTCTCCATGGAGGATGGGTCCATAATCTGTTTTTTCCAGTTTAAGATCGTACTGGATTATGGCTTCCTTAAGCTCGGTTTCAGTTAATCCTGCAGGAATCATCATGCTGACTGGATGATGAACAGCCTTTTTGATCTTTTCCAGCTCACCCTCGAAAACAGGGCCATGCTCTTTTTCTTTAAATTCAAGACCGTATTTATCTACAATTTCTGCAATTTCCTCTTCTGTGATTCCAGGTAGAATTCTCATTTCGTATTTTGTTTCGTCCATCTGGGTAACCCCTTATTCTGATATTTATATAAAAACTATTCTGTGGGAACAATCATTTTGAACAATCATTCTTTGTATGAACAACTCCCTGTAATTTTCTGGATCTTCAGTTTGACTTGAAGTATTCACGTACAGGTTCAAGAACTTCAATTAAATGTTTTGAAACAGCATTTTTAAGGTCCAGGGGATGTAACTCTTCCTTGTCGTAGATCTTAACCAGTTCATCATGGGTGAGCTCCAGGTTTCCACCAAATTTAGCAGGTCTTTCAATTAATATAGTCTCCATTCTGGGAAATATGAAGTGTTCTGCTATTTCTATAACCGGGTTGTCTTTAACCTGGCCCTGCGGGCAGAAACTCTTTTGGATCTTTTCTTTTATAACTTCAGGTTCGTCGTCAACCGCTATAAAATTGTTCTTGCTTGAAGACATCTTATCTGAGCCGTCTGTTCCATGCAGGAGGGGTGTGTGTATGCACACAGGTGCTGTAAATCCCATCTTTGGCAGGTTTTCCCTTGCAAGCATATGAATCTTCCGTTGTTCCATTCCACCAACTGCAACGTCCGCATTTAAAACGTGCATGTCAACAACCTGCAGAAGGGGATAGATAACCTCTGCAACTTTATGTTCCTTACTTTCCCTTATTATCTGTGCCATACTGCGTTTTGCCCGTGTTAAGGTTGTTAGGGTGGCAAGCTCGTAAACCATGTTCACGTGCTCTTGTCCCCTCTGAAACTCGGACCCTAAGATGAATTCGGTGTCCTCTGAAAGTCCCAGTGCCTTGAAACACTTTATGTTGTACTCGGATATTTTCCTTATCTCTTCAAGGCTCCCCTTTCCATTCAGGTAGGCGTGGAGATCTGCAAGGAGGATCTTAACCTTAAAACCTGTCTTTTGAAGGTCTATCATCTTCTGGACGGTGATTGCATGTCCGAGGTGAACACGTCCCGATGGTTCATATCCAATATAAGCTGTTGTGTTTCCTTTCTCGATTTTTTCCTTGAGCTCTTCTTCTGTTATCACTTCAAGTGTTCCCTTTTTTATCAAATCTATCTTAGAATCTGTGTCCATCGTACCACCGTAATTAATGAAAAAATACTTAACAATACCTTAATTGAGTTATGTAGTTAGTATCATATTTATGAGTTCATCTTAAAACAGTACTCTACAAAGTTATTTTACAAAAGCTATAATTTTCATTATAAAAACTATAACTCATAAAATTAAGTTTATAAAACCAATATTTTATGAATCTTAGTTAGTTCACTTATTGATCTAAAACATTGTTTTAACCAATTAAATATGTTTTAACCAATTAAAATCCTTAAGTTAAGAACTTTCCTTAAGTTAAGAACTTTCCTTAAGTTAAGAACTTTCCTTAAGTTAAGAACTTTCCTTAAGTTAAGAACTTTAATTTTTTTTATTCAGTTTTTATTCAGCAGGCTTTTTGAGGATATAAAAGTTTCCATTTATCTCCAGTACAGGTACCTCTTCTCCAACTTCAATCGATTCTATGCTGGGTTGGAGAGGTATGTCGATTGGTTGATAAGTTTCAGGATGGAGTATCTGGATGGATCGGGGCGTTTTTACAGTTACAATTGCATTTTCAACGTCTTCACGTTCTGCAATTATTTTTATATTGTCGTAGTCTTTCCAGATCACCGATCCAGTGTCTTGGGAGTTCAGCTCATTGAACATTATCTTCTTGGCATTAAAACCTGTAACCTGGCCTTTGATGTTTTCATACTCTATGAAATCACCCCTGTGAAACCTTGGAAGTCTCAGGGATATCCAGATCCTGTAGAGATCCTTACCCTTTGACTTATCCCGTCCGGCTATCTTTGGGGACTCCTTTACAATACCTCCAAAAACTTCTCTGATACTATCCAAAAGGCTTTTTGCAGCTTTATAGGAGCCGACGTAGTAATCAACACCCTCTTTGAGCACAATTCTGTCTGCAATGTAGGCCATTCTGTTCTTTTTGGAAAGCTTGTTCGCGCGCTCTATCAGGATCTTGTCGATTGACTCAATTTCATCTGGGGTTGGAACTCGCCTGTCGGCCCTTATCTGGATTACAGATTCATAATAACCTGATTCGTATTTGCTGCAATCTGAACAAACCGTCTTGTTCTTTTTAACCTCAACTGCATAGTCCTGATTTAAAACTTCTCCCAGAACCTTGCCAGATGCACTTACAATACATTCAAAAATTGAACCCCTTGTTTTTAAGATCTCAACGGATATTTCAAGGTTATCCACCATTTTGGAGGTTTCAACACTTTCAACAACGGCGTTGTACACAAGTTCTTCCTCTGTTAACCCCTGATCTTTCCATTTCCCATTTTTAAGGGTTGAGCCGCATTTCACGCAGACTGTGAACTCGATCTTATCGGGCAAGTTTATGAGCTCAAATTCATCTAAAAAGCAGGATTTGCAGAGTCCCTTAAAAAGTTCCACATCTTCCCTTCCACACTTTGGACAGAACATTTTATCAGTCAATTTTTTTTTATTGTTTAATTATTTTTTTTGAAGTTTTTTTTTTAGACTTTAAATATTTGTAAAATTTTTATAAGTTGATTATTTTTTTTATAAAGGATCTTTTATACTTTAATGACGTATAAAAAAAGATTTGGCCTGATTAAGCAGGAGATAAGTGAATAAATTTAAATCTTTAATTTAATCTTTAACTCCCATAATTCTTAATCTTAAATAAAATAAAATAAAGTTATCTATTTAAAGTGTTTTTAAAGGTGCTTTAGCACCGCAAGCTTCACATTTCAGGATGTCGATGCGGTCTTCCCTTATTATCCTGGTGTCAGGCCTGTTGCACTCGTGGCACATTACGAAACGTTTCACGTAGTCCTCTATCCTGTCGTTTATAAGGTAATGAGTGAATTTTCCCTGCATTATGGCCCTTGCACCTTCAAGGTTTCCAGCTGTACCCAGCTCTCTTAAAAGGAACTTCAGAACATGTTGTGGGTCACGGTTCAAGGCATCTGCAACCTCTCTAAAGTTCTGGATAATGGTTCTGTTTCCCTGGATCACGGAGTAAGCCCTGGGCACTGTGAACCTTTTAGTTTCAAAAACTTTCTCTGGGAGCTGATCTATGGCTCTGTCCAGCAATTCATTGTAATCAGTCATGTTTTTTACCTCCTGAAAAACTTAAAAATTGTTACTTTTAATTATTCTTAATTTTTTATGGATGATTAATTTTTGGAAATTACTATTGATATAGTGTTATAATAATTACCATGTAATATTTTTATTATGTAATAGATTTATCATGTAATATAATTTTAGAAATTTTTTTTTAGGCACGTTCATGATATCATTTAACTTCAGATATCATTTAACTTCAGATATCATTTAACTTCAGATATCATTTAACTTCAGATATCATAGGTTCAGATATTATCTAAGAATTATTTAAAATATTAATGTAGATGGTTATACTTGTATAAGAAAGAGTATAAATGTATAAAAAAGGTTTTTAAGTTTAAGAGACCTTGTAGTAACCATTTGAAGGTTCGTATATTAATCCTTTCCTCTTCAACACCTTTATTATGTCCTCGACCTTTTCTTCGCTCATGTTGTATCTGTCTTCCAGTTCGGATATAAGTATGGTCTTTGGAGTTTTTCCATTGTACTCAGCTTCAAGTTCTCCTATGACCTCAGTCACAACACGGAACTTGTCACGGTCTGATTTTGGTGTACGTCCTTCAACCTTGTCAATATCAACTTTACCAGTTTCTGGATCGTATCCCACCTGTTTCATACATTTTTGCTGAATTTCAATGGCCCTTTTGGCATCAAAGGTTGTTACTTCATCTCCAAGCCGGATCTTTGCGCTTGCCTCAGAGAGTCGGACGAGTGCCTCGAGCTGACGTGCTGTGATTGGTACTGGAGAATCTTCATCTTCAGCCCCGCCTCTCATGCTGACGTAGAACTCCTGAAGAACTTTACTGGCTTCTGTTGTGAGTTTTGGATGTATTTCACGCCTTGCATATGCAATGTACTTCCTTAGAAGTTCAGGTTCGATCTCGAAGGGTATGGAGTTGTCCTTATGTATCTTCAGTATGTGGTCTGCAAGTTTGGTATCCCTCTCAACGTCAGGTTTATCCTCAACAACAAATATAAGGTCAAAACGGGATAAAATTGGTGATGGAAGGTCTATCTGTTCACCTATTGATTTGTAACGGTCAAAACGTCCAAATTTTGGGTTTGCAGCTGCAAGAACAGAGCAACGAGAGTTGAGGGTTGCCATTATACCAGCCTTTGCAATACTGATGGTCTGCTGTTCAAGGGCTTCGTGAATTGCAGAACGATCCTCTGGCTTCATCTTGTCCAGCTCATCAACACAGACATTACCCCGATCACCAAGAACCAGTGCACCGGCTTCAAGGGACCAACCACCAAATTCATCGCGTACAGCTGCTGCTGTGAGTCCTACACCACTTGTTCCTTTACCGCTCGTGTAAATTCCACGAGGTGCCAGTTTTGAAACGTATTTGAGCATCTGGGATTTACCGATACCAGGGTCTCCAACTATGAGTATGTGGATGTCTCCCCTTATCCGGGTTTTATCTTCAAGCTCCTTTGCAGAACCTCCAAAAAGCTGCAGAGCTATAGCTTCCTTAACTTCCTTATAACCCTTTATTGAAGGTGCAGTGGAGTTTATGATTTTTTCGTATACATCGGGGTCTGCTGCAAGTTCTTTTATCTCTTCTTCATCTTCCTCGCTTATTTCAAGCTCTTCAAATTCCTGTTCCCGGGCTTCAATGTGGTTTCCATAGATGTAGTTTTTGAAACGTTTTGTTTTCTCGTCCCTGACAGTTTTCATGGTTCCTGTGATTCTTACTATGTCTCCAGGAGTCACAGAGTCAACAAGGTCGTCTTCAAGTATCACAGATATCTGTTTTGGTTCTTCACCACCTGAAAGGTTTTCAAGGGGTTCCTGAACCTTTATTGCTTGTGTGTCCATGAACTCTGAGTCTTCCTGGAGCAGCTTGAAGGACCTGCCTCCACACTCCTTACAAAGGGCAGGTTCGCTTAGTACGTTGCTTGTTTGAGGTACCTCCTGGAGCCGCATACAGCTTCTGCACTCAAAAAGAGCGTTCACTATTCTGGGACGAATTTCGTCGGTTTTACGTATTATACCGTCAACTGAAACGAACTTTCCAATATACTTACTTCGAAGGTATCGAAGCTGGATGTTGTTTCTTATATTTTCAAATCTTATGTGGATGTCGGCGTTTTTACGCTGGGGATCAATGTTTTTAACAGCCTTCTGTGCTGCCTTCAAAATTTCTTCTGGCTTTTCAATGAGCAGATCTGCAAGGTCCGGGTCGAACATCTCAAGCTCGTTGTAGTCCACGGTAACAGACCTGCTGTCAGGATAATTTTCAAGGGCTTCAAAGATTTTGTCTTTGTACTTTGTGCTGAAAAATTCCTCAAATTTTGCTACCGACGATTTTTTTTTATCTGTTGAAGATGTCATTGTTCAGCTATGCTCCTTTATTAATAAAATCATTTTGTATGTTTTAAATCTTTGTGATTTTCAACTGTATCTGTTATATTGATTGTGTTCATTATAAATATTTATTACTAAATTTGGTATATTTATTACTAACTACATTTATTATATATCTTTGTTGTTGGCTAATTTGAATATTTATTAAAGAAAAATTTGTAGTTACTGTAAACTTTAGGTTGATGGTTCAAGTATATCACACATTAAAAATATCACACATTAAAATATATACAACTACTAAATATCATAAGAAAAAAAATATTGTAGATATAATTAGATATTAATATTATAATTTTATGCTTTGTTTTAAAAGCCAATTTTAAGTGATAACATGAAAAGATCAAGATTAAATCTGTTTAAAGCAACATCCATGAGCATATCCATATTAGGAATCATTATGATACTTGCAACAGTAGTTGTGTTTGCTTACATTGGGATCTCTGCGCTTTCATCAACTGTTTCATCTGATGTTGGTAGTGGAACAGCCTACGACCAGATAGCTGTTTTACAATCTGATTACTCTAACTTGAGTTCTCAGTACACGGATGTCAAGGTTCAGGTGGATAAAGCCAATAATGCCAACCTTACACAGGCCTATACAAATGCAAACCTGCAACTTGTAAAGGCTCAATCTGCAATTTCAGATGCACAAAGTGCAGTGTCTGCTGGTAAATCCCAGAGTGAAATTAAAAGCAGGATAAAGACGGCACAGCAGCAGCTTCAAACTGCAGAGACCAGTTTGAGTAACCTGAGAGCCATGATGTACTGAAAGATTTAAACCTTCAGTTCAGCTGGATTTAATTTGGAGTTCAACCTCTTAACTGGGGTTTAACCTCTTGACTTCAACTGATTTCAAATTTTTTATTTTATTTTTCTCATTGTTGAAGTTTAATGGAATTAAATAATACTAATGGAATTAAATAATAGTTAAAGAGGTTAGATACACAATTAAAGGAATTTATTTAAAGAGGTTTATTAAATCCGGATAAGTTAAGTTTCTGAATAAGTTAAGTTTGCTCATGTCTGAAGTCCAATACTTGAAGTCCATTTACTAATTTCTAGTTGAACCTCTGAAACCCTTTGCAACCACGTACATTTCTATACTTTTCTTTCTTGAAGAATCTGGTTTGGTGGTTTTAACATTTCTGAACTTCTTTTTGATCTTCTTGAGGGTGTTCTGGAATTCCACACCCTGAAAAACCTTCATGATAAGACTTCCATTCCTTTCAAGCAGGGAATCACATATTTCAAGCACGGTTTCAGCAAGTTCTGCAGCCCTCAGGTTGTCCATGTCTTTAATTCCTGAGAGTTTTGGTGATGCATCTGAAAGCACGATGTTGGCCTTTCCCTCCAGCGATCTTACTATCTTTTTCTGGATTTCTTCGCTTGTAAAATCGCCCTTTATTCCAATGAAGTTTTCTTCTTCAAAGGATTTTATGTGTTGAAGGTCAACGCCCACCACAAGCCCTTCATTCCCAATAATTTCAAGGGCCACCTGGGACCATCCTCCAGGTGCAGCTCCAAGATCAAGCACGTAACTTCCGGGTTTAATTAGTTTAAATTTCTTGTTTATCTGTTTAAGTTTGTAAGATGCTCTGGATCTGTATTTATTCTTTTTGGCCATTTTGTAGTATTGTTCGTGTTTTCTTTCCATGTTCCATTGTTTAGTCATGATATTTTACCCTTCAGCAATGTGTACTTTAAGTAGTGTGTATCCTAAGCAATATTTATTCTAAAATTGCCCTCTTTTAAAAATATATTAATCTTAAAGTTTAATTTTAAGCGCTTTTAATCTTTAAAACTCAATTTCTAAATAGTTAGTTCAAATTTTTAATTCCAATTCAGTTTTATTTTTTCATTTTTAGTTTTTTTCATTGTTTTGTTCTATTAAGTGATAAAAGAGTTATGCTGGTTTTATTTCTGTAAGTGCCCTTTGAAGTTGAGAGCTTTGCAAACAGGGGCCCCGATCTTAATGATCCTCACGTCCAATTTTCTATCCTCAATTTCAAGGAGCATTACGGATGGGTCTGACATTCGTGGAACAGTTGGACTTCCGGGATTTAAAAGAAGAACTTTATCCACTTCTTTAATGAACGGCCAGTGTGTGTGCCCTGTGATGAGGACCTCAACCCCCAGTTCCATGGCTATGTATCTCAGCTGTTGAGTGTTGCCCCTTGGATAAACTTCACCATGGCTGAGCCCAATTTTTATACCTCCAATGTTGATTGTATCATTTTCAGGAAGCTGGGTACCGTAAACTCTGTCCATGTTTCCCTGAACGCATTTTAAAGGAGCTAAACTCTCAAGCTCTTGTATAACCTCCCTTGAAACCAGATCCCCGGCATGCAGTATCATATCAACGCCGTTAAACGTTTTAAAAACATTTTCAGGAATTTTTGAAGCCCTTTCAGGTATGTGAGTGTCAGATATAACGCCTATTAACATATGATCCCCATTTTTCATGTTTATATTTTTAGTGTAACCATGTTTTTTAGTCTTTGTTTTAGTTGTTATATTGATATTTGGAATGTAACTATTATCCTACTTGCCTACCCAGATTGGATCCACAGGGTGCTGTTTCAGTAGATGGACAGTTCAAACAGGAAAAATGTTATCTTCATTTTTTAAGGATATTTAAGGATTAATGAGTATGGATAAAGATATTAATGAATTGATGGGTGAAATAAACCAGTTTACCAACAATTTTATCCTTTAAAACAGATTTAGTTTTTATATTTAGTTTTTAAAGATTTTTTTAGGAAATTCTTCAAGGTCTTCTCTTCTTTAAATCCTTCTGCACACCCTTCTTGAAGATCATTCTTATGCACTCTTCTTATAAGGGTAGAATTCCTAGTAACTACAGATGTTTTTGTAGATGCCTTGTGATGACATGGGTTAAGGATAAACCTCAGGATAAAAAAGGGCATGGATTATTTATCCACATGAAAGTATCCACATGAAGGTTTTATCCGTAAGGCACTTAAACTATGCAAAAAATATAAAGATGATCTTAAATATAGAAGGTTGTTATAATTACTGATCTAACCATCCTTAGATCTACATTTGATCCTAGTTACCGTAGATCCATTAACATGATCTATGGTGTTTTGTCAATTATAATTTAAATTACAACTTTAATTTACAAATTTCAGGATATGAATCTATAAAAAGTGATAATATGCATGAGGTTATAATCTGCGAGAAACCGAAGGCAGCTGAGAGGATAACAGCAGCACTTTCAAAGAACGCAGCTAAGAAACATTATAAAAAGGTTCCTTATTATGAATTTGAAGAAAATGGCAAAAAAACCACTGTTTTAACAGCTGTAGGTCATTTATATTCACTTGCACCCCGCAAGAAACAGGACAAAATATTTGACGTTAAATGGGTGCCACTCTACGAGAAGGATAAGAAAAAGAAGTACGTTAAAAACTACATAGATGCCATAAAAAAACTATCAAAGGATGCTGATGAGTTTGTACATGCATGCGATTATGATATAGAAGGGACCCTGATTGGCTACAATGCAATGAAATATGCATGCGGTGAAAAAAGCTTTAAAAACGTTCGAAGAATGAAATTTTCAACTTTAACGGAAGAGGATCTGTTAAAGGCCTATGAAGAACCAATAGAACTTGATTTTAAACAGGTTGACAGTGGTATTGCAAGGCACGTCCTGGACTTCTTCTTTGGAGTTAACATATCCAAGTACCTGACAGATTCTGTTATGAAGGCCACCAAAAGGTACATACAGCTTTCTGCAGGACGTGTGCAGACACCAACACTTTCAATACTTGTTGACAGGGAAAAAGAGATTAAAGAGTTTGTACCTGTGCCTTACTGGCTCATAAAAGCTGATCTTGACCTGGCTGATGTGGAGGAGGGAATAACTGCAGACCATAAAAAGGGCAAGATCCTTGAGAAAAAAGATGTTGATAGGATATTAACAGATTGTAAAGGTAAAGATGCCCTTATAAAAAAGATCAACATCAGAAAGACCAACAAAGCACCACCAGTACCATTTGATCTGGGTTCCCTACAGTCCGAAGCCTACGGATTGTTTGGATTCAGTCCCAGAAAGACGCAGCAGATAGCTCAGAACCTTTACACTGAAGGTTACACATCTTATCCACGTACATCATCACAGAAACTTCCAAAAAGCATAGGATACGGCAAGATACTTAAAAAGTTGAGTTACAATGCTGCATTTGGAAATCATATCACAGAACTTAAAGAACCTTACAAACCCAATGAGGGTAAGAAAACAGATGAAGCACACCCTGCAATACATCCAACAGGAGTTTTACCAAAGGAACTAAGCACGGACGACAGGAAGCTATATGAACTCATAGTTTACAGGTTCATAAGCGTATTTGCTGAAAAAGCCGTCCTTGAAACCATGAAAGTCAACTTGGAAATTGGTAAAGAAGAATTTAACTTTTCAAGGAAGAGAATGTCCAAGATGGGATGGATGGACCATTATCCATTCCGTAAAGTTGAAGCAGATTACTTCCCCAAACTGAATGAAGGAGAAACCATAGATGTTAAAAAGGTCCGGGCTGAAGACAAGGAAACCAAACCTCCTGCCCGTTACAACCAGGCTTCACTCATAAGGGAACTTGAAAAAAGGGGACTTGGAACCAAGGCAACCCGTGCAAACATAATCTCAATACTCTTCAGCAGAAAGTACGTTGAAGGTAAGAAGATAACAGTCAACAAGCTGGGAGAGCACCTCATAGACACCCTTAAAAAGTACTCCAACAAGATAACCAGTGAAGAACTTACAAGGGAGTTTGAAACAAAACTGGAGGACATAATGAAGGGCAATGCCCAGAAAGATGAAATCATAAGGGAAGCAAAGGTTGAAGTTTCATCAATTCTGGATGATATTGAGAAGAACAAGCTTAAAATTGGTGAAGCACTTTACAACTCTTACAGGGAAAGCAGGATCGTTGGAAAGTGCAAGTGCGGTGAAAACCTGATACTAATAGATTCGCCCAGGGGAAACAGCTTTGTTGGATGTTCAGGTTATCCTGAATGCAAAACAACTTATTCCCTGCCAAAGGGGGCTACTGTGCTTAAAACAACCTGTGAAGAGTGTGGTCTTCCAATGATATCCTTTGGAAAGCCAAGGCAGAGGGCATGTCTCGACCCGAAATGTGGTAAAGACGGTAGAGAACCTACAAATGAGGTTGTTGGTAAATGTCCAGAATGTGGAAGCGATCTTATAAAAAGATCTGGACGTTACGGTGAATTCATAGGATGCACAGGATTTCCAAAGTGCAGGTTTACAATGTCCCTGGATCAGGACATTAAAACAGCAGCCAAATCTACAGGCAGTAACAAAAAGACCACTGCCAAGACCACTGCTAAGAAGACTGCTTCTAAGACTAAGAAAAGTACCAAGAAAACCGCTTCTAGATCTAGTAAGAAAAAAAACAGCTCTAAAAGGACTAAGGGAAAGAGTTCTGCCAAAAAATAGGAAGGTCAGTTGAAAAATTTATTTTTTCTTTTTTAAACTTTTCTTGACATTTACTTTTTTAACCTATTATTTTAATCTATTCTATCTTTTTTATTATCTAACCCCTTTTATCTTTTAAATCTTTTTTTAAAGTTTATCAACATCTTTTCAACCGATTGAAGTTGTAAGTGACAGTTTCACAAGTTTTATGGGGGAACTGTTATACAGAATTTATGAAACAAGACTTACATCTTACATTTTAAAAGGATCATACATTTAAAAGTTAATAAAGACGCGTGACATTTTAGGAAAAGTAAGCAAAGTAAGCAAAAATTAGTTGATAAAATGGAAAAAATGGAAAATCCCGGGGCTAAAGCAGTTTACACCGTGGGGCACAGCAACATGGAGCTTAAAAACTTTTTTAAACTCCTGAAAATGTATGAAATCAAAGTACTAATTGATGTTAGGAGTGTGCCCTACAGCAAACACGTTCCACAGTTCAACAAGGGGAACCTGCACTCCTGTCTTGAAAGTGTTGGAATTGGATATCTTTACCTTGGGGATGAAATTGGTGGAAAACCACGTGATGAACTATACTACAAGGATGGAAAAATTCAGTACCATTTAATTGAGGAAACTGAAACCTTTAAAGATGGAATATCAAAGGTTTTAGAACTTGCAGCTTCCAAAAAGACAGTTTTGATGTGCAGTGAAGAAAATCCCTACAAGTGCCACAGACACCATTTGATTGGACAGAACCTGCTTGAAAAGAATGTGAAGGTGTTCCATTTGAGGAGTGATGGAACCGTGGAAAGGGCTTGCAGGGAAGATGTTCAGCTGAAACTGCTTTAACAAATTTTGATGGGGATTTTTAATTGGAACAAATTATTTAAAAGATGACCATAAAATGGATGTTACATACGATATGCAAAAAAGAGGTATACGCATTTACGCAAAGGTTATAAGTTGATTTTTCCTTAATAAAAAAATAGGTTTAAATAGTAACTGAAATTTGGGTTAAAATAGGGAATAAAATTAAAAATAAGGAAAAATAATAAGGAAATAAAATTAGATTTATCATGAAAGACTGTAATAAAGACTTTAATATGATCATGATTTCAAAGACCAATTAACAGTGGATCAGGAGGTACCATGAACATCAAGGAATTTTTATCCAAATATAAAGTTTTAATCGTTGTTATTTTGTTGTTTCTGCTGGTTTTTTCAATTAGGGCAGAAGCTGCTTCTATCCCCGGAGTTTCCGGAGACTTAAAAGCATACTACGAGGATGCAAATGGAGTTCCCTACTTCAGTGAGATGGACTCCTATTACAACTACCGTATGACTGCAGATTTCCTTACTAACGGCCATTTGGGAGATATTAAAGTAAATGGCACGGACTGGGATATGCATTCATATTATCCAACTGGCAGATCCGCGGAATATCCTCCATTGATAGTTTATCTAACTGCATTTGCATATAAACTGTTGAATGTATTTGCGAATATACCTTTAACAGAGGTATGCTTCTGGATGGGAGCATTTATAGGTTCTCTGTGTGTAATTCCAGCTTACCTCTTTATAAGAAGGATTACCAATGATTACGGAGGAATAGTTGCGGCTTTGGTTGCAGGACTTGCACCGTCTTACTTCGCACACACCTTTGCAGGCTTCTTTGACACAGACATGTTCAACGTACTCCTGCCGATACTGATAGTGTGGTTCTTCTTTGAAAGCGTGCGTGCAAAGAACATGAAAAACCGGGCCATATTTGCAGTTTTATCTGCAGCATCCCTGATGATATTTTCAATGGCATGGGAGGGATGGTGGTACATGTTCTACCTTGTGATATTCGCAACGGTGGTCTACCTTGTGGTATCGAGGTATTTATTCAACATCAAGTCCAAACCAGCAAGTGAATATCCAAGTAAAAAGGAATGGTTCTTTGATCAGCACGAACTTTTCCCATTGGTTGTTTTCGCGGTTTTAGGTTCCATACTCGTAATCCTTGCCATGGGATGGCCATGGTTTGCAGGATCCCTTGCAGGATCCTTCGGAGTCAGCCAACTACAGGCATCAGTGCAGACTGGAACTTCATATCCAAACGTTTTCGTGTCTGTGGGAGAAATGCATGTGGACTCTCTTGCAGGTGATGTGGCTGGAGCAGGTGGAGTTGCACCATTTGTATGTGGAATACTCGGAGTTATCTTTCTCTTCTGGCAGTTAAAACCCAAAAAAGATGAGAAAAAACCCGTAGAAAAGACCAAAACCAAACATCGCAAGTACAAGAGCAACAGAAAACACAGTAAAAAAGAAACTGAAATCGTGGAAACCAAGGTCAGTGCGCCCATAACCATGGAAGATAAGAAGAACTACCTATTTTATGGAATACTCCTGGCCATATGGATTATATTAATGGGTTACGCACTTACTAAAGGTTCAAGATTCCTTGAACAGTTTTCAGTGCCTATAGCCTTGAGTGCAGGTATATTCGTAGGTTTAATGGCAAACTACGTTAAGGAGCACGTGAAGGTTAGGGGGTACCAGTACATAATAATTGCCCTTTTAGCTGTGATCGTGGTTTACAGTCCAATAGCCAGTTCATACGCAACGGCTAACTCAATTATTCCAGGTACGGATGATTCAATGGTATCTGCACTCACATGGATCAATCAGAACACATCAAACAACACTGTCATAACATCGTGGTGGGACTACGGCCACCTATTCACAGCAGTTGCAGACAGGCCAGTGACCTTTGATGGAGGATCACAAAACAGTCCAAGGGCATACTGGGTTGGAAAAGCACTGCTAACCAACAACGAAACTCTCTCTGCAGGAATACTGCAGATGCTTGCAACAAGCGGAGATACAGGTTACGAAACCCTGGATAACTATACCCATGACACAGGAAAAACCGTTGACATACTTGACGACACCCTGGGTGTTGATAAGCAGACGGCACAAACCATAATGACAACCAAGTATGGTTTGACTGCAGAACAGGCCCAGAACGTGCTTAGGTACACCCATCCAGATAACCCAAATCCACAGGTGTTAATAACAAGTTCTGACATGGTTGGAAAAGCAGGATGGTGGTCTTACTTTGGAAGCTGGAATTTCACCACCAACAATGGAACCAAATCTGGTTACGTCATGTCGCTTGCGAACACAACAACTGTGAATAACACAACAGTGTTTGTAGGAGGACAAAACGCTGTTATAGGTACTCTTAAAGACAACAATATCTCAGCAGGACTTATAAACATCAACGAACTTCAGAATCAGGCAAACACAACAAGTTCCTCAGAGCTTCTGAACAACATGGTGAACGACCTTCAAAGCAATGCCAACAGTTCACTGGTTTTAAAACCCTACGAACTGATGGTGGTAAACAATGGAAACATGACCACACAGATTGTTTCCAACAGCAGTCAGTTCTCCATTCTTGTTTTAAGGGAGAACAACACCTACATCACGGTTGCAATGACCAGGGGACTTGAAGATTCCATGTTCACCAGACTTTACTTCCTGGGAGGCACGGGTTTAACCCACTTCAACATGACCTATGCACAGCCCGGTGTTATGGTCTGGAAGGTAACCTAATCCCCAATTTTTTATTTTTTATTTTTTTTAAATTTTATTTTCTTTAGAGCTATTTTTAAAGAATAAGAGAAGGATCAACAAGGAATAGATTCAGGAAATTTAAATTAAAAAAAAGATTTTAAAAAAAATTGTGTTGGAAGATCAATGAGGCTTTAAAAGGCATCAATAAAAGGCACCAACGAGACTTTAAAAGGATTATATATCAAAGGGATTATATATCAACAGTCAAAGGGATTATATATCAACAATCAAAGGGATTATATATCAACAGGGCTTTAAAAGTTGATAAAAAGCTTTAAAAGTTGATAAAAAAAGTTGATAAAAAAATTTTATCAAAATTTTATCATTTGAAGGCTCGAGTGTTTATACAGATCATTGTCCAATTAAAAATCTTTTTAAGTGTGAGCAGATAAAATACTGATGTACTTGTGTACTGCTTATTGATGTGATATCGAATTCAACAAATATCCTCAAAATGTATTTAATCAATTAAGGAATATTCAAGTGTTACATTTTTATCATTTAACTAGTTCTATGTGAGTTTTATGGCTATTGAAGATAGAATCAGAGAAATCGAAGAGGAGATCAAGAAAACTCCCTACAACAAGGCAACCTCCCATCATATAGGGAAGTTAAAGGCCAAAGTATCCCAGCTTAAGGAAGAATCCTTCAAAAGAAGTAGTTCATCCCACAAAGGAAAAGGATTCTATGTTAAAAAAAGTGGAGACTCCACAGTGGTTCTTCTGGGATTTCCTTCTGTTGGAAAATCCACGCTTCTAAACGAACTTACAAATGCTGAGTCAAAGGTTGGAGGATACGAGTTCACAACCCTTGACATAGTTCCAGGTATAATGGAGTACAAAAATGCCAAAATACAGATACTGGACATTCCAGGAATAATTACAGGGGCATCCAAGGGAAAGGGAAGGGGAAGGGAAATACTTTCCGTTGCAAGAAATGCAGACCTGATACTCATGGTTCTGGACGTTTTCAACCCACAGCACATGAACGTAATACTCAACGAGCTTAGAAGTATTGGAATAAGGCCGAATGAAAAAGTTCCAGATGTTACAGTTCATAAACGGAAAATGGGCGGTATAAAACTTGTATCAACGGTTCCGCTAACACACATTGATGAGAAAACAGTGAGATCCATCCTTTCTGAGTATGGAATACACAGTGCAGATGTCCTGATACGTGATGATGTTACACTGGACCAGTTCATAGATTCCATGGATTCAACCTGCTGCTACATACCAATGCTCATTGTTATAAACAAGATAGATCTTGCAGACTCCAGCTACATCAAGGAACTTAAATCAAAGATGCCCGACGCCATCTTCATAGCTGCAGACCAGGGTCTTAACATGGAAAAACTCAGGGACACTGTGTTTGAAAACCTCAAACTCATGAGGGTTTACCTCAAACCCCAGGGAAGAAAGGCTGATTTCAACGACCCCCTCATAGTAAGGGGCGGTTCAACTGTTATAGAAGTTGCATCAAAGCTTCACCGTGAATTTGCGCGGAACTTTCGCCATGCCCGGGTCTGGGGAACTTCAGTCAAATTTCCAGGCCAGAAGGTAGGACCAGACCATATTCTGGAAGATGAGGATGTCTTAAGGATAATACTTAAGAAGTAACCTTTTTTTAAAATGGTTGATCTTTTTTAAAGGACCTCTCTTTTTACAGAAGGGATTAAGTGTTTTCCTAAAAGAGCATTTTTACCTAAAAGAGCATTTTTAAAATCTTGATTGGATCATAATTTGATTGTTATTTTGCATGAAAAGAATTTTTATAGGATGAAATGCTAAAGTGAAAATGGTGAAAAAATGAAATTAGATGACATAACTGTGTCAAAGGCAATAATTGAAGGATTTATGAATGATTTCCTGGATTATACTGATATGGACGTTGCAATAGGCGGCGGCGGCCCATCAGGACTTATAGCAGGATATTATCTTGCAAAAGCAGGATTAAAAGTTGCTCTATTTGAGAGAAAGCTCAGTATGGGTGGTGGAATGTGGGGCGGCGGTATGATGTTCAACAAAATCGTTGTCCAAGAAGAGAGCAAACGCATACTTGACGAACTGGGCATCAAAACCCAGAAGTATGAGGATAACTATTACGTTGTTGATTCAATAGAATGCGTCTCAACAATCTGTTCTGAAGCATGCAAAGCAGGACTCAAAGTTTTCAACCTCATGTCCATTGAAGATGTTATGGTAAGGGAAAACGGAGTTCAAGGAGTGGTGCTCAACTGGAGTGCAGTTGAGATGGGAGGACTGCACGTTGACCCTCTTACTGTAAGGTCGAAGGCAGTTATAGATGCCACCGGACATCCATGTGAGGTTGTGAAAATCGTGGAACGAAAGATGGGAAGAAAACTCAACACAAAAACAGGCGGAGTCATGGGAGAAAAATCCATGTGGGCTGATGTTGCAGAAAACACCATACTCGACAACGTTGGTGAGGTGTACCCTGGAATGTACGTTACAGGAATGGCAGCAAACGCTGTTCACGGATCACCACGTATGGGTCCAATCTTCGGTGGAATGCTCCTTTCTGGAGAGAAAGTTGCAAACATGCTCATAGAAAAATTGAAATAAATCTTCAATCGGTTTTTTGTGTCCAATGAACTTATTCAATGAATCTATTTGTAATTTTTTTTGAAATTACACTTTTTTCATGATCCAAAACTTTTTTCATGATCCAAATCATCATACATTAATGGATTCATGGAATTGATTCATGGAATTAGTTGGTATTCATGGAAGTTAATTGATTCATGAAATCATGTCTAAAACTATGACAGATGAAACAATGATAGTACTTGTAACAGGAACACCAGGCACAGGAAAGAGCACGGTTTCAGAGATCCTGAAAAACAAGCTTAAAATCCCTTTACTGGGCGTGAACGAGCTTGTTGTGAAGGAACATCTTTACACGGGTGTTGATGAGGACCGCGGTTACAAGGTGGTTGATCTGGACGCAATGTGCCTGAAACTCAATGAAGTAATTGAAAATCTTGAGGGAGGCAGTCTGATTGTGGAGGGACATCTCTCCCACTATTTTGAAGGTGCGGATCTGGTGATCGTTCTGCGTGCAAGGTTAGATGTCCTAAAAAAACGCCTGAAAACAAGGGGATGGTCTGATTCCAAGATCCAGGAAAATGCTGAGGCAGAGGCCCTGGACATCTGCACCTTTGAAGCCAATGAGATCTACGGTGATAGGGTGAACGAAGTAGATACAAGTGATCTCAGACCTGAAGAAGTTTCAGACATTCTGGTTGATATAATAAGTGGTAAAAAGCACTTTCCAGTTGGAAATGTGGATTTTCTTGAAGACATGCTTTTATAGGGAATTCTGGGGATATTTAAAAGATTAGCAGGCTGTTAAATTAGCTTCCCGCTTAAGAACCTGGTAACGTGCTTTCCTTAAAATATCCTTGTTGAACCCTGGTGGTAAATGTATTAAGGAAAGCTTTTTAAATAGAAAAGTGATAAACTATAATATTATTCTTAAGTACATTGTAGAATTTGATGAAACTTGATGCATGAAAGTGTGTAATTCAAAAATTCAACCCCTTGGAACTTAAGATCTGTATTTCTGTATTTGATATCAATGAGGCTAAACTTTGAGAAGGGGAAGAAGACCAAAATGGATGATAAAGATAGCTGAAGAGCGAATAGACATCCTCTTTAAAAATGCGGATGAACAATTCTCAAAACATCCTGAAAGGTCTGATCGTTACGCTCAGATGGCCCAGAACATCGTAAAAAAGTACAACATAAAAATGCCGCGGATTTGGAAGAGGAGGTTCTGCAGGAACTGTCAACATTTCCTTAAACCCGGAGCAAACTGTACTGTAAGATTATCAGATTCATCTGTTGCTATTAAATGCATGGAATGTGGAAATATAACCAGAATACCATTTATAAATGAGAAAAAAGAGAGAAGGAGGAGGAAAATTGAATACACCTCCAAAGAAGGAATTGATGAATAGATCACTTTCAGCCATCACCATAAACATTGGAAAATCAGGGGTTAACAGCGGTATCATGGAAGAAATCAAGAGGCAGCTTAAAGCCAATGAGGTTGTTAAACTCAGATTTTCAAAAGGTATATCACAGGAGAAACAAAACTTTATTACAGAGATAATTGAAAAATCAAATTCTAAACTTATTGATTTTAGAGGTAATGTTGCTGTAATATTCAAAAGAAAGAGGTAATTAGGAGGATAAATATGACCACAATTTACGACGTACCAGCAGATTCACTAATAAGTGAAATTGCAAAGGAGTTAACTGCAAACAAGAAAATAAACCCACCAGAATGGGCACCATTTGTTAAAACTGGTGTTCACAAAGAGAGAAGGCCAGAGAACCCTGATTGGTGGTATGTTAGATGTGCATCCATACTCAGGAGAGTTTACATGGATGGTCCTGTAGGAATAAACAGTCTTAAAACATACTACGGTGGTAAGAAGGATATGGGAACAAGTCCTGAAAAATTCAGGAAAGGAAGCGGTTCTGTAATAAGAACAGCTCTTAAACAGCTTGAAGATGTAGGATTTGTAACCAAAGTGGGGGATGAAGGAAGAGTTATAACTTCTGAAGGAAAATCTTTCATGGACAAAACATCTCACAACCTTAAAAAAGACATCCCAGAACTTGCAAAGTACTAAACTTTAAACTAAACTTTAAATTTATTGATCTTTATCTGGAATCGTTGTATATCCAGATCTTATATATTATTAAATATTGTTGGGGCTTTAAATGAGTGATATTGAGGAAATAAGACGTAAAAAAATGCAACAATTGCAACAGCAGGCTTCACAACAGCAAAACAGTCAAATTGAATCTCAGAAGAAGCAGATGGAATATGAATCCCAAAAAAAACGGGCTATGATGCAGATACTCACGCCTGAAGCTAGGGCCAGACTTGCAAATTTACGACTAACCAAACCCGAGTTTGTGGAACAGATAGAGCTTCAGCTGATCCAGCTTGCTCAAATGGGACGTATAAATTCCAAAATAACTGATGAACAGCTTAAGGTGCTCCTTAAAAAACTCACTGGTCAAAAAAGAGAGATCCATATTACAAGAAAATGAAAGCATGCGTACTCTACAGCGGAGGAAAAGATAGTTCTTTAATGGCTGTAATTCTTCAAAGGTTAGGCTACAAGGTTGAACTTGTAACTGTAAACTTTGGAACGTACCCCTCTTGGAGGGCAGCAGAAGAATCAGCTTTGAACTTGGGATTCAAACATCGGGTCCTTGAAGCTGATGAAACCGTACTTAAGGATGCTGTGGGCAAGATACTTGAAGATGGGTTCCCAAACAATGGGATAAATCAAGTCCACAGGTATGCACTTGAACTTGCATCCATGACGTACGATATTGTTGCCGACGGCACAAGACGAGATGATCGGGTTCCTAAACTTAACATCAATGAGATACAGAGCTTTGAAGACAGGAAAAATGTTCATTACTTGACGCTTGCAGGCTTTGGCCATAAGACAGTGAACCATCTTTCAGAGAATCTTTTCACCGTAAAAAAAGAGTTAACCAACATGAAAAATAATTCTGACTACGAAATTGAGATAAGGCATATGATATGGGAAATTGAAGGAAAAGAAGCTGCTTTGAACATATTCCCGGAACATGTGCAGTCAAGAGTAACAGGATGGAAAGAAAATGAGTAGAAATAAACCATTAGCTAAAAAATTAAGGCTTGCAAAAGCAGGTAAACAAAATAGACGAGTTCCTCTTTGGGTAATGCTTAAAACATCAAGAAAAGTAAGGTTTCACCCTAAAATGAGGCAGTGGAAAAGGAACAAGGTCAAAGTATAGGTAGGAGGATTTACAGATGGAAAGAGTTTACGTTATCCCATTGAGGGATGTAAAAAGTGTGCCAAGGACTAAAAGGTCTCCAAGAGCAGCACGTTATGTCAGGGAATTCCTACAAAAACACATGAAATCTGATGATGTTAAGTTAGATGCAACTGTTAACGAAAAAATATGGGAAAGGGGAATCCAAAAAATACCTCCAAAGATAAAGGTAAAAGCAGTGAAAGATGAGGATGGTTCTGTATCGGTCACCCTAGCTGAATAGGTGTGCTTATGATAAGAAGGATCAACATGGGCGGCAGCCCAAACCTCGGAGTTTCAATGGCAGTTACAGAAAAAACAGCAATAGTCCCACCAGGCACCCAAGATGGAATGGTGAGCTTAATAGAGGAATGTTTAGGTGTTTCTGTTATTAAAACTCCTATAAGTGGCAGCAACCTTACAGGGGCACTGGTATGTGGTAATTCAAATGGATTTGTAGTCTCAAAGTACGCCTTTGACAGTGAATTAAAGGCTATTGAAGATGCAGGATTTGAAGTTGAAAGGATACCAGATAAACTCACGGCAGTGGGCAATATAGTTCTTGCAAACGATTCAGGGGCAATGGTAAATCCTCTTCTCTCCAATAAATCTGTTGAATTAATTTCCCAGGTTTTAGATGTTGAAGTTCAAAAGGGAACCATAGCCAACTACATGATCACAGGATCCGTTGCAGCAGCAACGAACAAAGGAGCATTGGTACATCCATCTGCAACCCGTGAAGAAATAGAATCCCTTGAAAAGTTGCTTAAAGTTCCTGCAGATGTTGGAACCGTTAACAACGGAACAAAACTTGTGGGAGCATGTACGGCTGCAAACTCAAGGGGTGTAATTGTTGGGCTCAGCACAACAGGTCCTGAACTTGCAAGAATAGAAGAAGCATTCGGTTTTCTTGAGGGATAATTATGAAGACAAAAATATTTAGAGTTAAAGGTAAATTTATGATGGGCAACAGCCTTAAATCATTCACAAAAGAGCTAAAAGCTGTAAGTGAAAAAGATATACATGAAAGACTGTATTCTGAATTTGGAAGCAAACACAGGATAGGAAGAAATCAGATATTCATAGAAGACATAACTGAAATTTCCAAGGATAAAGTGTATGATCCTTTAGTCAAAGCCTTATCCAATGGGTGATTCCAATGGAAGATAAACAAAAGCTCGAACAGATGGTTAACGAGCTTAACATTTACAAGCAACAGGCAGAAGTCCTGCAGCAACAGATGGAAAGTTTGAAAGCCACAATATCCGAGTTCACCACAGCAGAAGATACTTTAACAGGTATTAAAGGAAAGGAAAATGCAGAAACACTTGTTCCAATAGGTGCAGGATCATTTCTCATCACAGAGCTCAAAAGTACTGATGAAGTCATAGTTGGCTTTGGAGCTGGAGCGGCTGCTAAAAAGAACATTACTGATGCAAAGGAGAGCATAGCCCAGCAAAAAAAAGAACTTGAGGATGCAATGAAGAAGGTTGATTCAAACCTTCAGAAGATCACACAGTTCATAATGCAAAAGAGTCCAGAGGCAGAGGCACTCCTCCAGAAAGTTGAATCAGGCGAATAAAATTTCACTATTTTTTTTATTAAATTCTTTTAAAGATTGAATTTTCTTATAAAACTTTATAGAGGGGCGTGGACAGCACTTGTTTGAATCTCTTAAAAAGAAATTTACAGGGACCATAGGCAAGATCTCTGATAAATTATCAGAGGAAGAAGAAGCAGAGAAGGCCGAGGAAGAATCCAAGGTTTCAGAAGAAACTTCTGTGGAAGAAGTAGCAGTTCCAAAAGAAGAAAAAATAGTTTCAGGGGATGAAAAAGAACTACTTTCAGAATCTGAAGAAAAAAAAGCTTCTCCAGAGGAGCCTTCCAAAACAGGAGAACCCTCCAAGAAATCAGGATTTATGGGATTTTTAAGGAGATCCAAACCTGAAACAGAAACTGAAATGGTTTCAGGAGAGAAAGTATCCTCAGGGGAAACTCTGGAAGAGACCTTAAAAGAACCTTCAGAAATAAAGGAACCCTCAGAAAAATCTTCAGAGGAACTTTCAGAAGAAAAATCCGGCCCTTTATCATTCATACGCCAGAAAACCATATCTGAAAAGGACATTGACGATGTGATGTTTGAACTGGAACTATCACTTCTCGAGGGCGATGTTGCAATGGAAGTTGCAGAGAAGATCATAAACTCTGTCAAAGAAGACCTTGTAGGCCGCAAAATTAAAAGAAGGAGTGATGTGGCAGAGTTCACAAGGGAAGCCCTTAAAAAAGCCATATCCAACATTTTGGACGTTGAAGGCAGGGATATAAAGGAAATGGTTGAAAACCGTGAAAAAGGCGAACCAGTTAAACTCATGTTTGTGGGGATCAATGGAACTGGTAAAACCACAACAATAGCTAAAATAGCCACTTACTTCATGAAAGAAGGTTATAAATCAGTTATTGCAGCTTCGGACACGTTCAGGGCAGGTGCAATCGAACAGATAACCCACCACGCAGACAAGCTTGGCGTCAAGATCATAAAACACCAGAGGGGAGCCGACCCTGCAGCAGTGGCTTATGATGCAGTGGAACATGCAAGGGCCAAGGATAAAGACCTGGTACTTATAGACACTGCAGGCAGAATGCAGACCAACGTAAACCTCATGGACGAGATGAAAAAAATAAAACGTGTTGTAAGTCCAGATATGATAATCTACGTTGGTGACGCGTTAACAGGAAATGATGCAGTGGAACAGGCCCATAAATTTGATGAAGCAGTGGGTGTTGATGGTATTATCCTCACAAAAGCTGATGCTGATGCAAGAGGCGGTGCAGCTCTATCTATTGGATATGTTATCCAGAAACCCATACTCTTTTTAGGTGTTGGTCAGGCTTATGAGGATATAATGGAATTCAAACCTGACTGGATGGTTGATCAGATATTTGGGGAGTAAATATTGAAAAGTAGGAGTTAAGTTTCATGCCCCCTTTTTAAATACTCTTTTTAAATACTCTTTTTAAATATAAAGCACTAAAAACATGAAAAAGCTTCTTTTACATAAAAGATTGAATAAATAAAAAAAAGCTTCTATTTTTTTCCACCAAAAACAGCAAATCCATAGAATTTCCAGACCACATCCACATTTTTAAAACCTGATCCACGCAGCCAGTCCATATGATCAAGGATTTTCACTGGAAAATCTTCTTCTTCATGTTTTGGAATCCATTTACCTGTGACTTCACCTTCAGGAAGATTTTTAAACATGTGAGATGTCCACTTCTCATCGTAAAGCTTGTCCAAATATTGATTTGAACCTCTGACCGTGTCTGCGTTGTAGAAAACTCCACCCTCTTTGAGGGCACTGAATAATTTAGTGTAAAGATCCTTTTTCTCTTCATTGGTTGCTATATGATGTAGGGCCAGCGACGAGACCACAGCATCGTAACCATCAGTGAATTCGAACTTGGAGAAGTCTGCCACATGATATTCAATATCATCATAGGCAGAGAGTTTTAACTGGGTAGCCTTTATCATTCTCTCTGCAAGGTCTATACAATTTATTCTGGCATCTGGGAATCTCTCTTTCACAGCCTTTGAAATGTTACCTGTTCCACAGCCAAGATCGAGAACCTTTATTGGTTTTGAATTTTTAAATGGAATTGCTGAAACCATTGCACCGATCATATCATTGTAGAATGGTATTAACTTCAGTATTGTTTTGTCAAATACCTCTGCTTCCTCATCAAAGTGTTCTTTAACTTTATCCAACTTTTTACCTCCGGATCAGTTTTTATAAGATTTTTATATTTATAAAAATTAAAAATTTCATAATAAATTTCATAATTAATATAAATCTTTACACTACTTAAAATCTGAGTTTGAATTTTTCCGGGAGATGGTACTAACTGTAACACAAATGGATAATACTTCCTGTCAAAAAATAAATAAGTCAAAGTACAAAATAATAGCACAAGTACAAAATAATAAACTGGGGATTTGATGGCTCGTGAGTTTGGGGAAGAATTAAATGATAACGTGTTTGATATCCCGGAACTTAGAAACCAGACAAGGGTTTTTCGGGACCGTGAGCATGCAGGATCAGTTTTATCAGAGATGCTTGCTCTTTACAGTGAAACAGATGCAGTTATATTTGGAATTCCTGCAGGCGGGGTGCCAGTTGCCGCACCACTGGCATCCAGCTTAAAACTGGATCTGGACGTTGCAGTGGTGAGCAAGATCACCCTGCCCTGGAACACTGAAGCAGGCTATGGAGCAGTGGCTTTTGATGGAACAATTGAGTTAAATAAGAATATGATATCCCAAATGGGACTCACAAAGGCTGAAATAGCAAAAGGCACTGAAAAAGCAAGTTCAAAGGTGAAAAGACGCTTTAAAGAGTTTAGGAGTGGTGAAAGTTTTCTGGATCTTAAAAATCGTACTGCAATACTGGTTGATGATGGTATTGCATCTGGTTTCACCATGCTTGTGGCTGTGAAAGCCCTCAAAAAAGCTGGTGCTGGAAAATTAGTTGTAGCTGTACCTACAGCCCACTTTCAGGCCCTTCAAGGGGTGGCGCCCCATGTTGATGAACTTTACTGTGCCAACATCCGCGCGGGATGGGGTTTTGCAGTGGCAGATGCCTACATGAACTGGTACGATGTAACTGATGGAGAAGTTTCCAACATCCTGAAGAAGTTCCAATGACCTGAGCACCTATCGTTGCAGTAGAATAAAGATAGCTAATTCCTTTTTACAAACTCCATTTCTATTTTTTCAGGCAAATTTAAATAACATACAAAAAGAGGATAGAATACAAACACTTCCAATTTTCAAATTTCAGTATATATTTTAATAGAAATTTCTTAATAGAAATTTCAATACAAGATTTCAAATTAGAGAAGGAGAAAGACCATGTTAGGTGAGAAAGAACTTATAAAACTATTTCCTGATTTTAAAGAACTCATACAACCTTCGGGGATTGATCTGAGACTTGATGAGGTTTTCAGGCAGAAAGGCCCTGGTTCGCTCATTGACAATGAGAAGAATCTTCCAGAACTTGAAAGACTCAAGCCCCCTATTTACACTCTTAAAGCAAAAACAGCCTATCTTGCAAGTATTGACCGAAAGATAAAGATTCCAAAGGGTTTTTCAATGCTTTACCTGCCCCGTTCAACACTGCTTCGCTCCTTTGTATCGGTGCACACTGCAGTGGGAGACCCGGGCTTCTACGGAACACTGCAGTTCATGCTCTACAACTACAGTGAATTTGATTACACCATAAAACAGGGTGAGAGAATAGCACAGGCTGTTGTATTTCCTGTTACAGGTTCAGGTGAATACAATGGAAGTTACCAGGAAGAAGAGAATTAAAAGAAGGAAATAACTACTTTAAATTAATTTTTTTACAACTTTAAATTAATTTTTTTACAACTTTAAATTATTTTTTTACAACTTTAAATTAATTTTTTTTACATTTTTATATCTTATCTTTTAATTTTATTAACTTTTAAGGACTCAACGCTTTTTTAATACTTTAAATTCAATTTTAAAAACATTAAAATGTTAGATCATTTCAAAAATTATTCTTAAACTTAAAATTTAAAAAAGGTCACTTTGTTCAGTCACATTTGTCCCTGTTTTATAACACTTTTTTGAGCCCGTCTACGGCTTCAGGATTTGCCAAGGTGCTTGTATCCCCAACATCCTCACCCTTTATGAGAGATTTTATCACCCTCCTCATTATTTTACCTGAACGGGTTTTTGGAAGATCTGAAACGATTTTAATGTTTGAAGGGGTTGCAATTGGCCCGATTTCCTTTCTAACATGGTCTTTTAAGATACTTTCAAGTTCTTCTCCAGTTTTTACCCCTTCCTTGAGCATAACAAAGGCGTAGATATCTTCACCCTTCACATCATGGGGTTTACCAACAACTGCAGCTTCTGCAACTGTATGATAACTTACAAGGGCGGATTCAACCTCTGCAGTACTTATCCTGTGTCCTGCAACGTTCAAAACATCGTCCTCCCTACCCTGGACCCAGAAGTATCCATCCTCATCCACGCGTGCAACATCACCACTTAAATACACACATGGAAATTTGCTCCAGTAAGCTTCAACGTATCTTTCAGGGTCTTTGTAAAGAGTTCTAAACATTGAAGGCCATGTTGATTTTATTACAAGGTGACCTCCGCCATTTTTGACATGTTTACCCTCATCGTCGAGGACATCAGCTTCAACTGTTGGAAAAGGCTTGACAGCAGAGCCTGGTTTAAGATTTGAAATTGGTAATGGAGTTATAAGGTGCATCCCAGTTTCTGTCTGCCACCAAGTATCCATAACTGGGCATTTACTGCCCCCAATGTGCTTGTGGTACCATATCCATGCTTCAGGATTTATGGGCTCTCCAACGCTGCCCAAAAGTCTTAAAGAACTTAAATCATGTTTTTCGGGCCATTTCGTCCCGTACTTCATGAACATTCGCACTGTTGTGGGGGCTGTGTAAAAAACAGTTACCTTGTAATCTTCGATCATTCTCCAGATCCTTCCTGGGTCTGGATAGTTTGGGGTGCCCTCGTAGAGTATGGAAGTTGCACCAAGAAGCAGCGGACCGTAAACTATGTAACTGTGGCCTGTAACCCATCCAATATCAGCTGCACACCACCATATGTCATCTTCTTTAAGGTCGAAGACAAATTTTAAGGTGGCGTAGACACCCACGGCATAGCCTCCATGGACGTGAACAACACCTTTAGGTTTTCCAGTGGTTCCAGAGGTGTATAAAATAAATAGGAGATCCTCAGAGTCCATTTCTTCTGTTTCACAGTCTTCTTCCATTCCATCAACTGCTTCGTCCCACCAGATGTCCCTATTTTTTCGCATATCTAGATCTAAGCCTTCATGCTTTACAACCACGAGTTTTTCAAGGGTGGGTGTTTCATCAAGTATTCCATCCACAGCTTCTTTTAACCTTATTAATTTTCCCCTCCTTCTAAAGCCATCAATGGTGATCGCTACTTTGGATCCTGCATCATTTATCCTTTCTTTGAAGGCCTTGGCCCAGAATCCTGAAAACACCACAGAATGAGGTGCCCCAATCTTTGCACATGCAAGCATTGCAATGGGAAGTTCTGGTATCATGGGAAGGTAAATGCTTACGGTGTCCCCTTTGGAGACTCCAAGCTTTTTTAGAGCATTTGCAAATCTATTAACCTCCCTGTAAAGCTCCAGGTAACTCAACCTTTGAACCTCTCCAGATTCCCCCTCCCAGATGTAGGCAGTTTTATCCTTTCTGGGACCGCGGGCGTGCCTGTCAAGTGCATTGTGGACTATGTTGAACTTTCCATCCAGAAACCATTTTGCATGGGGTGGATCCCACTTCTTTATTTGGTTGTAAGGCCTGAACCATTCAAGTTCCCCTGCAAGCTCATCCCAGAACCATTCAGGATTTTTTAATGCTTCCTCCAGCAGCTCATCGTAGCCGTGGATTCCATTTTTTTCCATCCACCTGTAGATGTTGCTGTTTTTCAAAAGCTCTGCTGATGGTTTAAATATTCTTTTTTCCTTAAGAAGGGCATCCAGTTCTTCTGGCATCTTTATCAAACCTCAAAACTTCGCATCATCCTAAAGTTTGTTGTACCCCTGCTATTAAACGATGTTCAACCACATTTTTCTGTGAATTGGATTTTATCCAAGATTTTACTGAAGAATCCATTTCTTTCATGCTTACTTTATGTAAATGGATCATAATAATTTAACTGGTTGAATTGTTAAATACGTGGATTTAATAGAGAAAGGCACAATATAAACAAGGTGATGAAAACCCGTGAATTAAGGTGCGCAGATGCTTTTATTAAAATACTGGAATCTGAAGGTGTTGAATTTATTTTTGGACATCCAGGAGAACAGATACTTCCACTCTATGATGCAATGCGCACATCCAAAATAAAACACGTGCTCATGCGCCATGAACAGGGTGCAGCCCATGCTGCGGATGGATACGCAAGATCATCTGGTAAAGTTGGGGTCTGCATTTCTACAGCAGGTCCTGGAGCTATGAACCTTGTCATGGGGGTTGCAACAGCCTACAAAGACTCTGTACCTCTTCTGGTGATGACAGGTGATGTTCCACGGGATTTGAAGGGAAAAAACACCTTTCAGGACGTGAATATCTGTGGTGTTTTAAGGCCAATAACTCTTGAAACCTTTGATGTGAAAAATTCAAAGGAAGCTGTTTTTAAACTAAAAAAAGCACTTAAAATGTTGAAGTATGGTAAGACGGGACCTGTACATTTAAATTTGCCCAAGGACGTTATGCTGGAAAATGTTCCAGCTTCTGTTCTTCAAGATACAGATGAGGATGCTTTTTGCATGAAATCCCTAATCCAGACTCATCTTCCATCAGAAATTGATGATAAAGACGTATCCCATGCAGTTGAATTTCTTGAAGGATCCGAAAGACCCCTTATTCTGGCTGGAGCTGGTGTTTTATGGGCAGGTGCTCAGGAACCCCTTAAACGTCTGGTTGAAACTTACAGGATACCCTTAGCAACAACCTACCCTGCAAGGGGAGTTCTTCCTGAAGATCATCCGCTCTGCCTTGGAATGCTCGGGCTCAGGGGTACAGATGCAGCAAATTTTGCTGGAAGAAACTGCGATGTACTTCTGGCGTTGGGCTGCAGATTTTCAGAGAGAACCATCAAGGGAATTGGAAACTGCAGTATAATCCATGTAAATCTGGATGAGAATGTGTTTGAAGGAGATGTTTCCATAAATGGAGATGTTTTAAACTTTATAAACAAACTGGTCTCAAAGATTGAAGGTACAAGAAAATTTGAAAGCACAGAAAAATGGCTCCGTGAAATTCAAGGGCATTCCAGATCCTATCATGTGAAAGCAGACTATTCGGATTTACCCATGAAACCTCAAAGGGCCATAAAAGAGGTAATTGATGCCTCAGAAGATTCCCTGCTAATAAACGACGCTGGCACCCACACAACATGGGTAACACTCCTTAAAACCGTGAAAAAACCAGCTTCACTCCTATTTTCGGGTGGATTTGGACCAATGGGCTACGGAGTCCCTGCATCGGTCGGTGCATCACTTGCAAATCCAGATAAGAACATTGTTGTTGTAGTAGGAGATGGAGGATTCCAGATGACATTGCAGGAGCTTGCAACAATTGCCACTTTAAACCTGCCCATTGTTGTGTGCATCATCAACAACAGCTCCCTTGGAATAATCAAACAGTGGCAGGATCTTTATTATGAGGGCCGTTATGAGGTTGAACTTGAAAATCCAGACTTTGTTAAACTTGCAGAGGCCTACAACATCAATGCTGTGAAGGTTGACTCTCCTGGCACAGTTTTCAGATCCGTAAAAAACGCCCTGAAAACCAGAAAACCATATCTTATTGAGGTTGTTGTTGACAAAGAAGAAGGAATAACTCTTCCAGAGAATAAATGAAGCTCAATTCTCTTTTTTAGAGAATAAAAATTTTAACATTTGATTATTTCTTATTTTTATCTTAACATGGATTAATTATTTTTATTTCTCCTTATTTTTTTTTAGAGGGAATTTTATAGATCTTTAGTTTTTCTTCTTAAAATTGTGATTAAAAGTAAATAGAAATTTTAAAAGGGGGATTTCAAAAAGAAACTGAAGTTAAAAAATAAAACTATTTTTTAAGCGTTTAAAAAAGATAAAAAGATTTAAAAAGGAATAAAAGATTTATCAGCTTAAATATACATTTTCTACTGCCTCTACTCCTTTTCCCATTTCAAGGTCAAATCCAAGCTCTTTCAAGGTCATCTCAAGGGCGGATATTGTTGTTATTATATCCCTCTGGGTGATGTTACCCATGTGACCTATCCTGAAGACGTTGCCTTTGAGATGGTCCTGACCACCTGCAAGCTCTATATGGTACTTGTTACGCATTGTACCCCTTAGATCCTTATCTGTAACACCTTCTGGCATTTTAATGGCAGTAACCGTGTTAGATGCAGCATCTGGCTCTGCAAAGAGCTCAAGTCCGAGGGCCTTCACGCCAGCTCTTGTGGCTTTTGCAGCCTGTTTATGCCTTAATATTCTTGAATCAAGTCCTTCTTCCATTATAATATTTAATGCTTCACGCATTGCGTACATCAATGATACTGAGGGAGTGTAAGGAGTTTCTGGTGGATTTTTGTCCCCACTCTTTTTGTACTTCCTCATGTTGAGGTAATAAGTGTCATTTTCTGTTTTATCAACCACATTCCAGGCATCATCACTTAGGGTGATTGCAGCCATTCCTGGTGGTGCTGCAAGACATTTTTGTGAGCCTGTAACACAAATATCAATATTATAACCGTCTACAAATACATCGTCCCCTCCAAGGGATGAAACAGTATCAACAATGTAAAGTGCATCGTAATCTTTGACTATTTTACCTATTTCGGCTATTGGGTTTGCAACCCCTGTTGAAGTCTCGTTGTGAACAACAGTCACAGCTTTAATGTCTTCGTCTTTTTCCAGAATATCTTTTATGTAGTTTGGGTTTACGGCATGTCCCCATTCTACTTCAAGTTCAACAGGACTTCCCTTGTGAGTTTCGGTTATCTGCATGAACCTTTCCCCGAATTTTCCACCAAGGATGTTAAGAACTTTATCACCCTTCTGGGTTATGTTTCCAACTGCAGCTTCCATAGCAGCTGTACCTGAACCTGTGAGCAGGTAAGATTCGTTTTCTGTTCTGAAAACCTTTGACATCATGTCGTTGGTTTCTTTCAGAATTTCACCGAAAGCAGCACTCCTATGGTTTATCATGCTCTTTGACATGGCTTTTAGGACTCTCGGGGCAACTCTGGTTGGCCCTGGTATCATTAGCAACGTCTCATACATCTAAAAAACCTCCAATTTTCTAGGACTTTATTTATATGTGTTTTGACAATGTAGTTCATATGAATTTTGATGTATGGTTTTCATGGTATAAAGAGATATTGGATGCATTTAATTTCAACAGAAAAATGGATGAAAAATCCGCAGAGATACTTAGCAAACTTCTAGAGGATAAAAAAAGCCTTTCATTCCAGGATCTATCGATAAAAAAGAACGTAATTGTTTTTGGAGCTGGACCCTCCCTCAAACGGAACATAAGGGCGTTGAAGAATCTGAATCTGGAGAAGTTCACGCTCATATGTGCAGATGGGGCAACAACAGCACTTCTAGAGGAAGATATAATTCCTGACATCGTGGTAACGGATCTGGATGGCAAAATTGAGGATATAATCCAGGCAAACAATGAAGGATCTTTGCTGGTTGTGCATGCCCACGGAAACAACATAGATAAAATAGAGAAGTACGTACCATTACTTAAAAACACAGTTGGAACAACTCAAAGCGTACCCCTTAAAAATGTCCATGATTTCGGTGGCTTTACAGATGGAGACAGGTGTCTTTTCCTGGCGGTTGCAGGGGGAGCTGAACTTGTGGTGCTTGCAGGCATGGACTTTGGAAAGATCGTAACCAGATACTCAAGACCCAACATTCCAGATGCAGAGGGCAGAGCAGATAACATCAAGGAGCTGAAACTTGAGTACGCAAAAAAACTTGTTGCGTGGGCAGCTCAAAATGAGAAGGTCAAGATCGTGAACATATCCCAAGGAGAAAAAGTTCCTGGTGTTGAGGACATTGAGGTTTTGGATCTGGAGAAGTTCACTGTATGATCTTTCATTGTATGATTTTTTTTTTAAATTCCTTCACTGCACGATTTTTTAAATTCAGGTGAATACTTATCCCTTGGTCTGTCTTTTTTGTTTGTTCTTTTATCTGTTTTTATTTGTTTTAACCTTCAGCATTCGTTTTTTTTTTCGTTTTTCATTTTAATTACTTTTTCTCAATGAACTAAATTTTTATAGAAACTTTTTATAGAATAGTAAATATTATATATTCACAATTCTAATTATTATATACAAGTATTGATACTTGATATAAAGTTTAAAATATTTGAAAGAATCTGGTTGTGAAGGTGATAGGATGATTGCAGTTGTGTTGATTGTACTTCTTTTACTTGCAGCCTGTTGTTTTTGTTCAGAGGCAGCTAATGGAAGGTAGTTGAAAGAGTAATCTTGAATTAGTTGAAGGAACAATCGTGAAGTTGTGGAAGTAATAATCGTGAAGGGTAAAACTCGTAGAAAAATGCCAAAGCACATATTTTGCCATAGAATACCTGAAAGAACCTTTAAAATCAGGGGACATTACTTTCCACTCTGTTCGAGGTGTACTGGAATAATTGTAGGTGCATTCTTCAGTTTAATAACCATTAACTTTACTTTTTCAAGCTATGATCCATACATCTTTTTATCAGGTATTTTAATGCTTATCCCTGCTTTTATTGATGGCACAACCCAATTTAAGGGTTGGAGAATGAGTAACAACACTTTAAGATTTTTAACAGGATTTATGGCAGGCTTTGGAGTTGGAATAATCTCAAAGGAAATAGACCTTTTCATTGGATTTGTCTCGTTCTGCGGTCTTTAATTGACCTTTAGATTTAAACTTTAGATTTTTATTTTAAATTTCACAGCTCATTTTTTAAGCCATGCAAAATGTTTTTCATTGGACATAAGATGGTATATAGATGTGATCGTGATTAAAATCCATCCATTGTTGAGTTCATCCTCAATGAGTTTGGTTAAAGTATCTGCATTGCCTGCCTGTAGAGATTTTATATTCATTGAATTCTTCCATTAATTGAATGACCAGATATTGCTTGTTTTTTCAATGTTTTACACGTTTAGTTATGCTCAATAATTTCAGTTTAACTAAGAGATTTTAACTAAGATTTAATTAATCTTTGCAAAAAATCACAATTTTTATACTTAGGGGTACCAGATAAGAAAGCATGGGTATCGATGATATTTTGCTTTACGATGAAACGGTTTTCAAGAATATAGATGCTTTTAATCCGGATTATATTCCTGAAAACTTTTTGCACAGAGAATCACAGATGGAATCTCTTGCAATATGTTTAAGGCCCGCACTTAGAGGTGGAAGGCCCGTGAATACTGTTGTACTTGGTTCTCCTGCAACTGGAAAGACAACTGCCATAAAGAAGATCTTCAGTATGGTTGAGAGGAATTCTGACAGAGTTGTGTGTGTTTATGTTAACTGCCAGCTTCACACAACCCGTTTCAACATATTTTCCCAGATATACAACAAGATATTCGGCCACATGCCCCCTGAAACAGGTGTGCCCTTCTCAAGGATATACGGGAACATAATGAAACACCTCCGTGATGAGGGAAAGGCCCTGGTTGTTGCACTGGACGATGTTAACTACCTCTTCCACAGCAAAAATGCGAACAAAATATTTTATGATATTTTACGCGCCCATGAAGAATTTAACGGTGTTAAAACAGGTATCTTTGCCATACTTTCAGATATAGAGTTCCGTTACATGCTCGATAAGAATGTTAACTCTGTTTTCATACCCCATGAAGTTATATTTGACCCTTACACAACCGAAGAAATGGTCAGCATACTTAAAGAGAGGATAAAAGCCGGATTTTTCCCTGATGTCATATCTGATGAATTATTGGAGGAAATTGCAGAACGATCATCGGAAGCTGGAGATTTAAGGGTGGGAATAGACCTTTTAAGGGTTAGTGGAAATTTTGCAGAAGCAGATGCATCAAAAACCATTGAAGAAAAACACGTTCAAGAAGCACTGAAAAGTACGGGTTCAGTGAGTCTTAAAAGTACCCTTAAAACCCTTTCTGATAATGAAAAACTGCTTTTGGAGATCATAACTGAATCAGAGGAGGATAACCTTGTTGCAGGGGACCTCTACAAGGCGTTCACGAAAAAAACATCCTCAAGCTATGCATCATTTGACAGAACACTGAATAAACTGGAATTTTTAAGACTTGTAGACACAAAATTCACAGGTAAAGGCGTAAAAGGTAATTCTAGAATAGTTATTTTAAGGTTCAACCCTGAAGAAATGGTTAAATGCATGAAAAATATTTAAGCAGTTTCTAGTCAGTTCTTGACATTTGACCCTTTTATTTTAACTGAACCTTCAAATTTTAAAAAAATCTCTTTTCATGAGTTGAAAAGTTGAATTGCAATTTAAAAACTAATTTTAGACTTTAATAGGATTTTATTGAACTTGAAGTGGTAAATTTGAGTTAGGGCATGCTGCAACAATCATTATGCTAGATATCAGAAGCAGAACAACGGCCAGTAAAAATATGCACGATCTAACGTCTATATTGTTCATGTATATGAAATCGAGGTGGTTTGTTCGTTTTTTAAGGTTTGGTGTCGGATTTTTTCCATAAATTCTTTGCATCTAATCCCTCCTTTTTAATGATACTAGGGGCGGGATTTATTTAAATAAAGAGATAGAGAGCGTTTGATAAGTAATTAAGCCCCCTATGTAGGTTTAAATGCCGGCAGTCCAAAAAGTTATATTCCTCTGTTTATAAATATTATAACAGATAATAATTCCATTCATTCTTTTTAACACCATAGGAGGGATCTCATTGCCTCAAAAAGGTGAAATAGAACTTAGAGTGGCTGAAGCACTGCAACACGATGTGGGCAAAGGCATTGTGAGGGCAGATAAGAATCTTCTGGGTAAAGCTGAATTATTCCCAGGGGATCTCGTTGAAATAATCGGTAAAAGATCAACAGGTGCCATAGTTGGAGAAGCTTATCCCGCAGATATTGGCCTTGAAATAATCAGAATGGACGGCCTTACAAGGTCAAACGCAGGGACATCCATAGGAGAAACTGTCACGATACAGAAGGCGGAGTTTAGGGAAGCAACCAAGGTGGTTTTAGCCCCTGCAACAAGGGGACTGCGTATAATGGCATCTGGAGAAATACTCAAAAGGAATTTGATGGGGCGAACAGTTTCCAGGGGTGATGTTCTGGCATTGGTTTCCCCTAAAAAAACCAGAGAAACATTTAGAGAATTTCAAGATGTTGAAAGTATGTTCAGCAGCTTTTTTGAAACATCAACACCTTTTTCACTTGGTGAAATTAAATTCACAGTTGTTTCAACAAGTCCTGCTGGTATCGTGAGGATCATGGACGTTACAGAAATTGAAATAAGGCCAGAAGCAGTGGAGGTTATCGAACAGAAGATACCAGACGTTACCTATGATGATGTTGGAGGACTGAAATCTGAAATATCCAAGATCAGGGAGATGGTGGAACTTCCGCTTCGCCATCCTGAGATATTTGACAGGTTGGGCATTGACCCACCTAAAGGGGTTCTTCTCCATGGCCCACCAGGCACTGGAAAAACACTCCTTGCAAAAGCCCTGGCCAACGAGAGTGATGCAAATTTCATGGCTATAAACGGTCCTGAAATAATGAGTAAATTTGTAGGGGAAGCTGAAAAGAAAATAAGAGATTTTTTCAAGCAGGCTGAGGATGAAGCACCTTCCATTATTTTTATAGATGAGATCGATGCCATAGCCCCCAGAAGGGAGGAAGTCACAGGAGAAGTGGAGAGAAGGGTTGTGGCTCAGATACTAGCTTTAATGGATGGATTAAAGGAAAGGGAAAAGGTTATAGTTGTGGGGGCAACTAACAGGCCGGATGCACTTGACCCTGCGCTCAGGAGGCCTGGAAGGTTTGACCGGGAGATAGGCCTCCGTGTTCCAGATAAGGATGGTAGGTGTGAGATTCTACAGATCCACACCAGGGGTATGCCCCTTGCAGACGATGTGGATCTCAGTGAATTTTCCAATATAACACATGGATTTGTAGGGGCAGATCTTGCGGCCCTATGTCGTGAAGCTGCAATGAATGCACTCAGAAGGATACTTCCAGATATTGACCTTGAAGAACAGACCATTCCCCAGGAAATTTTAGAAAAACTCTTCGTAACCAAGGAAGATTTCATGGACGCCCTTAAATTTACAAATCCTTCGGCCTTAAGGGAAGTGTTCATAGAGGTCCCTAACATTCACTGGAAAGACATAGGCGGTTTAGAGGAATTGAAAGAATCCTTGAAAGAAGCTGTAGAATGGCCTCTTAACCATCCTGATGCTTTCAAGAGGATTGGAATTGAACCGCCCAAAGGAATACTGTTGTTCGGACCACCAGGCACTGGTAAGACCATGCTCTCAAAGGCAGTGGCAACAGAATCCAGGGCCAACTTCTTAAGCGTCAAGGGTTCAGAGGTTCTGAGTAAATGGTTTGGAGAATCTGAAAGGAAGATATCAGAAATATTTAACAAGGCCAAACAGGCTTCACCTTGCATTGTGTTCTTCGATGAGCTGGATGCCCTGGCAGCAGCGAGGGGTGCTGGAATTGGTGAACCAAGGGTTGTGGAACGAATGGTGAACACCCTGCTTTCAGAGATGGACGGTCTTGAGGAGTTGAAGGGAGTTGTTGTTCTTGGAGCTACAAACAGGCCGGATCTTCTCGATTCAGCGCTTCTGCGTCCTGGAAGATTTGATGAAATAGTCCTTGTACCCCCACCAGATGAAAAGTCCCGCTTGGAAATATTCAGGGTTCATACAGAGGGAATGTCCCTGGATGATGATGTGAACCTGGGAAAACTGGCTGAAATAACTGAAAGTTATTCTGGAGCAGATATAGCTGCTGTGTGCAGAAAAGCAGGCATGCTTGCACTCCATGATAACCTGGAAAGTCGGAGGGTTTCTTTTAAGCATTTCAGAGAAGCTTTGAAAAAAATTGGACCTTCAATAACACCCGAGGTACTGAAGTACTATAAAAACATGACCAGGGAACTTGAAAGGGGCCTTGAAGTCAGGAAGGAGAGAGAAGTTCCAAGGGAAGTGGCATAAAAACGATGCAGATATATCTAAGGATAATATAAGGATAATATAAATTTAGGGAGGATTTAAGTTAATTCTTATTAAACTCTCTTATTAAATTATAATCAAGAGTGTTAAAAATATAAATTTAATAAAAATAAGATATAAACAGTTTAATTAGTAGTTCATATCAGTTTAATCAAATTTTTTTCAGTAACAGTCCACTTAAAAGAGGTTAAAGACTTGGGAATACAAGATAAAGGTCACCGGAGTAGTAATCACCAAAAATTTGAATTTTTTGATGTAACAGCTGATGTTGGATACATGGCTTATGGAAACACACTTCATGAATCATTTGAAAATGCAGCCCTGGCCATGTTTGAAGTTGTAACTGATAGTTCAAGGATAAAACCCAAGATCACAAAAGACATCAGTGTAAGGTCAGAAGATGAGAAAGCTCTGCTTTATGACTGGCTTTCAGAACTTCTTTTTATCCATGATACTGAATTCCTTGTGTTTTCACATTTTGATGTTAAAATAGAAGATAAAACAGAAAAAGGCAACAGATCTTACCTTCTTGAGGCTGTGGTAACTGGAGAAGAGTTCGATCCTGCAGTTCATGAAAGCCGGGATGAGGTTAAGGCAGTTACATTCCATATGATGGATATAAAAAAGGAAGATGGATATACTGTGCGAGTTATACTGGACATATAACTCTTTATACTAATTTAAAGGTATGGGTGTTAACTGGAGATCTTTAAGCATTCTTTCAAACATCATGGACCTAGGTTAGACATAAATACACGCTGAACAAAAATAGTTACTGATGTAAAGTTACTTAAAACAAATTAAGGATCATGAAGTTTGCAGGTTTGAAACTGTGCTGAACTTTAGGTGAGTTACAAAGCAAATTTTATCTTTAAATCTTTTAAAAATTTTTTAAAACCAAAATTTTTTAAAATTAATATACATTGTTTATGAATTGAGCTACCAAGAACTTTTAGTAAATATTTTGTTCTGGAGAGTAATTTTATGGTTGAAGACGTGAACTTAAAGAAGATAAGAGACTGTGTATGGGAGATTCCAACGAGCTACAAAGATGGGATGAGGGTTCCAGGAAGGGTTTACCTGGATGATGAAGAGATAAAAACAGTTGAAAAGGGAGCTCTGGACCAGGTTTCAAACGTTGCATGCCTTCCAGGCATCCAGAAGTTTTCAATTGGCCTTCCGGACATCCACTTTGGATACGGTTTCAGCATAGGTGGAGTGGCAGCATTCAGCGCCCTGAACGGAGTAATAAGCCCTGGAGGTGTTGGATTTGACATAAATTGTGGAGTAAGACTTATCCGGACTAACCTCACAGAGGAAGACATCAAACCCAAGATCAAAGAGCTTTTAAACACCATATTCAAAAATGTACCGTCCGGAGTTGGAAGCAAAGGAAAAATAAGGCTTAAAGAGGGAGAAATAGATGATGTTCTCAGTAACGGTGCCAGGTGGGCTGTTGAAAACGGCTACGGCTGGGAATCAGACCTGGAGTACCTTGAAGAGAACGGTAAAATGGAGGATGCAAACTCTGAAAAGGTCAGCGAAAAAGCTAAAAAGAGGGGAATACCTCAGCTCGGCTCATTGGGTTCTGGAAACCACTTCCTCGAAATACAGAAAATGGACAAGATATTTGATGAGAACGTTGCAAAGGCCTACGGACTGGAAGAAGGTCAGATAACGGTCATGATACACACGGGTTCCAGGGGATGCGGACACCAGATATGCTCGGACTACCTCAGAACCATGGACAAGGCCTACAAAAAGTACAGTATAAATCTGCCGGACCGTCAGCTTGCATGTGCACCAGTTGATTCACAGGAAGCCCAGGATTACTTCCAGGCAATGGCAGCAGCAGCCAACTACGCATGGACCAACAGACAGATGATACTGCACTGGGTCAGAGAATCCTTTGAACATGTATTCAAACGCGATGCAGAGGACATGAACATGGGAATAGTATACGATGTGGCCCACAACATTGCAAAAAAGGAAATCCACAACATAAAAGGAAGGGACATGGAAGTCTACGTCCACAGAAAGGGAGCAACAAGGGCATTTGGACCTGGAAGAAGCGAAATTCCAGGGAAGTACAGGAAGATTGGACAGCCCGTCCTCCTGCCCGGAACCATGGGAACAGCATCCTACGTCCTTCATGGAACTGAAACTGCAATGGAAGAAACCTTCGGCTCTACAGCCCACGGTGCAGGACGCAGGATGAGCAGAGCAGGGGCTAAAAGGGAATACCGCGGTGAAGAAGTTAAAAAACTCTTAGAAAGCAAAGGAATACTTGTGAAGGCAAATTCCATGCCTGTGGTTGCAGAAGAAGCACCCGGAGCCTACAAGGACGTTGATAAGGTGGTTGAGATTGCACACAAAGCGGGTATTTCAAAACTCGTGGGTAAAATGCTTCCAATTGCCGTTGCAAAAGGATAGGAAAAAAATCATAGGGTTAATAAAAACAATCATGGAGTCAAGCAATCATAGGGTTAAAGGATAAAAGCAATTAATGTTAAAAATAGAAATAAGAGTTTAAAGTTGTCCTTCTAATCTTTGACCTTTCAGATCGTTCTTTTTTACTTTTAGATCGTTCTTTTTTTATTTATTTTTATTTCAACTTAGAGTAAATTTTAAGGGATTCATATGGTTATGAAAAAATTGATAAGGATTTTAATAAAATAGATTTCTAATGAAACTAATTTTTAAAGGATCAAGATCAACACAAGTTCAACATATTTAAAAAGTTCAACATATTTAAAAAGTTGATCTCCAGTAGAACCATTTTTAAATTGATAAATTAAATTGATAAAGGCTTTTAGTTGCAACAGACAATCAATAAAATGAAAATAAGTTGATAAAACCTAACAATTGAAATGAAAGTAATAATGGCAGGTTAAGACATGATAGGAATAATGGGCGGCACAGGAATTTATGATATAGTTGAAATGGCTGAAGATGTTCAGAAAAAAGTTGTTGAAACGCCTTACGGTGAATCACCAGAGATATCACTTTTCAAACTGCATGGAACTGAGATGGCCTTCATGCCCAGACATGCGGCAGGCCATGCAAATCCCCCACACAGAATAAATTACCGTGCAAACATTTATGCCATGAAGAAGGTGGGTGTTGACAGGATAATTGCAACCAACTCCGTTGGATCCCTGGATATTAACGTGAAGCCAGGAGACTTCCTGATTCCAGACGACTTCATGGACTTCACCAGGATGCGTAAGTTCACATTCTACGACAAAAAAACAGTTCACATAGACGTAACAGAGCCATATTGTCCTGATCTAAGAAAAGCCATTATATCTTCAGGTGATGTTGTGGATAGAGGAGTTTATGTGTGCACAGAGGGTCCACGTTTTGAAACACCGGCTGAGGTTAGGATGTTCCAGAAGTTAGGGGGCACAGTTGTTGGAATGACTGGTTTGCCCGAGGCCGTGCTTGCAAGGGAGCTTGAAATATGTTATGCAAGCATCTGCACGGTATCAAACTATGCAACGTCCATAGCACCCGGCAAACTAACCATAGATGAAGTATTTGATATTGTGGAAAACAAGAGGAAAGATCTAAGGAATCTAATAGTTGAATCAATAAGGAAAATGCCATCATCAGGGAACTGTCCATGTAAACATGCACTCGACGGTGCTGAAGTTGAAAATTCCATAAAAGAAGATTTATAGAACTGTACAGATCACAAAAACATTTACACATATTTTTACATAATGTAATTCCATGAATATTTGAAGGAGTACACAAAATAAATAAACAAGGATTATTTAATATACTATCTTCATTGGGATACTTAATTTTCAATATCGACTCACATTTAAAGTAAGCTAGTCATTATAAAATGGTTTTAGGCGATTAAAATGTTCAATGATCTCCAGAAAGAAATTGTAAAACTTAAAGAAGAAAAAAATGCCACTTTACTGGTTCATAATTATCAAACAGGCGATATACAGGAAATTGCAGATTTTATAGGTGATTCTCTGGAGCTATGCATAAAGGCGTCGCAGATCAAGGACTCAGACCTCATTGTTTTCTGTGGTGTGGACTTCATGGCCGAAACTGCAGCAATACTCAACCCGGACAAAAAGGTGATTATTCCAGATAAAACTGCAGAGTGCCCAATGGCCAACATGCTCCCTGCAGAAGAACTCAGACAGGCAAAAAAGAGGCACCCTGATGCTGCAGTTGTACTCTACGTTAACACCCTTGCAGAGGCAAAGGCAGAGGCAGACATACTCTGCACATCTGCAAATGCAGTTAAGGTTGTTCAGAGCCTTGATGAGGATCAGGTGCTCTTCGGACCGGACATGAACCTTGCATCCTACGTTCAGCAGCACGTTGACAAGGAGATAATACCTGTGCCTGAAGAGGGTCACTGCTATGTACATAAAATGTTCAACATTGGAGATCTGTACTTTTTAAGGGAGAAATATCCCGATGCAGAGATACTGGTCCATCCGGAATGCGATCCAGAGGTTCAAAAATTTGCAGATCATGTGTTAAGCACAGGCGGAATGGTTCATTACGTGGCTGCATCTCCAAAGGACACATTTATAATAGGAACAGAAGTGGATATGATAACAAGGTTAAGGCGTGAAAATCCGGGTAAAACAATTATCCCGGCGCTGAGTGATGCCATCTGCCAGACCATGAAGCTCCACACCCTGGAGAAAATCAGAAATTCCCTTTTAAACGAGGAATTTGTTGTAACCGTTGATGAAAAACTGGTTGGCAGGGCAAGAAAAGCCATAAAGAGGATGCTTGAGGTTTCGTAACATTAACCTGTTAAAAAAAAAATGGTTTTCAACCTTTGAATTTTATTTTTAAATTTTTTTCAGGAAAAATATTTTTTCGAGTCATGAGAAGGATTTAATAGGCGTATCTTTCAAGTTAAATAAGAGAAAAATTCATTGCTGTAATTTTAATCGATATTTTAAGAGGGTACATCTAGAATAACAGGTTTTAATTCAGTTATATTCTTTAAAAGGATAATTTGATTGGGAATATATTAAAAAATTAATTCTTATGGAGTTTTTCAGTTGAAGTTGGATCGTGCAGGTTTAATTGGGATTGTAATGATTTTTATGGGACTCCTGTTTTTTAAGATTGGAGCCCTTGACAAGATCCTGATGCTGGTTTTATGGCCGCTTCTATCAGGTTCTTCCGATGGTAAAGCCGTGCTTCTATTTGTTTTAATGGGCAGCCTGCTTGTTGTTAACTCCATTTTAACCACGAGCAGAATAAAAAACTCATCGTTTATAAAAAACTTGGACGAAAGGAAGTATTTAAAGTGGACCATAACGCTTATACTTTTAACCTACATTGCAGGAATAATCATTGAGCTCTGGTTAAGGGTCAGTTATGGTGCTTCTCCCTTCACAACATTTTTGGCAGTGAACAATGGAGAGAGTTCCACCAGCATCACCCATACCCACGTCTTCAAATCGGTTATAGGATACACCATAAGCATCCTGGGAATTAAAGTCCCATCCTCCATACATACTGGTGTTTCACTTGTCCCGTTCGTGTATCCCCTCCCCCTTCTTGTTGTTGTAACATTCCCGCTTGTCTACATCCTTGGAGCTCTGTCACTAAACGGCAGGAAGGACATTCACAAGTTGATAATTGTGTTTGCACTCACACTCTGCCTTATAAGTATGGTTGACGGTGGAATGTTCTCACAGCCGGGAGTTATAGGACTTGCAGGTCTTCTGGTTGTTTACTTTGCAAAAAAACCATTTTCACTGAAAAACCTTGTAAAACCCGCATGTATAGTGCTGTTGATAATATTTGCAGGTTTTGCAGTTGAACTTGTAGGCTCAAACTCCCAGTACCACGATGTGACTGTGGTGGAGCAGACGGCACCAATCGACTTGACAGGTTACAATGCAACGATAATTGAGAGTACAAACACCAAAACAGTCTACAGAATCCAGACGAATATGACCGATAAGGAGATATTCAGCGGTCTTTCAGATAAGCTTAAGGATAGATGCGGAGGATTTTTCGTGTCCTGGAATATTTTCTCCTACATATAAGGTTCTTTTAAGGGTAGTTAATTTGCACAGAAAGTTACAATCAGTTCTTTAACAAATTTTTTTTACTAACATTATATTTATTATCCCACAAAACATTACACTTAAACCAGGATTGAGAAGATGAAACTTAGTATTATTATTCCAACTTACAATGAGGAACGTTACCTGCCAAAGTTACTGAAAAGCATAAAGGATCAGAACTTTCAGGACTATGAAGTAGTGGTGGCAGATGCAAACTCACAGGATGAAACCAGAGAGATAGCAGAATCCTGCGGATGTAAACTGGTTGAAGGTGGAATACCAGCTGTAGGCAGGAACAATGGAGCAGCTGCAGCTGAAGGAGAATACCTTCTTTTCCTGGATTCTGATGTTATGCTCACAGATGGATACCTTGAATCTGCCATTACAGAGTTTACAGACAACGAATTGGGCATTGCCATCACCCAGATAACACCCTTAAGCGACAGTTTAATAGATAAGATATCCCATGATTTTGCGAACTTCTTCATGAAAAGTGTTGAATCAATAAAACCGCACGGTGCGGGATGTTACGGGATATTAACACGCAAAGAGCTCCATGAAAAGGTTGGAGGATTTGATGAGAACATAGACTTTGGTGAGGACACAGATTACATTGAAAGGATTGCTAAGATAAGTTCATTCAAGGTTTTAAGGGAACCTCAGCTTTTCGTGTCCATAAGAAGACTTGAAAAAGAGGGAAGAAAGAATATTGCACTTAAATACGCTAAAAGCACCATATACCAGTTTTCAGGCAGAAAGGTAACGGCAAAGGACCTTGACTACGATTTTGATTACTCTGATTTAACAGCCCTTCCTGAGAAGGGAAAGCCCGAGAGAAAAAGGATACTTTACGCTCTCTGTGGTGAGGGGATGGGACATGCAACCCGAAGCAGTGTTGTGATAAATCATCTGATCAAGGAAAACGATCTGGTCGTGTTTGCAAGCGACAGAGCCTACAAGTACATGTCAGGGAAATATGATAAGGTCTACAAAATAGGTGGTTTCAACACTGTTTATGAAAACAACAAGGTCAGCAACACCAAAACCTTTATAAAAGGGATGAAAAGGCTACCTGGAGACCTTAAACACAACTTAAGACTTATGAACAATGTTGTTAAGGAGTTTAAGCCCCACATTATAGTTTCAGATTTCGAGTTCTACGCCAACCTCCTGAGCAAGTTCACAAGGATACCCCTCATAAGCCTGGACAACATAAGCATGTTAACACAGTGTGAGTTCGAAGTTCCCAAAAAGTACAGAAACGACTATATAAAAGCAGAGGGAGTTGCCTATGCCTTCACAACATCACCCAAGAGGTACCTCATCACGAGCTTTTTCAAGTTACCAGTTAAAAATCCTGAAAAAGCAAAGATATTCTCCCCAATACTGCGTGAGGATATTTTAAACCTCAAACCAAGCCGTGGGGATCATATTCTGGTTTACCAGACGAGCACATCCAACAAGCAGCTTCTTAACCTCCTGAAAACTCTTGACGAACGTTTCATTGTGTACGGATTCAACGAGGAGAAAATGGATGGAAATCTCCAGTTCAAAAACTTCAATGAAGACGAGTTTTACAGGGATCTTGCATCCTGCAGGGCAGTTATAACCAACGGCGGCTTTTCGCTCATGACAGAGGCACTGTACCTTCAAAAACCAATTCTCAGCGTACCTGTGAAAAAACAGTTCGAGCAGATACTCAACGCAATCTATCTGGAGAAACTTGGGTATGGAAAGTTCTGTGAAGAAGTCGAAAAAAAGGATCTTGAAGAATTTCTACAGAACCTTGAAGTTTACCATGAAAAAATAAAGTCTTCCTACAAGCCAAAGGGCAATGAAGAAATCCTTAAGGAACTGGACGAAACCATTGAAAGGTACTCGAGATGATTTTTCAGGTATTTGAAGTCATTCAGGTACCATGAGGTCATGTTGATGTAATTCGTGTATGAGGTTGTGGATAACTGTTTTTTTTCTTGATCTAAGTTATTTGAGTTTTTTTTATCTGAAATTTAATTTATAAGATTTTAATTTATAAGATTTTAATTTATAAGATTTTAATTTATAAGATTTTAATTT
>ENA-UOOH01000386-UOOH01000386.1-fermentation-metagenome-genome-assembly--contig:-NODE-386-length-52121-cov-23.633869_pt1 | contig 52121 bp, 46 predicted proteins | sample MGYA00245778_ERZ724025 | MGnify/ENA primary metagenome ERZ724025 (study PRJEB28704, sample SAMN03018313) | fermentation metagenome | biome: anthropogenic terrestrial biome; feature: soil; material...
TCTTCACTCGTTTTATTCTTTTACTCTATTGACTTATCACCAGATTGCTTTTAAAGAGGACCGAAATAAATCCCGGTCCGTTTTTCAGAAGATATTATAGCTTGGGGAAAGGGAAAGCGCTGTTTATATACCTGACGCCGCGGCCATCTTCTTGTAAATATCAGTGTTGTCATAGGAGCCGCTGAACAGTTCGGCGCCTGCACCGTAAGCATAGACCGGCACGGGGGTACCCGTGTGCGCGTAGGAGGTCCAGCCGATACCGGCCTTATTGTTGATGATATGCGTCAGCGTCACGGAAAGGGGATCGTAGGTACCGTAGAGCAAAGCCGCGTTTTCATCCTGGGAACGCTTTTCTTCAGGTTTCATGGACTCGGCAAAGCCGTTTTTCAGCTTATTATATTCGTACTCGGTCAAAACAAACGCCTTATTGGCCTCGTCCTTGGCAGCCTCGTCGGAAGGCGGAATTAATCCGAAGTTTTCCTTGATTATGGGCAGCACGTCGCTTAGCTTGAGATTGGGATTAGATTCCTTCATTTCTCCGATCAGCTCGTCGAAGGCGATATAGGACATTTTTTGATTTTTCAGGATGCTGAACGCGGTGTCATAGCCGGTTGCCGCGTAGCCAATGGTCATGCCGCCGGTCTCATGGTCGCCGGTCACCAGGATCAACGTCTCGTCGGGATGCTGGTTGGCGAAATCGACTGCGACCTGGATCGCTTCCTCGAAACCGAGTACGTCGGTGATGGTACTCAGCGCGTCGTTGGCGTGACAGGCCCAGTCAATCTTACCGGACTCCGCCATCAAAAAGAACCCTTTTTCATTGTCAAGAACATCAATGCCCTTCTTTACAAAATCGGCCAGGGAGACGCTGTCCGGCGGGGAATCAATGGTATAGGGAATCGCACCGGAGTCCTGGAGCACCGGGCTGACCGCGTAAACCTTGCCGGAAGAACTGCCGAGTGCCTCAATCTCAGCCTTGGTTTTGATCACCTTATAGCCTTTGCTTTCCATGATGCCGTATGCATCGGGTTTATCCTCATCTTTGCCCGTAGCCTGGTTTATGGAGCCGCCGGCGAAATAATCAAAGCCGCTGTCGGCCATCTGCATGGCGATGTCATAGTAATCGTTTCTCGAAGCAACGTGGGCATAGAAAGCTGCCGGGGTCGCATGATTGATGGTAACGCTGGAAATGATGCCGATTTTTTTGCCCTTTTCCTTGAGCTGCTCGCATATGTTCGGAGCAACGGTCTTTTTATCCACTCCAAGTCCGATCACGCCGCTGTGGGTCTTGACGCCTGTGGCAACCGAAGTGGCAGTGGAGGCGGAATCAGGGCAAAACGAGGTGGAGTCATGGGTGGTTGCAACGCCAGCAATCGGGAACTGCGCGAAGTTGAGATTCTTGGTGGCGACTTCGCCGGAAGTGTTGTTGCCCCGGTAAACCTGGGCGGCGTTCACCTGGACGTGGCTCATGCCATCGCCTACAAATAGGAACATGTACTTGGGGATCTTTGCGGCCAGCTGCTGGGAAGCCGGGTTCAGGCCGCTCTGCTGCGGCGTGGTGGGCGCACAGGCTGCCAGGGTCGATAGAGACAGGGCCAGACACAGTAACAATGCAAAAATCTTTTTTTTCATACTGTAATTTCCTCCCGCCTTTTTATATGGGAGCGGTTATTACCCTCCCGAGCCTTGTACAACAGTTCGAAACAATTATACAGTGTCCCTGTTAAATCAAGGGAAAAATTACGCAAAGATTATGCAAATAATCCGAAAAATGGATGTAAAAAGTAGAACTGTTAAATACAATATTTTTGGCACGCTGGTTTTAAATGCACTGATGGATAAGTTGGAAAGAATGGCCCGGTGTAGAAACACTCCACTGCTTTTAAATTTTGAACCGTGTAAAATATAACAACATGATGTCAAAATACTTGACATCATGTGTCCAATATTTATTTTGCCCACCTCATGATCAACTGTTCGTAAATCTCCCGATAAAGGTTAAAGTATGACTCCGATTCCTTTAAATAGTACCTTGGCTTGACCTTTTCGCTTTTCCTTAATTATATGGCACAGTTGTTGCTTAATATCGCAATAAGCCATAAAAAGTAAAAAGCCAGAAAGGGGCAGTGGTTATGGATTTTAGAAAAACGGAAGAACAGGAATTACTGCTGGAAAGCATCAGGGAGCTGGTCGAAAGAAATGTACCGGAGAATTATATCAAGGAATGCGATGAAAAATGCCTCCCTCTGACTAAGCTGCAGGAAGCTTTAATAGAAAGCGGCTTCATTATGATCGGTATTCCTGAAGAGTACGGCGGTACGCCGGTCGATGTTACCACCATGGTTCTTATCGGTGAATTATTATCCAGCCTGGGAGTCGGTCACAGCATGCTGAGCAACGCTCTGCAAGTCGACGATGCCTTATCTTTTTGCAGCCCGGAACAACAGAAAATTATCATGCATGAATTGCTGACAACCGGCCAAAATGCTTTTTGCTTGGGAATCACTGAGCCTCAGGCAGGCTCCGACAACAGTGCCATTGCCACCACGGCTGTTCGCCGCGGTGACGGCAAAGTTGTCATCAACGGGCATAAATGCTTTATTACCAATGCGGACAGGGCCCCCTATATTATGTGTGTGGCCCGTACGGAAAATCCCTCTGATCCCAAGCATCAATTTTCCATGTGGCTTGTGCCCATGAATTCTCCGGGAATTAAAATTGAGCATATGCAAAAGGTGGGAATAAGAATGAGCACCTTGTGCGACGTCTACCTGGAGGATGTGGTGGTGGAGGAGAAAGATTTAATGGGAAAAGACGGCTATGGTTTCATTCAGCTCATGAAAAATTTTGAGGTGGAACGCTTGATTATCGCTGCCAGTTCGCTGGGAATGGCGGAAGGCGCCTATAATGACGCCGTGGCCTATGCCAATCAGCGGGTGCAGTTCGGCAAACCGATTGGTTCTTTCCAACTTATCCAGGAAAAGATTGTAAGAATGGCGATCAAGCTAGAGAATATGAAGAACATCGTTTATAAGACCGCCTGGGAAAAAGACAATAACCTGGATATCGGCATTTCATCGGCCCTGGCCAAATTATACTGTTCCGAAGCGGCTTTTGAAGTATGCGATGATGCCATGCAGATTTTCGGCGGAATCGGCTATACCGCGGAACATCGTGTTTCCCGCTTCTGGAGAGACTCCCGCATGCACCGCATAGGCGGCGGCACCAATGAAATCATGGTCCATGTTGCCGGCAGAGCCATTCTGAAGAAACACAAATAAGCATCCGCTTATGGCCGGCCTTATATATAGAAGCCTTGTACGAGAGCATGGTTTAAATAAATCATAGGGGGAGGCCAGAATTAATGAAAGTCATTGTATGCTATAAAATCGTACCGGAAGAAGCAAATATAGAAATTAACCAAGATGGAAGCTTGTCTTTCGCTAATGCGGAATGGAAGCTGAGCCAGTACGATCTTAATGCGGTGGAGGCTGCCATGCAGCTGGTTGAAGCCGTAGGTGGCAGTGTTACCGCCCTCACTGTGGGCGATCAGAAAATTGAAAACAGTAAACTAAAAAAAAGTATTCTCGCCCGTGGTCCCGAGGATTTATATCTGGTGAAAGACGAGCGGCTTAAACGGGCGGATACCCATCTGACTGCTGCCGTACTGGCAGCGGCGGTGGCTTATATAGGCTTTGACCTGGTATTGTGCGGTGAAGGTTCGTCCGATTTTTATGCCCAGCAAGTTGGCATACAGCTGGGGGAACTGCTGCAAGTTCCGGTAATAAATGCGGTGAGCAAGATAACCCCCGCTGGTGATCGGCTGATCATCGAAAGAACCCTGGAAGATGAAATAGAAACCCTGGAATTATCTTTGCCGGCCGTATTAGCAGTCACTGCCGATATTAATGTAACCCGTCTGCCGGGAATGAAAGAAATCCTGGCAGCAGGTAAAAAGCCGGTTACGGAATGGGATCTGCATAAAATCGGAATCCGGCATGCCGGGCCCCGGGTCGAGGAAGTCAGCACTTTAGCGCCGGAGCAGGTGGCAAGAAAGAAGATTCTGGTTGAAGGGGACTCCGAACCGAAAATCGCTGAATTTCTGGACTATATCCGAAAAGAATTGAAGTAAAGCAGGTGAAAGCATGAGACGGCTTAAAAACATATGGGTGTTTGCGGATAAAGCTTCATCATTGGCGGAATTGTGCGCCGGCGGGCGTCAATTGGGAGAAAACGTTGCCGCTGTGGTCCTGGGAGGGGAAGAAACCGCCCGGCAGGCCATTGAGCAGGGAGCAGATCAGGTGTACTGGCTGGGACTTAAAGCTGAAGATAAGATGCTGGAAGATTATACGCGCACCATAGCCGGGTTGCTGGAAAAACACAGACCGGAATTATTTCTGCTCAATGCCGGCAGGAGAACGAAAGTTGTAGCCGGCCGCCTGGCTGCCCTATTCGCTACCAGCGCTATCACTGACGCTATGCAATTTGTCATCGGTGAAAACGGAGATTTACAAATAGCCCGCCTGGTTTACGGCGGCTTGGCGATCCGGTTGGAAAAACCGCTGTCCGCTATGGCCATAGCTACCGTGGGCAATGGGGTATTCAAGGCGGCAGCAGACGGCAGCAACCGGCAGGGAACTGTAACAGAAGTCCCCTGGGTAGAGGACGGCTGCCGGCTAAAACTTTTAGAACGTCGGGCCAGAGACACGGAACCGGTTGATTTGGCAGCAGCGGCCAGAGTAGTCGGTGTGGGCCGGGGCATCGGAAAAGAAGAAGGCCTGGCCATGGTTTATGCCTTGGCCCGGCAATTGAAGGCGGAAGTGGCTTGTACGCGTCCCCTGGCCGAAGGGGAAAAGTGGATGAGCCCGGAGAGGTACATCGGGGTATCGGGCACTATGATCAAGCCTGATATGTACCTGGCTTTGGGCATATCCGGACAAATACAGCACATGACGGGAGTCAATAAGGCACGGGTTATTATAGCGGTCAATAAAGATATCAACGCGCCTATTTTTGAACAGTCGGATTACGGTTTAGTCGGCGATCTCTACAAAATTATACCGGCTTTACTAAAAAGCCGGTTATAAACATTGATTACAGAGCGTTGGTTTATCTTTTCATTCGGTTACCGGCTTAAGTTCAAGGCAGATTTACCGGACCCGAATTCATCTGTGGGGAGGAATTTTAATGGCTAAGAGATCAGATGTACCTGAATTTGGCCCGTTGGCAGGAATAAAAATGGTTCATTCAGCTATATCCTTTGCCGGGCCTTTTTGCGCCCAGATTTATGCGGAATTAGGAGCTGACGTGATTTGGATCGAAAGCACTTTGGCCTTTGACACCGCCCGGGTCACCGGCTGGCCCTGTGAACAGGACCGTCGCAATCAAAGGACTATTTCCCTGAATATTCCCACTCCGGAAGGCAAAGAAGTTTTTTTACAACTCATCAAGGAGGCCGATGTTTTTCTGGAGGCCTCCCGGGGCGGACAATATGACAAGTGGGGATTATCCGACCAGGTGCTGTGGAAACAGAACCCGGCTCTGGTCATTATTCACGTCTCCGGCTTCGGGCAGTATGGGGTGCCGGAATATGTTTCCCGGGCCTCCTTTGATCCCGTAGCCCAAGCCTTCGGATGCCTGATGCACACCAATGGCTATCCTGACCGGCCGCCCATCCCGGCTTTCCCGGTGGTAGCAGATTATTTCACCGCTCTTTTTGCTTTAGGATCTTCTCTGGCCGCTTTATATAAAGCTAAAACGACCGGACAGGGCGAAAGCATTGATGTGGCTCAGTATGAAGCTATCATGCGCATTCAGACCCGGGCCATGGAGTACGTGAGCGGAGGTCTGGTCTATCCCCGGGAGGGGAATCGCAGCAACAAGGTGGCCGGCTATGGCAACTATCCATGTAAAGACGGAGAAGAGGTATGCCTGATTTTTTTGGGTACCGGAGTACTGAAGAGCGGATTGCCTATTCTGGGGCTGGAATACGGATCGGAATTGTTTCCCGCCAACACCAATCAGATTATCTTGAAGTCGCCGGCCGGACAACTGCTGGATAAGAAGATTCAAGAATTTTGCGACACCCATACGGCGGCGGAAGTGGAAAAAATCCTGGCCTCCAACGGAGTTCCCTGCAGCCGGGTGATGACTTATGCCATGGCGGCGAATCATTCTCATTATATGGCCCGTGAAGTTTTTCTGGAATGGAAAAAGGTCAACGGCGAACCTATTAAAGGGGTAAATGTCTTTCCCAAACTGAAAAATAATCCGGGCCGGGTCTGGCGCGGGGCGCCGACTGTAGGCATGGACAATGACGATATACTGACCGATCTGGGGTTGAGCGAAGCGGAAATCGCCCGGCTTTATGAAAAAGCAATCATTCGTAAATTGTAAAACGGTGCTAGGGCAATGTTTAGGAAAAGGAGGACTTGCTGTGCCGTATCATAACGTGGCGGAGTTTTTGCTATTGAACGCCAATCGCTATCCGCAGAAAACAGCGCTTATTTGCCGGAACCGGCGCATAAGCTATCAAGATTTAAACCAAAAGGTAAACTCCATTGCCAATGGCTTGTTGGCATTAGGTATCGTTCCGGGAGATAAAGCAGGTTATTTACTGCCGAACTCCAACTATTTAATTGAGGTCTATTATGCCCTGCAAAAAATAGGGGCGGTCGCGGTTCCGCTCAACAGCAGAGTAATATCCCGGGAGATAGAATTTTTGGTTTATAATAGCCAATGCCGGGCTCTGTTTTTTGCCGATTTTCTAGCCCCTAAAGTACAGGAAATCAAAAAGAATTTAAAAACGGTAGAGTTTTTAATCTCTGCGGGAGAGACGGAAGGTGCCTACAGCCTGGAAAAGGTGGCGGCCCTGGGCGATATAAGTGAACCGGTGATTTTTCGAGATGAGGATGCTCCTTCCCGTATCCAGTTTACCGGTGGGACCACCGGTTTGCCTAAAGGGGCGATGCGTAGCCATTATGCCGAAATATCGCAAATGCTCGGGGGCATGATTTCAAGCGGCGTCGGGGCCAATCCGGACGAAGTGGTATTGATTCACTGTCCGCTGGATCACCATGCGGGACATAGCTGGTTTAATTACACCCTGGCGGCGGGAGGGACATTAATCATATGTGATTCTTTACAGCCGGATGAAATATTATCGTTGATCGAAAGAGAACGGGCGACCTATTTATTGTTCTTACCTCCCAGTACTTATCTGCGTGTGCTGGACTGTCCAAGCTTGGCCGACTATGATCTGAGCTCGGTGAAGCTGGCGCAGAGCGCGGCCGGTTACACTTCGCCGGAGATTATCAAACGGATCTGCACCGGATTTTCCAATTGCCGCATGAAATATGGCTGGGGACAGACAGAGAGCGGATTGGGCACCAGCCTCATATTTACTTTGGATATGGTGGAAAAAGATGTTCCCGAACTTGCCAGTATCGGCAAACCCATGCCTTTTATCGAATTAAAGATTGTAGATGAAGATGGCCGTGAGCTGGGAGTAGGCGAAGTAGGGGAATGCCTTTCCCGGGGGCCGGCCGCTATGGGCGGCTATTATAATCAGCCGGAACTTACCGATAGCTGCCTCACATCCGACGGCTGGATTCATACCGGCGATCTTATGAAGCGGGATGAATATGACTACTTCTATTTCGTATCCCGGAAAAAGAATATGATTAAATCCGGCGGGGAAAACGTTTTTTCGCAGGAGGTGGAAAACATCATCCGCAAACATCCGGCGGTAGTCAATTGTGTCGTGTTCGGTATCCCTGATCGCCATCTCGGAGAAGCGGTTGCGGCCGTTGTGCAATTGGGGGAGGGCTGCGCTATGAACTTAAAACAATTACAGGAGCATTGCCGGGAGTACCTGTCAAGCTATAAAAAACCCCGCTATGCTGATTTTGTCAGCGTTTTACCGATGGATGCCGCCGGTAAAATACGTATCTACAGATTGCAGGAAATCTATAAAGAAAAATTCAAAAACCAATCATGATTGATTTTCAAACCGCGGCATGGTTCTGGTGATAAATGCCCGGATAAATCCTAAATTTTTTCATTTTCATAAATTTTGATCAGCAGGGAGGAATGACGCATGACAGGCTTTCCCCATTTGATGTCCCCAATCCAGGTCGGTTCTTTGACCCTTAAAAACAGGCTTATCAGTACTTCTATGTCGCCGGGCCTCGGTTATACCGACGAAAATTGCCGCCCCACCCAGCGCCTCCTGAATTATATAGAAGAAAGGGCCCGGGGAGAAACCGCCCTGATCTGCCAAACGGTTTATACTTATCCCAAGGATCCCACCAGAGGCAGAACGTTTTTCCCGGCAGCCTATTCCGATGAACAAATTCCGGGATTGGCCAGGATGGCGGAGGCGGTTCATAAGCATAACGGCTTGCTGGCCGGCCAGCTTTGCTGTGTGCACTGGTGGCGCCGCAGTCCCGATGAACAGGAAGATCATTGGGGACCCTCTCCCATTCATTTTGTGAAAAATATGAAACCCTTTCTGACCATGTCAAAGGATGACATAAAGATTTTCACCTCCCAGTTTGTGAATACCAGTCGGATATTTAAAGCCGCGGGATGGGACGCGGTGGAGATTATGGCCGGTGTGGGCGGGGTCGTCAGCCGCTTTATGTCCCCGGCCACGAATAACCGCACCGACGAGTATGGAGGCAGTATTGAAAACCGCTGCCGTTTTTTATTGGAGATCATTGCCGGCATCAGGGAAGTTTGCGGAGAAGAGTTTCCCATCCTTTGCCGCTGGACCCCGATTGATTATGTGCCCGGGGGCAATGAACTGGAGGAAGCCCAAAAAATAGCGGTCATTCTGGATCAAGCCGGTGTGGCCTGGCACAATCTGCAAATGGGCTGGCATGAAAGTTCCGTGCCGTTGACCATCAAGCGGGTGCCGGACGGACACTTTGCCTGGATATCCCATGAAGTAAAAAAGCTGGTTACGGCTCCGGTGGTAACAGCTTACCGGGAAACAGATCCCTATATTATGGAAAAGATTCTGGCTGAAGGCAAAGCCAATATTATAGGCGGCTTGCGTTATAATATAGCCGATCCGGAATTTGCCAAAAAAATTAGAGAAAACCGTCCCCAAGATATCAGGATGTGCATATGCTGCTGCCGCTGCCTGGATGATGTGGTCAGCGGGGGAAAACCCATGAATTATTGTGGGGTAAACCCCCGGCTGGGCCCTGAAATTGATGCGCCGCTGACGAAAGCGGAATCACCCCGAGAGGTCGTGGTCATCGGCGCGGGCCCGGCCGGCTTATCCGCCGCCCTGACCGCCGCCCAACGCGGGCACCGGGTTACGGTTTATGAAAAGGCTCCCCGTATAGGCGGGTGCCTGGCTATGAGCCCGATATTCAGCCCTATCTATGAACGCCTGCTGCAATATTACAAGAATCAGTTCTCCCAAATGCCGCAGATTAGAGTGGCCTTGAACACCGAAGTTACCCCGGAACTGGTATTGAATCATAACCCGGACGCCGTGATCGTAGCGGTGGGAGGCAACCCGGTGGAGCTCCAGGTTCCGGGCAGCGATAAGGGCAATATTGTCACTTCCCACGATTTTATGGAGATGCTGAATGGCAATCCTCCCCAGAAAAAAGGCTGGGCCCATCAATTTATGTTCAGGGCCGCTGCAGTTTTTCTTAAATATTTCTATTCGCCCCGGCTGGTGAGAAGATTGCTGGGGATGCCCTGGCCCTTTGGCCGGCGGGTGGCCATTGTCGGCGGCGGCCTGCCCGGATGTGATCTGGCTCTGGCATTAATGAAAACCGACCGCCAGATTGCAATTTTTGAGGAAGGCAGAAAAATCGGATATGACATAGGCGCCAGCGAACGGTTCCATACCACTTCCGATTTAAAAAAGGCTCCCAATGTACGACTGGAACCATCCAGTCAGATTACGGAAATCAATGACCAGGGGATAAAAGTTCGGCGGGAAGACACAACCGAGTATCATTATGAAGCCGACACCGTTTCTGTCACCCTGGGATTTGAAAAAAATATGGATTTATTCAGTCAGCTACAGGGGAAAGGGCCGACTGTAAAAGCAGCCGGAGACTGCGTCAATCCCCGCCGGATGGCCGACGCCACCAAGGAAGGATATTTAGCCGCTATAGAAATATAAATTTATTTGAAACGGAGATTAGAAAATGAACAACAGTAATATGTTAAATAACAGCGTAATTATTGATAAAAGGGCTGACGGGGTGGCATTGGTCATCATTAATAAGCCGGCGCGAAGAAATGCCCTTGATCCTCATTTAATGGATGATCTAACCGATGCTTTTCAAACCCTGGACGACGATAACGAGGTTAAAGTGATCATTCTCAAGGGGCAGGGGGATCATTTCTCCTCAGGCGGAGATTTAAAGGCAATAGAACCGGGTCCGCGCCCGATTGAGGAAAAAAGAAAAATGCTGCGCCGATATGCCCGCACCATACAGGCCATTCAAAATATGGATAAACCGGTTATCGCTATGGTTAAGGGTTATGCGGTGGGGGGAGGGATGAGCCTGGCTCTGGCTTGTGACCTGATCTTGGCTTCGGAAGATGCCAGGTTTAGCTGTAATTTTCTGAAAGTCGGTATTGTGCCGGAAATGGGGGCGATGTTGTTCCTGCCGCAAGCTCTGGGTCTCTACCGGGCCAAAGATTTGTGGTTCACCGGGAGAATAGTGGAAGCGGCAGAAGCCCGGGCCATGGGTTTTGTCAATCAAGTGTTCCCCAGTGAAGAAATTGAAGCGGCAACCATATCTCTGGCGCAGGAGCTTGCATTGCTTCCCTCTGTTTCCCTGCGCATTACCAAACGCATTGCTAATGCCACCGTCAATCACATGCTGAATACCATATTGGACTGCGAAGCTCAATCCTCGCCGTTCTGCTCGGAAAGCGACGACCATAAGGCATATGTGGAGTCGTTCCGCCATAAAAAGAAAGCAAGCGAAAATATATCAGATCCGACCGCTTAGCGGGCGCCCCGGAGGGCAAAGAACCACCGCCGTTCCATGCGGTTATCAGCAGGAGAATAGAAAAAGGCAATTACTGTTATCTACAGATTCGTAATGTATCAAATGGTTCCCATTATTAAGCCGCCTATGCTATACTTAAAACTGCTAATCCATTGGGAAGTGAGGGATTTTTTTGACCAGTTTTACGAACGGGAGTCCTTTGCAGGAACAGTTAAAGAATGTGGCTAATCCGTGTGCGGAATTAATGCAGCCGAAATTCATAGAGTATATAGAAAATGAAAGCATAACTTATAATTTTCCAGTATTAGATATTTATTTAAATCCCTGGAAGTGTATGCAGGGCGGTTTTATCTCCGCCGCTTTTGATAATGCTTTTGGCGCGCTGGCTATATTGGCAACCGGAAAATTCGAGGTCAGCAGTTTGGATCTGAATGTGAATTATCACCGGTCGATTTTGGCCGATGATACGTTGACGGTCAAAGTTTATTTAAAATCTAAAGGAAAAAGCATTATCAGCCTATGGGGAGAATCATTTGATTCCTGCGACCGGTTAATTGCTACCGCTACCAGCAAAATAATTCTGTTAAATAAGGCGGCAACCCAGTAGAGCTGTCAGTTCTGCCCGCAGAAATGTTAATACCGGGTTTCTTGGTGAATCTGCCTGGCCAAATAAAAGAATATGAAAACAGTTAAAGTGCATTTCCAATCTGGAAATGCACTTTTAGTTTGCAACGGGGAACTGGCTAAAGGCAAAAAAATTCTGCCTTCGGTAATCATAAAGGCTCTGAGCGGCCGGTTTCTCTTAAAACGGCAATGATACCCATTCGGCTGAAATTTCACGCCAGCTTCCCCAAATACCTATTAAGAGCAGAAGCGATGAATTCTGGTGGCACAATAATTGCTATAAAAACGATAGAGCTGCCGGAAGAAAACTAAAAAATCTACGGGGAGGCGATACTTATTTTAAGCAGGCAGTAGCTTAAAATGACGGTAATATTTAAGTTTTATGAAAGGAAGATGGTCAATATGATTCCAAAGTTAGCTTTAGATTCTTGTAAAGTATTAGCTGATATTTTAATGGGTTTAATGCGCGGTAAAATAGCCTTCTTTATTTCTGAGGGGGATATAATTATCTGGATGAGACAGTCTGATGTATTCATACTTGACGCATTTAAAATTGGTTATAAATTTAAGGACGGCAGTACTGCGGTAAGAGCGCTCCAAACCCGTCAGGTGGTAAAAAATGAAGTACCGTCCTCTTTTTTTGGGATTAGGCTGGACCTAATATCTATACCTGTGATTGATGAAGATGATAGTGTATTTGGAACATTTTCCATGGCGGTACCGATTATACATCCGGTCCAAGCAGCTTTTCCGGATTTTGCCCCGATTTTAGCGGAGATGTTTCAGGAAGGTTCCATCATGTATATGACAGATCAACATAAAGTTATTTATCGGCATGCATCCCAAAAGTTTGATATACCCGCTATAGAACCATGTAAGCAGGGACATGAATTGCACAGCAGTGATATTGCCTATAAAGCTATCTCTACTAAACAACCCATGTTTGTTGAAGCTGACGGTTCCCAATACGGGGTTCCTCTCTCTATAGTAAGCTATCCCCTGGCGGATGAAAGCAATGGCAATATAGAAGCCACTCTGGGAATCGTTACGCCGAAGCAAACTGCGGTGACATTACGTGATATGTCCAACAACCTGGGCAATAACCTGAGCAGTATCGGGGCGGCTATTCAACAGCTTGCTGCCTCTGCCGGTGATATTAATACCAATGAACAATCATTGAATGAAAGCATTAAAGGCATTATAAATTATGCGGAAGAGATAAATGAAGTATCGGTATTTATCAAGGAAATAGCCGAAGCAACTAAAATGTTAGGTCTTAATGCGGCCATAGAGGCCGCCCGGGCAGGTGACGCCGGCCGCGGCTTTGGCGTTGTAGCTGAAGAAATCAGGCGCTTGTCCGATCAATCTAAAGGCACCGTCCCCCAAATCGCGCAGTTGACGAACATGATCAAAGAGACAACCCAACAAGCGAATGAAAAGAGCAAGAGGTCATTATCTGCGGTTCAGGAACAGGCAGCGGCTACCCAGGAAGTTACTGCCAGTATTGAAGAAATAACGTCTATGTCCGAGGAACTGATCAATATTTCTAAGATGCTGTAAGCCTGCGGAATTCCCGGCCTCAGACTGAAAACCAACCCGCTTTTAGTGTTAACTGCTGGAAGCGGGTTGGCCGTTATACAGGCCAATAGAAGTATGAGCTGTTACCACGTTCTGTGCGGCCTTATACCCCGGAAGTGACTGCCGGTATGGAAGATATGCCGGCTCCGAGATGGAATTGGGATCATATATCCATACCTGATCATCTGCCTCCGGTAAAAATGCCGCGGCAGAGAAAAAAACATAAGGTTTATGTCCTGTTTCCAGTATGGTGTGCGAAATATCGGACAGATAGAATGCTATTAAATAAACTTTGTTCAGGGGCCCAGGATAAATAATCTCAAAAACCCGGAATCAATATTTTGCCTGCCTCCTTTAGCAAAGTTACAACAATGCCCCCATTGGGTAAGCGTACTAAAGTTTATTGTCAAGGGGCAGAGCCGCTGGCACAATAATTGCTATAAAAATGATAAAGGTTGCCGGAAACCAATACTAAATTTGTGGGGAGGAGATACTTGTATTATATTATAGCGCTGGGGTTTGAAGAGCAAACCGAACTTTGACCCTTTTAACAACAGATAGGCCAATAGTTACAGTGTATTTCAGGGCTCAACAGAACACCTCGCAGGGAAAAAAGAATATTCAGTGCCCTAAAGGCGCATGGCAGAGGAGGAACAATAATCATGAGTTTACAACCGAACTTTGATCCCGGACCGATCAGAGAAAAGATGTTTCAGGCCAAACAGAAATTTGTGGGCGACATTATAAAGAAAAAGGCCAAGCTAACGCCTGACCGTGCAGCAGTGGAGTGGGAAGGCAAAGTATGGACTTTTAAAGAGCTGAATGAGGATGTTAACAGATTAGCTAACAGTATGGACCGTATCGGAATTAAACGGGGGCAGCGCATATCGGCCTTAAGCGGTAATCGGGTGGAATGTGCTCAAATCATGTATGCGGTAGCCAAAATAGGGGGAATTATAGCATTCTGCAACGACAGATATACCCCCATCGAATTGCAGGAAGCTATTGAGGTTATTACCCCGGAAACGATTATAGTGGCTAAACCTTATTTTGAAAAATTTAAAACCATACTGCCCAATTTATCTTTTGTCAAGAGGATTATACTGCTGGATGATATGGGGGAAACCGGCTTCACCTCATTGCCGACCTATTCCTACCCTAAACTTCTGGAAGAGGGAGACAGCCAAGAACCGAATATTGAACTGCATGAAGAAGACGCCTACTTTATTGTTTACACCTCCGGAACCACAGGCAAGCCCAAAGGAGCAACCATTTCGCAGCGCTCATCGGTAGCCCGGGTTTTCTGTAATATGGCGGAATATCAACGCCTTTTGAAAATAGACCAGGATGATAATTTTATTGCCAGAGGGGCTTTTTTCCACGTGGCTTCCGTAGACCAAATGTTTGCCACCCATGCCTTTGGCGGCAAAGTTATCTTCCATGACGGCTACAGCCCGGAAAAATACGTCGACGTAATAACCAAGGAAAAAATCGGCTGGCTGGCTATGGCGCCGGGTATGCTGCAGCGGTTGATTGATGAAATAAAAAAGAGAAATGCGAAAATCGTGGGCGTAAAAGCGGTAGGCTCTATGGCGGATTTGGTTCCGGCAGAACAAATGGGGGAATTAACTAAGCTCCTTAATGCCCCTTATTTGAATACTTACGGACTAACCGAAATCGGACCGCATAATTTCTCGAACAATGTGATTCCGATAGCAGCCAGATACAGCGCCCTGTCCAAAGCCGAAGGCTTCGCTTGTGAGGTCCGCCTTCTGGACAGCGAAGGCAGGGAAGTGCCGGATGGAGAGCCGGGCGAACTGGTTATCCGCACCACCATGATGTTCAGCGGCTACTGGAATAATCCGGAGGAAAATGAGAAGGTTTTCCGTGACGGCTGGTTCCATACCGGAGACGTCTTAAGACGCAATCCCGACGGAACTTTGGATTTTGTTTCCCGGGTCAAATACATGATAAAGACCGGCGGAGAAAATGTTTACCCGGCGGAAATAGAACGGGCCCTGTTTAATCATCCGGCAGTAGAGGAAGCGGTTGTGGTAGGCGTCAAGCATCCTAAATGGGGTGAAACGCCCATAGCTTTTGTAGCCGTTAAAGAGCCTGTTACCGGAGAAGAGCTAAGGGAGTTCTGCCGCCAATATCTGTCCGGATTCAAACTGCCTAATCTGGTAGAGGTTATTCCCAAAGAAGCTTTCCCGAAAAACGCCAATGGCAAGATTGAATTTGAAAAAATGGGAGACTTGATTAAAGCGGTCGAAGCCAAAGTAAAATAGGGTAAATAAAATCTATTCTCAGGGAAAAGCATCCGTTGACCGAAAAATTAATTGATTCCATCCCCTGTTTCGGCAGGGTACTTGGGTAATAGCTTTTGTATTTGAAGAAGAACCTGATTTCAAAGAATTATAGCAGAAAATAAAGACAGCATACGACAATACGGGTTGCCGAATTTACCGCAACAATAATCCTAATAGATGACGGCAGCGGATGCTTGAAACTGAGAATACTGACTTATACTTTCTTGAACAAGGGGAATTAAATATGAAAATCAGGAGGTATATTTAATGGTTAAAGATAAGGTAGTTGTTGTTACAGGTGCCGGCCGGGGTATAGGCAGAGCGATAGCTTTGCTTTTTGCCCAGTACGGAGCGAAGGTAGTGGTTAATGATCCAGGCGGAAGTCCGGACGGACAAGGCGGAGACCAAAAGGTGGCAGAACAGGTTGTAGAGGAGATCAAAAAAGCAGGAGGCCAGGCAGTGCCCAGTTTCGATTCTGTCGATTCGCTGTCCGGGGCCACAAGTATCATTGATACCGCGGTTGCAAACTTTGGCAGAGTTGATGTGGTAGTAAACAATGCCGGAATTCTTCGGGACCGTATCCTTTTCAAAATGAGTGAAGAAGAGTTTGATGCTGTGCTCAAAGTGCATGTAAAGGGAGCATGGTCAATGACCAGGGCGGCTGCCCCTTATATGAGGGAACAGAAGTTTGGCAGGATTATTAACTTCACCTCAACCACCGGATTGATCGGCCAGGTTGGGCAGGTAAACTACGGGACCGCCAAAGCAGGTATTGTCGGACTGACCAAGAACACCGCCCTGGATATGGCCAAGTATAATGTTACGGCCAATGTGATCTGCCCCTTTGCCTATACTCGCCTGGTTGGTACTATTGAGAGCGATGATCCCGTCGTCCAGGCGCGGATAGATAAATTCAAAAAAATGACCCCCGAAAAAATTGCCCCGTTGGTAGTGTATCTGGCCAGTGACCAAGCCCAGGAAGTATCTGGACAAATATTCGCGGTGAGGGGCAATGAACTGGTTCTCTTCTCTCAGATTCGCCCCATTCGCAATATGCAGCTCGACAAGGGCTGGACGGTAGAGGAAATCGGTGAAATATTCATACCCGCGGTTAAGAATAATTTCTATCCGCTGGAAATCTCCAATGATGTTTTCCCTTATGATCCCCTGGTATAGTTGAAATGGCAACAGTTTTTCTCAGCTGCCAACCAGGGAGGTAAAAAAAGTTGGGATTGTAACAGTATTTTTAGCTGAAGCAGCAAACCAGGGAGGTAAAAAGATGAACCCAAAAACAGCTATTGTTGGTGTGGGGGAAACAACTTATTCCAGGAATTCCGGTATGACGGCTACCGAAATTCTTCTTCAGGCATCGTATAGGGCAGTTAATGATGCGGGAGTCAAAATGTCCGATATTGATGGGGTTGTCTTGCCCAGACTGCGAACTGATCTGAAAATTAATGAGTTTGAATTTTATACTCATGCCAATCTCAGGTTCAGAGCTTATGCCGGCATGGATGCAGGAGCCGGAGTGGTCAATGCCATAGAACTGGCACAATTGGCCTTGCAAAATGGACAGGCTAATTACGTCCTCCTCTATATAGGGGCTAACCAGGTATCCGAGAAAGAAAAGTCTTCGCCGCGGGGAATACACCAGGAAGACCTTTATAAAAGAAATTGTGAGATTCCTTTTGGCTTTTTCCCGCAGCCGGTATACTTCGGTTCCATAGCCACCCGTTATTCCAAGCTGTATGGAAACATTGAAAACCAACAGGCAGCCATAGCGGTAAACACCCGTAAACATGCAATTCTCAATGGCAACGCTCAGATGACGAAACCTATGACCGTGGAAGATTATTTCAGGTCGCCGCTTCTGGCCGAACCATTACGCCTTTTGGACTGTTGCGTAATGACCGACGGTGCAGCCGCCATAGTTTTAACCACCGAAGAGAGAGCCAAAGATCTGGCGCGTCCTGGCGCTGCCATATTGGGTATTGCCGCAGCGGGATTAAATCCTGCCAGCCCGTTTTTCTTTACCCAAACACCGGATCCTCTGACGACTTCCGCAGTACAGACGGCTCCGATTGCTTTTGCCCAGGCGGGCGTTACCCATGAGGACATTGATGTACTGGAAATCTATGATTCCTTTACCATTAATGTCATACTTCAACTGGAGGATCTTGGGTTTTGCCCCAAAGGAGAGGGCGCTCGTTTTATAGGCAATGGTGAAACCATATCCCTTGACGGTAAGCTGCCGCTCAATACTCATGGAGGATTGTTATCCCAGGGTTATATGTACGGAATGGCTCATGTCATAGAGGCTGTAAAGCAACTGCGGGGAGAGGCCGGGCTGGCCCAGGTAAAGGACGCCAAAATTTCTCTGGTGTCAGGTTTCGGAGGATGGTTCCAGGGTACATTGATTCTAGGGGGTAACTAATCATGGATAAAGAAAATTTTCTTTTACCAGACATTGAATGGCCGGTATTGATTCCTTTTTGGGAGGCATGCCGCAATGAGGAATTGAAATTTCCGCGCTGCCAAAAATGCGGAAGCTGGCAATGGTATCCGACTATCATTTGCCCGGACTGTCAAGGCGAGTTCGAATGGGCCAAGGTTGCGCCCAAAGGCAGATTGTATAGCTGGACAGTCGTCCACAAGGCGTTTTTCCCGGAATTTAAAGAAAAGATCCCCTTCATCGTTGCCTGCATAGAAATTGATGATGCACCCGGTGTGCGCTTTATCGCCAACGTAGTTGACTGCAAGCCGGAAGACCTTCGTATCGGTATGGAAATGGACGTGGTTTTTGAACATATTGATGATAAGGTGACTAAGCCTCAGTTCAGAATAAGTATCTAATATTTTGGATAGAGGGGGTATGACAGATATTTATCTGTCATATTCCCTTTGAGACTAATAGCTGGGGTCAGATTTGACAAATATTGAATTAAAGGGGGGAAGAGCGCTTTAGTACACCGGAACCCATAAGGCTAAGCTGTAAGGCGTAAAAAATATTTTGCTAGGAAAAGGGTCGCAGACTTTAATTCTGACCCGGTACTCAGAATCAGCATAGAATGGTTAATACTTATTTGGCTGCTCTGCTCTTTCAGTACAGAGCTCTTTTTTATTGAAAATGATACCAGGAAGGCGAACAATGTTGGGATTTGCAAAAAAGTTGATTGATTTGTGCCAATGATTGTATAAATTAGAAATTATCGCTTAACGTCAAAGGCCTGATTTATATTATAATAAATATAGATTAAGCCCTCAGAACTGCTTGCATCAATAGCAATAAATCATATCTCATATCCGGGAAATAAACTCATAAATATTGGAAACTTTCTTGTACTGTTAACTGATAAATAAAAAAATAATAAGGAGGGAGATCTATGAAATCGCTGGAAGCAATTTTTTCACTCGCTGGTAAGGTGGCTATGATTACGGGCAGCGGCCGGGGTCTGGGACGGGAAATGGCGCTGGCTTTTGCTCAAGCGGGAGCTGATATCGTAGTCGTCGACCGTGACTCGGAGCGTGATCAAAAGGCTGCGGCTGAGGTTGTGGCTGAAGTTGAAGCCCTGGGCCGGCGCGCGCTTTCATGTGCCTGCCACATTGGACGCTGGAGTCAGATCAACGATCTTGTCGACAGGGTGTACAAGCACTTCGGCAAGGTAGACGTGCTGGTAAACAACGCCGGTATGTCTCCGCTTTACGACACTTTGGTTGACGTGAGCGAAGAGCTGTGGGACAGTGTTATGGCGGTAAACCTGAAAGGACCCTTCCGGCTTTGCGCATTGGTGGGAAGCCGTATGGCTGATGGTGAAGGCGGATCAATCATTAACATCAGCAGTGTCGCGGCAGTCAGACCAACCCCGAAAGAAACCCCCTATGCTGCCGCTAAGGCTGGGCTGAATGCGCTCACCGGAGCTTTTGCCATAGCATACGGCCCCAAAGTTAGGGTCAATTCCATCATGCCGGGGCCCTTTTTGACCGACATTTCCAAGGCCTGGGATATGGACGCAGTGAATAAAAAATTCCAGGCTACTCTGGCCCTTAAGCGAGGCGGGAGACCGGATGAAATTATCGGAGCGGCCCTTTACTTTGCCTCCGGCGCCTCCAGCTTCACCACCGGTGCGGTTCTGCCCGTAGATGGCGGCGGTTACGGAAGATAGCAGACATTCTCTAATTCATTTTAGCTGGTACATGACAGGGATGATGATATATCTGGATATTCTCAAGAGGAGGATTGGATTATATGGAATCTCGTATTTGTACGCAAGATCTCGAACAGGCCCTGCTGACAATTGTCGATATAGTTTATCTGGGTTTAGTGGTTGTAGATAAAAAAGGACGCATAACCTTAATTAATGAGAAGCTGGCTTCTTTCTTTAATGTTACGGTAGATGATGTCTTGGGCAAGCATATCACGGAACTGATGGCAAATTCGGATTTGCACGAAATGGCCCGAACCGGGAAACCACGCTATGATGGAATCCAAATTATCAAAAATCAGAAAATGCTTGTTACTTGCGCTCCCATCATAAATGAGCAGGGGGAATCTATCGGCGCGGTTCAGAAGATCTCCTTTCAGAGCCAAAAGGAGATCAAAGAACTGCTGAGAAGGCTTAGACTACTGGAAGGCCAGGTAGAGCATTATAAGAAGGAATTAGAAAAATCAAATGGCGGAAAGTATGCCCTGGATAGTATTCTATCGTGGGATGACGGTTTTAATGAGCTCAAAAAAATTGCTCATAGAGCTGCTCTCGGTGATGCTACCATACTCATTATTGGTGAAAGCGGTACGGGCAAAGAATTATTTGCCAATGCCGTTCACAAGCTTAGCCTACGCAGAAATGAGCCCTTTATTAAAATTAATTGTGCGGCCATACCCGATAATCTGCTGGAATCAGAGTTATTCGGCTATGACTATGGGGCTTTTTCAGGAGCCAAAAAAGGCGGCAAGCCCGGAAAATTCGAATTGGCAGACAAGGGGACGCTTTTTTTAGACGAGATCGGCGATATGCCGCTGTCCATGCAGGCTAAGTTGTTACGTGTTCTGCAGGATCAAGTAATAGAAAGAGTGGGAGGAATTGATTCCAAAAAAATAGACGTACGCATCATAGCTGCAACGAATAAAAATTTACAGCAATTGGTAGCTGAAGGTAAGTTCAGGGAAGACCTTTATTACCGAATCAATGTTATCACTATGGAAATACCTCCCCTTAGAGAAAGAAAAAATGACATTATTCCGTTAGCCCAAGCTTTTATCACCGATTACAGCACCAGCTTAGGGGTTCCGGAAAAGGCGTTTTCCTTGGAAGCAACCAAAGTGCTTACCGAGTATCCTTGGCCGGGAAATATCAGAGAATTGAAAAACTGCGTTGAAAGGATTATGAATTTGCATGTGGAATCTGTCATTGAGGCCGATCAATTGCCATCAAATCTTTTTAATACCGATATAAATATTCAGAGTCTTTTTACTGAAAAAAATTACCGGGAAACAATTCTAGTACAGGAGAAAAAAATTTTTGAAACGGCTTTAATGAAATGTAACGGGAATAAAACTAAAGCAGCCAAAATGCTTGGTATCAGCCGTTCTACGTTTTATGAAAAATTAAAAGATACCGGACTGAACTGAGCTCCTGTTAGGGTTCATTATGAGTTATAGTATTGGCGAGCCAGTTTTTCTGGCCGGGAAGCTGAGTTGCTACTCTGTTGTGAACGGCAGAGCTTTAGGAAAGGGTAGTTATGGAGCAAGAATAACGGAAGGCACTAATATATGGGTTCTTTAAGCAATATAGTAATAATATTTGGCCTGGCGGTAGGAGTCATATTCGTCTGTTCCCGATTAAAAATACCTTCTATTGTCGGTTTTTTGCTGACCGGAATACTGGCCGGCCCTCATGGCATGGCCCTTATTGAGTCTCCTGAACAGGTGCAGGTCACGGCTGAAATCGGGGTTATTTTCCTGATGTTCAGTATCGGGCTGGAGTTTTCCTTCAAAAACCTGAGAGAAATAAAAAGGAACGTTCTTCTAGGCGGCGGTTTGCAGGTACTGCTTACGGTGGCTCTTGTTGCGGCCATTGCCTGGGTCCTGGGCATGCCGGCCAATCAGGCGGTTTTCCTGGGTTTTTTAGTTTCCCTCAGCAGTACCGCTATTGTATTGAAGCAACTGGGTGAAAAAGCGGAAATGGATACCCCCCAGGGAAAAATCAATCTGGGGATATTAATCTTTCAGGATATAATTGTTGTAGCCATGATGCTTTTTACCCCTCTGCTGGGAAACGTAACAGCCGAGATGCAATCGCCGGGTCTTATCCTGGCCAAGACTGCCGGGGTTATCATACTGGTAATAGTGCTGGCTATGTACGCTATTCCCCCGTTACTCTATCAGATCACCCGCACCCAGAGCCGGGAACTGTTTCTGCTCAGCATTATTCTGATCTGTTTTGCGGTGGCCTGGCTGACTGCCAGTGCCGGACTGTCACTGTCTCTGGGGGCATTTCTGGCCGGTCTCATCATTGCCGAATCGGAATACAGCCACCAGGCTATGGCCAATATTCTGCCTTTCATTGATACTTTTACCAGTATTTTTTTTGTTTCCATCGGCATGCTGCTCAATATCCAGAATATGGAGGAAACTCTGGCCCTGGTATTAGGCTTTACCGTAATGCTTTTGCTGATAAAGGGTCTGGTTGCCCTGTTTACAACCATTGTCCTGGGTTATCCGCTGCGAACTGCTATAATAGTTGGCTTCAGCCTCTGTCAGGTGGGAGAATTCTCTTTTATATTGGCCCAGAGCGGTATTGACTACGGTCTGCTGGGAGAAAATCTCTATCAGGTTTTCCTGGCGGCTTCCATATTAACCATGATGATGACTCCCTTCTTAATGGATTTTGCCCCCCGTTTGGCGGGTGCTGTCTACCGCTGGCATCTGCCGGAAAGATTGAGAAGCGGGATTTTATCCTGGGCCAGTGACATAGAGGAACCGGTGTCAATGAAGGATCACCTGATTATTGTGGGCTATGGCATCAATGGCCGCAACCTTTCCCGGGCGGCGTCTTTTGCCGGAATTCCTTATGCTATCATGGAGATTAATCCCGAAACGGTAAAGTCGGAAAAAGAAAAGGGAGAGACCATTTTTTATGGTGATGCCACCCACGAAGTAGTTTTAAACAAGGTTAATATCGAATCAGCCCGGGTGATGGTCATAGCTATATCCGACTCAGTTGCGACGCGTCGGATCACTGATTCGGTAAGACGGATAAATCCCGCGATTCATATTATAGTACGGACCAGATTCGTAGCTGATGTTCATGACCTGTACGAACTGGGCGCCAATGAGGTGATTCCGGAGGAATATGAAACCTCGGTGGAGGTTTTTGCCCGGGTTTTAAACCGCTACCAGATACCGGAAAATGAAATAGAATGCTGTATTGACCAGATAAGGAAAGAAGATTACGAAATGTTCCGCAACCGCTCCCGCAATGCCGCCGGGCAGTTGCCTCTGCCCCTGAGCGGAGTCGATATCGCTACGGTTTGGGTGGAACCATGGCATAGTGTTAACGGCAAAACCCTGGCAGAAATTAATTTGCGCAAAAATAGGGGCATAACGGTACTGGCTATTTACCGGGGACAGGAAATTATATCCAATCCGGGGGCGGACGATATAATTAAAGGTGGAGATAAACTTATTATTATAGGTGAGCCCGCCCGGTTGCGGCAGGTAATTAAAGACATTGCCGGCAAGTCGCCGGCGTAAAACCAAGTTCTATTTCCCAATTGACCCTTGAATTTTGCGGGCGCTTATTATATCTTAAATATTGTAGGATGGAATACTGGATAAAATAGTAGGACGGTAGGATGGTGGGAAACACTGGTATAATGCCATTGGTGATTTCTTCACTGATGGCTTTTCTGTTTTTTCTCACTTTTCGTCTGCAGGGTTTAAAACCAGACAATCATCCCCAGACTTTGAAAAGGAGGAAATCAAGCATGATTATTGTAATGGAAAAAAATGCTCCCACAGATGCGATTACAATGATAACCGGCAAACTGGAGGATAAGGGATTTCAGGTGCACTTATCCCAGGGTGTGGAAAGAACCATCATTGGAGCCATAGGGGAAAGAACTCAAGCGACCATGGAAATGTTTGAGACCATGCCGGGAGTGGAAAAAATCATTCCTATTTTGCAGCCTTTCAAACTGGCGTCCCGGGAGTTCAAACAGCAGCCCAGCATGGTAGCGGTGGGGAATAAGCTGGTCGGCGACGGCAGTTTGCAGGTAATAGCCGGCCCCTGTGCCGTAGAAGGACGGGAACTTTTTTTAGAAGTGGCCTGTATGGTAAAGGAGGCCGGCGCCACCATGCTGCGTGGGGGGGCCTTTAAACCGCGGACTTCACCTTACTCGTTTCAAGGACTGGAAGAAGAGGGATTGGAAATATTGGCTGAAGCCCGGGAAGCGACCGGACTGCCGGTAGTCACCGAGATCATGGATCCCAGAATGATTGCTCTGGTAACCCGCTATGCCGATGTATTACAGGTAGGGGCCAGAAATATGCAGAACTTTTTCCTGCTGCGGGAGTTGGGCAAAATCAATAAACCGATACTGCTTAAAAGGGGACCCTCGGCTACGGTAGAAGAATGGATAATGGCGGCCGAATACATTATTTCCAGCGGTAATCCCCAGGTAATAATGTGTGAACGGGGGATACGCACCTTTGAGAAATACACCCGCAACACGCTGGATTTAAGTGCGGTGCCGCTGATCAAGCAGCTCACCCATCTGCCGGTAATAGTTGACCCCAGCCATGGCACCGGAAAGTGGAAACTGGTTGAACCCATGGCTCTGGCCGCAATCGGCGCCGGCTGCGACGGGTTGATGGTCGAGGTGCATCAGAATCCTAATGAGGCTCTTTCCGACGGCCCTCAATCCTTGACCCCGGAGCATTTTAATTCTATGGTAAGAAAGATAAATGCTCTAAAAGCAGCACTATAGCAATGAACAGGAGAATGTTGGATGCCATCTAACCTATTCATAATCGGACTGGGATTGATTGGAGGCTCGCTGGGACTGGCTTTGCGGGGGACACCTATGGTAACCCAGGTCGCCGGTATGGACAGCGACCCGGAGACGGTGCGGAAAGCATTGCAAATCGGCGCTATAGATGTGAGCCGGTCACTGTCAGCGGGGGCGGCTCAGGCTGATGTAATAATAATCTGTACCCCCCTCAGCGCCTATCCCGGTATAATTGAGCGAATTAAACCCCATTTAAAAGCAGGCTGTATTGTCAGTGATGTCGGCAGTACCAAACAAACAGTCATGCAGGCTTTTCAGGAATTGCCGCCGCATATTTGGGGGATAGGCGGACACCCCATGGCAGGAGCCGAGGTTAAGGGCCTGATCGGTGCTGACCGTTACCTTTTTGAAAACGCCGTATATGTTCTGACCCCAGGTAAAACTGTTCCCTCCGAACAGATAGAATATCTGAGCAGACTCCTGGCAGCTACCGGCGCCAGAATCAAGCTTATGGAAGCCTCCCAGCATGATCGCCTGGCGGCAACTGTGAGTCATCTTCCCCATCTGTCGGCGGTGGCGCTGGTAAACCTTACCGGGGGGCGCGAAGACGATCTTTTGCTGGCGGCCGGGGGGTTCAGGGACAGTACCCGTATAGCTTCATCTACCCCGGAACTATGGGAAGATATATTAATGTCCAATCGGGATATACTTCTGGAAAAACTGGACGGATTAATAAATGAGTTGACGGAAATAAAAAGAACGCTGCATTATAGGGATACGGCGACTCTGCATGAAAAATTGGCCCGGGCTAAAGCCATCAGGGATATTATACCCCAAGTACGCCGGGGATTGATGCCGGGCTTTTCCGATATTATCTGCATAGTGCCGGATAGACCGGGAATTATCGGCAGATTAGGTTCGATTCTGGACCGGCATAAAATAAATATAGTGGATATTGAAATCCTGCGTGCCCGGGAAGGTGATGGAGGAACCATCCGCCTTGGGGTCCCTTCGCCCCAGGATGCCGGGCAGGCAGTGGAAGCCCTGACGGCAGACGGCATCAGAGCCTGGGTCAAATAGCTACGGCCGGCCATGGCTGACGACTTGAATCTGACATTACCTATAGGAGGCAGGAGATGGACAGCAGAACTATTGGCAAAACCAGACGGTTAAAAGGTGAATTTACGGTGGCGGCTGACAAATCAATATCGCATCGCGCGGTAATTTTTTCCGCTTTGGCCGGTGGGAAGAGCGTAATCAGAAATTTTCTTCAGGCTGAAGATACCATGTCGACCTGCAGATGCATAAGGGCTCTGGGCGCAGGCATAACCGACACCGGCTCCGAGCTGACAGTTAACGGCTGCGGCCTGCACGGGCTGAAAGAACCTCAAGCAGTACTGGACTGCGGTAATTCAGGAACTACTATGCGCCTGCTTACCGGCCTGCTGGCCGCTCAACCTTTCTTTTCCGTACTGAGCGGAGACAGCTCTTTGCATCGGCGCCCTATGCGGCGGGTGATAAACCCCCTGGAACTGATGGGGGCGGAAATCCAGGGCCGTCAGGGCGGCAATTATCCGCCCCTGGCCATCAGAGGGAAGAGCTTGCAGGGCATTCGCTATGAACTGCCGGTAGCCAGTGCTCAGGTTAAGTCCGCCCTGATGCTGGCCGCCCTTAACGCCGATGGAGTCACTGCAATCACCGAGCCGGAGAAATCCCGTGACCATAGCGAGAACATGCTTAAGGCCATGGGGGCTGCAATTCAGGTGAACGGACAAAGTATCGGGATTCATCCCGGCAAAGAACTGGAGACTCAGGATTTTCTGATACCGGGAGATATCTCGGCGGCAGCTTTTTTCCTGGTGGCTGCTGCCATTGTTCCTGGTTCCGAACTGAAAATAAGCCATATCGGGGTTAACCCTACCCGGGCCGGCATAATAGAAGTAATGCAGCAAATGGGAGCCCGGATCAAACTGGAGAATAAGCGGGTAATCGGCGGTGAGGCTATAGCTGATCTTATTATTGCTGCTGCGCCGCTGCGGGCGGTGAGAATCGAAGGGGAAATAATACCCCGGTTAATAGATGAGCTGCCGGTTCTGGCTGTAGCCATGGCTGCAGCCGAGGGAGAGTCGGCAGTCAGGGGAGCAGGGGAACTGCGGGTAAAAGAAACCGACCGCATAACTGCTATCTGCAGCGAACTCAGTAAAATGGGAGTAATGATTGCTGAACTGGAGGATGGCTTTATCGTAAAAGGAAAAGGAGGCCCTCTTCGGGGAACTCAGGTCAACAGTCACGGCGACCACCGTATTGCCATGAGCTTAGCGGTAGCAGCCTTGATAGCCGAAGGTGAAACCACCATCAACAATGCCGGGGCGGTAAACATCTCCTTCCCCGATTTTTGGCAACTGCTGGATACAATCCGCCGGTGAGCCATGAGATTCTGACCCACCGGCAGCTTTATTCATCTTCCTGAGGGACAGAAGCAATCGTCCTCTCGGTAGGGCTGGTTTGGTTTGAGGGCAGACGCCCCGATTCTTTAACGGCATTGCGCAATATATATTCGATATGGGCGTTGACACTGCGAAACTCATCATCGGCCCATCTTTCCAGAGCATCATAGAGCTTCGGGTCTACCCGGAGCAAAAATTTCTTTTTGGCTGCCATTTTCTTGTACCGCCATTACTAGTAAATACTGCCGGTATTAAGAATCGGCTGTGCTCCCCGATCGGAAACAATTGCCACCATCAGGTTATTTATCATGGCGACTTTACGCTCTTCATCCAGCTCGACAATGCCTTCTCTTTCCAGCTGGGCGATAGCCATTTGGGCCATTCCCACCGCACCTTCCACAATCTTCTGCCGGGCGGCAATGATGGCGTTGGCCTGCTGGCGCTGCAGCATGGCGCTGGCTATTTCGGTGGCATACGCCAGATGGGTCAGACGCGCCTCAATGACCTCCACTCCTGCAACCGCCAATCTCTCCTGTAATTCCCGGGCCAATTCCCGAGCTACTTCATCGGCATTGCCGCGTAGCGAATAACCGCCTTCTTCAAAATCATCGTAGGGATATTTGGTGGCAACATGGCGCAGGGCGGTTTCACTCTGGATTTCCACGAATTCCTCATAGTTGTCGACATCAAACAGGGCTTTGGCTGAATCAATCACCCGGAATACCACTACCGCAGCAATCTCCACCGGGTTGCCTTCAACATCGTTTACTTTAAGCGTTTTACTGTTAAAATTGCTGACCCGCAGGGAAACCTTACGTTGGGTGGACAGAGGTACTTTGAACCATATTCCGGCCTCGCGGATACTGCCGATATACCTGCCGAAAAAAGTTATCACTTTGGCCTCGTTGGGCTGGACGATAGTGATGCCGGTTAAGGAGATAATGACTACCAGGATGAGTATGATTCCGGCAATAATATGCAGATAGTAGTATTCAAACGAAGCTTCGGCCAGTATTATCCCGTTGATAAACAGGTAAACTGCGGCCGCAGTCACTAGTATTGCCAGTAAAAGGGCGACGAATCCGTTTAATTTCCAGGCTTTGTATTCAGTCATGGGCTATACCTCCTGTATAATATTTTAATTATATCTAAATGATATCATATAAATATTAAATTGCAAACAAAATATCTGGTTTTTACCTTTCCGGTTTTACCTCCGGCACAGGTATGCTACAATTAAAATTAATATATGTAGGTGGTTGGGTAATGAAGATTGCTATTGATGGGCCGGCTGGTGCTGGAAAGAGTACGGTTGCCCGAAAATTAGCCAAAGAACTTGGCTTTGTCTATATAGATACCGGTGCCATGTACCGGGTTCTGACTTTAAAAGCACTCCAGCGGGGGATAGACCTCCACAATGAAGAAGAATTAAATAAACTTGCTGCCAGTATTAAAATTCATTTCGAAAATAATTGTAAACAGCAGAAGGTGTTGTGTGACGGTGAAGATTTAACCGCTGCGATTCGCCTGCCGGAAGTGAATACTGCTGTCTCTGCAGTTGCCTCTTATTCCACTATCCGTAAAACTATGGTTGCCCAGCAACAGAATATGGCATCCGGCATTTCTGTCGTTATGGATGGGCGTGATATCGGGGAATGCGTGCTGCCGGATGCAGAATATAAATTTTTTATTACTGCCGGCGTTGAGGAAAGAGCCCGAAGACGTGCTGCTGAATTGGCTGAGAAGGGCTTAAATATGGATTATAATGCTATCTTACAGGAAATAACCAGACGCGATAAAAATGACTCCGAAAGATCAACCGGAGCCCTGAAGATTTTACCTGAATCAATAGTTATAGACAGCAGCGCGATGAGCATTGAACAGGTTCTGCAGAGAATGCTGACCATCATTCGGGGGGAATGATATGGTTTATCGCATTGCCTGGGCTTTAGCCCGATTATTGTTGCTGGTTTTGAATTTAAAAAAAGAGGGGCTGAAAAAGCTGCCTCCTAAGGGCCCGATCATAGTGGCAGCCAATCATGTGAGCAATTGGGATCCGATAATTGTGGGCGCGTCTTTATCAAGACCGGTTCATTTTATGGCCAAAGTCGAGTTGTTTAATAACGTTTTTCTGGGTAAATTATTAACAGCGCTGCACGCTTTTCCAGTCAGAAGGGGAGCGGCTGACCGCAGGGCTATACGGCAGGCCCTTGATATTTTAGCAGCAGGTGAAGTCGTAGGCATCTTTCCTGAAGGCGCCCGCCAAAAAGTAAAGCCTGATATCCAGGTACAGGCCGGGGTGGCTTTGCTGGCTTTGAAATCGGGGGCCCAAGTAGTGCCGACAGCCTGTATAGGTACGGATAAAAATTTTCCTTCCGGATGGTTTAGACCACTGATAATCAGAGTGGGTGATCCCATCAATCTGGATGAGTATAAAAATCAGAAAATCAATTCCGCTTTATTGGAGGAAATTAGCATGAAAATTATGCGAGAAATTAATTCACTTTTAGACAAATAAAGAAGGATTTAGGTATATTATTACGAAAATAATACTTAGGTGTTTGGTGGGGTGTGATTATTGCAAACACGGCTTGCTAGGAATGCCGGTTTTTGTGCTGGAGTCAGGAGAGCGGTGAAAATAGCCGAAGAAGCTGCCGCCCAGGGGGGCAGGTGGTACAGCCTGGGGCCTCTGGTGCATAATGACGCAGTGGTGGCCAACCTGAAAGAAAAGGGCATAATTCCGGTAACCCAGTTAGATGAAATTCAGGCGGATGAAGATGCCGGCATAATTATAAGATCGCACGGTGTACCGCCTGAAGTTATTGAACAAGCCCAGGCCAGGGGATTAGGAATTAAGGATGCTACCTGCCCGCTGGTGAAGCGCGTACATGATATTGTAGCATCGTTACGAGGTGAAGGGTATGAAATAGTTGTCTTTGGGGATGCTAATCATCCTGAAGTTCAGGCAATTACAGGATGGTGCGACTATCAGGCCAGAGTAATCGCCAGTGTGGATGAAACCTGCCAAATGACCAAGGTGGATAAGTTAGCGGTAGTATCGCAGACTACCAAGGATGAAAATGATTTCTATGCCGTAGTTGCTGCTTTAGCCCCTATGGCTGGAGAAACCAGGGTATTTAACACCATATGCAGGGCGACCCGCCAAAGACAGCAGGCAGCCCGGGAATTAAGTTTAGAGGCAGACCTGATACTGGTGCTGGGGGACCCGAAAAGTTCGAATACAGCCACTCTAACCAGGGAGTGTAAAAATACTGGGGTTAAGACGTTTCAGATTTGTGGTGCATCTGATATCTCGGCTGATTGCCTGCAGGGAGTATCCAGGGTAGGAATCACCGCAGGAGCTTCAACCCCGGACTGGATAATTAAGGAGGTATTGGATAGGATGACAGAGTTCGAGGAAAAGAGTCAGCAGGAAAAAGAACAGGATACTACCACGGGCGAGGAGCAGGAATTTATCAGTGGTGAGGAGCAGGATACCGCCACTGGTGAGGAATCATTTGCCAAAATGGAAGCTGAGATGGCAGACTTCGAAACTCCTGGTCGGGGAGATATTATAAAGGGAACTGTTATTCAGGTCCAGGATGATGAGGTAATGGTTGACGTAGGGGGCAAATCAGAAGGGATTATCCCCCTGCGGGAAATGTCTTTAAAGGATAGCGGTTCCGCCCGCGACCTTATCAATGTAGGCGATGAAATTGAAGTTATGGTGCTTAAATGGGATGATGACGGAACCATATTGCTTTCCAAGAAAAAGGTTGATACCCAGAAAGTATTGGATAAGCTGGATGAGGATTATAAGGAAGGCAGAGTTATTGAAGGCACGATAACCGGTACGGTCAAAGGCGGATTGCTGGTTGATGTCGGTATGGTCGCTTTCCTGCCCGCCTCCCATGTTGAGGACGGCTATGTTAAAAATCTGGAGCAGTATGTGGGGCAGACCCTGCAGTTTAAGATCATTGAATTTAACCGCAACAAGCGCAGAGGCTCTCAGATCGTGCTTTCCCGCAAGGAACTGGTGGCGGAAGAAAAGAACCGTATGAAGAAAGAATTCTGGGATGGCATTGAGGAAGGGCAAACTCGCCGGGGCAGAGTAAAACGTATCGTAGATTACGGTGCTTTCATTGACTTAGGCGGTTATGAAGGACTGCTGCATGTATCGGAGATGGAGCACCACCGGGTTGAGCACCCTTCTGATATATTAAATGAAGGCGACGAAATAGATGTTTATATTCTAGCCTTGGATCGGGAAAAGGAAAGGGTTTCCCTGAGCCGGAAAAAATTGCTCAAGAGCCCTTGGGAAATTGCCCAGGAGAAATATCATGAAGGGGATATAGTTGAGGGGACGGTAGTTAGAATTGCTCCCTTCGGAGCTTTCGTGGAGCTTGATCCCGGGGTTGACGGACTGGTTCACATTTCCCAGATGGCCAATTACCGGGTGGAAAAACCCGAAGATGTAGTCAGCGTCAATGACATGATAAAGGTTAAAATAATAAGTATTGATCCGGAAGACAAACGGATTGGACTATCCATCAAACAGGCCCAGGATGAAAAAGAGCGGGAGGACGTTCAGGAATACCTGGATAGTCAGAATGATACCGAACCAGAGGCCGAGTAGAATTAGTTTCGGGGTGATATAATGCCGATTTTTGATTTCCTCTGTCAGAATTGTGGTAAAAAGTTTGACATAATGATCGCCAATGCCGACAAAGATAAAGTAAAGTGTCCGGAATGTAATTCTTCGGAAGTTAAGCAATTATTGTCCTTATTCAATACCGGAGGAACAAAATCAGCCCCGCCCGGCTGTCAAGGGTGCAGTGCCGGCGCCAGCAGTGGATGAGGGTTGAAGTTTTAGGCTGCCGTAGGCAGCCTTTTTTTAACCGGAATGAGGTGTAAGTATTGCCAACCAGTGGTGTGATCCTGGCCGGCGGTAAGAGTTCCCGCATGCAATTTAACAAAGCTTTGGCTGAGATAGGGGGAAAGCCTGCGGTTCAGATACTTATTGATAAGTTCCGGGCGTATTTTCAGGAAATTATTATCATAAGCAATGAACCCGAACTTTTCACCCGGTTTAATTTGCCGGTTTACCAGGATATCTACCCTTATCTGGGACCGGTGGGAGGCATACACTCGGCTCTGGTCAATGCCCGTTATGACCATATGTTCGTCCTGGGCTGCGACATGCCTTTTATGGACATGGGGCTGGTTAACTACATGCTGACCCGGCTTGATAACCACGACAGTGTAGTTCCGGAAATAAATTCATTTCTGCAGCCTCTGGCAGCAGCCTACAGCCGTAGCTGCCTCCCGGTATTCAGCGATTGTCTGCAGAATAATAAATTGAAACTGGTACGCCTATTCAGCCAACTGGACGTATTGGTGTTAAAGGATGATGAGCTGGAGACGTTCGGCAGCAGCAAAGAAATATTCTTTAATGTCAATGACCCGGCGGCACTGGCGAAGGCCAGAAATATGGCAGGGAGGTTACTATAATCAGAGGTCAACGCAAAACAGAACATATTCACCTGGCAGGAAAGACGCCTGACGGCCCCAGCTCCACGGGATTGGAGGATATTCACCTGCTCAACTGCTCTCTTCCCGAGCTGGACCTGGAAGAAATTAATCTCAACTCCGGTCTCGGGGATAAGAAACTGAAATTTCCCCTGATAGTCAATGCTTTAACCGGTGGCAGTAGAGAGGCCCGGAATATTAATCGCGATTTGGCTATTATATGTCGGCGGCATGGACTGGCCATGGCGGTGGGGTCGCAAACGGTTGCCCTGGAGAATCCGGGATGGAAAGATAGTTTTACTGTGGTCAGAGATCATAATCCGGATGGAATTGTTATAGCCAACATCAGTGGTATGGCCGAAACTGAAGCTGCCCGGGCGGCGGTTGACATGATCGCGGCCGACGCTTTGCAATTGCATTTCAATGTTCCCCAAGAATTAGCCATGCCTGAAGGCGATCGCTGTTTTAAAGGCATACTGGAAAAGGTGGCTCAGGTGGTCGAGCTTTGCCCGGTACCGGTGATTGCCAAAGAAGTCGGCTTTGGTTTTTCCCGGGAGAGCGTACAGCAGTTATACCGGGTCGGAGTGAGGATATTTGATACCGGAGGACAGGGAGGAACCAACTTTATTGCCATAGAAGATAAACGCGGCGGCATGTTCGGGGGAGAATTGGATAGCTGGGGTATACCTACCGCTGTAAGTCTGGCGGAAATAGCAGCTTGCGGCTTGCCGGTAAGCATTATAGCGTCTGGCGGGATAAGGTCTGCCGCCGATGCTGCCAAAGCTTTCGCTCTGGGGGCAGATATGGTAGGTATAGCCGGCCCTCTGCTCAGGATTCTGATAGAGGACGGAATTGGGAACCTGGATCGTTGGCTCAATGATTTCCTGTATCGCTTGAAAGCGGTTTTTTTAATGAGCGGCGCCCGGGATCTGGCTGCTATAAAGAGGAAACCGCTTATAATTTTAGGCCCCACCGCCGCATGGCTCAGAGCCCGCGGCATTGACCCCCATCTATGGGCCCAGCGTTGAAGAGCATTTTATATTGACTGTCCATGGCGCAGGCCACAACCACCTATGAGCGTTATATATCAGGAAAATGTCTATACCGTTTTCCAGTTCGTCCCGCTCTGCTTCCAAATTGGCAATAACCGCGCTTATGCTTCATTTTGCCGCTCGTAATCTTCGCTCATGTGGCAGTAATCATTATGCGTTACATGGAAAACCTCCATTCCCAAAGCCCCAAAAGGGAAATGGCAGCTTTGAATTTTGATTTCAAAACCGCCGCATTTAAACTCCGCGCAAATCTGCTATTGGCAGCTTGGGGCAAATTACTATGAAACTTGATGTTTTGCAAAAGCCTTGCGAGAAGCAATACATCCAATCATTAAAAAAGCGAGTGCTGAGGGTATAGCCCATATTGCATAAAGCATACCGCCATTTATTTGCTCAACGGACATAATAGAAAGAAATTGTGAATGATACAGCGGTAAAAGCACAATAAATCTAAACAACGTACTTGTTTCAGCAACAGGCAGCATAATAGGAAGCACATGAACTGTGGCGGAAGCAACCAATGCCACCATTTGATTTTTGCATACAGCGGACAAAATTAAGGTAAAGCCCGCCACGCTAATTGCACTCGTAAAAGCTAATATGATTTGATATTTCAACAGTGTGCCGCAAGTAATGTTGAAGGGTATATAACCCTCAACAAAAGATAAGGGGGCAAAGAGAATACTGCAATCCAATCCCTTACTCCCATATAGCAAAAACCCAATCAAAATGTTAATTACAGCAACAAATGCAGTTACCATCAAGACGGCAAAAATGCCCGCAATAACCTTTGCCGTAGCACATTTTGTTTTTCCATATTTGCTTGTCAGAATAATATTGTCAACACCGCCATATTCGGCGGAGAAAACCGGGGCAATCATTATGATTATCACTAATGAAAGAATGAAGAAAACTTTTGCTATATTTTGACTTGTGCTAAGCCAGCCGTCTACATACCCGATTTTGATTTCTTCCTTTCCGAATACATCAGAAACACTCAGCCCATTCCAATTTCCGTTTATATCGGAAAAACGGGCGGCTACCGCTGATTGCATGGCGTTTCGGTATATGTATATCGCGTTTAATCCGTGTGAATCGGATTTAGGCACAAGGTCTGACATCATCTGCTGAACTTTTTCATCTGTCAATATCCCCTCGTATTTTGCGGCCATAGACTTGTCAATCTCCACGGCTGTCCGTCCCGTCCCCTCATTACTTACCCCATCAAAGGCATACTTGTTTTGATAGGTTGAAAAGGAAAACAGAACTGATAAGAGCAAAACTGCGATAAGAGCAATTTGCGTAAGCCGCGTTGTAAATATTTTGCGCAATTCAAATCTAATTAGTTTACTCATCTGTCGTTCTCTCCTTTGAAATAGAACAGGTACAAATCTTCCAAATTGGGCTGTACCTTTACTGCATTCGCTATGGGAGTATCTTCAGCAATAACCCGCAGTACAGTGCAACCGTTTTCTTCATTACGCAAATTACTGATATTCAGCGTTGCGGTGTACTGTTCCGCACGATTGGTAGGAACGGAGCATTCCCAAACCTGCCCGTCAATTTCAGAAGTGATTTCATGCGGCTTTCCAAAATGAATGATTTGCCCGGATTTCATCATAATGATTTTCTCTGCAATGAATTCAACATCTGACACAATATGCGTGGAAAGGATTACAATACGGTCTTTTGAAAAAGCACTGATCAAATTGCGAAAGCGCACACGCTCTTTTGGGTCAAGTCCTGCTGTCGGTTCATCTAAAATCAAAATATGGGGGTCGTTAAGCATAGCCTGCGCAATACCTAAACGCTGCTTCATACCGCCGGAAAAAGTCCTGATTTTATGGTTGCTCTCCGCAGACAAGCCTACCGATTCAAGAAGATCTTCTGATTTTCTTTTTGCCGTTTTTTCATTTAAGCCCTTTAGTGCCGCAACATACAGTAGAAAATCAAGTGCCGCAAAGTCGGGATAATAACCAAAGTGTTGCGGAAGATAACCTAATAAGCTGCGGTATTTTTCGCCAAGCCCCACTATGCTTTTGCCGTTCAAAATTATTTTTCCGGAGGTAGGCGTTTGGATCGCGCACAACAAGCGCATAAGTGTGGTTTTTCCTGCGCCGTTTGCCCCCAATAGACCGTAAACACCGTTTGATAAAGCAATATTCAAATGGTTTACGGCGGTTTTTGAGCCGTACTGTTTAGTCAGCTCAATTGTTGTCAATTCCATATAAAAACTCCTTTCCTCATAGGGAGCCAAAAAATACTCTCCATGTGTTTACATGGAGAGTATAGAATGTAAATTTCTACTTTTTATCTACAAGTCGTGAGATTTGAAAAATGCGGTCACTTTCGCTCCGTCAGGTGTGTTTTCAATATGCAGATAGCCGCCATGATGTTCGCAAAGCACCTTACAGATATAAAGTCCAAGTCCAAAATGTTCGGAATGGTTTTCTTCTTTTATAAAATACGGATTTGTCGCATTGCGCAAACTGCTTTCGTCAAAACCTTTTCCGTCGTCAGACACCGATAGCAGCAATCCGCTATTCTTTTCATCAAGCAATATAGTAACAGAAGTCTTAGCATAGCGGACAGCATTTGAAATCAAATTATTGCTTACTTGTGAAATAAGCTCCGTGTCAAGGAATAACTGCGACGAAGTTGTTTTATTGTGTATATATAATTTTTTGCCTTTCTGCGAACATAGAATATCAGCACTTTCATTCAGAGAAGAAAAAAATCCTTGCCAAGAAGTCATTTTGCATTGCGGCTGGGTATCTTCCAATCGTTGCAGATTACTCATACTGCTGACATAGCGTTCTAAACGAGCTATATGCTTTCCCATAGTAACAGCGGTTTCTCTTGTTCCGGCGTTGGCGCTTACTTGCAGCATTTCATTATAGCCTTTGAGTACAGTAAGGGGAGTACGCAGATCGTGAGCAAATGCAGCATTAAGCTGTTTGCGTTCTTCTACTTGCCGCCACATCTTAGAAAAGTTGCTGGCAAGAGTGGTACGCATGATTTCAAATGAGGAGCAGAGTTGTCCCAATTCATCTTTGCTTTTGTATTTGATTGAAAAATCCAAGTCGTTATTTGATATTTTTTCCGACGCAGTTCTTAACTCTGCAAGGGGCCTTTTAAGTTTATTTCTATAAAACAGCAAGGCCGCAGCAAGGATACACAGAGCGGAATAAATCGGTGTGACCGCAATCGGCAAAATTTCAAATATAGACACCAAGCGTTTATCTCGTTCAGACATTGGCATGAGTTCAGTGCCGATATAACCGCCCTCACCTAACTGCTCGCCTTTCTCGTTCGTTAAATAATATTTTTCACCGGACGGTGGATAGGACGCACGGATATTTTCAACCGTGTTATTACACCAAGCGAAAGTTATCGCACATAGCATAAGGGCAAGTATAGCGAATATTACAACGTAAGATACAAGACTTTTTTTTAGCGATAAATCCTGCCACGGGTGCTTCATTTTATCCATTTATATCCACACCCCCAAACTGTTTCAATATATACCCTGTCTGTATATGCCGCGATTTTCGTTCGTATTCTGCGGATATGCTCGGCGACCACGCTGCTGTCGCCCTCGCTGTCATATCCCCACACCCGCTCATAAATCCGTTCCTTATCAAAGACTTGCCCCGGATTTTGCGATAACAGTTCAACAATAGCAAATTCTTTTTTTGCAAGGATAATTTTATCGCCTTTATAGAATAAAATACGTTCTGAATAATCTATGGTAAGGTTATCCGCAAATTTTACTTGCGCTTCAAAGCTGTGCCGCGCTTCCCGTCGCAGGTGAGCACCCACCCTTGCGTCAAGCTCAACAAGGGAAAAGGGCTTAACAATATAATCATCGCCACCAACCCAAAATCCTTTTACTTTGTCAGTATCTTCAATTTTTGCTGTAAGAAAAAGAATTGGGCAAGCAATATGATTGCGAATACGCTGGCAAACCTCTAAACCGTCCAATTCGGGCATATTAATGTCGAGCAAGATAATATCCGGATTATGTTCAGCTTGCTTTAATGCTTCTGCACCATTTAAAGCTGTTAAAACAAAATAACTTTTGCTTTCAAAAAAACTCTTAAGCATTGATACGATATCTGCTTCATCGTCAGCTATCAGTATTTTAGTAGTCATTCCTTACACCTCCTTGAAAGTCAATATAACAGCTAATATTCAACTATTCATCAACTCTTGCGGATTCTTTTCTGCGCTCTTTGGTATCAGTCACATACGGCTAAACCGTATCACACCGGGAAACCTGCTGCAGGTGGCTTTGCTGTGTCTGCTTTACATAATCTTATAACAAAGGGGAAAAATATTTTAAACCAAAAGCATAAGAAAGGATGAAAAGCATGGCCAATTTTCCCTTTGGATTGATAGCCCTGGTAGTCATATCTATTTTAATATACTTTGGTGTGGCGCACCGGGTGCTGGACAGAATGCGACTAACGGATAAAGCGGCTCTGGCAGTTATTGCTGCCATAATTGTGGGCAGTTTTATAGATATTCCGTTAAGTTCCAGAATAACGATTAACCTGGGCGGTATTATTATGGTAGGTCTTGCCCTTTACGTCTGGCTGAGAGCAGGTACAGCCTATGAAAAAATACGCGCCCTTATCGCTGCGGCAGTAACCGCCCTGGTACTGTTTCTGGCCGGGCGCTATCTCGGTGCGGAACCGGAGAACATGTTTGTGGACCCCATGTATATCTATCCCATTGTTGCAGGTATTGTAGGCTATCTGGCCGGCAGATCCCGGCGAGGAGCCTTCTTTGCTGCCGTTATAGGAGTTCTGGCCCTGGATGTGGGACAATACTTTTATTTGACCCGGGCAGGCCAGGGGGGGACTGTCCATGTCGGTGGCGCCGGAGCTTTTGATGCTCTGGTACTGGCCGGCATATTGGCAGTCTTACTGGCTGAAACCATCGGCGAAATTCTGGAGAGAGCGCAAGGAGGTCCCCGGGTTGAAGACAGACCGGAAGAACTGGTCAAAAATCTAAGAGAGCCGGAACCGGCTCATAAGCCGATGGGAGAATACGAGAATAGGGAAGCTAAACCAGGACAGGATGAAGAGCGAGACCGGGCAAACGCCGGCGATGATGGGGGAGACCAGGGTGAAAATGGAGGTGATGCCCGTGCCTAAGCGTTATATTCTTTTATCCCTGTTATTGGCGCTGACGTTTTTATTAATTGGGGGCCCGGCTCTGGAAGCCCACTCTGATATGCCCAGCGGGCAGTACTTTACTCTGCTGGACGAGAATAACAATGTCATTCATCAGACTGGAATGCAGGTGCACAAGGGGGATGAATATATCAGTGCCGATAATTCCCATTATAAAGTTATAGCTATTGACGGCACTACTGCGCGCTGTGCCTACCAAGGCCAAGAAAAAATGCCGGCGCTGGATTTCAGTACTAAGAAGAACGCCTGGATTTTAGGCGGAACCCGCTTAGCTCCCGTGCAGGCCAATAAAAAACCGACCATAGCCATTTATCATACTCATAGTGACGAATCCTATGTTCAAGGTGATGGGACGGAAAGCGTAAATGGCAAAGGCGGCATTTACGATATAGGCCAGACTTTAAGTGAGCGTTTGCAGAAGCTGGGCTTTAATGTGGAGTACAATCGCAATAATCATAACCCGCATGATGTCAATGCCTACAGCCGTTCCCGCAAGACGGCGGCGAGCCTCTTGAAACAACAGCCCGATGTTATCCTGGATGTACATCGGGATGCTGTTCCGGCCAGTCAGTATCAAGCTGAAGTTGCGGGCAAAGAGGTTACCAAAGTAAAGCTGGTGGTAGGCAGTCAAAACCCTAATATGAAGACTAACCTGGAGTTTGCCAAACGCATTAAGTCAGCTATGGATAATAAAGCTCCGGGACTTTCCAATGGCATCTTTATCGGCAAGGGGGATTTTAATCAGGATCTTAGTCCCCGATCCATGTTGATAGAGGTGGGATCTCACACCAACCAGAAAAGTGATGCCGAAGAAGGAGTAGCAGTTTTTGCGGATACGCTGCCTGCTTTATTGGGTGTAAATACCGTCAGCGCCGATAATGCTCCTGCGGCCAAGCCTATGACGAAGGAAAGCCAGGGGGCCGGAACCACGATTTTAATAATACTGGTGGTTGTTGCTGCAGCTGCCGGAGGTTTTTACCTGCTCAACCGAGGCGGCACCAGCAAATAGAATGGAAAGGTATGGAGCTGCGATATTAATAGGGATAGCAGTAGGATTTGCGGACCGGTGGATGATGCTGCGCAGCGACTATCGCCATTATCCCACTTATCCTCATGGGCAAATGACCCACCTGGCGCTGGGATTCATTGCTGCCAGTCTGGGGGCGGTGGCTGTTCCCGCTATAGCCAAACCCGACTATGTGGCGGTGACCTTTCTGGTACTGGCAGCCCAGCAGTTCAGGGATGTGCGTAATATGGAACGGGAAAGTTTGAACCGGCTGGAGGAAACCAAACTTATAAGGCGGGGAAGTGACTATATAGAAGGAATTGCCCGGGTATTTGAAGCCCGTAATTATCTGGTGATATTTGCCGCTTTGATCAGCAGCGCGGCTGCTTTTTGGCTGGGGTGGCAGTATGGGCTGTTATTCGGGGCCGTGGCGATAATTTTGTCCCTGTGCCTGATGAGCGGGAGCTACGTCGGTGACATTGCTGAAATATTTGCCGGTGAAGTCCATTTTCAAGACTCTCTGCTGATGGTCAACGATATTGTTATCATGAATGTGGGACTGCCCGCCACCCGCCAAAAGATCTTGGAGGAAGGGATGGCCGTGATCATCAGGCCGAAAGATGACGACGCCCGGCTTACCCTGGACGCGCCCGGACAAAGAATGGCCATAGTCCATGATGTGGTATCAATATTGGGAAGTAAAGTGGATATTAATGAAACAGAACTTATGCCTATGGCCAGAAAACATCCGGATAAAGGATATCTGGGTTTTTTCCTCGTAGCCAATGAACCTGATCTTGATTATCTTATGGAAATAATACGCAAGGTTCCGGTCCTGGAGTCAGCCCGGGGTACCGCGCTGAAAAGCTACTTCGGCAGAAAGGCGGCTGATTAAATGGATACTGGGATATCCAATTATATACTGGCCCTGGTGACAGTGGATGCCGGCAAAATTATATCCGGCGGGTGTCCGGTATTTCTGGCCGCCGATCAGCAGGAACAGGAAAAAATCAGCCTTTTATTAGCACGAATCCTGGGCGGGATCGTTCATGACCTGGAAAACGGAGTCTATTTTATATGCCGGCATTAACTTGAACTAAGTGAACCCAGGGGACGGTTCCAGGGTGTGATCGTTAATGACACCTCGGACTGTCCCTTTGTGTCAAAGCCTAATATAAAAAGGAGGGGTACGGTGAAAATTATCTACCATTGTTACGGCGGTTCACATTCGTCGGTGATGGCCGCGGCCTTGCATCTGGGTCTCATACCTAAAGATCGGATACCTAATGAGAATGAGCTTATGACCATACCCTATTATGACAAAACCACCAAGACCGATTTTGGCTCCATCAGATTTATGGGCATTGACGACTTTAAAAACGAAGTGTATGTTCTGGGCAAAAAAAGTATGGGAGACCGGTATTCCCGTCTCCTCATGGGAATCGCCGCTATTCTGGGTCACAGCGATGATGTGCTTGTGGTCAATTGCATGAACCGGGTGAATCTGGCTATGAAATTGGGGGGATTCAGCTCGCGAAGAATGGGAGTAGTCTCGCTGGGCAGGCCGGTACTGGTCCGCGGCAGTCAAAAAGCGTTTCTGGAACTGGTCAATCTGGTAGAAATCACCCGTTTGCGGGCCATGCATATGGTGTAAGCCATGGATATAATTTTTCTGGGAACCACCGGAGTCCACCATGCCCTGGTAGCAGCCCATATTTATCTTGAAAATCTACCGGATGAAAAATATTATAATCTGCACAATTATGCCAATCTTGCCTTGGAGGCCGAAGGCGCTCCTATTTACATCGGCCGGGATAAACCAGGTAACCGGGTTTATAGCCTGGGTGGGGGGAAAGACCTGAAGATGGCTAAAAAATCTATAGAAGACTTAACCGCTTTACTGGGATATTCATCTCGGGATTTGCTGGTACAGACCATTACCATCCCAGGGGATAAGCTATTGGCAATTTTATGCGGCATCCCGCCGGTATTGGGGGGCAGTTTATGGAGTGAACTGATCGCGGCGGTGTTACTTAAAAGCCAGTTGCCCGATATCCGCCAAAAATTAAAAACTATATTGATGCAGCAGTAACTGATAAAACTATATTCACTTGCGGTCAGGCTGGTTTTATTGGATAATGTTTACGAGTATGCACCAGCAGGAGGATCATCGTGAGCGCTCCCATTATTACAGACGTGATTACCGGCAGTATTGCTGAAGAAATGGGCTTGGAGGCAGGCGATAGCCTGATCTCTGTAAATGGTAAGGAAATTGAGGATATCATAGACTATCAGTTCTACTCCCAGGATGATTTACTTGTCCTGGAGATAAAAAAAACCGACGGCGAGTTATGGTCGCTGGAGATTGAAAAAGATTGGAATGAGGAACTGGGCCTGGCTTTTGGTGATGTGATATTTGACCGGATGAGAGTTTGCCGGAACCGATGTTTATTCTGTTTTGTCGACCAACTGCCGCCGGGAATGCGCAAAACCCTTTACATAAAAGATGACGATTACCGTTATTCCTTTCTTTACGGCAATTATATAACCCTGACTAATCTCAGGGAGAAGGACTGGCGTAAAATAATTGACCTGCATCTAAGCCCGCTTTATGTTTCCATACACTGTATGGAGCCGGAATTAAGAGTAAAGATTTTAGGAAGTAAACGGGCCGCAGGTATTCGTAAGGATTTACAGCGTTTATATGATGGGGATATCAAGATTCACACCCAGATAGTTTTGTGCCCGGGAATTAATGATGGGGCGGTATTAAAGCAAAGTATAGAAGAACTGGCCGCCTTCTATCCCTGTGTCCAATCGGTTGGTATTGTTCCGGTGGGGCTTACCGGATATCGGACCAACCTTTTTGCTTTACAGACATTTACAGCAAGCCAGAGTCGGGATTTGATTCAGTTGATTGATACCTATCAATCAGAATATAGAAAATCAATGCCAGGCGGGTTTGTCTATCTGGCTGATGAGTTTTATATTAAAGCGGGGGAGAAATTTCCCCCGGCCTGTTATTATGATGATTATTGCCAAATTGAGAATGGCATTGGCCTGGCCCGGGTCTTCCTGGACGAATTCGCTGCTCTGGAAGAATCGCTTCCCCAACGGATAGCTGACCGGGAAGCATATATTGTCACCGGCATATCAGCTATCCCCATACTGGAAAGGCCATGGCGGCGGCTGAATCAAATCAAAGGGTTAACCCTGGCTTTATTGCCGGTAGAAAACCGTTTTTTCGGAGGCAATGTAACTGTTACCGGCCTGTTGACCGGCAGAGACATAATGGATACACTGGGGGATAAATATAGAGGTAAACGGGTAATTCTACCGGAGATTATATTCAGGGAAGGCTACGACATCCTGCTGGACGATATTGGTCTGGACGATATACGCCGGCGTACCGGCGCCGATATCCGTACCGTTGACGGCAGTGCGGAGTCCCTGGTTCAAGCTGTTCTGGAATAATTATGCATTCATGCCGCCAAATTATGAGTTTGCGCAGTGGAATCAATGTTTAGCAATCGGAGGAATGGTGAATGGCAAAACCGATAGTAGCCATAGTTGGTCGGCCCAATGTGGGCAAATCGACCCTGTTTAACCACCTTATCGGCCAAAGAAGGGCTATAGTGGAGGATGTCCCGGGAGTTACCCGGGATCGGCTCTATGATAATTGTGATTGGGCCGGACGGGAGTTTATGGTCATAGATACCGGAGGCATTCGTTTTGAGGAAGGTGATATCTTTGCCCGCGAGGTGAAATTACAGGCTGAATTAGCTATAGAAGAGGCCGATGTGATTCTCTTCGTGGTTGACGCCCGGGAAGGGATAAGTGCTGAAGACGAGCAGGTAGCGAACCTTTTGCGCAGATCCGGTAAGCCGGTGGTGCTGGCTGCCAATAAAGTGGAAAATTTTGACCGGCAACTGGAATACTACGAGTTTTATAAACTGGGTTTGGGTGAGCCCATACCGGTTTCAGCCATGCACGGCCTGAATACCAACGACCTCCTGGATGAAGTAGTAGCTCGTTTCGCTCCGGCTCAGACTTATCAGGAGGATGACAATGCCATTAAGATTGCCATTGTCGGCCGCCCCAATGTGGGTAAATCTTCCCTGGTAAATGCCTTCCTGGGTGAGCAGAGGGTTATTGTCAGCGATATCCCCGGCACCACCCGTGACGCTATCGACACTCCCTTCAGGTACGACGGCAATGATTATATCCTGATTGATACTGCGGGGATCAGGAAAAAGTCCCGTATTAAAGAAACCACTGAACGCTACAGCGTAATCCGTTCCTTAAAAAGTATAGAGCGGGCCGATGTGGTTTTGGTTATGCTTGATGCCACGGCCGGGGTCATTGAACAGGATCAGAGGATTGCCGGCTATGTGCACGAAGCGGGCAAGGCTAATATTGTTGTGGTAAATAAGTGGGACCTGGTGGAAAAAGACGGGCACACCATGAACAAGTTTGACAAGGATATCAGGGAAGACCTTAAATTTCTGGCCTACGCGCCCATCATGTATGTTTCCGCCCTCACCAAACGGCGGATATTCAAACTTCTGGAACTGGTTGATTTTGTAGCCGAGCAGCATAACCGCCGCATAAATACGGCTGAATTAAACCGGGTAATAAATGAAGCCATGATGTTAAACCCCCTGCCCGGAGGGGGAGGGAAAAAAGTAAAGATCTATTATACCACCCAGGTCCGCACGGCTCCGCCGACCTTTGTTTTCTTTGCCAATCAGCCGGATAGCGTACATTTTTCTTATCTGCGCTATCTGGATAACGTTTTGCGGCAGAATTTTGGCTTTGAAGGTTCTCCTATCCGGCTCATGGTCCGTCAGAAAAGCGGAAAGGATTAGATAAAGCATAGGGGGGTTGGGTTTGCAAACAGTATTATTGATTCTGTTCGGTTATCTTATTGGCTCTATACCGTTTTCCTATATCGCCGGTCGGGTTTTAGCCCATACGGATGTGCGTACCCGGGGGAGCGGCAATGTAGGAGCAACCAATGTTTTCCGGACATCAGGGACCTGGGCGGCATTGCTGGCTCTGGCGGGAGACCTGTTAAAAGGGGTACTGGCTGCCTGGTTGGGTCTGACCCTGGGCGGATTATGGGGGGCCGGAATCTGTTCTCTGGCAGCGGTTCTAGGTCATTGTTATTCCCTGTTTCTGAAATTCCGGGGAGGTAAGGCGGTCGCTACTGCCGGCGGGGTGGTGCTGTTTCTCATGCCTAAAGTAGTGATAATCCTGCTTTTGCTGTTTATAGCAGTGGTCTGTATCAGCCGCTATGTGTCGCTGGCATCAATAGTAGTCGCTCTGCTGCTGCCGGTAATAGCCTTGATGCTGCATAACCCCCGGCAGTATATTCTGTTGAGTGTCTTAATGGCGTTGCTGGTAGTTTACCGGCACCGGGAAAACATCAAAAAGCTGCGGCAGGGAACTGAGGCCCGAATTGGAGATAGAGCCTAAGCCATACTTGTGGAGGTAATTATGGATAAAATAGCAATTCTGGGAGCAGGCAGCTGGGGTACGGCCCAGGCCGTTTTACTCAGCGGCAAAACCGGACAGCTTGCTCTTTGGGGCAGAACTGAAGACGGATTGGAAGCAATCATCAAAGACCGGGAAAACAAAAGATTTTTACCCGGGGTAAGTCTGCCGGACAATATTGAAGTAATGAGTGACCTGACGGCAGCCGTTGCCGGGGCGAAATTACTGGTACTGGCCGTACCTTCGCAGGCTCTGAGGTCGGTGCTGAAATTGCTGCAGCCGCTTATCAGACCGGAAACGAGTATAGTCAATACCGCCAAGGGGCTGGAGATTGAAACCGGCATGCGGATGAGCCAGGTGGCGGCAGATGTTTTGGGAGAAGATATATTACAGCGTTACGCGGTTTTGTCCGGCCCCAGCCATGCCGAGGAAGTAGCCCGAAGGGTGCCTACGGTAGTAACCGTGGCCTCTATTACCAGCACTACTGCTTTCCTGGTTCAGGATACCTTTATGTCACCGGTATTTAGGGTCTACACTAACCCCGATGTTGCAGGGGTAGAGTTGGGTGGGGCGCTGAAAAATATAGTAGCTTTGGCCACCGGCATGTGCGATGGCTTAGGATTTGGGGATAATACCAGGGCTGCCTTGATGACCCGGGGCCTCACGGAAATAACCCGTATGGGGGTGGCCATGGGGGGGGATTACCGTACCTTTTCCGGTCTCAGCGGCATGGGGGATCTGGTTGTCACCTGTGCCAGCAAATACTCCCGCAACCGAAGAGCGGGGGAGCTTTTGGGCCGGGGCTACAGTATAGAGCAGGCTCTGCAGGAGATAGGCATGGTGGTGGAAGGAGCCCACACGGTAAGGGTGATCAATACTATGGCCGAGCGTTTTGGGGTGGAGATGCCCATAAGCCGGGCCTGTTACGGTATCCTGTATGAGGCCCGATCGGCCCGGGAAACGGTCCGAATGCTGATGCAAAGGCGAAGAAAACATGAACTCGAAGAAATTGCGGTAAATATAAAAGGATGGTAAAGGCTAAAAAGTGTGAATTCAAACACACTTTTTTCTTTTTTGGTTATATTACCTGAATTTGATAAATATATTTATAGTGTTATAGCGCAACCATGATTAAGGGGTATCCCTATATCGGAGGGAGGGTACCTTAAAAAGTCTATATCCGAGGGAGGGAAAAAGAGAAGTGGAAGGAAACATTATCTTAAATGATATTGCCGAAAGAACTGGAGGCGATATCTATCTGGGAGTAGTAGGCCCGGTCAGAACTGGGAAATCGACCTTCATAAAAAGATTTATGGAAATGATGGTCATACCCAACATAAAAGATATTTACGACCAGGAACGGGCCAAAGACGAGCTTCCTCAGAGCGGTGCGGGGAAAACAATCACTACTACGGAGCCCAAGTTTGTGCCCAACGAAGCCGTGGAAATCAGTACCACCAACGGCATCAGCCTGAAGGTGAGAATGGTAGACTGCGTAGGCTATACGGTTGACGGCGCACTGGGATACGAAGAAGATGAAGAACCTCGTATGGTAAGAACTCCCTGGTTTGACTATGAGGTTCCCTTCGAGGAAGCAGCCGAAATAGGAACCAGGAAGGTTATTGCCGACCATTCCACCATTGGTCTGGTAATCACTACTGACGGCAGCATCAGCGATATCCCCCGAAGCAGTTACGAGGAACCGGAGGAAAGGGTAGTCAACGAACTGAAAGAACTGAACAAACCGTTCATTATCATACTGAACTCTACCCGTCCCTATGATCGGGAAACCCTGAATCTGGCCGAAGAATTGAGCGACAAATATGCAGTGAGCGTCATACCTGCCGACGTTGCCTTAATGTCGGTGGACCAGATGCTGGGGGTACTGGAGGAAGTCCTATATGAATTCCCGGTACAAGAAGTAAACATCAAGCTGCCCCGCTGGGTCGACGAGCTGGATGAAGAGTTCTGGCTGCGGGAGCACCTGGAAGACTCCATCAGAGAAGTGCTTAATGGAATCAAAAAGGTGCGCGATGTGGACCGGGCCATCGAAAAACTATCGGATATTGAAAACATAAGTTATGTCAGCCTGGAGGAAATGAGCTTGGGTACCGGAACCGCTTCCATTGATGTAACCGTACCGGAAGAACTGTTTTACCGCTCCTTAAGTGAGGTGAGCGGTTTTAGTGTGGAAGGAACCCATGACATCATGCGGCTGATGAAAGACTTGAGCATTGCCAAGAAAGAGTTTGACAAAGTATCATCAGCTCTGGATGAGGTCCGCGAAACCGGCTACGGGGTAGTAACCCCCAGGCTGGAAGAGATGTTTTTGGAAGAACCCGAACTTATAAGGCAGGGAAGCCGGTTTGGGGTAAAACTGAAAGCCAAAGCCCCGTCTCTGCATGTAATCCGGGCCGATATAACCACCGAAATCACCCCCATCATCGGTACCGAAAAACAGTGTGAGGAACTGGTACGCTACATGCTGGATGAGTTCGAAGAGGATCCTACTAAGATATGGGATTCCAATATTTTCGGCAAATCCTTGCATGATCTGGTACGGGAAGGCATACAGAATAAGCTGCACCGGATGCCGGAGAATGCTCAGGTCAAACTCCAGGATACTCTGCAGAGAATTGTCAATGAAGGCAGCGGCGGCTTAATCTGCATAATAATCTGATTTAAAAGGATATTTTCGTGGGGGTCTGCCCGTAAAGCAGGCCCTTTTTTATTTATCTGGCGGGAGAGGTGGCTTTAATCCCGGTCAAGCTCTGACGGCATCAGGGGACAGTCGTAATACTTAAGCTGGTATTTTCTGTCCAGGGCCAGCTTTTCAGCATCAGCGTGATAATGAGGGTCAACCAGACACAGGGCCGGGTTGTCTTTCAAGTGGTCCATACTGGCCCTGGTGCCATTAACCAGAATACTGTAAACCATTAAATCGGCACTATTGACGGCAGAGTCGAAATAGAGCCCGGCTATCTGCTCCAGAGCCGGTCCTATATTATTGTTTTCCACTTTATGACCCGGATTTATTGAAGAATCCTTAGGCGCAGTTGCCCATATTCCTGAAACCGCCAGATGGTTAGTCTTGATAAAGGCCCTTAACTGCTCATTAGTCAAATAATCTCGAAAGACCAGCAGGGATTCGATACTGCTGTTGGCGTTGTCCGCAGCCAAGCGGGTAAGCACATCGGAGCGCTCCTCTATATACGATTCCAGGGTTTGCCGCTCAGGAGGGCGGCCGATCATTACATTTACTATCTTTTCACCTTCATCCAATCCAAAGGAAGGAATTTGTCCCCACCAATTGCCATAAGTAAAAGCTGATATGGCAGCGCTGATAAGCAAAATCCCGACTATTATTAATATCCTCTTACTGATTTTTGTTCGCATAAAACCGTGTTCCATGTCCAGTCTCCCCATATACCCCAAAATATCATCCTAATTATACTCTAATCCGGTAAAATTGTTGCGAAAAACTTATCGGGCCATACCCCATCCCTACGGTTGCGGGACCATACCTGGCAAGGTTAAAAGAGGATTGCGGAATTTCCTGGTCAATGTTATAATGTCCGCATATGAAAGATAAAATTCCACCCAGCATGGACGAAAGGTGGTTTTTTTATTGCCTGAAAAGAAGTACTATCTGGTCCGGGAGGATATATTGCCGGAATCAATCCAAAAGACCGCAGCGGTAAAAGAAATGCTGCTTCGGGGAGAAGCGGACAGCATCCAGGCCGCCGTGGACAGAGTGGGTATAGCCAGAAGCACTTACTACAAATATAAAGACGGGGTTTTCCCCTTTTTCAACGCTGACAATATGGCTATTATCAATATTTCCTTGCTGCTCCAGCATATTTCAGGTATTCTATCAGGGGTATTAAATTGCATTGCCCAGCTGCAGGGCAATGTCTTGACTATAAATCAAAATCTGCCCCTGCATGGGGCAGCTTATGTTACTTTGTCTATCAGTATTGAAGAAATGACGGTGGCAGTGGATGAACTGCTGGCTCGTCTGCAGAGCCTGAATGGCGTTATCAGTACTGAGATAGTTGGAAAAAGTTGATAGCTAGGAGGTAAGAAATGATCAACATTGGACTGCTGGGTTGCGGGACGGTAGGTTCCGGAGCAGTGGAACTGCTGCGGAAAAATGCCGAAGCCATCGCCCGAAGAACCGGAGATAAGATTGCCGTTAAGCGGGTACTGGAGAAGGAGCCGGATAAATGCCGGGCTCTGGGTCTTTCCGAAGATATGCTTACCGGGGATATCAATACCATATTAAACGACCCGGATATCAACATTGTAGTAGAATTAATCGGAGGCATGGAACCTGCTTTTACCTTTATTATAAAAGCCATGCAGGCGGGCAAGCATGTAGTTACCGCCAACAAAGACCTTATAGCGGTAAAAGGCAAGGAACTTTTTGAAACCGCGGAGCAGAACGGGATTGATTTCTATTTTGAAGCCAGTGTGGGCGGCGGAATACCGGTAGTATATCCTTTGAAACAGTCTCTGGCCGGCAATTGCATCCAGGAAGTAATCGGCATATTGAATGGAACCACCAACTACATCCTCACTAAAATGAGTCAGGAAGGACGGGAATTCAGCCAGGTTCTGGCTGAAGCCCAACAGATGGGATATGCCGAGTTTGACCCGACCGCTGACATAGAGGGTCTGGATGCCGCGCGTAAAATAGCCATACTTTCTTCCATAGCTTTTAACAGCCGGATTACCCTGGATGACGTTTATGTGGAGGGGATCACCTCCATAACCCCGGCCGATATCAAATATGCCCGGGAACTGGGTTATGTGATCAAACTTTTGGCCATCGCCAAAGAGGATGAGGCCGGACGGGTCCAAGCTCGGGTGCACCCGGCTTTTCTGCCGGTGAACCATCCGCTGGCTTCCGTCAATGACGTCTTTAATGCCGTTTTTGTCCGGGGCGATGCTGTGGGGGAAATCATGCATTTTGGCCGGGGAGCGGGTAAAATGCCTACCGCCAGCGCCGTAGTGGGAGATATAATAGAGATCGGACGCAATCTCCTGCACCATTCCAATGCCCGTATCGGCTGCACCTGTTATGAGAACAAAACCATAGTGGGAATTGAGGAACTGCAGGCCAAGTACTATATAAGGATGACCGTCAAGGACCGTCCCGGAGTATTGGCAGGGATTGCGGGTGTTTTCGGCAACAACAATGTCAGTATAGCCAGTGTGCTGCAAAAAACCAGTGAAGCCGATATGGCTGAGCTGATAATGATAACCCATCAAGTGCGGGAACAGGATCTGCGTGACTCATTAACGGTTCTTAAAGGCATGAGCATAGTTGGAGCAATCGACAATGTAATCAGGCTGGAGGGCAGTGGAGAATAGGAGTGAAAAAGGATTTGGCACGGATAGTTTGTAAATTCGGCGGCAGTTCTGTAGCCAGTATAGAGAAAATAAGGAATGTGGCCTTGAGAGTAAAAAGCCTGCAGGAGCAGGGCGATGATGTGGCAGTGGTAGTTTCAGCCATGGGGGATACTACCGACGAATTACTGGAGCTGGCGGCAGCCATTGGCAATAACCTGAACCCGCGGGAAATGGATGCCCTGCTGGCCACGGGAGAGCAGCAGTCGGCGGCCCTGCTGGCCCTTACCCTGGATAAAATGGGTTGTAAAGCTATTTCCCTGACCGGTTGGCAGGCAGGAGTCAAAAGCGATTCCAATTACAGCAAAGCCCGGATCAACGGCATAGATGCCGAGCGGGTGGAAAAAGAGCTGGACGCCGGCAAAATAGTAATCATTGCCGGTTTCCAGGGACTATCCAGCGAAGGGGATGTAACCACTCTGGGCCGGGGAGGCTCCGATACCAGTGCTGTCGCTCTGGTGGCCAGCCTGGGAGCAAAACGCTGTATGATATTCACTGATGTGGAGGGAGTGTATACGGCTGATCCCCGGATAGTTAAAGAAGCGTGTAAACTCCCGGCCATCTCTTATGAAGAAATGCTGGAAATGGCCAGCCTGGGGGCGGTGGTGATGCAGCCCCGGGCAGTTGAATTTGCCATGCTCTATAAAGTGGAAGTGGAGGTGCGCAGCAGTTTTAACCTGGAATCGGGAACCATCATAACGGAGGTTGCGGATATGGAACAACAAAGAATTGTTACCGGAATTGCTCATGATATCAAATGCGCCAAGATAGGCATATTTGATTTACCCGATAAACCCGGCGTGGCCAGCTTGATTTTTAATGATCTGGCCCGGGCCGGAGTAAATGTGGATATGGTGATACAGAGTGCCACCCGGGAAGAACATAATGATATAGCCTTTACTGTCTGCAGTGACGATCTGCCCTTGGCTCTGCCGGTGGTAGAAAAGCTGGTGAAGGAAATCGGCGCTTCGGGCATGGCTTACGGGGATAAGGTAGCCAAGGTCTCCATCGTGGGGGCGGGTATGCAGAGCAACCCTGGAGTAGCGGCTGCCATGTTCGCCGCCCTGGCTGATGAAAACATAAATATCGAAATGATAAGCACTTCCGAAATCAAGGTATCATGCATCATAGAAGAGAGTAAGATAGAAGCTGCGGTAAAGGCGCTGCATAAGCAGTTTGAACTGGAACAGATCAACGGGTAATAAGGATTTATTGTAAATGCCCGTTTAAGGCACAATCGTTCTTGACGGGGTCCTGCTTCTGGTGTACAATATTCTTTGCGTCGGGGTGTAGCTCAGTTTGGTATGAGCGCTACGTTGGGGACGTAGAGGCCGCTGGTTCAAATCCAGTCACTCCGACCATTGATAAAGTACCGAAATGTCCGGGTTTTACTTCCCGGACGTTTTTATTTTCTGGCGTGCCCAGCCAAGCACGCATTATCTAGCCGGTGAAAGTCCGGTCGGG